>Ga0070658_10004756_pt1 | contig 11048 bp, 8 predicted proteins | sample KBSC13metaG_FD_64664 | JGI IMG/M metagenome (GOLD analysis project Ga0070658, IMG submission 64664) | Corn rhizosphere microbial communities from Kellogg Biological Station, Michigan, USA - KBS C1-3 metaG | ecosystem: Host-associated > Plants > Roots > Rhizosphere > Soil ... | reverse complement strand
CGACTGGATGGGCGGCGGGTCGGGCCGTCGCACGGGTACCGACGGGGCGGCGAACGGCGACACCGGCGATGCCGAGCCGACCGACGGCCCCGAGCCGACCGACGGCCCCGAGTAGCCGAGCCACGAGTAGCGCGGCCAGCCCCACGGGCGCGGGGGTAAGCAGCGACATACGATCACGGGCATGACAGACGAACTTGACGTCAGGGCCGCCGTCGATCGGGTGCTGCCGGGCGTCACCGAGGACCTGATCCGGCTGGCGCGCATCCCCGGCATCGCGTTCGACGGGTTCGACCACGCGGTGGTCGACCAGTCCGCTGAGGCCGTCGCCCGGCTGCTGCGCGAGGCCGGCATGCCGGACGTGCGGATCGTGCGCAAGGGTGGTCAGCCCGCGGTGATCGGTCGGCGTCCGGCCCCGCCCGGCGCGCCGACCGTGCTGTTGTACGCGCATCACGACGTGCAGCCCATCGGCGACCGTACGCAGTGGCGTACCGAGCCGTTCGAGCCCGTCGAGGTCGACGGTCGGCTCTACGGTCGCGGCTGCGCCGACGACAAGGCCGGCATCATGGCGCACCTCGCGACCCTCCGCGCGTACGGCGACGACCTGCCCGTCGGCGTGGTGGTCTTCATCGAGGGCGAGGAGGAGTTCGGGTCCGCCTCGCTGGAGAACCTGCTGCGCGAGTACCACGACGATCTTCTCGCCGACGTCATCGTGATCGCCGACTCCGGTAACTGGGACATCGGGGTACCGGCGTTGACCACCACGCTGCGCGGCCTGGTCAACGTGTTCGTCGACGTGGCCACCCTGGATCACGCGGTGCACAGCGGGATGTTCGGCGGGCCGGTACCCGACGCGCTGACCGCCCTGTGCCGGCTACTGGCGACCCTGCACGACGAGGCCGGCGATGTCGCGGTACCGGGCCTTTTCAGCTCGGAAGCCGCGCCGCTGGACTACCCGCGTGAGCGGCTGCGGCGGGAGGCCGGCCTGCTCGACGGGGTGCGGTTCATCGGTACCGGCCGCCTGGTGGACCGGGCCTGGGCCAAGCCGTCGGTCACCGTACTCGGCATCGACGCGCCGCCGACCGGCGAGGCGCCCAACGCGCTGGTACCCACGGCCCGCGCCAAGGTGTCGGTGCGCATCGCGCCCGGCGACGACCCGGACAAGGCGTTCCAGGCGGTCAAGCAGTACCTGGAGGCCAATGGCCCGTGGGGTGCCCAGGTGCGGGTGACGCTGGAACAGAGCGGCGCGCCGTGCTCGGTGTCCGCCGAGGGCCCGGCGTACGACGCGGCCCGGGCGGCGTTCCGCGAGGCATGGGACGGCGTGGAGCCGGTCGACATCGGGGTGGGCGGCTCGATCCCGTTCATCGCCACGTTCCAGGAGCTGTTCCCGTCGGCCGCGGTGCTCGTGACCGGCGTGGAGGATCCGGACTCCCGGGCGCACGGGCCCAACGAGAGCCTGCACCTGGGCGAGTTCGCACGGGCCTGCCTGGCCGAGGCGCTCCTGCTGCGCAACCTGGCCGCGCTGGCCTGAACCCTCGACCCGGCCGCGCGCCGGGCCGGCCGCGCGGCGCCGCCGTGCCGGGCCCGCGGCGTTGCCGTGCCGGGCCCGCGGCGTTGCTGTAGCGGGCCCGCGGCGTTGCTGTACCAGGCCCGCCGCGGCGCCGGGCCCGTCGCGGCGCCAGGCCTGACGGCGCGGTGCCGCGGGCTGAGCCCGCCGCGGCGGAGTGTCGGACCCGGCTGCGAGGATCGTCGGCATGCAGTTCGTTGAGCTCGCCGCCACCTCCGCCGCGGTGACCGCCGTGTCCGGCCGGCGCGCGAAGATCGACCTGCTGGCCGATACGCTGCGCCGGCTCGGGCCCGACGAGGTCGAGGCCGGCGCCGCCTACCTCGCCGGGGAGCTGCGGCAGCGCCAGATCGGGGTGGGCTGGGCGGCCGTCCGCGACGTGCCCGGTCCGGCGGAGGCGCCCAGCCTCACCGTCGGCGGCGTCGACGCCACGCTGGCCGAGATCGGCGCGCAGGCCGGGCCGGGATCCCAGGGGCGGCGGCGCGCGCTGCTGCACGCCCTGTTCGCCGCGGCCACCAAGGATGAGCAGCGGTTGCTGATCGGCCTGCTCTCCGGTGAGGTGCGGCAGGGCGCGCAGGCCGGGCTGCTGATCGACGCCATCGCCAAGGCCGCCGAGGTCGGTCTCGTCGAGGTGCGCCGGGCCCTGCTGCTGACCGGCGACCTCAAGACCGTGGCCCAGGCGGCGCTGACCGGTGGTTCGGCCGCGCTGGCCGGTTTCCAGTTGCAGGTCGGCAGGCCGCTCGCGCCCATGCTCGCGCAGGCGGCGTCCACTGTGGACGATGCGCTCGCCGCGACCGGTGTGCCGGCCGCCGTGGACGAGAAGCTCGACGGGATCCGGATCCAGGTGCACCGCTCCGGCGACGACGTCGGCGTCTTCAGCCGCAGCCTCGACGACATCACCGCCCGGGTACCGGAGGTGGTCGCCGCGGTGCGGGCGCTGCCGGTCGGGCAGATCGTGCTGGACGGCGAGGCCATCGCGCTGGACGCGACGGGTCGCGCCCGGCCGTTCCAGGAGACGTCCTCGCGCGCCGCCCGCCGGGGACAGCCGGTCACCGCGCTGAATCCATACTTCTTCGACCTGCTGCACCTGGACGGCACCGACCTGCTGGACGAGCCCGGGCAGACCCGCTGGGCGGCGCTGGCCCAGGCGGTACCGCACGAGCTGCTCGTCGGCCGGGCCATGTTGTCCACAGTGGACGAAGCGGCCGCGGCGTTCGACGCGGCGCTCGCAAGCGGGCACGAGGGAGTGGTCGTCAAGGCCGCCCACGCGCCCTACGATGTCGGCCGGCGCGGCGCCGGTTGGGTCAAGGTGAAGCCGCGGCACACCCTCGACCTCGTGGTGCTGGCCGCCGAGTGGGGGCACGGCCGGCGCCGGGGCTGGCTGTCCAACCTCCACCTGGGCGCCCGCGACCCGGCGACGGGCGGGTTCGTGATGCTCGGCAAGACCTTCAAGGGACTGACGGACGAACTGCTGCGTTGGCAGACCGAGCGGTTCCTGGAGCTGGCCACCGAGCGCAACGACTGGGTGGTCACGGTCCGGCCCGAGCAGGTCGTCGAGATCGCCTTCGACGGCGTGCAGACCAGCCCGCGGTACCCGGGTGGTGTGGCCCTACGCTTCGCGCGCGTCCTGCGGTACCGGGACGACAAGCCCGCCACGGAGGCGGACACCATCGAGGATGTCCGGCGGCTTCACATGCCGGCCAGCGACCGCACGTAGTTGACCTGCTGGTAGACGTGCTGCACCTGAGCCGGGTCGGTGGCGGGGATCCGCGCCAGGTACTGCGCGCCTCCGCTGGTCACGTGGACGTTCACCACCGCGCGGTGCACGGTCTCCTTCGCCAGCAGGAACAGCAGGCTGAAGAAGGTGAGGCAGAAGAAGCCGACCACGGCGAGCACGATGGCCCAGGTGGGGATCTTCTGCTCGGTGGTCCACGCGTCGCTGACGTGCCACTGCGAGCCGCGCAGCGGGAGCTCGCCGATCGGGGTACGGATCGTAGTCGAGGTCACCTGGAGCTCGCCGATGTTCATGATCACCGGCTCGGGGGTAGCGGCGGGCTGCGTGAGCCCGGGGTACGCGTACCGGGCGGCCGGCGCGGCCGGTACCGGCGGCACGGGCGTGGTCAACGGCAGGGTCGGCGGCAGCGGCGCCGCGGGTACCCGTTCGGTCGCGGCCCACGGGTCGTGCGGCGGTGTCGGCTCGTCGGAACCGGTGTGGTCGAAGGGCGGTTCCACCATAAGGACGATTACATCGCATCGCCGCTAGCCCGCCAAACGCTGGGCTCCACACAGGCCGAGGCACTACGAACGGTCGGGGCCGACCGGGACGACGGGCCGACCGGAACGACGGGCCGACCGGAACGACGGGCCGACCTGAACGACGGGCGCGGGGGCTCAGACCGCCGGGGAGATCGGCGCGTCCGGATGCTCCGCGGTCTCCAGCGTCGCCAGTTCGAAGTCGCTGACCACCGGGTGCGCCTCGCGCCGGGCCACCCAGCCGTACCCGCCCAGCGTGATCAGCGCGAAGGCCCACCACTGCACCACGTACCCGGCGTTCATCCCCGAGTCCTGGTGGTCGACGGGTATCCCGACGAACGCCGGGTCGGCCGCCGGCTGCTGGCTGTCCAGTGTCACGTACCCACCGAGCACCGGGTACGGCAGCGATCCGGCGAGCCTCGCCGGATCAATGCGCCGTACCGTGAGCCGCCCGTCGGTACGGGTCGGCGCGTCGGCCCGGCTCTCCGGGAGGTGTACCAGCCCGGTCACGGTCACCTCGCCGGTCGGCACCGGCGGTACCGTCGGCATGGCCCGCGCGCCCCGGCTCACCGGCGCGGCCAACCAGCCCCGGTCGACGAGCACCACGCGGCCGTCGGACATCCGAAGCGGGTCGACGATCTCGTACCCCACCTGGCTGTTGACGGTCCGCTCGCGGGCCACGATCTCGTTGGCCTGGTCGTACACCCCGGTGACCCGCACCCGCGTCCACGCCTGGCTGGCCGGCGGCGGCGCCTGCCCGGTCAGCACCTGCCCGAGCGGCAAGGGCGCTCCGGACGCGGCCGAGTCGATCCGCGCGTTGACCGCGCTGCGCTCGTGGTACCGGTGCAGCTGCCAGAAGCCGAGCGCCACCATGACCCCCGCCAGCAGCACCATGAGCGCGGCGAAGGCGAGCCACTTCGGAGTGACGAGGAACCGGTACATCGCACCTCCACGCTACCGGCCGTCACCTGACGGCCCTCCGTTGGGTATGGTCAACCTGCCCGAATTCGCCGCCCGATCGGAGAGTCATCCGTTTTGCAGTCGTTCCCGCTGCTGACCGTGGCCACCCCGCGTCTGGATGTGCGTGTCCTGGCGGCCGCCGACGCCGTCGAGGTCGACGAGATCCTCGGCGACCGGCAGACGCTGCGCTGGTTGTCCTTTCCCGCGGGTACCACCCAGCCCGACGGGTTGAGCTGGTGTACGGAGTTGGCGGGGCAGCGGCGCGCCGCCGGGGCCGGTGACCACTACGGGGTGATCCGCCGCGAGGACGACCGGCTGGTGGGGCTGCTGTGGACCCGGCGCACCGACTGGGGCGCGATGACCACCGAGGTGTCGTTCGCGGTGTCCGCGAAGGCGCGCGGCTTCGGCGTGGCCGCCGAGGCGCTGGACGCGCTGACCATCGCGCTGCTGTTGGAGCACGGCTTCCAGCGCATCGAACTGCGGCTGGTACCGGGCAACACCGCCGCCCGCCGGGTCGCGGACAAGGCCGGCTTCGTCTACGAGGGACTGCTGCGCAACGCCGGGAACATCCACAGTGGACGGGTCGACCTGGAGATGTGGTCCCTGGTCGCAGGCGACCTGCGCGCCGAGTCCTGACCGGTCACTTCCCCGCGATGCCCGCCGACGGCGGGGTGAAGCCCATCACCGGCTGGCCGGCCAGTGCGTCGTGGATGGTGAGCGCCACCATGTTGATCGGTTGCGGGGACCGCCCGTCGCCGGGCGCGTCGCCGGGGTTGTCCGGGTCGGCCACGAAGCTCGCGCCTGCCAGTTGCGGTGTGACGCCGACGAACCAGGCCGCCGTGGTCGAGTCCGTGGTACCCGTCTTGCCCGCGAACGGCCGGCCCACCGCAGCCATCGCGCCGGGCGCGGTGGACCAGCCGCCGCAGTCGCCGGCCGCCGGGTGGTCGCCCGTGGTGCAGCGCATCGCGTCGATCGCGGCGTGCGCCACGTCCGGGCTCACCGCCTGGGTGCACTGCGGCTCCGCGCCCGGCACCGGCTTCCCGTCGGTACTGGTGGTGATGGAGCGCACCGGCGACGGGGCGCAGAACTTGCCGTCGGCCGCGACCGTCGCGTACGCCCCGGCCATCTCCAGCGGGGTGGTGTCCGCGACGCCCAGCGTGAACGGTCCCCAACCGGCCGCGTGGTCCGGCTGCGCGAGGCCGCGGTCGACGTCGTTGTGCCACGTCAGGCCGAGCCGTTCGGCCATGGCCACCGCCTTGTCCGCGCCGACCCGCTCCTCCACCTGCACCCAGTAGGTGTTCACCGACTTGCCCCAGCCGGACCACATGGTCTGGTTACCGGTCATCGCCGCGCTCGCGTTGGACGGGCAGTACCGGCCGCCACACGTTGCCGGGCCGGGGCCCACCACGTACTGGGTGGGGATCTGCATCGGCGAGTAGATGACGGTGTTGAGTGTCATCCCCGCCTCCAGGGCGGCGAGCATGGTGAAGAACTTGAAGGTCGAGCCCGCCTGGTACCCGCCGTCGTCGCCGCCGCCCAGCAGCATGCCGACCGTGTTGGGATAGTTGCCCGGCACCCCGGCCGCCCGTTGGTACGGGTCGGTACTGGCGAGGTTGTCGGACAGGTCGAGCGAGTACACGCGGTTGATGGCCATGGCCTTGATGAGCCCGGTACCCGGCTCCACGAAGACCGAGCCGAGCGCGAACGGCTTGTCGACCGACTCCTGGGCGAGCGTGTGGGCCATCGCGTCCGCCTGTACCGCGGGGTCCAGCGAGGCGACGATGCGGTACCCGCCGCGGCGCAGGTTCTCCATCCGCGCCTCGGGGTTCGGGCCGAACGCGGCCTGGGAGGCCCACCACTGCTTGAACTCGTCGCAGAAGTAGCCCCAGTCGAGGTGTGCGTCAGGAACGTCGCTGCAGTCGTTGGGCGGGTTTTGCAGGTGCAGCGTGATCGGCGTCGCCTTCGCCTCCCGGGCCTGCGCCGCGGAGATGTAGTCCAGGTCCACCATCCGGTCGATGACGTAGTTGCGCCGTTGCAGCGCGGCCTTCTCGTCCGAGCCGGCCGGGTCGTAGGCGGTCGGTGCCTGTACCAGACCGGCGATCATCGCGGCCTCGGGCAGCGTGAGGTTCGCCGGTGTGGTGGAGAAGTACACGTCGGACGCGGCGGAGATGCCGTACGCGCGGTGGCCGAAGTAGGCGATGTTCAGGTACCCCTCCAGGATCTGCGTCTTGGACATCTTCCTTTCGAGGTTGACCGCGAGCTTCATCTCACGCAGCTTGCGCGCCGGGCTCTGCGCGGTGGCGTCCACCGATTCCTGCGGGGTGGTGGCGGAGTCGCGCAGTTCGTTGCGCACGAACTGCATCGTGAGCGTCGACGCGCCCTGCGCCACGGAACCCTGTTGCTGATTGGCCACGAACGCGCGGATCGTCCCTTTGAGATCGACGCCGTGATGCTGGAAGAACCGCGAGTCCTCGGCGGCGACGATGGCCTGCTGGATCAGCGGAGACATGGCGGTCAGCGGAGCGTACTGCCGGTTCTCCTCGTAGAACGACGTGATGAGCGTCTTGTCGTCGGCGGCGTAGAGGTAGCTGGTCTGCGGCGGCGCGGTGATGGTGAGGTTGCTCGGCATGTCGGAGTAGTCGTTCGAGCCGACCAGTGCGCCGTACCCGACGCCGGCCGCGATCGGGTACGCGACGACAGCTGTGGCGACCCCCACGACGATGCCGAGGCGCACGAGGCGGAGCAGCTGTACGGCGACGAGGAGTGTGCGGCGCGGCATCAGGCCAAGCTAGGGCAGAACGGGGTGAACCAAGATGAAAACTTCGACCCGGTAATCCGGTCGGCGACAGGCGGCCTCGGCGGCCCTGGCACGATCGGGACATGAGGCGAAACGGGGCGGACCTCGTGTCCGCTGGCGCGCCACGCGGCGCCGCGTCAACCGCCGCGCCGTCCGCGGGCGCGCCGCCATGGCCGGTGACCGCGGCGCCGGTTACCGCGCTCGGTTTCCACGGCGACTCGGAGATCGCGCCCGGCCTCGTCGATCTCGCCGTCAACGTGCGTACCGATCCGCCGCCCGACTGGCTGGCCGGCCCGATCGCCGGGTCCCTGCGGGACCTGGCCCGGTACCCCGACCCGAGCGCGGCCCGCGCGGCGCTCGGCGCCCGGCACGGCCGCGAGAGCGACGAGGTGCTGCTCACCGCCGGAGCCGCGCAGGCGTTCACGTTGCTGGCACAGGCGCTGCGCGGGACGCGCCGCCCGGTCGTGGTGCACCCGCAGTTCACCGAGCCGGAGGCCGCCCTGCGCGCCGCCGGCCACCCGGTCGAGCGGGTGGTGCTGAGGGCCGAGGACGGCTTCCGGCTGGACCCCGCGGCGGTACCCGACGACGCCGACCTCGTGGTGCTCGGCAACCCCACGAACCCCACGTCGGTACTGCACCCCGCCGCGGATATCGCGCGGCTGGCCCGGGACGGCCGGATCCTCGTGGTGGACGAGGCGTTCGCCGATACCGTGCCCGGCGAACCAGAGTCCCTGTCCGGCCGGCGCGACCTGCCCGGCCTCGTCGTGCTGCGCAGCCTCACGAAGACCTGGGGACTGGCCGGACTGCGGGTCGGCTACGTGCTGGGCGAGTCGCAGGTACTGGCCCGGCTGGCCGCGGCGCAGCCGCTGTGGCCGGTCTCCACGCCGGCGCTGGCCGCCGCCGAGGCGTGCGCGGGCGAGCAGGCCACGACGACCGAGCGGGCCATCGCCGAGCACCTGCGGGTCGACCGGGACCATCTGGTACGGCGGCTGTCCGCGCTGCCCGGCGTGTGGGTCGCGGGTACCCCGGCGAGCTCCTTCGTGCTGATCCACCTCGCCGGCGCCGAGCAGGTACGGCAGCGCCTGCGCGGGTTGGGTTACGCCGTGCGGCGCGGGGACACCTTCCCCGGGCTGGGCGCCGACTGGCTGCGGATCTCGGTGCGCGACACTGCCACCACCGACGGGTTCATCGATGCGCTGGAGAGGACGCTGGGTGCTTGACGAGATCGTCGACCGGATCCGCCCGCTGGACGAGGCGGCCATGTCGGCCGCCCGGGACCGGCAGGCGCGGCTGACCAAGCCGGCCGGCTCGCTGGGGGTACTGGAGGAGTTGTCGGTACGCCTGGCGGGGCTCGCCGGTTCGTGCCCGCCACCGGTACCCGAGCCCGCCGCCGTCGCGGTGTTCGCCGGCGACCACGGCGTGCACGCCCAGCGGGTGACCCCTTGGCCGCAGGAGGTGACCGCGCAGATGGTGGCCAACTTCCTTGCCGGCGGCGCGGTCGTGAACGCGTTCGCCGAGCAGATCGGCGCGACAGTCACAGTCGTCGATGTCGGCGTGGCCACCGCGCTGGACCCCGCGCCCGGCCTCGTCATCGCGAAGGTCCGCGCCGGTACCCGCGACCTGTCCGTCGAGCCGGCGCTCACCCGGGAGGAGACGGTCGCCGCGATCGAGGCGGGCATCTCCACCGCCGAGGCGGTCATCGACCGTGGGGCCGGCATCCTGGTGACCGGGGACATGGGCATCGCGAACACCACTCCCGCGGCCGCGCTGATCGCCGCGTTCACCGGTGCCGACGCGGCCACGGTCACCGGCCGGGGTACCGGCATCGACGACGACATGCTCGCGCACAAGACCTCGGTGGTGGCCGCGGCGCTGGCCCGGCACGACCCGGACCCGGGCGACCCGGTCGGCGTACTGGCGGCGGTCGGCGGCTGCGAGCACGCGGCGCTGACCGGGTTCATCCTCGGCGCCGCCGCCCGGCGCACACCGGTACTCGTGGACGGAGTCATCGCGCTGTCCGCCGCCCTGGCCGCGGTCGCCCTGGCGCCGGACGCGGTCGGCGCGCTGGTCGCCGGGCACCGCCCGGCCGAACCGGGCGCATCCGTGGCACTGGACCACCTGGGGCTCACGCCGCTGCTGGACCTGCGGATGCGGCTGGGCGAGGGTACCGGCGCCCTGCTGGCGGTACCGGTCGTGGCCGGCGCGGTACGGGTCCTGCACAGTGTCGCCACGTTCGACTCGGCCGGGGTATCGGAGAAGTGACGCAGCCGTTGTACCCGGTCGGGCTGCGGCTGGCCGGCCGGCGGGTACTGGTCGTCGGCGGCGGTACCGTCGCGAGCCGCCGGGTACCCGCCCTGCTGGACGCGGGAGCCGACGTGCTGCTCGTCGCTCCGGAGGTGACCCCGGCCCTGCACGCCCTGGTCGACGCGGGCCGGATCGGCTGGCTGCCACGCCGGTTCCAACCGTCCGATGTGGACGGAGCCTGGTTGGTACAGGCGGCGTTGGACGATCCCGAGGCGGCGCGGGAGGTGAGCGCGGCGGCCGAGGCGGCCCGGGTGTTCTGCGTGCGCGCCGACGACCGGCACGCCGCGACCGCGTGGACCCCGGCGGTGACCCGGCACGGCCCGGTGACCGTGGCCGTCATGGGCGGGGGCGACCCGCGCCGGGCGATGGCGATCCGCGACGGCATCCGCGACCGGCTGGCCGACGGCTCGCTCGACGCCGGACCGTCCACTGTGGAGTCCCGCGGGGCGCAGGCGGAGCCGGGTTTTGGCGCAGCCGAGCACCCCCGACGTCTCCCCGGCGTGGCGCTGGTCGGCGCGGGCCCGGGCGACCCCGAGCTCATCACCGTCAAGGGCCGGCGGCTGCTCGCCCTCGCCGACGTGGTGGTGGTCGACCGGTTGGCGCCCGGCCTGCTGCTGGACGAGGTACGCCCGGACGTCGAGGTCGTCGACGCGTCGAAGATTCCGTACGGGCCGGCCCGTACCCAGGACGAGATCAACCGGATCCTGGTCGACCGGGCGAAGGCGGGCAAGTTCGTGCTGCGCCTCAAGGGCGGCGACCCCTACGTCTTCGGGCGCGGCGGCGAGGAGTTGCGCGCCTGCGTCGACGCCGGGGTACCGGTGACGGTCGTGCCCGGGGTGACCAGCGCGGTGGCCGCGCCCGCCGCGGCCGGGATCCCGGTGACCCAGCGCGGCGTGGCGCACGAGTTCGTCGTGGTCTCCGGCCACCTGCCGCCCGGCGACCCGGGCTCGCTGGTGAACTGGCCGGCCCTGGGCGCCATGACGGGTACCGTCTGCGTGCTGATGGGCCTGAGGCACCTGCCCGCGATCGTCGCCGCGCTGCTGGCCGGAGGGCGGCCCGCGGACACCCCGGCCGCCGCCGTCCAGGACGGTACGACCGGGGCTCAGCGCGTCGTGCGGGCGCCGCTGTCGGGGCTCGTGGACGCGGTGACGGCGGCCGGAATCCGGCCGCCGG
>Ga0070658_10004755_pt1 | contig 11049 bp, 11 predicted proteins | sample KBSC13metaG_FD_64664 | JGI IMG/M metagenome (GOLD analysis project Ga0070658, IMG submission 64664) | Corn rhizosphere microbial communities from Kellogg Biological Station, Michigan, USA - KBS C1-3 metaG | ecosystem: Host-associated > Plants > Roots > Rhizosphere > Soil ... | reverse complement strand
CAGCCCGCGGGTCGCACAGCTCGACCTCGCCTACCACGACGTGAACCGCAACCGCGGCCTCTACTACCTGCTCGAGCGGCGCGGCCAGGTCGACCGGGCGACGACCGACCTGCGGATCTTCGAGGGCAAGTCCGTGCCACCGCAGACGACGCGCGCCCGGCTCCGCGGGGAGTTCATCGCCAAGGCGCAGGAGAAGCGCCGCGACTTCACGGTCGACTGGGTGCACCTGAAGCTCAACGACCAGGCCCAGCGGACGGTCCTGTGCAAGGACCCCTTCCGCGCGGTCGACGACCGGGTCGACAAGCTCATCGCGTCCATGTGACAGCCTGACGGGCATGGAGAAGCCCCAGATCACGATCCCTGACGGACCCCCGCCCGCCGACCTCGTCGTCGACGACCTCACCGAGGGCGACGGCCCGGAGGCGACGCCCGGCAAGCGCTGCACGATGCAGTACGTCGGCCACTCCTGGTCGACGGGCAAGCAGTTCGACGCGAGCTGGGACCGCGGAGAGCCCTTCAGCTTCCAGCTCGGCGCCGGCATGGTCATCGGCGGCTGGGACCAGGGCGTGGCCGGCATGAAGGTCGGCGGCCGTCGCCGACTCACGATCCCGCCGCACCTCGGCTACGGCACACGCGGCGCCGGCGGCGCGATCGGACCCAACGAGACGCTCGTCTTCGTCGTGGACCTGCTGAACGTCTCCTAAGGTCTTCCGCGTGGCGGCGAAGAAGACGGAGCGGTTGCTCAACCTGGTGATCTGCCTGCTGGCTACCCGTCGCTACCTGACGGTGCAGCAGATCAGGGAAGCCGTGCCCGGCTACGACGCGGACAACGAAGAGGCGTTCCGGCGGATGTTCGAGCGGGACAAGGAGGAGCTGCGCGAGCTCGGCGTGCCGCTCGAGACCGGGTCGAACTCCCACTGGGACGACGAGGTGGGCTACCGCATCGCCCGCCGCGACTACCAGCTGCCGGAGCTCGTCCTCGAGCCCGACGAGGCGGCGGCGCTCGGACTCGCCGCGCGGCTCTGGCAGTCGGCTCCGCTCGCCGGTGCGACCGGTTCGGCGCTGTTGAAGCTCCGCGCCGCCGGCATCGAGACGCCTGCAGGGGCGACGGGGCTCGAGCCGCGCATCGGGGCCAGTGAGCCGGCCTTCGAGGACGTGCTGGCCGCGGTCACGCAAGGGCGCCGGCTGCGGTTCCGCTACCGCACCGCCGGCCGCCCGGCCGACGAGGACCGGCACGTGGAGCCGTGGGGCGTCGTCTCCTGGCGCGGCCGCTGGTACCTCGTCGCCTACGACCTCGTCCGCGAGGCGCCACGCGTCTTCCGGCTCAGCCGCATCCTGGGCGATGCCCGGGCCGAGGGTCCGGAGGGCGCGGTCACGGTGCCCGAGGGCGTCGACCTGCGCGCGATGGTGGCGCGCGAGGCCGCCGAGATGCAGCCGCAGCAGACGGCACGGGTCCGGGTCCGGAGCGGCTCCTGCTGGGAGCTGCGCCGGTCCGCGACCAGCACGACGCCCGACAGGGACGGCTGGGACCTCGTCGAGCTGGGGTTCTCCGACACCGGGCGCTTCGCGGACCGGATCGCCGGCTACGGCGCCGACGCCGTCGTCCTGGAGCCCGCGGAGGCCCGACAGGCCGTGATCGACCGCCTCACCGCCCTGGCGACGGCATGAGCGGCACGCTCGACCAGCTGCCACGGCTGCTGGCCCTCGTCCCGTACCTCCTGCAGCGCCCTGGCGTCCCCTTCGCCACCGCGGCCGCGGACTTCGGCGTCACCGAGGACCGCCTCCGCAAGGACCTGAACCTGCTCTGGCTCTGCGGGTTGCCCGGTCACTACCCGGGCGACCTCATCGAGATCGAGTTCGAGGGCGATACGATCACGCTGTCGGACGCGCAGGGGGTCGACCGGCCGCTGCGCCTGACGGTCGACGAGGCGCTGGCCCTCGTCGTCGCGCTGCGCACTCTCGCCGAGACGCCCGGTCTCGCCGAGCCCGAGCCGGTCCTGCGGGCGCTCGCCAAGGTCGAGGCGGCGGCCGGGTCGGCGGCCGAGCCGGCCGAGCGGGTCGACATCGCGCTGGTCGACGACGCCGCGGCGCTGCCCGTCGTCCGCGAGGCGTTGCAGCGGGGGCGCGCCCTGCACCTGCGCTACTGGACCGCCGGCCGCGACGACCTCACCGAGCGCACCGTGGACCCCTTGCGCCTCGTCACCATGGACGGCCAGGCCTACCTCGAGGCCTGGTGCCGCCGCGCCGAGGGCGTGCGGATGTTCCACCTCGGGCGGGTGCAGGAGGCCACGGTTCTCGAGGAACCGGCCGCTCCGCCCGCCGATGCCGAGTCACGCGACCTGTCGCAGGGCCTGTTCCAACCCGGCGACCTCGACACCGCCGTGACGCTGGCCCTCGAGCCGGGGGCCGCCTGGGTCGCCGACTACTACCCCTGCGACAGCGTCGAGGACCTCGGTGACGGCCGCCAGGTCGTCACGCTGCGTACGCAGGGGACCGCCTGGGTGCGCCGCCTCGCGCTGTCCCTGGGGTCTCGCGGGCGGGTCCTCGCGCCTGCAGACCTGGCCGATCAGGTGCGGGCGGACGCCCAACGCGCCCTCGCCGCGTACACCGCCGGCTGATCACTTAGAGTCATCTTCCCCGAGGGGGCATCAAGTCCTTCGCGGATTCTGCCGAAGCCCGGGTTGTCGCTCATCCGCGAGCGCGAACCGGAGAGGCCGATCACATGACCACGATCAAGGCGTCCTGCCCCACCTGCGGCGAGGTCGAGCTGACCCCCGCGGACGTCAGCCTCATGGTGTGCAGCCACGCAGCTCTCTCCTACTACGCCTTCGACTGCCGCACGTGCGGGGACGAGGTCCGCAAGCCCGCGGACGACCACGTCGTCTCGCTGCTCGTCTCCGGCGGCGTCCCCGCGCAGGTCTGGGACCTGCCCGCCGAGGCTCTCGAGCTCAAGACCGGCCCCGCGCTCGACTACGACGACCTGCTGGACTTCGCCCTGCAGCTCGGCGAGACCGACTTCCTCGCCAGCCTGGTGGACCGCGCCGCCGCCTGACGGGCTAGCGTCTGACCCGTGCTCTGGGTCGTCCTCGACATCGCCATCGGTCTGCTCGGCCTCGTAGTCCTGGGCGTTGCCGTGCTGAACCTCTACCGGCACGGCAAGCGGCTGGCCCGACGCGTGGCCGAGGTCTCGGAGCAGATGACCGAGCTGACGGCCGGCCTCAGTGTCACCCCGCCTCCCCGGCGCACCGAGGGCTAGGCTGGGACTCGTCCCGGCCTGTCCGAAAGAGGTGCCATCGTGCTCGAGTTCTTCGAGAAGGGCCCCGTCCTCCTCGTCATCCTGGTCGGCATCCTCATCTTCGGCTCCTCGCGCCTGCCCGGAGCCGCCCGCTCCCTCGGCCAGTCCATGCGCATCCTCAAGGCCGAGGCCAAGGGCATGAAGGACGACGAGCAGCGCAAGGACGAGCACGCCCCGGCGCCGAAGCAGCTGCCGCCGTCGGTGTCCGACGATCGGGCCCAGTCGGCTCCCGACCAGCCGTCCGACACGCAGAGCTAGCGCGCGCTCGACGGATGCCGGGGGACCGTCAGCCTGACGGGCGGATGCCGCTCGTCGAGCACATCCGGGAGCTGCGGCGCCGTCTGCTCATCAGCGTCGGCTGCATCCTCGTCGGCGTCGTCGCCTGCTACGCGCTGTGGGAGCCGCTGTTCCACTTCCTGCGCGAGCCCTACTGCCACGCCAACCCGCACCGGTCGTGCGATCTCGTCGTCACCGGTGTCTTCGACGCGTTCAACACGCGCATGCGGATCGCGTTCATCGGCGGCATCGTCGCCACCTCGCCGATCTGGCTCTACCAGATCGGGGCGTTCATCACGCCTGCCCTGCACAAGAACGAGAAGCGCTACGCGGGTGGCTTCCTCGCCGGCGCCCTGGTCCTCTTCCTGGCAGGGGTCACCCTCGGCTACCTGTCGGTCGGCCACGGCCTGCGGATCCTGCTGCACGTGGCCGGCCCCGGGGTGCAGAACCTCCTCACCCTCGACAAGTACTTCTCCTTCCTCAACCTCATGCTGCTGCTCTTCGGCGTGGCCTTCGAGTTCCCGGTGATCGTCGTCTTCCTCAACCTGGTCGGCCTGCTCACCTACGACCGGATGAAGCGGTGGCAGCGCGGCATGGTCTTCTGCCTGTTCCTCGCCGCTGCGGTCCTGACGCCCAGCACCGACCCCTTCACGTTCCTCTTCCTCGGCGGGGCACTGGTGGTCCTCTGGGAGCTCTGCGTCGCGGCCGCCTGGGTCCGCTCGCGTCGCCGCAGCCGCCTCGCGCAGGTCGAGCTGGACCCGGACACGCCTTCGTTCATCGAGCTCTGAGGTGCGCGCGGCGCTGCTGGTCGGGCCGACCGCCGGCAAGGGACGGGGACCCGACGAGGCTGCGGCGTTCGCGGCTGCGATGCCCACGGCCGTACGCCTCGAGGGGTCCTCGCGCGAGGACGCCCTGGCTCGAGCCGTCGCCGCCGTCGCCGACGGGCTCGACGTGCTCGTGGCCGTCGGCGGGGACGGAACGGCGCACCTCGCGCTGCAGGCCGTGGCAGGCACGTCCACCGCCTTGGCCATCGTCCCCACCGGCACCGGCAACGACCTGGCCACCTGCCTCGGCGTCCCGCCCTCGGGTGCAGCGGCCGCCGCGGCCGCGCTGGCCGGGGACGTGACCGCAGTGGACGCGGTGCGCGTGGGGGAGGGCTGGTTCGCCTGCATCCTCGGCACCGGCTTCGACGCAGCCGTGAACGAGCGCGCCAACCGCATGACCTGGCCGCGCGGCCGTCGGCGCTACGACCTCGCCACCCTGCTCGAGCTGCGCACCTTCCGGCCGCAGCCGGTCACGCTGACCCTGGACGGGTCCTCGATGGAGCGATCGGTGATGCTCGTGGCTCTCGGCAACGCGGCCTCCTACGGAGGCGGCATGCGGATGTGCCCCGGCGCGCGGCTCGACGACGGGCTGCTCGACGTGGTCGTGGTCAACCCGCTGTCGAGGCGGCGCCTGGTCACCCTGTTTCCCCGGCTGTTCAAGGGAACCCACGTCGACGATGCCTCCGTGGAGGTGCACCGCGCTCGGAAGGTGACCCTCGACGGGCCGCCCCTCGCGGTCTATGCCGACGGCGAGCCGTTCGGCCGGCTCCCGTTGACCTGCGAGGTGGTGCCGGGGGCCCTCCGGGTCGTGGGAGCACGACTAGCCTGAGCGGGTGTCCACGCCCGCCGAGCGTTACGCGGCCTTCCGCGCCTCCCAAGGGGGCCCGGCCCTCGCTGAGTTCGAAGTGGGCTATCCCTTCGGGCTGGACGCCTTCCAGCGCACGGCCTGCACGGCTCTCGAGGAGGGCCGCGGGGTGCTCGTCGCGGCACCCACCGGTGCCGGCAAGACGGTCGTCGGGGAGTTCGCCGTGTTCCTCGCCCTCCGGGCGGGTCGCAAGTGCTTCTACACGACACCCATCAAGGCGCTGTCCAACCAGAAGTACGCGGACCTCGTCGAGCGGCACGGCGCCGACCGGGTCGGCCTGCTGACCGGCGACACCTCGGTCAACGGCGACGCCGAGGTGGTCGTCATGACCACCGAGGTCCTCCGCAACATGCTCTACAGCGGCAGCGACGCGCTGCGTGGCCTCGGGCACGTCGTCATGGACGAGGTGCACTACCTCGCCGACCGTGCCCGCGGCGCGGTGTGGGAAGAGGTGATCATCCACCTCCCGGACGACGTCACGCTGACCTCGCTGTCGGCGACGGTGAGCAACGCCGAGGAGTTCGCCGAGTGGCTGGTCACCGTCCGCGGCGACACCGAGGTGGTCGTCGAGGAGCACCGCCCTGTCCCGCTCTACCAGCACGTCCTGGTGGGGAGCCGCCTCTACGACCTCTTCGACGGCGAAGGGCAGGTGCACCCGGAACTGGTCCGCAAGGTCCGGGAGGAGGACCGCTGGCGGCCTCGCGAGCGGGGCGGTCGACCGCAGTCACCGTCACGTCGCCCGAATGTCCTGCGCCGCCCGGACGTGCTGCTGCGCCTCGACCGGGAGGGACTGCTGCCGGCCATCACGTTCGTCTTCAGCCGGGCCGGTTGCGCGGCCGCGGTGGAGCAGTGCCTGCGCTCCGGCCTGAGGCTGAACACGGACGAGGAGCGCGAGCAGGTGCGCCGGGTCGTCGAGCGCCGGACGGCCGCCATCCCGCGCGAGGACCTCCGGGTGCTGGGCTACTGGGAGTGGCTCGAGGGGCTCGAGCGCGGGCTCGCCGCCCACCACGCCGGCATGCTGCCGACGTTCAAGGAGATCGTGGAGGAGCTGTTCGAGGCTGGTCTCGTCAAGGCGGTCTTCGCGACCGAGACCCTCGCCCTCGGGGTCAACATGCCTGCGCGCTCGGTCGTCCTCGAGAAGCTCGTCAAGTGGAACGGCGAAGCCCACGTCGACATCACGCCCGGCGAGTACACCCAGCTCACGGGTCGCGCCGGGCGCCGCGGCATCGACGTCGAGGGGCACGCCGTCGTCCTCTGGCAGCCGGGCCTCGACCCGCGCCAGGTGGCCGGTCTGGCCTCGACCCGCACGTACCCTCTGAAGTCCTCCTTCCGGCCCTCGTACAACATGGCCGCCAACCTGGTCGGCTCGGTCGGCCGCGAGACCGCGCGGGTGCTGCTGGAGAGCTCGTTCGCGCAGTTCCAGGCGGATGCCTCCGTCGTCGGGCTCGCACGTCAGGTGGCCCGCAACCTGGAGGCTCTCGAGGGCTACCGCGAGGGGATGACCTGCCACCTCGGCGACGCGGTCGAGTACGACCGCCTGCGGCAGGCCGTGAAGCGCCGGGAGTCCGAGCTCGCTCGCCAGGGCTCGACGCAGCGCCGCGCGCAGGCTGCCGCGTCACTGCGGGCCCTGAAGGTCGGCGACGTCATCGCGGTGCCCCACGGCCGCCGGTCAGGGCTCGCCGTCGTGCTCGACCCGGGGGTGGGCCCGGACGGGCAGACACACCCGCTCGTCGTCACCGAGGACCGCTGGGCTGGGCGGCTGTCGGAGGCGGACTTCCCATCCCCTGTCGAGGTGCTCGGCAAGGTCCGGGTCCCGAAGTCGGCGAGCTCCCGCAGCCCTCAGGCTCGCCGGGACCTGGCCTCCTCGATCCGGGCGCTCGGGCTGCACCCCGAGAAGCCACGCCGTGCGCGGTCGGCGGCCGCCGACGACGCCGAGCTCACGTCGCTCCGCCACCAGCTGCGCCAGCACCCGGTGCACGGCTGCGACGAGCGCGAGCAGCACTTGCGCTGGGCCGAGCGATGGGCCCGGCTGCGGCACGACACCGACAACCTCGAGCATCGCGTCGAGGGCAAGACGCACTCGCTCGCCCGGACGTTCGACAAGGTGTGCGGCGTCCTCGAGGAGCTCGGCTACCTGCGCGACGACGCGGTCACCGACGGGGGGCGCCAGCTGGCCCGCGTCTACAGCGAGGCGGACCTGCTCGTCGTCGAGGCACTGCGCTCCGGTGGCTGGGACGGCCTGTCGGCGGCCGAGCTCGCCGCCGTCGTCTCCGCGCTGGTCTACGAGAACCGCAAGCCCGAGGAGCCCACGACGCAGGTGCCGGGCGGGGCGGTGCGGTACGGCATCGAGCAGCTCGGCCGGTCGTGGTCCCGCCTGCGGGACGTCGAGGCGACCTACGGCGTGGCCTTCCTGCGGGAGCCGGACCCCGGCTTCGCGTGGGCCGCCTGGCGGTGGGCTGCGGGCGCCGACCTGGAGCAGGTCCTGCGCGACGACGCGACCCTCGAGGCCGGGGACTTCGTCCGGTGGTGCAAGCAGCTGATCGACCTGCTCAGCCAGGTCGCGACGGTCGCAGACGAGCCGGTCCGCTCCACGGCGCGCGCGGCCGTCGAGGGCGTCCGGCGCGGCGTGGTGGCCTGGTCCTCGGGCGGGCCCTGAGACCGTCCCGGTTCAGCGCGCGCTGGCGAGCTCCAGCCCGAGCACGCCGCGCTCGAGGCGCACCGCCTCCGCGTAGGCCTCGACCTGCGCGCGGGCCCAGGCGTCGTCGTGCCCCAGCTCGCGGGCCAGCAGCTGGGCGGCCAGTGGGGCCGCCGGAAGCGCTGCGTCGCGGGCCCGCAGCGACAGCCGCATCCGGCGGCTGAAGACGTCGTCCACGCTGCTGGCGCCCTCCGAGCGGGCCGCGTGCACCACCTCGGCGGCGATGTGCGGCGCGTGGGGCGACAGCAAGGCGCCCAGCGTGGCGTCGGCCTGCACGAGCGACAGCACGTGTCCGGCCGTCTCGCCGCACTGGCGCACGAGGGAGTCCGCGACCTCTTCGGGCAGTCCCAGACCACGCGCCAGGCCGCGGGTCTCGGCGAGGAGCTCGGCCATCGGGCGCGTGCCCGACAGGCTGATCTCGTCAGTCCGGCACTTCGCCTTGGTCCCGTCGCGCTCCACGATGCGGTCCACGACGTCCTTGGCCATCCGGCGGTACGTCGTGAGCTTCCCGCCCGTGATGGTGAGCAGTCCGCCGGCACCCTCGACGAGAGTGTGCCGGCGGCTGATGTCGCTCATCTTGGCCGTCTCGCTCTCCTTGATGAGCGGCCGGACGCCGGCCCAGCAGCCGAGCACGTCGTCCTGGACCAGGTCGCGCTTGAAGACGGCGTTGCCGCTGGCCAGGACGTAGTCGAGGTCCTCCTGCGTGAGGCTCAGTCCGTCCAGCGAGCCGGCGTAGGGAGTGTCAGTCGTGCCGAGGATCGTCTGCCGCCCCCACGGGATGGCGAACATGGACCGGCCGTCGCCCTGCTTGCTGGGAAGCAGCACGCTGGCCTGCAGCAGGGGCAGCCGCTCGCGCGGCACCACGACGTGCACGCCCTTGCTGGGTTGCACGACAGGTTGCCGGCCAGGTTCCTCGAACCCCTGCAGCTGGTCCACCCAGACGCCGGTCGCGTTGACGACGTGCCGCGCCCGGACGGTGACCGTGGCCCCGGTGAAGCGGTCGAGGACGGTCGCCCCGCAGACTCGGCCGTCGTCGGTCGTCAGGCCGGTGACCTCGGCGTGTGTGACAGTCAGGGCGCCGTAGCGGCGAGCCGCCTGCACGACGGCCAGCACCAGGCGGGCGTCGTCGGTCGCGCAGTCCCCGTACAAGTAGCTGTAGGCCAGCCCGCTGTCCTCCAGCGCCGGCGCCAGCGCGATGGCCTCCCCGGCGCTGACCTTCTCGTGCCGGCGCGTGGCCCCGCCGCGTCCGGCCAGCGACGCGAGAGCGAACACGTCGTAGGTCGTGAGACCCAGCCCGAGCAGCCGACGCTTCGCGGTGTCCGGCCAGACCGGGTAGAGGAAGTCCATGGGGCGCACGAGGTGCGGCGCGAGCTTGAGGAGCAGCTGGCGCTCCATGACGCCCTCACGGACCAGCCCGAACTCGTAGTTCTCCAGGTACCGCAGCCCGCCGTGCACGAGCTTGCTGCTCTTGGAGCTCGTCCCGCTGGCCAGGTCACCCTTGTCCAGCACCGCGACCCGCAGTCCGCGGCTCGCAGCGTCCAGTGCTACGCCGGCGCCCGTGGCGCCCATGCCGACGACGAGCACGTCGAGCTCCTCCGTCGCCGCCGAAGCCAGCTCGGCGGGCCGTGAGACGGTGGAGAAGGCTCTGTTACTCATCAGTAGCAAAGGCTACCGCGTGCAGCCAGCGCTCGAGCGGGCTCTCGAGGCCCCAGCGGTCCGACAGGGCGATGAGCGCAGCGGGGTCCCGCGGCGTGCGCCGGAGGGCGTCGTCGAGCTCCGGGATCGGCAGGTCGCGCACGACCCGCGTCACGGCCGGCGCCACGCGCAGGTAGTCGCGGGCCGCCGAGAGCTTCGCCTTCGCACCACTGGGGAAGCCCTCGTCGCTGCCGCTGTCGAGGGCCGCCACGATGGCCTCGATGTCCCCGAAGCGGCTCACGAGCGCGGCGGCGGTCTTCTCCCCGATGCCCTTCACCCCGGGCAGCCCGTCGCTCGGGTCGCCCCGCAGCACCGCGAAGTCGGCGTAGTGCCGCCCCGGGATGCCGTGCTTCGCGCTGACCTCGGCCTCGCCGTAGGGCTTCATCTTCTCGACGGCGTAGAGCACGCGCACCGGCCCGTCGTCGTTCACCAGCTGCAGCAGGTCCCGGTCGCCGGTCACCACGTCCACCGCACCGGTCTCGCGGGTGGCGAGGGTGCCGATGACGTCGTCCGCCTCGTGCCCCTCGGCCCCCACGACGGCGACCCCGAGCGCCTCCAGGACCTCGAGGATCACGGCGACCTGAGGCCCCAGCTCGGGCGGCTCGAGCTCCCCGCCGGCCGCTGCGAGCCGGTGTGTCTTGTACGACGGCACGGCCGCCACCCGGAAGGCCGGCCGCCAGTCGAGGTCGAGCGTCGCCACCAGGCGGGCGGGGCGGTGCTCACGGACGACGCGGCTGACCAGGTCCAAGAAGCCCCGGACCGCGTTGACCGGCTCGCCCCGCGGGCTGCGGACCGAGTCCGGCACGCCGTGGAACGCCCGGTACCAGAGCGCGGGGGAGTCGACGAGCATCAGCTGACCGGCCACCAGCACAGACTCTCAGAGCTCGAACCGGCGCTGGGCGAGCCACTCGCGGGAGCTCGCTTCTCCGCCGAGCCGCCAGTGCCGACTCATGCGCGGATCAGGGTCCTCCAGCCCGGCGTAGCGACGACGCGCCATGACGTAGTCGTACTCGCGCCGGGCGTCCGCATCACGGTGTGCCGCCCCGTGTCGTCCCTGCTCGTCGAGCCGCTTGGCCTCGTGAAGGCATTGACCGATCGCACGTAAGCGTGCACTGTCAACGGGTCACTCTGCAGCTGAGGGGCGTCGGGGCTGTGTGCCCAGACGACGGCCCGCATCGTGACACCGACCGCGATGAGGCCCGTCGTGGCGAAGGGCCCGACGACGACCGCGAGGGCCTCCGTCGCCGGCAAGGGTCGGCCCCAGATGTCACGGGGTGGGGCACGAACACGGTCGGCCGAGGCTCGATGCGATGGTCGTAGAGCCAGATTCCGGCCGACACCTGTGGATCGAGGACGACGCAGGGCGACGCCGGCACGGGCCGCCAGGTCGCGCTGGCTC
>Ga0070658_10004754_pt1 | contig 11049 bp, 5 predicted proteins | sample KBSC13metaG_FD_64664 | JGI IMG/M metagenome (GOLD analysis project Ga0070658, IMG submission 64664) | Corn rhizosphere microbial communities from Kellogg Biological Station, Michigan, USA - KBS C1-3 metaG | ecosystem: Host-associated > Plants > Roots > Rhizosphere > Soil ... | reverse complement strand
GTGTTGTTCCTTTCCGATATTTTTCCCACGGGATACATGGCGGCGGAGAATGCCGATATCGAGCCCGGCGACACGGTGGCGGTCTGGGGCTGCGGTCCCGTGGCGCAGATGGCGATCCAGAGCTGCTGGATGCTCGGGGCGGGCCGGCTGATTGCGATCGATCGCGTGCCGGAGCGGCTGGCCATGGCCCGCACGCATGGGCGGGCGGAGACGATCAATTTCGAGGAACAGGACGTGTATGAAACGCTGCAATCCATGACCAACGGGCGCGGGCCGGACCGGTGCATCGACGCCGTGGGTGCGGAAGCGCATGAAACTGGCGGGATCGATGCCATTCTGGACAAAGTGAAGGCCACCGTGATGCTCGCGACGGACCGGGCGCACGCGCTGCGGCAGGCGCTTTTCTGCTGCCGGAAGGGAGGCACCGTGTCGGTTCCGGGCGTGTATGTCGGGATGATCGACAAGTTCCCCTTTGGCGCGACCATGAACAAGGGATTGACGATCAAAACCGGCCAGACGCACGTGCAGCGCTATACCAAGCCGCTGCTGCAAAAGATCGAATCGGGCGAGATCGATCCGTCCTTTGTGATTACCCACCGCGTCCCGCTGGAAAAGGCGCCGGACGCTTATAAGACATTCCGGGATAAAGAAGACGGATGCATCAAGGTCGTGCTTAAGCCGTAGCCCAGCAGCGCGCGGCAAGTTCGCGTTGCTTCAAGCGGGCCAATCGGGGGGCTAGGCGCGCCCAAGATACGGGGCGGTGCGGCTGGCCCGGGATTTGACCACTTCGGCGGGCGGGCCCTGCGCGACGATGTGCCCGCCTTCGTCCCCGGCGCCGGGGCCCATGTCGATGATCCAATCGCTGGCCGCGGCGACCTGCATGTCGTGCTCGACGACGATGACGGTGTGGCCGGCGTCGACGAGGCCGAAGAGTTGCTGCATGAGCCTTTCCACGTCGGAGGGATGAAGACCGGTGGTGGGCTCATCGAGCACGTAGAGCGTGCTTTTGTCGCGGCTGGTGCGCTGGAGTTCCGTGGCGAGTTTGATGCGCTGGGCTTCGCCGCCGGAGAGTTCGGTGGCGGGCTGGCCGAGGCGGAGGTATCCGAGACCGACCTGGCGGAGGACATCAAGGGATCGGGCGAGGTGAGGCTCGTCGCCGGCGAAGAATTGGTGGGCGGCGTCGACGGTGAGCTGGAGGACTTCGGCGATGTTCTTTTCGCGGTAACGGATCTCCAGGGTTTTGGGATTGTAGCGAGCGCCGTGGCAGGCCGGGCAGGGCGTGTAGACGCCGGGAAGGAAGAGGAGTTCGACGAAGACGAAGCCTTCGCCGGAGCAGGTCTCACAACGCCCCTGGGCGACATTGAAGGAGAAGCGTCCCGCGCCGTAGTGACGGCTGCGGGCGAGCTTGGTCGCGGCGAAAAGTTTGCGGATATCATCGAAGAGGCCGGTGTAAGTGGCGAGGTTCGAGCGCGGGGTGCGGCCGATGGCTTTCTGGTCCACCCGAACGAGCCGGCGGATATGTTCCAGCCCGGCGGTGATGGCGCCGCCGGCCGGGGACTGGACGGTGCGCTCGAGTTCCTCGCCTTCATCCTCGTCGGGCGGAATGGGGTGGCCGAGATGCTGGGAGACGAGTTCCACGAGCGCCTGGCTGACGAGGCTGGATTTGCCGGAGCCGGAGACGCCGGTGACGGTGGTAAAGACACCGATGGGGAAGGCGGCGTCGAGGGCGTGAAGATTGTTGCGAGTAATGCCGGTGAGCCGCAGCCACGCGGTGGGATCCCTTCGGTTTCGCCCAGGACTTGCGGTCTTCCCGCCGTGCTCCAGATCCCCGGCGAAGAGGTGACGCCGGGTTTCGGAGTTGGCGATGTGGCGGAGGCCTTCCGGAGGACCGCTGTAGAGGATCCGGCCGCCGTTTTCACCGGCCGCGGGGCCGACATCGACGATCCAATCGGCGTGGCGGATGACTTCGAGTTCGTGCTCGACGATGAACAGGGAATTGCCGGAGGCGCGGAGTTTTTCCAGCGCGACGAGAAGAGCTTCGGTGTCGGCTGGATGCAGGCCGGCCGAGGGCTCGTCGAGGACGTAGACCACCCCGAAGAGATTGGAGCGGACCTGGGTGGCGAGGCGGAGGCGCTGGAGTTCGCCGGGGGAAAGTGTCGGCGTGCTGCGATCCAGGGAGAGGTAGCCGAGGCCGAGATCGAGGATGATGGCGAGCCGGGACAGGACATCTTGAGCGATACGCTGCGTGACGGCGGCCTTCTCGGGATGTGCGGCGGCCAGGCGGGACCAACCGGGTGCGGTGGCGTCGGCGGAAGGGCGCAAGAGGGCGGCGACGCGCTTCATGGGAAGCGCGGACAACTGGGCGATATTGAGTCCGGCGAAGGTGACGGAGAGGGCTTCCCGGCGCAGCCGGGCGCCATGGCATTCGGGACAATCGGCGCTGACCATGTAGCGGGCAACGCGTTTCTTCATCGAAGCGCTCTCGGTTTTGGCGAAGGTCTCGAGGACGTAGCGGCGGGCCCCGGTGAAGGTACCCATGTAGCTGGGCGATTCCTTGCGCTTGATCGCGGCACGGACTTCGGCCAGGTCCCAGCCGGCATAGACTGGGACGACGGGTTGCTCGTCCGTGAAGAGGAGCCAGTCGCGATCCTTGCGGGAGAGCGCGCGCCACGGCTTGTCGATGTCGTAGCCGAGGGTGGTGATAATGTCGCGGAGGTTCTGGCCGTGCCAGGCGGGCGGCCACGCGGCGATGGCGCGTTCGCGGATGGTGAGGGTGTCATCGGGCACCATGGAGGCCTCCGTCGCGTCATAAATCCGGCCGAGGCCGTGGCAGCGCGGGCAGGCGCCTTCCGGCGTATTGGGCGAAAACGATTCGGCGTAGAGGAGCGGCTGGGCGCGAGGATAATCGCCCGCGCGGGAATAGAGCATGCGCAAGAGATTGGAGAGGGTGGTGACGCTGCCGACCGAGGAGCGCGTGGTCGGCGAGCCCCGCTGCTGCTGGAGGGCGACGGCGGGCGGCAGCCCATCGATTTCATCAACCTGCGGGATGCTCATCTGGTGGAAGAGCCGCCGGGCGTAGGGGGCGACGGATTCCAGGTAGCGGCGCTGGGCCTCGGCGTAGAGCGTGCCGAAGGCGAGGGAGGACTTGCCGGAGCCGGACACGCCGGTGAAGACGACGAGGGAATCGCGCGGAAGATCGACGTCGATGTTCTTGAGATTGTGCTCGCGGGCGCCGCGGACGCGGACGAGCGGAGAGGGTTTGGCGTGCATGTCTATTCCAGTATCGCAGGGCGAGCGAATCGCGCGGGGGCGGCTTGAATAATCGGGGAGCCGTGATTCAGAACGCGGCGCGGGCCGGTGATCGGCAATCTCCGTTGCGTAAAAAATACGCTCTGCGGACGGTCGCCGTGCGAAACAGACGGCATGAGTTTCTTCCACTTGTGTTGTGAAAAGGTGCCCGGAAAATGCGACGGCGAACCGCCGTGGAGGAGACGGGAGCCCGCCGCATTTGCCACGAGATTGGAAGCCCAATTCCGGGCTTATCCATGAAAACGCAACCCTATTGGTCTGATACGGCCCGCCCGCTGAAATTTCCGTCGTTGAAAGGCGACCTCAAAGTGGATGTCGTCGTCATTGGCGGCGGCATTACCGGGGCGACGGCGGCCCATCTGCTGAAGAAGGCGGGAGCCACGGTGGCGCTCCTCGAGCGGGACCGCTGCGGGGGCGCGGAGACTGGCCACACCACGGCGCATCTCACTTATGTCACCGACACTCGTCTGCACAAACTGGTGCAACAATTCGGACGGGATCATGCCCAGGCGGCTTGGGACGGTGGGAGGGCGGCGATAAAGTGTATCGCGCAGATCGTGGAAGACGAAGGCATCGCTTGCGAGTTCGCTTGGGTACCGGGATACCTGCACGCGCCACTCGGCCAGCGCACCAAGGAAGAGGAAATCGAGGCGATGCGCGAGGATGCGCGACTCGCGCGCGAATTGGGATTCGACGGCCGATTCACCGAGAAGGTGCCCTTGATGGAAAAGGTGGGGGTCTGTTTCAGCGACCAGGCGAAGTTTCACCCCATCAAATATTTGACGGCGCTTTTGCGGACCATTCCCGGAGGCGGCTGCCATGTCTTTGAAAACAGTGAGGTGTCGCAGATTGAAGCGGAGCCGCTCAAGTTGAAGGCGAACGGCTACACGATCTCGTGCCGCTACGTTTTCGTCGCCACGCATGTTCCGCTGCAGGGCGCGACCGGCACGGTGAGCGCGGCGCTGTTTCAAACGAAGTTGGCGCCGTACACGAGTTATGCCGTGGGGGCGAAAATCCCATCGGGCGTGGTCGGTGAAGCTTCTTTTTGGGACACCGCCGACCCGTATTTCTATCTGCGGATCGATCGCCGGAAAGGGTACGCGTACGCCATCCTGGGCGGGGCCGATCATAAGACGGGCCAGGTTCGCGATCCGGAGAAACATTACGCGCGCGTGGAGCAGCGGATGCGGCGATTGTTTCCCCAGGCGGCGATCGATCACCGCTGGTCGGGCCAGGTGATCGAGACCTCAGACGGCCTGCCCTTCATGGGGGAAACGGCGCCTGGGCAATTTGTGGCCACGGGGTTTTCGGGGAATGGGATGACCTACGGAACCCTCGGGGCCATGATGGCGTGCGACTCGTTCCTCAAAAAAGCCAACCCATGGTCTCAGCTTTTTAACGTCGATCGCAAACCGTTCCTGGCTGGGGCGTGGGACTACCTCAAGGAGAACAAGGATTACCCCTATTACATGCTCAAGCAGATGCTGACCAAGCCAAAGGCGACGGCCCTGCGGAACATCAAGCGAGGTGAAGGACAGGTGGTGCTCCTCGATGGAGAAAAGGTTGCCGCCTTTCGTGATGAGAAGGGCAAGCTGACAACGAAGTCCGCGATCTGTCCTCACATGGGCTGCGTGGTCCGCTGGAACGGCGCGGAGAAGACATGGGACTGTCCCTGTCATGGCTCACGCTTTCAGTCGACGGGCGAAGTCATGGCCGGGCCTGCGGAGACAGATTTGGCGGATGCGGGAGCATGACGGTGCATCTCCCGATGAAGGCGATCCAAATCCAGGCCAGCGGCGGACCCCACTGCCTTCAGCTTCAGGATATCCCGAAACCTGTCCCGACGGAGGGAGAAGTGCTGGTGCGTGTCCATGCCGCAGGCGTGAACCCCGTGGATGCCAAAATTCGCGCGGGCGAGTTTGCGCGATTTCACCCGCAATTCCCCGCGGTCCTCGGTCGTGACGTGAGCGGCACGATCGTCGAAGTGGGAAGTGCCGTTTCGGGATTCAGCGTGGGGCAGGCTGTGTTTGGCATGCTGGACTATGATCGCGGTGCGTATGCCCAATTTGCGGTCGCCTCGCCGCGCGAGCTGGCCCACAAGCCCGGGGCTCTATCCCACGTTGCCGCCGCGGCGCTGCCGGTGGCCGGCTTGACGGCGTGGCAGGCCCTCTTTGAATTCGGCAAATTGCGCCGCGGCCAGCGCGTGCTGATTCACGGTGGGTCCGGCGGGGTGGGGCATTTCGCCGTGCAGTTTGCCGCCTGGTCCGGAGCCATCGTCGCGGCGACGTGCTCCGGGGCGGATCTTGATTTCGTCCGCGAACTCGGCGCCACGACGGTGATCGATTACCGCGCGGAGCGATTTGAAGAAAAAATTCGGGACGTTGATCTGGTGGTGGACCTTGTGGCTGGCGAAACACGCCACCGATCCTGGCAGGCGCTAAAGCCGGGAGGAGCACTCGTTTCAACATTGCCGGCGCCGAAACCTGACCGAACCGATGTGAGCGGCCGGGAAGTGGTCGTCGATGCCGACACGGGCCAATTGCAGGCCATCGCGAATCTGGGTGATCGACAAACATGTCGCGGTGGCCATTGACCGGATGTTTCCTCTTTCCGAAACACACGCCGCACACGCGCACCTTGAGAATGGTCACGGACGGGGAAAGATCGTCCTCGCCGTTGAATAAATTTGAACATGCCGCACCCGGCGCCGCCGGGCACTTTCCCTGGAGCGCCCATGGATTCGGCTCGCCAAAGTGGGGATCACGAGCAGTCCCTCGACTTTTTATGCCGATTCAAGCACCCAAATGCTGACCGCCTCGCGAAGTGGATGCGATGCCTTATGATTTTCGCGTTTCGATTCTGCGGTTCCGCTCTTCGTTGACGGGGTTTGCTCGCCCGCTGGCACCCGGCTGGACATTCGTTTCCCAGTGTGCTGAGCGCCAAAAATGACCCAATCCGCCGTTTCCTCCATCCGCGTCCGAAAGCAGCCTTCGGGCTTGCCCATCCTTGTGGCCATGTTTGCGGCCATCGCTTTTTTCCTCGGAAGCGGGGCCATCGCCTACTGGAACACAGTGACCCTGCGAAAATCGGCCCGGCAGGTCTCCCAATCCCATCAGGTCATCCAGTCCCTGGAGGACGTGTTCGGGCTCCTGAAGGATGCCGAGACGGGACAACGTGGATTCGTCATCACAGGGGACGACAAATACCTCGAGCCTTATACCGCCGCGCTTCCGCTCATCGATGCGCGGCTGGCCGATATTTCACGTCTCACGCACGACAATCCCGATCAGCAAAGCCGGCTTCCGGGGATCAAGGAACAGAGTGCGGTCAAGCTCCAGGAACTCGCCAAGGTGATCCAGATTCGGCGTGCGGCCGGTTTCGAAGCGGCGAGCGCGGAGGTGAAGACCGACCTGGGGAAGGCCGCCATGGACCAGTTGCGATTGCAGATCGCCGCCATGGAAGACGATGAGCGCAAGCTGCTGGCCGGGCGTTTCGAGAGGACCGAGGAAGCGTTTCACTCCGCGGTGGAAAGCGGGGTTGTCAGCGGGTTGGTGGGCGTCCTGCTCGCCGGAGGCATCGCCTGGCTGCTCCACCGGGCCGCGCAGGCCCGCCAGCGCCAGGAATGGCTGCGGGCCGGGCAGGCCGGCCTGAGCGAGAAATTGATCGGCGATCAAGTCGCGGGTGAACTGGGTGGGAACGCTTTGCGCTTTCTGTGCGAGTATCTGGAGGCCAAGGCGGGGGCCATCTTCGTCCGGGACGAGGAAGTTTTTCACCGGGGGGCAACTTACGCGGTCCCTTCCGGGGCGGCCTTGCCCGAACGATTTTCGCTGGGCGAGGGTCTGCTCGGGCAGGCGGCGAAAGACGCGCGCCCGTTCCTCGTGAGCGAGGTGCCGGACAATTACTTGTCGATCGGGTCCGGACTGGGCCAGGGCCGGCCCCGGCACCTGCTCATTGCGCCCACGAATGCGGATGGCGCCGTGAACGCAGTGCTCGAACTGGGCTTTTTCGAGCCTGTGGATGGCGCGGTCATCGAACTCATGGACCGGTGCGCCGAGACGATCGGCACGGCCGTGCGCTCCGCCCACTCGCGCGCCCGGATCATGCAATTGCTGGAAGAAACGCAACGCCAGGCCGAGGAACTCCAGGCCCAGAGCGAGGAGTTGCGCGTCTCCAATGAGGAACTGGAAGAGCAGACCCGCGCCCTCCAGCAATCGCAGGCGCAGCTGGAGCAGCAACAGGTCGAGCTGGAGCAAAACAACATGCAACTCGAGGAGCAGACGCGGCTCCTCGAAGTGCAGAAGGAGGATCTCACTCAGTCGAAAGTGGAACTGGAGAACCAGGCCCGCGTCGTCGAGCAGGCCAGCCGCTATAAATCCGACTTCCTCGCCAACATGTCGCACGAGCTGCGCACGCCGCTCAATTCCTCGCTCATCCTCGCGCAACTCCTCGCCGAGAATCGCGGCGGCAACCTGACCGAGGAGCAGATCAAGTACGCGCGCACCATCCAAAGCTCCGGCAACGACCTGCTCGCCTTGATCAACGATGTGCTCGATCTCGCGAAGATCGAAGCCGGCCGCATGGACCTCAAGCCGCAGCGGGTCGCGGTCGGGCATTTGCTGAAGGCATTGCACGGGCAGTTTGAGCCGGTGGCGAATCACCGGGGCCTCGCCCTGCGATTCGGAACCGCGCCCGGCACGCCGGAGAGCATCGAGACCGATCCACAACGGCTCGAGCAGGTCCTGCGCAACCTGCTCTCCAATGCGCTGAAATTCACCGAGCAGGGCGAAGTCGCGCTCGAGGTGCGCTCCGCCGGCGACGGCCGGGTGGCCTTTGCCGTGCGCGATACGGGCATCGGCATCGATGCCGGCCAGCAGCGCCTCATCTTCGAACCCTTCTGCCAGGCCGATGGCACCACGAGCCGCAAGTACGGCGGCACCGGCCTCGGGCTCTCCATCTCGCGCGAATTGGCGCGGCTGCTCGGCGGCGAAATCCAGCTCAGCAGCGAGCCGGGAACCGGCAGCGTCTTCACGGTGGTGCTGCCCGAGATCTGTCCCGCCACGCCCCTCGAGGTGGCGCCGGGTTCCGCGCCCGCGCCGGGGCCGTCCACTCCGCCGCCCGTTACGCCTCCGCCGCGCGCCACGGCATCGCCGCGCCCATCCACGCCCTTGAGCGTCGTGCCCGATGACCGCGACCACATTAGCGGCTCGGGCCGTCTCATTCTCATTGTCGAGGACGACCCGCGCTATGCCGAGATTCTGGCGAATCTCGCGCATGAGCAGAAATTTCAGTGCCTCGTCACCGCCAGCGCGCAGGAGGCGCTCGTGCTCGCCCGCGAGCATCTGCCCAGCGCCGTGCTGCTCGATATCGCGCTCCCCGACGCCTCCGGCCTCTTCGTGCTCGAGCGGTTGAAGCACGACGCGCGGACCCGCCATATTCCCGTGCATGTCGTGTCCGGCAGCGACTACGCGGACAAGGCCCTGGCGCTGGGCGCGGTGGGCTACATGCTCAAGCCCGTTCCGAGGGAAAAGCTCGCCGAGGCCTTCCAAGCGCTCGAAGCCCGCTTGACCCGGCGCCTGCACCGGGTCCTGGTGGTCGAGGACGACGAGGTCCAGCGCGGCGCGCTTTGCAAACTGCTTGCCTCGCGCGATGTCGAGGCTCTTGGCGCCCGGGACGCCGCGGATTGCCTTACGCAGCTCCGGAGCAACACCTTCGATTGCATGGTGCTCGACCTCAGCCTCCCCGATGCCAGCGGATTTTCGCTGCTCGAGACGCTGAGCGACGATGAGGCCTACCAATTCCCGCCCGTCATCATCTACACCGGCCGCGAATTGAGCGCCGATGAGGAGCAGCGGCTCCGGCGTTACTCGAAATCTATCATCATCAAGGGCGCCAAATCCCCGGAGCGCCTGCTCGATGAGGTCGCGCTTTTCCTCCACCAGGTGGTGGCGGAACTTCCCGCCGAGCAGCAGCGCATGATCGAAAAGGCGCGCAGCCGCGATGCCGCGCTCGAGGGCCGGCGCGTGCTCCTGGCCGAGGACGATGTGCGCAATGTCTTCGCGCTCACCAGCCTGCTCGAGCCGATGGGCGTCTCGCTGGAAATCGCGCGCAATGGCCGCGAGGCGCTCGCCGCCCTGGCCCGCGCCCGCGAGCGCAAGACGTCCCCGATCGATCTCGTGCTCATGGATATCATGATGCCCGAGATGGACGGGCTCACGGCGATGCGCGAAATCCGCGCGCAGCCCGAGTGGCAGAAGCTCCCCATCATAGCCCTCACCGCGAAAGCCATGGCCAACGACCAGGAGCAATGCCTCGCCGCCGGCGCGAGCGATTACCTCGCCAAGCCGCTCGACGTCGAAAAACTGCTCTCGCTCGTCCGCGTCTGGATGCCCCGATGAGGACCGGGGCCGCAGAAACGGAGAGCATCGAATTGCGCTTGCTCGTGCAGGCGATCTTCCAGCGGTATCACTACGACTTCCGCGGCTACTCCGAGGCCTCGCTCAAGCGGCGGCTGTCGCAGGCCCGGGATCGGTTCGGGTGCGAGAGCTACTCCGCGCTCCAGGAGCGCGTGCTCCACGATCCGGCGATGCTCCCGCAATTGCTCGGGTATCTCACGGTGCAGGTCAGCGAGATGTTTCGCGACCCGTCCTTCTTCAAGGCGCTGCGCGAGGAAGTTCTCCCGCATCTTCGCACTTATCCGTCGCTCAAGGTCTGGGTGGCGGGATGCAGCGCGGGGGAGGAGCTGTATTCGCTGGCCATCCTCTTCCGCGAGGAAGGGCTGGAGTCGCGCACCATGTTCTACGCGACGGATATCAATACCGAGGCGTTGCGCAAGGCGGAAGCCGGGGTCTACGACCTCGACCGCGTCGCCCAGTTCACCGAAAGCCATCGCCGGGCCGGCGGAAAATCCTCGCTCTCCGATTACTATACCGCGGCCTACGGCAATGCGGTCTTCGACAAGTCGCTGCGCCGCCGCGCAGTCTTTTCCGATCACAGCCTCGCTACCGACGCGGTCTTTGCCGAAGTGCACCTCGTGTGCTGCCGCAATGTGCTCATCTATTTCGACCGCGATTTGCAGGATCGGGCCATCGGCCTTTTCAAGGATGCGCTCGTGCGCAAGGGATTCCTCGGCCTCGGCGCCCGGGAGAGCCTGCACTTCTCCGCGCATGCCCGCGCTTTCACCGAGTATGTCCGCAGCGAGCGCATCTACCAGAAGGTGCCATGAACAACGGATCCTCTCGTGAATCGATCCGCGCGGTGGCCATCGGCGCTTCCGCCGGCGCCGTGGATGCCCTCCTGCACATCCTCCCGTCCTTGCCGAAGGAGTATCCGCTCGCCGTGCTGATGGTCGTCCACGTGCCTCCCGATTCGGATAGCACGCTCGCCATGCTCCTCGCGGGGCGCTGCGCGATCACGGTCAAGGAAGCGGAGGACAAGGAACCCATCCGCCCCGGCGTGGCCTACCTCGCGCCGCCCAATTACCATCTGCTGGTCGAGCCCGATCTGCTCCTCTCGCTCTCGAGTGAAGAGCCGGTCCACTACTCCCGGCCCTCCATCGATGTGCTCTTTGAATCCGCCGCCGATGCCTTCGGCGATTCGCTGGCCGGCGTGATCCTCACCGGGGCCAATTCCGATGGCGCGCGCGGCTTGCGAGCGGTGGTCGCCGCCGGTGGCATCGCCCTCGTGCAGCAGCCGGAAGGCGCCGAGGCTTCGACCATGCCGCGGGCGGCCCTGGAGGCCTGC
>Ga0070658_10004752_pt1 | contig 11051 bp, 11 predicted proteins | sample KBSC13metaG_FD_64664 | JGI IMG/M metagenome (GOLD analysis project Ga0070658, IMG submission 64664) | Corn rhizosphere microbial communities from Kellogg Biological Station, Michigan, USA - KBS C1-3 metaG | ecosystem: Host-associated > Plants > Roots > Rhizosphere > Soil ... | reverse complement strand
TTGCATTTTTCTTTATCATAACCGGTGTTTTGGGAACTACTATTTCCCCCTACATGTTCTTTTGGGAAACCTCTCAGGAGGTAGAAGAAGTGAAAGAAAAAAACTGGATAAAGGATGGCTTACCATCTATTCGTCCCAGCAACATCCGTTCTATGAGGATTGATAACAACGCTGGCATGATCATTTCTGAAATCACCACGTGGAGTATTATGGTAGTGGCAGGAACCATCTTTCACAGAAGTGGCATAACCGATCTTAGAACTGCTGCCGATGCTGCTAAGGCCTTAGAGCCGTTAGTACATTCCTTTCCGCACTCCGGATACTTGTCCAAGGTTATTTTTTCTACTGGGATAATTGGCCTTGGCTTTTTAGCTGTACCTGTGCTTTCCGGATCCGCTGCTTACGCTGTTTCGGAGGCTGCTAATTGGAAATCCGGATTAAACTTAAAATTAAAAAAAGCTCATGGCTTTTATGGCATCATCACAATCTCTACCCTCATCGGATTAATTATCAATTTTATTGGAATTGATCCCGTAAAAGCTCTTGTTTATGCTGCCGTATTGAACGGCGTAGCTGCTGTTCCCCTTATTTTTCTTATTATTAAAATTACAGGAGATGAAAAGATATTAGGAAAATACAAAAGCGGATTACTTTCTAAAACGATTTTATGGATTACCTTTTTAGGAATGGGCCTTGCAGTAATTGGCATGCTGTACATGCTTTTGAGTAATAAATAAAAATAATAAAGTTTATAATTTGCGAGCTCCAATAATGCAACCTGGGAGTATCTCAGCAAAAGAATTATTTGTTACTCTTCTGTAAGTAAATGGTATTTACCGTACCTACCTACACAAAGGTTTGACATTTTTTTGATGTTGTCAAATTTCATCCTGACTTATCATTTCAACTTCACCTTTAAAAGCCTCTCTTGGTTTCAATCCCAATAATTGAAACATCGCATTATCTTCATCAAATGCAGGATTGGGAGTAGTAAGTAATTTATCCCCGGAAAAAATAGAATTGGCTCCCGCCATAAAACAAAGCGCCTGTTCCGCTATGCTCATTTCCGCCCGGCCAGCGCTTAAGCGTACCATTGCCGCAGGCATAATCAACCTTGCAGTTGCAATCATTTTTATCATATCCCATATATCTACTTTCGGGTTATCCTGCAATGGAGTTCCTTTCACCCTTACCAAAGCATTTATAGGAACACTCCCCGGATGAGCGGGTAATGTTGCCAAGGTATGTAACATGCCGATCCTATCTTCATGTGTTTCGCCAAGGCCAATGATACCTCCACTGCAAACGCTTATACCAGCTTTACGAACGTTTCCTAAGGTTTGAAGCCTGTCGTTGTACGTTCTTGTTGTAATAATATCAGTATAATGTTCTTCCGAAGTGTCAACATTATGATTGTATGCATACAATCCGGCATCGTATAATTTTTTCGCCTGGTCTTCGGTAAGCATCCCCATCGTGCAACAAACTTCCATACCCATTTCGTTTACGCCCTGCACCATTTCTAATACACGATCAAAATCGCGATTGTCTCTAACTTCACGCCAGGCAGCACCCATACAAAACCTTGTGGAACCAGCATTCTTCGCTCTTTGTGCATACGCAAGCACTTCTTCCTTTTTCATCAGCGCCTGCACATCTACACCAGTATTGTATCGGGCTGCCTGCGGGCAATAGGCGCAATCTTCAGGACACCCACCGGTTTTTATAGACAGCAACGTACATACCTGCACCTCTCCGGTTGCATGATACTCACGGTGAACTATAGACGCTTTATAAATAAGATCAAGCAAAGGAGTGTTGTATATCTCAGATATTTCTTCTTTTGTCCAGTCGTTTCTTATTTGCATTTTGTATAAATGGGATTAATGAAAGTTAACATCTGCAATCAAAATTAGTTACATCCCCCAAAGAACCAGATGACAACTTTACAGATTCGATATAAAAAAGTATTTATTAAAAATAACTCAAATTAGTTTTAGGCGAAAGCGTTAACACACTTTCATACATAAGCTTTATAGTATTTTCAACGTCACCTTTATTTAGCATCTCAACAGTAGTATGCATGTAACGAAGCGGAATAGATATAAGAGCTGAGGGACAACCATCATTTGCATAAGCAAAAGAATCAGTGTCCGTTCCGGTGCTGCGACTTACCGCTCTTAACTGTAAGGGAATATTATTTTCCACAGCTACTTTTTCAATAACAGCAAGCAATTTATTATGAACTGCAGGGCCATAAACCAAAGCTGGTCCCTTTCCGCAGGCACAATCACCTTCAATCATTTTATTAATCATCGGCGTGGTGGAATCGTGCGTTACATCAGTAATAATAGCAATGTCAGGCTTAATTCTGCGGGCTATCATTTCAGCACCCCTGAGGCCTATTTCCTCCTGAACGGCATTAACAATATATAATGCATAAGGAAGCGATTTTTTATTTTCTTTTAATAGTCTCGCCACTTCTGCAATCATGAAACCACCAATGCGATTATCAAAAGCACGGGCAATATAATTTCCGTAAGAAACTTCATCAAAGCCTTCGGCGTAGGTTACAACAGATCCTATATGAATACCCAGGTCTTCAGTTTCCTTCTTGTTTCGTGCTCCGCAATCAAGAAAAAGATTTTCAACTTTCGGCTGCTGTTCCTTATCTGCGCCGCCAGAACGGGTGTGAATAGCAGGCCAGCCAAATACAGCTTTTACCGGTCCTTTCTTTCCATGGATAGTAACTCTTTGCGAAGGGGCAATTTGGTGATCAACACCGCCATTTCTTTTTAAGTAAATCAATCCTTCAGCGGAAATATAATTTACAAACCAGCTTATTTCATCTGCATGCGCTTCAATAACAACTTTAAAGGGTTTATCAGGATTTATTACAGCCACTGCAGAGCCATAAGGATCAGTGAAGGTGGTATCAACATATTCTTTTATATAATTGAGCCAAACTTTTTGGCCACCACTTTCGAAGCCAACGGCTGACGGGGTGTTGATATAAGTCTTTAAAAATTGAAGCGATTTTTCATTGATCAACGAAGACGGTTTTTTGCTTTTAGCCATAATAAGATATTATTAATTAGGGGTGCAATTTAAAACTTTATACAATAAGGTACACGAAGAACGCTTGTAACAGCATCATGCCATCTATCAAAGCAAGATAAACAAAGTCGGAATTAGATTTTTTTGTGATTTCTACTGTAATAAAAGTTATTAATGCCGATGTCAGCATTGCAATTAAAACTCCACTCTCGTGAAAATAATAAAATTGAAGTACCGATAAAATGATAAAAAGAAGCAGTGAAACGTAGCCGAGATAGTAAGAGTTTTTTTTACCGAGCAGCACTGCAACTGTTCTAATGTTTTCAACACTGTCAATTTCAATATCCCTTACATCAAAGAGTAAACAAAGCACAAACATGAAAACAAATCTTTTGAGAAAAACAAATAAAAAAATGTTTAGATCAAAAGAAAAATTTACTACCGGAAACCAAACGGTTACCAACGTCCATAGCAAAGCCAGGGTAATAATTTTTATAAATCCATAATCCTTTATCCGTTTCTTTTTGCCTAACGGAATTACAGGAAAAGAATACAAAAACGCCACAGCACCAAGAACAAAAAGTATTATAAAATGGTGCAAGCGAAAACTTAGAAAACTGAAAAGAATTAACACAACTCCAATAGTTAAAAGAATTTTATGAAGTTCCTTATTTTTTAATGACCAGGCAAGCCTTGCCGAATTCTTTACAGCGGTAGTTTTCACCAGGTAATGAAGATTGTATTGCGCAAGAGTGGCTCCGAACACGAAGCAATAAAAACTTATTTTATTTAGCGGCAAATGTAACAGCAGGTTAGTTTCCATGCAAAGAGCCACTGCACATGCAGCAATGAAAATGCTGCTGAATAAAATAAATTCTGCAAATTTTTTTAAGATCACTATGGATAGTAAAGTATAACTGTTGGGGATGAAACGGTATCACTCGCATGATGTGCAAGGTCTCTTAAAACAAAGCGAAAAACGGTAGTATCGTTTTCCTGGCACTTAGGCGAAATATCAGTGTAGTTTAAGGTTACATTAATAGTTCCTTTTTGATTTTTTGTTGCGGGAAAAGAAGGTATTGCAAAAAGAGCATCATTGTTACTGCCGGGACAATTAGATGTTAACTTCTGAACATATATACTGTCTGAAATATCGCCTTCTGCATCTGTAAATGAAAGGGTGAAACTAATGGCTTCCTGGTTATGAAGGCCCCTTGTATTCACCGATTCGAATTTTAAAGTAGGAGTTGAGGAAAATTTATCCTTGCCGCATGAAATGAAACAAAATATCAATATGGAAAATAACAGAGTGTAACGCATCTTTGTATTTTAATAGCCCAAATTTAAACGTTTAAAACTGAATAACTTTTTAGAAATATCTAAATGGGAAGATAAAATTTTTTCTGCCTCCTGGTATAATTTCATTGAAATATCCCTGGAACTCTTTCAATTACAATATAGATTTAACAACGTTTATAAAGCGTACGTGGACACGTTGGGCGTAGATTGCCAGCAGGTAAAGCGTTTGGAAAACATTCCTTTTTTACCAATTCAATTTTTTAAAAATAAAAGAATTGTTACCACAGACTTTGATCCGGAAATAATCTTCGAAAGCAGTGGCACAACCGGAGAAAATACGAGCCGGCATTTTGTGAAAAATTTATCTCTTTATATAACAAGCTTCAGGCATTGTTTTAACATGTTTTATGGGAACCCTGCCGGCTTTTGCATAATTGGATTATTGCCAGGCTACCTTGAGCGGAAAAATTCATCATTAATAACGATGGTGCATCATTTAATTTTAGAAAGTGCCAATTCGCAAAGCGGCTTTTATTTATACGATCACGAAAAGCTTTACCAGATTTTATTGCAAAACGAGCTTAGGAAACAACCTACTTTACTTATCGGCGTTACGTTTGCCTTACTTGATTTCGCAGAAAAATATTCTATAAAATTGAATTATACGACAATTATGGAAACCGGTGGCATGAAAGGTCGAAAAGAAGAAATTACCCGTGAGGAAGTTCATTCATTTCTTCATAAAAAGTTGGGCGTAAAAAATATCCATTCAGAATATGGAATGACGGAATTACTCTCGCAGGCTTATTCAAAGCAAGAAGGCTTATATAATTGCCCGCCCTGGATGAAAATATTGATAAGAGAAAATGATGATCCTATTACAATAGCAGAAAAGCCTCCAACAACGATGCCTGTAAAGGGTTTGTTGAATGTAATAGATTTCGCTAACCTTTACTCCTGCTGCTTTATAGCAACGGATGACGCAGGTAAATTATATCGTAACGGAAACTTTGAGGTATTAGGCCGTCGGGATATAAGTGACCTAAGGGGTTGCAGTCTTTTAACTGCGGCGGAATGAATCTATTTAGAGGTTTTGATGATCTTAAAAATAAAGGCACGCGATTTGCCATAGTAACTTATTCACCAAACAAAATATAAAATGAAAAAGCTATTTTTTTTATTGACACTTTTCTTTAGCATTAATATGGCTACACATGCGCAGGATAACAAGGATAAAGTTAAAAAAACCTCTACCCCTACTCAAAAAGTACATAACACTTTTAGTAAGCACAAGCATCACAAGGGCTATAAAGTAAAGCATGAACATAATGGTGTAAAACAAAAACATAAAGTAGATTTGAAAGAAGGAGAAGTAAAAAACAAAGACAAAAAATAAAATATCTTCTTTATAAAAACGAGCCGTCTCAAAGTATTGAGACGGTTTTTTGCTTTAGAAAAGAAATCAAATAAAACTCGTTATTAAAAATAACAATGGATTCCAAAGTCAATTTAAGCTCAACTATAAAAATTGCAAATTGATTTATTTAAAAGATATTGCAGAGTTGAAGAATGCTTTTGTGACGTTAGATATAAAAAGCCATAATTACTACAACTATGACTACAACGATTATTATTGCACTGTGTAGCCTGCTGCTGATCGCTTATTTGTTTGATCTTACTTCTTCTCTTACTAAAATACCATCGGTTCTTTTACTGCTGTTACTTGGGTGGTTGGTTCGCCAGGGATCACAGTTATTGAATATACAAGTGCCTGACCTCACAAAATTATTACCGTTCCTTGGCACTATTGGGCTCATACTTATTGTGCTGGAAGGTTCGCTGGAGCTTGAGTTTAATAAATCAAAAAGAACGATAATTTCCAAATCACTTCTTGTGGCGATAGTGCCCATGTTATTACTCGCCTTCTTTATGGCTTTTATGTTTAACTATCTTGACAATGCAGTTTCGTTTAAACAAAGCCTTACCAACGCCATTCCATTATGTGTAATTAGCAGCTCGGTAGCTATTTCAAGTGTTAAAAATCTTACTTCCGCCGACAAAGAATTTATTATTTACGAGAGCAGCCTTTCTGATATTTCCGGAGTTCTATTTTTTAATTTCATAGTGAGGAATAGCGTTATCGACATGCAGTCAACATTGCATTTTACATTGCAACTTTTAATCATTGCGGTTATTTCCTTTATTGCAACAATTGGCCTTTCATATTTACTTAGCAAAATTGAACACAACATAAAATTTGTGCCGATTATCTTGCTGGTTATTTTGATTTATGGTATCTCTGAAATTTATCATCTGCCTGCTCTTATTTTTATTTTGCTATTCGGGCTTTTCCTGGGCAATCTCGACGAACTGAAACAAGTAAAATGGATACAGATGTTGCGCCCACGACAACTAAATAAAGAAGTAGATAAATTTAAGGAGCTTATAGGCGAGATAACTTTTTTAATAAGAGCGCTTTTCTTTCTTCTCTTTGGATTTCTAATGGAAAAATCACAAATATTAAATCCCGAAACAATTATATGGGCTGTAGGAATCGTTATAGCAATATTTCTTTTCAGAATGATCTTGTTACGGATTTCAAACCTTCCGCTTACACCACTGATATTTATTGCACCAAGAGGGCTCATTACTATTTTATTATTTTTGGCCATTCCAACTGCACAGGTTATTCCTTTTGTAAACACTTCTCTTGTAATACAAGTAATCATTTTAACTGCATTAGTAATGATGGTGGGGCTCATGGCTACAACCAAAAAGCTTTCCGCTATTTCTCCCGAAAAGCCTGTTTCATTACAGGACGATTCGATAATAAGCCCGATGGGAAATTAGGTCGATACTTTTATCTCAAACTTTCCGTTCATTTTTTAGCTATAAAAAATATTTGCAGCAATGCAATTAAAATGACATTTAAGCGTTAATGCCTTAATCGCAGATTATAATCCATTCCAAATTCAATTAGCCGATTATAAAAAAGTTATAAGAATCCAATTATTTAACTCAACGATTAACTGGCAAATGAATAGAAATAAAGAAAAAACCACTGTTTTATTTGTGCATAAAAATGCGCAATCTATAAAGCCAATGCAAATTTCAAGCAACCTGCTTTTAAATTGGAAAAAATACCTCGCAGCAATATGCTTAATTTTTTTAGCCTTGATAGGGATTATTGTTTACCTCACATCAAATTCGATTCAGCAAAATAATTTACAGGCATTGCTTTCGAAAAAGCTGCATAACATGGGCACTTTATTTCCAGGAACAGATACTAGTGCCGTCAGAAAAAAATTTACAAAAATTGATGAGGATCTTTCAACCATAAATCATTATTTAAAAGCAAGAGGCATACAAACGGCTTTTAAAGGGCCGCAAGGTGGCGAAGCTGATAATGATATTATATCAACTGACGAGATCAGCAGCTTTTATGATCGTTACTTAAATAAAATTATCTACAATATTTCCTATACTCCGTTAGGTTATCCTTTTCCGGGAACCATTACTTCAACTTTTGGGCACCGCGAAAATCCTTTTGGTGGTGAGAATGTAGAAACTCATAAAGGCCTTGATATACGCGGTCCTGTTGGCTCTTCTGTAAAATCGATGGCCAAAGGCGAAGTGGAATTTGCCGGGTTAAGAGGCGGATTTGGAAATTGCATTATGCTTAAACATGGAAACGGCTTTGAAACACTTTATGGTCATCTCTCAAGAATTTTAGTGCGAGTTGGTCAAAAAATTGACATTGGCCAGCAGATAGGGTTAATAGGCTCTACAGGCCGGTCGACGGGTCCACACCTGCATTACGAGATACATAAAAATGGCGAAAGGATTGACCCTAAAAACTTCTTAACTCTTAAATAATCTTTATGTTTAAAAAAAACAGCAAACAGCAGCCGTTAGAAATTAATCAACAGGAAATTTCTACAATAATTGGTGAAGGATCCGTCTTCAAAGGAGAATTGCAAGGCGCATCAGCTATAAGAATAGAAGGTAAAATAATAGGTAATGTAAATGTAGAAGGTGGGATAGTGTTGGGTGAAAAAGGAATTATTGAAGGCAATGTTATTACCAGGTCTGCCATAATATATGGAACAATAAAAGGTAATATTAAAACCGCACAGCTTGAAATAAAAAGAACTGGTTTTGTGAATGGTGATATCACAACTGATACGCTGGAAATAGAACTTGGTGCACAGTATAATGGCAAATTAGATATGAAGAGAGAGATACTGCAGCAACTTGCCGAAGCGTCTTAATTCCCTTTATTTCCTAAAATCTGCATATCTAAGAATGTTATTTAAAAAATGCATTCACAGTATTTAATAAGATAAGCCGGACACGAATCCGGCTTATCTTATTAAATGAGAAACAATTAATTTTTCGGTTACCCGTAGTAGTTAGTTATACGCTGCTTTTATAACAGTTCCATCGCCCATAACGGTGATATACCACGTATGGTCATTAACTTGCTTGATGCCCACGGGCATATTAAGGCCACCCGCAAGTACAGTTGAAGATGATCCGTTTACAAGCATTAGAGATCCTGTGTTTGCAATGAAGCCCATAGCTCCAAATGTACCATAATGAAGCACCATGTGTCCGTAAATGTTTCCGTCTGCAATATCGACTAAGGTAGTTAGGCCTTGTTGATAAGTTGACACATTACCGCTTGGCGAAACCTTATAAATAACTGCCAGTCCTTCTACGAAGGGAAAACCCGTTAATGTACTTACCAGGAAATTATGCCCATCGAAAATGATGCCTGTAGGCACGGGCTGTATTTGCGGAGGTCCAACAGGAGTTGGATTAGCAAAGCCGGGTAACTCTGCCACCACTGAATAATGCCCTGCACTTTTGCGATGTATAATAGCGTTAGCGCCGGCATCACAAATGTAAATGTCTCCGTCAGGACCTTTCATCAAATTATAAGGATGAGAATCATGCGCATTATTTACCCATGGATAAGACGTGGAAAACGCGGCTATATCTTCAAAAGACAGCGTAGAGCCATCAATAGGCGTATCGCCCGGTTTGAAGCCTGATACATTTACTTTGTACAGATAATTTCCTGAAAGAACATACAGCATTCCATTATCGAGAAGAAGATGTCCACCACCCTGTATCTCGCCGGAATTTTCATTAATAATTGAGGAAAGGTTTACGATAGCATCGTACTTATTACCGTTGGGCTTTATCACAAGTACTTTAGCATCGTTGTGGGCAGTACCTGCTTCTATCACCCACATGTTTCCCCGCCAATCAACCTCAATGCCCATTGGGTTTACAAGGCCTGACGCCACAGTACTTATTGTAAGGCTTGGATTCTCGTGGCCTTTTTTACAGCCCGCAAAAAAAATTAATAGCGCAAAACACGTTAATTGCAACAGGCCCGCTTTAAGCCTGGCACGACTTTGTAGTAAAACTTTCATTTGTTTAAAGTTTAAATGGTTGGTTAATGAATGAAAAGTATTGGTGGTTCTTCGGTATGAGCAATCGCTCTATAAAAAATTATACACGGATATTTTTATAGAGAGCGCAAATTTATTTTCTTTTTTTAAAATTACCATGCTTCATTCTTAAAAGAAAAAAAATGAATGTGCTAATGCTAAACGCTTACCCGGTGAGCATCGGAGTAGCAATTTCTTAACGGATTGTTTAATTTATTGCATCAAGAAACTGCTGCAATAAATTAGTTACATATTCTTGTTTCCATGCACCTTGTTCCAGTGTTGTTATTTCACCCAAATATTGTCCATGACCGCCGGGAATAATTGCCAGGTTACAATGTGTAATTAAGTGCGACATAGCCACAGCGTGTTCCGGCTTTATTACATCACGGTCTCCAATAATCATTAATGTTGGTGCAGTTATCGATTTGATATCACTATTGCTCCAATCTTTAAATGTTTGCATCCGAATCACATCCCTATGAAACATATTTAGAAGCTTTGCTGAATCATTATTTATCCTCATATAATCGTCTTTAAGCGCCTGCGGCATGTCGCTGAATCTGGCATTTTTCATTCCCTCCCAAAATTCCACGGGAGTATCACTTCTTTTATAAAAAGCCGAAGCTATAATTAATTTATTTACGATTGCAGGATAGCTGATGGCAATTTGCATTGCGGTTTGTCCACCGTTGCTAAAGCCGAGGAAATCGGCTTTGGAAATGTCCAGGTTTTTTAAAAGTGTCGCAACGTCATCAGCATCCTGCTTAAAAGACAATGGTGTATCCCTGTCCTCGGTATGGCCATGAGCCTGCAATTCAACAGCAATTACTTTTCGATCTTTTGCAAGCAATGGTATTATTCTGCCAAAGGACGTTTCAATAGTAGAGCCGCCACCATGAATTAACACAAGCGGATTACCTTCTCCGTGAATTTCATAATACATCTTTATTCCATTCACATCGGAATATCCACTTTTAAAAAAAATAGTATTCTTTGAAGATTGCATGATGTTTCATTTTGTCGTTTCCTCGTTGTTAAACCAACACTAAACAGATGAGGAATTTTTTTTAAATGTTATTATTGTTACGGATCTTTCGTTCTCGCATTTAATTTATTTTTTAAATAAGCTTTAAGTTTTTCAACATTTTGTTTGGACTATCGATTATCGAAAGCGTCTATCCGTTACTGTTATAAATTCATTTTTGTTCTTTAGCCCATCTATCCATTTTC
>Ga0070658_10004750_pt1 | contig 11055 bp, 10 predicted proteins | sample KBSC13metaG_FD_64664 | JGI IMG/M metagenome (GOLD analysis project Ga0070658, IMG submission 64664) | Corn rhizosphere microbial communities from Kellogg Biological Station, Michigan, USA - KBS C1-3 metaG | ecosystem: Host-associated > Plants > Roots > Rhizosphere > Soil ... | reverse complement strand
GGTACAGCGCGTCAGGCATGGACCGGAAGGTCGATGGGAGGGATGGAGAGCTTCGCTCTGCCTGGACCGGACGGCGGCCGCCGCGACGGCCGGAAACGGCGCAAAGCGTTGACGCTGCGGAAAGTAGCCGGGGTCACAGAAGCAAGTAAGTGCGGGTAACTCTCTATTCAAGTTGAGGCGGTTAGTCGTGATTCTACTGACGGTTGTGGCCGTCTCCGCGTCGTCGCCCCGTGGGTCCAAGCCCTTCGGCGAGCCCGCCAGCCTACCGGCCTGCGGGTGGCTCAAGTGGCCGCGAATCGGGCGACCGAAAAGGGGGCCGCGGCGGCCGTCAGCTCTCCGCCCAGCAGCACCGGCAGCAATTGCTCGGCGGCCCACGGCGCGAGCAGGATCCCGTTGCGCGAGAAGCCGCAGGCGTAGCACAACGCCGGTACCTGCGGGTCGTTGCCGAGGATGGGCAGGCCATCGGCCGCCATGGGGCGGAGACCAGCCCAATGATCCAGCATCGGCGCGTGCGCCAGTACCGGGATGGTGCGCGTGGCGAGCGCGCGAAGATCCTTCAGGCCGCGTGGCGTGACCGAGGTATCGAGCCCCACCTCCTCGCTGGTGGCACCCACCACGAGCGAGTTGCCTCGCGGCACGAGGTAACCGCCAGGGACATGGATGACGCGACGAACGGGGCGTCCTTCGAGTCGCATGAGCTGCCCGCGGACGGGGCGCACGGGCAGCGGCCGAGGAAGGCCCGGCAACGAGCCGGCCCACGCGCCGTTGGCCACGAGCAGACGCTTCCCTGCGTATCGGGTTCCTCCGCGCGAGCGGAATCCGGGCAGGTTTCCCCTGCCGTCGAACGAGGCCACCTCGTCGGTCATGCGTGCGATGCGGGACTGCCGAGCCACGGCGACGTCGAGTGCGCTCATGAGCGTGACGTTGTCGACGGCACCGTCATGCGGATGCAGCAGCCCTCCGGCGTGATCGGCGAGCGCGGGCTCCAGTGAGGCCAGCGCACGCTGGTCGAGGCGTTCCGCCGTGGGCGGCGACTTGGCTGCCAGCGCATCGAGCTCCTCGCTCGTCGACGCGAGATCGATCACGCCGTCGCGATCGAGTGGAATGGCGATCTCGGTCCGCGCGAGCAGCTGGTCCAGGAAGGCGGGATAGAATTCGCGGGCCGCGACGAATGCGTCGTGCACCGCGGGAGCCGACTGGCCGATCGACGGGGCCAGCAGGCCGGCCGAGGCGCGCGACGCGGAGCCGGCGCGGGGCTGGTCGACCAGTGTGACACGCAATCCGCGCCGCGCGGCGACAAGAGCGGAGGTCAGGCCGACGATGCCACCACCGGCGATGACGAGGTCAGGGACGCTCACGAGCGGCGCGAGGTGCGACTCGGCTCGCGACGTACGATGCCGCTTGCGGAAGGAGGGCGCATCAGCGCAATCTCACGAGGCGCCGGGTCGCAATCCAGTGGCGCAGCTGGCCGGACGAAACCGTTTGGTCACGTGCGTCGTATGGTAGGCAGACTCGCAAGGGAGAACGCTCGATGCTTCGCACCATCTTCATGATCGGCCTGTTCGCCATCGCGGGCCTGTTCGTCCTCCGGCTCGCCTTCGGCCTTTTCGCCTTCGGCTTCGGGCTGCTCGGCTGGCTCTTCTTCTTCGCCATCAAGGTGGCGATCATCGGGGCGATCATCTACCTGATCATCCGGGTCTTCTCCCCGGAGACGGCAAGGCGCCTGCGGCAGAAGTGGAGCGGGAACTGAACGGCGCGTAACGGCGCAGCCAGTCGGGGCATCAAGACTGTGTGCCCGACATGCGCGCCCCGACTCGCTGCCAGTTGGCGCGGCCCGACTAGCTGCCAGCCAGCTCCGACAGCACCGCCCACACCAGCAGCGGCACCATGATCTCGTGGTGGCCGGTGATCTCGTAGCCCTTTCCGCTTTGCAGCGTGGGCCGTTGCACCACGTTCATGCGCGGCCGGTAGTGGCGCTGCATGTCGAGGTCCACACTCGTGAGTCCCTGCGGTCTGCCGTCGTGCAGGTTGCGCGCGATCGTGAGCGCCTTGAGGAAGACCTCCGGCATGATCACCGCGCTGCCGAGGTTCAGTACCACACCGCCGTCGTCGAGCGTGCCCAACGAGTGCGACAGCCGACGAAAATCGCGGTGGCTCGTGTCGCCGATCGCGGCACCGTTGGCGGCCGGATGCTGGTGAATGATCTCGGCGCCCAGTGCCGCGTGCACCGTGGCTGGAACGCCGAGGCGGTACGCCGCGAGCAGAATCGACAGTTCGGGGTTCGCTAGCGCGGGCGCCTCCGAGAGCGCGATGCCGAGTGCCTCGCCCATGCCGCGCTCGGCGCGCATGCCGGCGGTGAAGGCGTCGTTCATCTCTCGGCCCGTTTCGTCGGCCATGCCGAACGTGCCGTCCTTGAGTCCGGCGGCCACATCCTCCGACGTCGCGCCGAACCTCGCCACCTCGTAATCGTGGATGGCGGCAGAGCCGTTCATCGCGACGTGAGTGACGATGCGCCGGCGCATCAGCTCGATCAGTACCGGCGCGAGCCCGGTCTTCACGATGTGACCGCCAAGCATGATCACCACGCCGCGCTCACGACGCGCGGCTTCGGCGATGGCGGCCACCACCTTCCGGAAGTCGCGCGCGACGAGGACGTCGGGAAGCGCGCGCACGAACGCGGCAAACGAGCGGTCGTCGCCGGGCGGCTGCGCGAAGTCGCTCGCGCTCACCTTGTTCGGGCGAACGGCGACGGGGATGGTGCGGACGCGGGAGAGATCGGCCTCGCCGTAGCGCGGGCCGTCGGTGCCGGCGGAGGGCCCCGTTACGGGCGCTCGGCGGTCGTCGCCCCCGGCTGGGCTGGGCGGTACGATTTGAGGTACAGGTTGAGGGAGCCGAACGACAGACCCGACTTCATCTGCAGCATGATGCGGTTGTCGTCATCGGAGAGCCAGACTTCGGCGTGGCCGTTCTCGGAAAAGATGCCCTTCGTCTTGATGATCGGCTGGACGACGATGGCGTCGAATTCGCCGGCCGGCACGCGAATGCGTTCGCGGCGCAGCACCTTGATGGTGACCGGGTTGCGGTCCGGGCGGAAGTAGCGATCGAGCGTGTAGGTCTCGCCGACGGCGAGTGGAATGGTGCGCAGGAAGTACAGGAAGGAGCCGTCGTCGAGCGGGTTGCGCACGCTGGGCTGGGTGGTGCTGCCCGCACCCTCGATGAACACCGCGCGATCGGGGAAGATCTCGAAGTCGCGCTCCACGTCGCGCCGGCCTTCGCTGAGATCCTGGCTGAAGCGCAGTGAGTTTCCGGTGCGTCGGTCGATCCAGCTCTCGTACCGGTCGTTGACGCGGTAGAAGAACGTGCCGCCCTTCACCGTGAACACGGTGTGCCAGGTCTCGCGGCCGCGCACGTCCTGCACGCCGGCCACTTCCATGGTGCCCGAGCCCACCTTGATCTTGCCGAACTTGACGTCGTACTCCAGTCGCTCGCCCACGCCGTAGGGGACGCGCAACACCGGACCGCCGTCGTCCTGCGCGCCCACCGGAGTCACCGCGCCGAGCAGGCTCAACGCGGCGAACCCCACAGCAAGGCGCGCGAGGGCTGTCATGCGCGCACCGGTCGGGCGCGGCGGCGGCGCGCCGCACGCGCGAAGCGAAGCAGCGCCATGGCATCGTTCCACGGGCGGACGCGCGTTTCGCGCGGACGCACGTCGTAGCGCGGCGCCAGCTCCACCGTCTCGAGCCGGCGCGCGTGGGCGGCGGCTCGGAGCAGCAGGTCGAGATTGGCGCTCCAGCCCTCGCCCTCCACCAGTGCCTGATCGCCCCGCTCCTTGATGAGGTCACGAATGACCGATACACGGTAGAGGCGCAGCGAGCCGAACACGTCGCGGACGCCCGGTACCTGCACGAACGGGCGCACCATCCACGGTGCCACCTGGCGCAGCCGGCGCACGGGTTGCGGCACCGTCGGCGCGTCGACAGGACGCTCGGCAACGACGACGTCCGCGCCGCCGTCGAAGCGGCGGATCAGCTCGGGCAGGTTCTCCGGCTGGTCGGTGAAGTCCCCCTGCAGCACGATGAGCGCATCACGACGCGGATATCGCGTGCGCTTGGACGCCTCGCGGCACAGCGCATCGAGGGCGGCGGCGTAGCCGACGCGCTGGCCGCCCAGCACGGTGAGGGGCATCACCTGATGGTAAGGCTCGAGCACTTCGGCCGTGGCGTCGGTGCTGCCGTCGTCGTACACGAGCACTTCGTACTCGCGCGGCTGCTCCTGGAACACCTTGCGCAGACGCCAGAGCAGCAGGCCGAGTGTGGGAGCCTCGTTGTAGGCAGGGATGCAGAAGTACAGCACGTGATCCTGGGGACGCGGGAATCGTGTGCTCGAAAGGTAGGGAGGGCGGGGGGAGACCCGCCACCCTTCGTACCCGCTGGAACATCGAGGGTTCGCCACCGTCGGGCAGCACCCGAATGCCGCGAGTGCCAGCGTTGTGCTCTATCCCTTCGACGATCGTCACTGGGGAAAGGCAAGCGAGCGCCACAAGGCGCGGCCCACGGGGTACGAGACGACGAGGAGAACGTCGCAATGATTCTCGCAGACACCCGCCATCACCTGACACGTGACGACGCGCAGCTGGTTGCCCGGCTCATAGCACGCGATTCGGGAGTGGAGCTGTCGGAAGTGGAGCGCGAGCTGGCCGATCACGGCATCGACGCGGTGCTCGACGACCCGCGACTTCCGGCGGCGCTGCTGCGATCGCGCCAGGGCGCCTGCGCGTCGCTGCCCCTGTTCGCATACGTGATGGTACGGCATGCGCTCACCCGGCTCGGCGAGGGCGACCGCCGCCTTGCCGACTACCTCGCGGCGATCATGCTGCACTTCGGCTTGCGCGACCGCGCACTGCGGGTCTCCGACGCGGATGACCAGGTGTACGTGGCGCTCACCGATCTCGTGGCGGATCTCGACGATCCGGACGCGCGTCGCAGCTTCCTCGTTCGGACCCATCTCGGCAACTACGCGCTCTGGGTGAGCGGGTTCTTTCCCGACTACGTGGAGCATCGCAAGTGGCGGCGCGGCGGACCGGACCTCGACTACTACGAGGAGATGGGGCGTCGCGGCTTCCAGCTCGCCGCCGATCACCGGCTCGCCGAGAACCACGGCCTGGCCACGCTCTACGCCACGGCCGCCGAACGCTTCGGCCTGCTGCGCGCCGCGCTCAACGACGTGAGCGACGCGCTGCTGTTTCCCGACCGCTACTCGCCCGAACGGCTGATGCGCCAGGTCACGAGCGAAGCGCGCTGGCGGCGCCTGCACTGAGCGCGTGATCACGCGCTGCATCGGCGAATGCCGAGAACAGCGCGCGATCCCACGGCTCCGCCGTCCCCACGAGCTCCTCCGGATGCCACTGCGCGCCAAGCATCCACCAGTCATCGCCGCTCCACTCCACGCCCTCGACCACGTCATCCGGTGCGAGTCCGGTGGCAGTGAGCCCATCGGCCACGCGAGCAATGGCCTGGTGATGCATCGAATTGACGGAGATCTCACGCGCGCCGCAGGCGCGGGCGAGCTTCGATCCGGCCGTGAGCGTCACGGCGTGCGTGCGATCGCGGCGCCCGCGACCGCTCTCGTGTGGCAGCGCGTTCGGCCACTCGCTCGGCAGGTCCTGGACGAGCGTGCCTCCGAGCGCGACGTTCGCGATCTGAACCCCGCGACAGATGGCGAGGGTCGGCAGCCCGCGCGCGCGGGCGGCGCGCACGAGTGCCAGCTCGAATGCATCGCGCTCGGAGTGCACGTCGCCAAGCGTCGGATGCGGACGCACGCCGTAGCGCTCGGGGTCCACGTCCTCGCCACCGCTGAGGAGCAGGCCGCCCATGCCATCGAGCATCTCGTCGGCGTCGGCGGGCTGCAGCACGGGCAGGATGTACGGCCGGAGGCCGGCGGCGCGCGCCGCGTCGGTGTACGCGGCGTTCAGTCGCGTGCGGAGGACCTCGCGGATGATCTCCGTGGTGGCGGTGAGCGCGATGGCCGGCTGATGCATGCGTCGAAGAGGTTGCGAGTGCGTGAGTCGAACCTGTATCCTAAGCGCCGGCGCCCGACCGCTCCAGCGCGGTCCGACCGCGCTCCCGCCGAGGCCTTTCAGGCATGTTCGAATCCTTTCGCCAGACTCTCCGCGACCTGATGGACCGCGCGACCCCCCCCGAGGAGCGACGCGCCGGCCTGGCGCGCATGAAGCAGACGTTGGTCACCGCGCGCATGGGGCTCGACGACCTGCGTGGCGGCCTGACGCTCACGCGCCAGCGCCTGGATGCCGAGCGTCGCGAGCTGGAGACGATGCGCCGGCGGAAGGGGTACGCGTCCGGCATCAACGACAGCGAGACGGTCGCGCTCGCCGAGAAGTACGAGGCGCATCACGCCGAGCGCGTGGCCGTGCTGGAGCGGAAGCTCGACGCGCAGGAAGCAGAGCTGGCGATCGCCGAACGCGACGTGGCGGAGATGACGTCGGAGCTCAAGCAGGCGATGCTCGGCGTGCCGGGGGCGCGGTCGGTCGACGACGCGGCCGCGGCGGAGGTGGAGGCCGCGCTCGATGACTCCCCGAACATCGCCAGTGAGCTCGACGCGATGGGCCGCGCCCGCGCCAGGGCCGAGCGCGATGCCGATGCGGAGCAGCGACTCGCGGAGCTCAAGCGCCGCATGGGCAAGTAGCGAGTGCCACGGCATCGCCTGCTGAAGGCGATGGCGCTCGTGCTTTGTCCCTTTGTCGCGTCGGTGGCACAGGAGGGAATGGCGCATGCTCCATCCGGCCGTCCTGTGGTGGTGTGCGCCGGTCAGCGGGTGGACGACGTCATCGTCTATGCCGACGCACCGGCCCTCCGGAACCTGAATCGCGTGCCGGCGCTGGCACGCGCCGCGCGCGCCATTCACCGCACCACGCGTCCCGACGTGATCCGTCGCTTCCTGCTGCTGGAGCATGGCGATCCGTGCTCCGAGTTGCGACGTGCCGAGTCGGAGCGCATCCTGCGCGCGCAGCCGTTCATCGCCGAGGCGCGAGTGTTCGTCGTCGCCAACGGTGAAGGCGGCGTGGACGTGGAAGTGCAGACGAGCGATGAGACTGCGCTGGTGCTGGGCGGCATCGTGAGCGCTCGCAGTCCGCACATCGCTTCCGTGCTGCTCGGCAATGCGAACCTCGCGGGGCAGGGCGTGTACGCGTCAGGCTGGTGGCGCAGCGGCGGCGGCTTCCGAGACGGCGTGGGTGGACGAGTGCTCGACCACCAGTTTCTCGGTCAGCCGATGACGATGGGGCTCGAGGCCGAACGTGCGCCACTGGGTGCGTCGTGGCGGGTGTCCACCGCGCGGCCGTTCTTCACCGATCTGCAGCGGCTCGCGTGGCGTGCGCGGGCCGGCAGCGGTACGGGGCTCACAACGCTGCGGGAGCCGAACGGCCAGCGACCCGCCGTGTCGTTTCGCCGGACCTCGTTCGACGTGGGCGCAGTGATGCGCTTCGGCGAGCCGGGGCGACTCAACATGTTCGGCCTCTCGCTGACGGGGCTCGACGAGGCGGGAGGCGACCGGCTGGTGCTCACCGATTCCGGCCGGCTGCGCGACATCGGCGCGGCGCCGCTGCCGTATCCACCCCACCGCGTGGCGAGAATCAACGCGCTCGTTGGCCGGCGTGACATCACGTACGTCCGGCTTGAGGGACTCGACGCACTGACGGCGAGCCAGGATCTGCCGGTGGGCTTCCAGTTCGGCCTGCAGGCCGGCCGCAGCATTCCGATCCTGCATGCGCCCGAGAGCGATATCTTCGCGGCGAGCGACCTGTACGTGGGCGCGACGAACGGTCAGTCCACCGTGCGGCTGCAGTTGCAGGGCGAAGCGCGCCGCGGCACGGCGCGACGGCGCTGGGACGACGTGCTCGCCCACGGCCGGCTGACGCACTACCTCACCTTCAGCCCGCGAATGCAGAACCAGTCGACGCTGGAGTTCAGCGCCGGATATCGCCAGCGTATGCCCTTCCAGCTCCTGCTCGGCATCCCCGAGGGAGGCGTGCGCGGCTACGAGGAATCGTCCTTCGCCGGCAGCGCACGTGTGATCGGCCGCACCGAACAGCGCTACACGATTCCGAACTTTCTCGGCGCGTCCGACGCCGGCGTGGCCATGTTCGCCGACGTGGGAAAGCAGGCGGCGGGCGACGTGCCCTTCGGCGTGACGAGCCCGATGGTGGCCTCGCTCGGCGTGAGCCTGATGGCCGCCGTGCCGCAGCATTCGGCGCGCCTGTGGCGCATGGACTTCGCGGTGCCGGTGACGCGAGGCGCCGGCGCGCGGTGGACCGTCCGCTTCAGCAACGGCGACCGCACCGCATTCGTGTTTCGCACTCCCCGCGACGTCGACCTCGCGCGGGAGACGACCGTGCCGTCGTCGATCTTTGCGTGGCCTTAGCGAGAAGCACGGAGGCATGGAGGCAGGGAGCTGCGCCTGCATGCTCCGATGCCTCCGTGCATCCTGTTCCTACGCGTCCGCCACGCTCGCCGTGAGCTTCTTCAGCACCGGCACCAGCGCCAGCATCACGATCGCTGCACCGAACGACGTCGTCACGGGGATCATGAAGAACTTCGTGAGCGACGGGACCTCGTGCATCATCGAGGCGAGGAAGCCGCCGAGGTAGTTGGCGGCGGCGGTGGCGAGGAACCAGACGCCCATCATCAGGGAACCGAAGCGTGCCGGAGCCACCTTCGTCACGTACGAGAGGCCGACCGGTGAGAGACAGAGCTCGCCGACGGTGTGCAGCAGGTACGCTGACACGAGGAACATGGGGCTGACGAGCACTCCGCGGTCAGCGGGCCCGCCGGCGACGACGAGGAAGAGGAAGCCGGCGCCAACGAGCGCGAGGCCGGCCACCATCTTGAGCGACGTGGACGGCTCGCGATGGCGCCTGCCGAGTGCGCGCCACAGCCACGCCATCACCGGGGCGAGCAGGATGATGGCGAGCGGCTGGATGCTCTGGAACCAGCTCGCCGGCACCAGGAAAGAGCCGAGCTGGCGATTGGTATTCTTGTCGGCGAAGAGCGTGAGCGAGGAGCCAGCCTGCTCGAACGCGAGCCAGAAGAACATGCCGAAGGTGACGACGATGAACAGCGCGATCATGCGCTTCCGTTCGTCGCCGCGGGTGCCGAGCAGCCCGACGGCAATCACGGCACCGGCCGCAGCTGCCATGAGGATGCCGAGCACGTTGGTGAGCTCGACGCGTCCGCCGGTGCCGATCAGTGCGAGCGCGGCGCCGACCACCGCACCGATGATGGCGTGCACCGTTCCGTTGGGCGTGCGCCCCGCCGACTGGGGCTGCACGACCGCCTCGGCGGCGCGTGCAACCGGCGCATCGACAGCGCGCGCCGCATGTGCGCCGGCACGAGGAGGGAGGCCGATGCCCGGGATGACGCGGTCGCGGTAGTAGAGGAAGAGCAGGAGACCGAGCAGCATGCCGACGCCGGCAGCGCCAAAGCCGTAGTCCCAGCCCACCCGTTCGCCGAGCCAGCCGCAGATGAACGGTGCGATGAACGCGCCGGTGTTGATCCCCATGTAGAAGATCGTGAAGCCGGCATCGCGACGGTCGTCGCCGGGGTTGTAGAGCTGGCCCACCATGGTGGAGACGTTGGGCTTGAAGAAGCCCGTGCCCAGCACCACGCAGACGAGGCCGATGTAGAAGGGCAGCATGGCCGCGTTGCTCGGCGATGCGCTGCCGGCAGCGACGGGCGACGGCCCGAAGGCGAGCAGGAAGTGGCCGAGCGCGATGATCAGGCCGCCGATGACGAGCGAGCGTCGCGTACCGAGGATGCGATCGGCGAGCCAGCCTCCGAACACGGGCGTGAGGTACACCGAGCCGGTGTACGCGCCGTAGAGCAGCGACGCGCGCGCCGGATCCCAGCGCATCGCGTTCACCAGGTACAGCACGAGCAGGGCGCGCATTCCGTAGTACGAGAAGCGCTCCCACATCTCGACGAGGAAGAGCAGTCCGAGCCCACGCGGGTGTCCCAGGAACCGGCGGTCGTCCATCGCCTGGTTGGGCGGCACGTCGTACGTGGTCGCCGCAGGGCCGGTGGAGGGAGAGACGTGGGTCATGCCGATGGCGGAAGGGAGTTGGGCAACTGTGCCGCGCGATGCAGTGCGGCGCGCGGCAGGAAGAATTCCGGTGGCTTGGTACCACCCGCAGCGCGCTGTTCGTCCCACGTCACGCTGCTGGGTGGCTGCTTGATGCACGCGGCCCAGTGACCGGGTGCCTTTTCCTCGAGCGGCGGCACGATCACGCTGCACGCCGCGTCCCTGGCCGGATGCTGACAGCGCGGATGGAACACGCAGCCGCTCGGCGGATTGGCGGGCGACGGGACGTCGCCCGTGAGCAGGATGCGTTCGCGCTTCACGCCGGGCTCCGGCGCGGGTACGGCGGAGAGCAGCGCCTGGGTGTACGGCATGATGGGATGCGTGTACAGCGCATCCACGTCCGCGAGCTCCATGATGCGGCCGAGGTACATCACCGCCACGCGATCGGCGATGTGCTCCACGACCGACAGGTCATGCGCGATGAAGAGGTACGCGAGCCCGCGCTCGCGCTGCAGGTCCTGCAGCAGGTTCACCACCTGCGCCTGCACGCTGACGTCGAGCGCACTCACCGGCTCGTCGCAGACGATGAACCTGGGCTCGACCGACAGCGCGCGCGCGATGCCGACGCGCTGGCGCTGTCCCCCCGAGAACTCGTGCGGGTAGCGGCTCGCGTACTCGGAGCGCAGGCCGACTTCCTCGAGCAGCTGGCGTACCCGCGCATCCGCGGCAGCGCCCTCGGCCAGGTGATGGATCGTCAGCCCCTCGCGCACGATCGCGCCGATCGTCATGCGCGGGTTGAGCGACGAGAACGGATCCTGAAAGACGATCTGCATCTGTCGGCGAAGCGCGCGCAGGTCGCGTGCACCGAGGGCGAGTACGTCCTGGCCGTCGAAGATGACGCTGCCCGACGTGGGCTCGATGAGGCGCAGCACGGCGCGGCCGGTGGTGGACTTGCCGCAGCCC
>Ga0070658_10004747_pt1 | contig 11058 bp, 8 predicted proteins | sample KBSC13metaG_FD_64664 | JGI IMG/M metagenome (GOLD analysis project Ga0070658, IMG submission 64664) | Corn rhizosphere microbial communities from Kellogg Biological Station, Michigan, USA - KBS C1-3 metaG | ecosystem: Host-associated > Plants > Roots > Rhizosphere > Soil ... | reverse complement strand
GCGGCCTCACCGAACGCGTCATCCAGTTGATCGCGCTGTTGACGGTGCTGTCGCTGGCGCCGTCGATCCTCGTGATGATGACGTCGTTCACGCGTATCGTCGTCGTGCTGTCGCTGCCGCGCACCGCGCTCGGCACCGCCACCGCGCCGCCCAACGCCGTCATCGTGTCGCTCGCGCTGTTCCTGACCGCCTTCGTCATGGGCCCGGCGCTGCAGCGCTCCTACGACACGGGCGTGCGCCCGCTGATCGCCAACCAGATCACGCCCGAGCAGGCTTTCGACCGCGGCGTCGAACCGCTGCGCGCCTTCATGCAGAAGAACGTGCGCGAGCAGGACCTCAAGCTGTTCATGGACATGGCCAAGGAGCCGGCGCCGGCGAAGCCGGAGGACATGTCGCTGCGCATCCTGGTGCCGGCCTTCATGATCTCCGAACTGAAGCGTGCCTTCGAGATCGGCTTCCTGCTGTTCCTGCCGTTCCTCATCATCGACCTCGTCGTCGCCTCGGTGCTGATGTCGATGGGCATGATGATGCTGCCGCCGGTGGTGGTGTCGCTACCGTTCAAGCTCATCTTCTTCGTGCTGGTCGACGGCTGGAGTCTGGTCGCGGGCTCGTTGATCCGCAGCTACGGCAGCTAGCTAACGCTGCCGTACCGGGATCGACCCGGTCGGCACCGGATCGGCCCGCAATGGCTCTCCCTTCGGCGCCTTCGGCGGCACCGGCGGAGCCTTGGCGGTCGGCTTGTCTGTCGGCTTGGCATTCACCGCCTGGACCGGCGCCGGCTTCGGCGGCGCCTTGGCCTGCTGCGCCTTCGCCCCCGGCACCTTCTTGGCCTTGGCCTCGAGGCCGCTGTAGCGATTGCGGATGTCGTTGAGGAACGCGCCCAACGTGTCGATGGCGGCGACGCGGCGCGCGACGTCCTGGAATTCGGCATTGCCGGTGCCGATCGGCGCGCTGACGACGTCGAAGGCGCGCGCATCCGGCCCTTCGGCCATCTTGGCCGCGTATTTCTCGCGCAGCCGCATCAACCCGATCGATTCCTTGCTCAGCGCATAGCCGATCGCCGCGCGCAGGATGTCGGAGCGCTCGGTCTCGTCGAGCGGCGTGAATTGCTTCCAACGCTCGCCATAGAGCAATTCGATCTGCTCGGCCGCCTCGCGCCAGTGCTTGCCGGCCCAGAGAATGTCGGCGCGCAGCCGCGTCGCTTCATGCGTTTGCATATTGGCGATGAGTTCGAGCGCGAGCTCGTGGCGGCCAAGCTCGGACAGCGCCCGCGCCTCGAGCAGCAGGCGCTGATCGCGCACCTCGTTGGACAGATCGGAGCTGCGCGTCGACTGCAGCGCGGCCAGCGCGCGCTCCGGCTTGCGGTTCATCAGATAGATGGTGGCGAGCTTGCCGGCGACCTGCGCCCGCGCCGCGCCTTCGAGCCGGTGATCGACCTGATGCTGCAACAGCTCCGCCGCCTGGTCGAGCAGGTCGACCGAGACCAGCCGGTCGGCGAGCTTGCGGATCATTTCGTCGCCACGGCGGCCGATCGGTGTCAGCTCACGATAGTCGTAGAACAGGCCGAGCGCCTCGACCGGCGGCATCGCGTCGCCCTTGCCGTCGAGGAACAGGCTGTCGAAGGTCACCGCCGCCTCGTCCTGGATCTTGCGCGTGATGTCCGAGTCGGGATGCGCGAGCAGCGCGGTCTTCATCACGTGGAAGGCGTCGCGATAGCGGCCCTCGAGCGTGTAGAGATGCGCCAGCAGGCGCAAGCCTTCGGTCTCGGTTTCGTCGCCGCGCCAGACCGTGGTGAGCGTCTCCAGCGCCGCGATCACGTCCTTGCGCGGCATTCCACCGGTCGCCGACAACAACTCGATCTCGCGCAGGCGCCCTTGCGCCGCGGCGCGGCGATCCTTGGAAGCGACGGCGGCGCGATACTGCTTAAGCGCGTCGTCCTTGCGGCCGAGGCCTTCGGCGAGACGGCCGCGCAGTACGTCGATCGCCGGAGCGAATTCGGGCGGCACGCCGACCGTGTCGAACTCGTTGAGCAGCCGTCCGGCGCCGGTATAGTCCTGCACCTCGATCGCCGCGCGAAGCGCTTCCTTCATCGCCAGGCGCTGCAATTCGAGCGGCAGCGCCGCCACGGCGCTGTCGAAGCCCTTGAAGTGGTCGCGCGCCTGTTTCCACTTGCCCTCGCGGGCGAAGGCGACGCCGCGCCACAGCCCGGCATCCTGCTTGTTGCCGACGCGCGGCGCAGCGAGATCCTTGATCGCCTCGTCGGGCCGGTCGATGAGGATTTCGGACACCGCGCGCAGAATGCTGCCGGTGACGTCATCGCCGCCGCCCTGGTCGGCGATGGCAACGTCCAGCACCGCCTTGGCCTCGGTCGCCATGCCCTGCGCCAGATAGAAGCGGGCAAGGTCGAAGCGGGCCTCCTTGCGCGTGGCCGGCGGTGCGGCCGCCGCTTTGTTCAGGAGCTCGGTCTGGCGCGGCAGGAACGCGGCGTGCTGGTCGAAGCCCCAGAGCTGCGGATCGAAGCTCATGTCCTGGAAAGTGGGGACGAAGCCCTGCTTGCCGAGCGCGGTCGCCGACAACGACAGCCCATGCGGCCGCGAGATATTGATCTTGTCGGGCGCCAGCGCCGCAGTCAGGTCGTCGGCGATCGGCTGCACGACCACGCCCTGGCTCGACGCCAGCAGGCGCAGTTCGACGAAATGCTGGTCCTTGAGGAAGCCGCGCGCCGGCCCCGGCGCGGTGATGACCGTCAGACGGTCGCCGATCTCCGGGTCGCGCAGATGGTGGATGGCGCTCGCCCGGTCGAACGGGACGACAATGTTGGCGCGGTCGCGGCCGGAGAGGCTGCGCAGGATCGTCAAAGGCTGCGGCGGCCGCACCATCGTATCGGCGACGGTGACCGTCCAGGTGGCGCCCTCGGCGACCGCGCTGACGAGGCGCGGACGATCCAGCCTGATGCGCAGGATCGCCTCGCCGTCGGCGCCACGCGTGAGGCTGGCATGCTGAACGCCGTGCGGGCGGGCCGCGAGCGCGGCGATGTCGAGCTTCGCCTTGGTGTCGAACACCAGCCACAGCATGTCGACGCGGCGAAACACGGCGGCGGGCGTCGGCGCGGCGAAGGGCAGAACGAGCTTCAGTCCGTCGTCGGACTGCTGCACCGCGACCGGCACCGGCGCGTTGGGATCGATCGGCAGGGCCGGCGCGACCGCCTTCGGCGCCGCGGCGTCCTCGACTTTGGCGATCGGCGCGGCCGGCAGGGCCGGCGCGGCTTTCTCCTTATCTTGAACCTGAACGTGAGCTTGATCTGCAGGTTGAGCGTGAGCCGCGGGCGCCGCTTCGGCCGTAGGCGACGGCGGCGCGGGCTTGGCGACGGGCGGTGGACTGGCAATCGGCGCCGGCTCAGCCGCGCCCTTGGCGGGAACGGTGTCCGGCGCGTCGATGGTCAGCGGCGAGGCGGCGGCGACGGCGGGTTCGCCGCCCTGCCCGGCCGCCTTCGGCCGCGCGCCCGTGCCGGCGATATCGACCATCAGCGCGCCGTCCTCGCGGAAGATATGGACGTCAGGCGTACCGTTGAGCAGGAAGGTCACCCGCGACGCGTCGAAGTCGGTATCGCCGTCGACCGAGCTGAGGGTCGACGGCATGTCCGCCTTGGCGTCGGCGAGATCCCAGCGGATCTGCCGGTCGAAGCGCAGCGTGATCTTGTCCGGCGTCCGGTCCGGCGTCACGTCGGCGCCGTCCGGCAGCGCGAAGACGTAACGCGTGAAGGTCGGCTGCACGCCGACTTTCACGCGGATCAGCGGGGCCCGTTGCGGCTTCGCCTCGCCGCGCTGCTTGCGCAATGCCCGTTCGGCGTCGCGCGCACGTTCCGCGAGCTGGTCGACGACCGCCTGTGGCAGGCCTGGCGGCGGGCCGACCCATTTCTCCGGCAGCAGATCGACGAACAGCCGCTCCGCCGCCGGCATGACGTTGAACGCTATGCGGTGCGCAAGCGCGATGCGGACGGCCTTGCCGTCGGGGTCTCGCCGCGCCGCGCTGATCAGATCGGGCGCGGCGGCGTTGAGCTTGTCGACGTCGACGTTCACAGGTTTGGCGAAGGTGATGACCATGACGAGGCCGTTCACGACCACCTTCGCCGCGACTTCGTCGTCGAAATGAAAGACCATCCGCGAGAAGCCGTCTTCCTTGCCGATCTTGACGACGCCTCGGATTGGATCGTCGGCGCGCGCACCCGGCACGGCGGCAATGACAAAACACAATAGTGCGACGGCAAGCGCGCCCGCCCGCGCAAGCGCGCGCCGCGGGCGGTCTCGCATCTCCGCAAGGACAGGAGGCAGAGCCGTCATAAAGCCGATCCGGCCGGCGAAACTGCCGGCCGGCAAAGCCTAGAGGTGGGCGTTTAACGCAGCCTTAACCGTGCCAGAGGAATTCGGCCTCGCGCGCGGTTACTGCGCGGCGGGCCGCCCCTCGATTTTCGGCAGCCGGTCGGGTCCGGCCTTGGCGCCGCTGGCGCGGTTGGCGAGTTCGACGGTCAGGCGCTCGGCCGCCTCCGGCGTCATCTGCCCGAGGATCTCGGCCATCTTGGCCGGCTTCATCTGGGTCGAAACCTCGACGAGGATCTTCAGGTCGAGCCGGTCAAAGATACGTGCGGCATCCTTCGACTTCATGTTGTCGTACATCGCGACGATGGTCTTGAAGCGCTCGCTGTCGGTCTGCTGGCGCTTGACCTCCGCAGTGTCGACCCGCGTTTCCATCGACTTCAACTCGCCGAGCTTGGCGTCCATGCGCTGCTCGGCAGCCTTGAGCAGGTTCTCGCGCATGTCGAGATCGCGGCTACGGCTGTCGATCTCCTGGCGCCGCTCCTGCAACCGCTCGAGTACCGCGCGCTCTCCGGCCGACGCGGGCCGGCCGGGCGCATCTTGCACGACGGCGCCGCCGACCTCGACCTTGGTCGGCGCCGGCGGTGTTTCGCTGACCGGCAAGCCAGCGATCTTGGACGGCGCCTTCTCTTCTTTCTTCTCGCCGACAGAGCCGGTGATGTCCCGGCTATCGCCGTTGAAGTTGAACATCTCTTGCGCCCAGGGCTTGTCCCGCGCCGCCGCCTGCGGCGTATTTCTCGAGCGTGCCGCGTCGGCAACGACGATCTTCGGATAACTGGGGATGGTCTCCGCCGTCGTCACCTTGAGCCCGCTGGTGTCGCGGCTCTGGAGCCGCTCGGCCAAAGTGTAGCCGCCGTCGAAGACCAGGCCCGAGACCTTGAGCGCGAACAGGCAGATCGTCGCCACCAGGACGACGGGGATCAGCCTGACGTCGCGCCAAAAGCGTTTCACGCCGCCATTCCGCTCAGTCGTGCGCGAGCCCGTTCGGTGAAGGCCTGGGCCGCGGCGGCAACCGCTTTCGGATCGGGCGGCGTCGCAACCTCCGGCTCGGGCGCCGGGCGGCCGATCGTGGCGATGCGGGCGAGCTTGCCGAGGAGCGCCTCGGCCGCCTTCATCTTTTTATCGATTTCGTTGGAAAGGTCCTCGCTGCGTTGCAGCCGGCTGGTCAGCACCTGCTCGCCCTCGCGCATCGTCTGCTTGAGGCCGCCAATGGCGCGCTCGGCGATCTCGGTCGCGGTGACGAGCTCGGAGATGGTGATGCGCAGCGACTGCTCGTCCGCCTTCAGCAGGCGGAGCTGCCGGTTGAGCCGGACGCAATAAAGAATGGTCAGCAATAAAAGGACCGAGACCATGCTCTCGATCGCGAAGCCGAAATGGTAGTTCACGGTGCCTCCATGCGATTGCTTGTTTCGTCCGCCTTTTCAAACATGGCGAATGTGGTGCGCGGCCGGCGCAGCGGCTTGGCGACGCGCACCGCGACCCGGTCGCCGACCCGGCCCATGCGGCCCTCGGTCATGCTGACGTCGCCGCAGCGCACAGTCACCATCGCGTCCGGCTTGAGCTCGAGCATCAGCGTGTCGCCGACCTCGAGCTGCATCATCCGCCGCAAGGGCAGCCGCGCCTCGTAGAGCACGGCGTCGACCTCGACCTGCGCCTGGCCGATTTCGGTGGCGAGATGGCCTTCCCAGATCGGGTCGCGGCCGAACTTCTCGCCCATGAACATCTGGAGGAGCGTGGCGCGGATCGGCTCGATCGTCGCGTATGGCAGCAGCAGCTCGACATTGCCGCCGCGGTCTTCCATGTCGATGCGCAGGCGCACCAGGATTGCGGCGTTGGCCGGGCGCGAGATCGCCGCAAAGCGCGGGTTGGTCTCCAGCCGGTCGATGTTGAACTTCACCGGCGACAGCGGCTTGAAGGCCAGCTCCGCGTCGGCAAGCACGACCTCGATCATGCGCTTGACGAGGCTCGTTTCGATCGTCGTGTAAGGCCGGCCCTCGATGCGCACCGCGCCCTGGCCACGGCGGCCGCCGAGCAGCACGTCGATGATCGAATAGATCAGGCTCGAATTGACGGTGACGAGGCCGAAATTCTCCCACTCCTCCGCCTTGAACACGCCGAGGATCGCAGGCAGCGGAATGGAGTTGAGATAATCGCCGAAGCGCACCGAGGTAATGCGGTCGAGCGAGACCTCGACGTTGTCGGAAGTGAAATTCCGTAAGGACGTCGTCATCAGCCGCACCAGGCGGTCGAAGATGATCTCCAGCATCGGCAGGCGCTCGTACGAGACCATCGCCGAATCGATGATCGAGCGGATGCCGGAATTGTCGTTGAGCGACACGTCAGCGAGGCTGAAGCCGAGCAGACTGTCGATTTCTTCCTGATTGAGGATGCGCTCGGCGCCGCCCTTGCCCGATTGCAGCGCGTCGCCGTCGTCGACCATCGCCGCCCATTGCGCGGACGCCTCGTCGCTGCCGGAGGCCGGCGCGCTGGTCTCGGCATCGAGCGCCTGCCCCCACTCGGCGGCCAGCGCGTCTTGATCGATCGGGTTTTTGTCCGCCATGGTCAAATTGTCACTGGACGACGATTTCCTTGAATAGAACGGCGGTGATGTGGTTCGGCGCCAGCACCGCGTTGACGCGGCGCGTCAGCTCTTCCTTGAGCCGGTAAAGACCGGCCGAGCCGTCGAGATCGGTCGGTCGCAATTCGCGCAGATAGGTCTGGAAGGCGTCCATCACCCGCGGCATGAGCGGCTTGATGCGCTCGACCAAATCCGCCTCGGGCAATTCGAGCACGACCTTGACCTTGAGATATTGCGTTCGATCGGAGCCGGAATTCGCCAGGTTCACCAGCACGTCCGGCAGATCGACGAAGGTCGCGGGCTTGACCACGGCCTCCTTCGGCTTCTCCTCTTTGGCCGGATGGCCGAAATAGGCATAGCCGCCGGCGCCGCCGCAGCCGATCACGAGCAGGCCGGCCACGGCCATGAGGATCGTCTTGCGCGAGAACTTCGATTTCGGCTTGGCGTCAGTTTCGCTGTCGGCCTCGGCGACGTCCGCTTCGGCCTTCTTCTTTGTCTTACCAGCCATCAATAACCCCGCTTCCACCTGTGGGCGGCCGGCAATGGCTCGCAGATCGAGCCGTCGACGAAACGACCATTCCCCCGATGGCGAAGCTAGGTCCGCATGGTTAACAGATACTTTCACGGAACCCGTCGGCAGGAAATTTTTGCCGGGTCGAAAGCGCTTTTTGCCCGGACCTGCGACCGGTCGAATGCAATCAAATTATTGATGTTGCTAGCGATTCACACTTGGCACGGCGGCTGCAATACCCCCGACAGCCGCCCAGTTTGGGAGAACCGGACGGTGGGATGAAACGGACGATGGCGAGCCTCGGGAGGGCGAGCGGCGGCCGTTCGATCAGGGGAGTTACCGATGCAGAATACCTTTCTGGTCGGATTGTCACGTCAGGTCGCGCTCAGCCGCGAGCTGGACGTGGTGGCCAATAACATCGCTAACATCAATACCAACGGCTACAAGGCCGATGGCTCGCTGTTCGAGGAATACCTGGCCTCGAACGCCCGTTCGGACACCGGCGGCCGCGTCAGCTATGTGCGCGATCGCGGCGTCTGGCACGACATGGGCGCCGGGCCGACCGAGCACACCGGCAACCCGCTCGACCTCGCCATAGACGGCGACGGCTTTTTCGCGGTGCAGACGCCGCGCGGCGAGCGCTATACGCGCAACGGCGCGCTGCACCTCAACTCCACCGGCCAACTGGTCACCTCCGAAGGCGATCCCGTGCTCGGGACCGGCGGCCCGATCGCCTTCCAGCCGAACGACCGCCAGATCTCGATCAGCGCCGACGGCACGATCAGCGTCCGTGACGGCGCCTCCAAGGTGGACACCGCGCGCGGCAAACTGCGCCTCGTCACCTTCGCCAAGCCGCAGCAAATGCAGAAGGACGGCGGCAGCACTTTCAAGCCCGGCGCCGGCGACGCGCCACAGGCGACCGCAACGGCGCGTATCGAACAGGGCGCAGTGGAGAAGTCGAACGTCCGCGGCGTCGTCGAGATGTCGCGCATGATCGAAATCACCCGCGCCTACACGCAGGTCGCGACACTGCTGCAGCAACAGGGCGACCTGAGCCAGCAGTCGATCGACAAGCTCGCCGAAGTGCCGAATTGATGAAGGGATTCTGAACCATGCGCGCGCTCTCGACCGCCGCGACCGGCATGATGGCCATGGAGCTCAACGTCCAGGTCATCTCCAACAACCTCGCCAACATGACGACCACCGGATACAAGCGCCAGCGCGCCGAGTTCCAGGATCTGCTGTACGACCACGTCAGCCGCGTCGGCACGCAGACGTCCTCGCAGGGCAACATCCTGCCCGTCGGCATCGACCTCGGCTCCGGCGTCAAGACGGTCGGCACCGGGCGGCTGATGTCACAAGGCAGCCTGACGCAGACCGGCAACCCGTTCGATGTGGCGATCCGCGGCGACGGCCTCTTCAAGATCCAATTGCCCGACGGCACCTATGCCTATTCGCGTGACGGCTCGTTCAAGACCGACGCACAGGGACGCATCGTCACGGCGCAAGGCAATGTGGTGCAGCCTGCCATCACCATTCCCGCGAACTCGACCGGCTTCACCATCAACCCCCAGGGTCAGGTTTCCGTCGTGCCGTCCGGCACCACCACGCCCACCGTCCTCGGCCAACTGACGCTGACACGCTTCATCAATCCGGCCGGCCTGCTGCCGATGGGCGACAACCTGTACCAGGAGACGCCGGCCTCCGGCACGCCCCAGGATGGCCAGCCCGGAGTCGATGGCGCCGGCGACCTGCAACAGGCCAACCTCGAGCAGTCGAACGTCGACTCCGTTTCCGAGATCACCAACCTGATCACCGCGCAGCGCGCCTACGAGATGAACTCGAAAGTCATCTCCGCCGCCGACCAGATGCTGCAGGCAACCTCCAACTTGATGCGCTGAGGCACGATCATGAACCGGCTCGTTTTCGCAATCGCCGCCCTCGTCGCGTTCGGCACCGCCGCCGTGGCGCAGACGTCACCCGCCGCGCCGCTCCGCCCGGTGTTGAAGGCGCAGGCCACGGTCACAGGCGACCTCGTCCGCATCGGCGATCTCGTCGACAATGCCGGCATCATTGCCAGCCAGCCGATCTTCCGCGCGCCCGATCTCGGCATGACCGGCACGGTGCCGGCCGAAGCCGTGGTCGAAGCGGTGCGCGCGCACGCGCTGGTCGGTCTCGACACCGCCGGCCTGACCGAAGTGACGGTGACGCGCGCGGCGCGGCTCATTCCGGCCAAGGTCATCGAAGACGAGGTGGCGCGGGCGCTGTCGGAGCAGTACCAACTCGGCGCCGCCAAGGACATCACCATCAATTTCGATCGCATATTGCGGGCAATGTATGTGGCGCCGTCGGCGATCGGCGAGCCGCGCGTCGCGCGCATCACCTATGACGCGCGCAGCGGCCGCTTCGACGCTGACGTCGACGTGCCGACCAGCACCGCAAGCCACGGTACGCTGCGGCTCGGCGGCCGCGCTACGGCGACCGTCGAGGTCGTGGTGATGGCGCATGCGGTCGACCGCGGCACGGTGCTGAAAGATTCCGACGTCGAGATCGAGCGCCGGCCGCGCGCTGAAGTCGGTCGCGAGGCGATGACGAACCGCGATCGAGTCATCGGCTTCGCCGCGCGCGACAGCCTGCAGGCCGGCCGGGCGCTGCGCAGCGGCGACCTGATGCGGCCGGAGATCATCCAGCGCAACGAGATGGTGACGCTCACCTTCGCGATGCCCGGCATTTCGCTCACGGTCCGCGGCAAGGCGATCGAAAGCGGCGCCGAGGGCGACGTCATCTCGGTCCTCAACGAACAGTCCAAGCGCGTGCTGCAAGGCGTTGTGGTCGCGCCCGGCCGCGTCGCCGTCAGCACCGGCAGCCCCCGCCTCGCCGCCAACATCGCCCCGGCGGGCGGCGCCCGCTAGTCGTTCCGCGTTCCTGCGATTCTGCGCATCCGCGCTTTTGTGAAAGCCACGTCGATGAAACCTCTCATGGTCCTGCGTGTCACGGTTCTCGCGGCGCTGACCGGCTCGCTGTTGAGCGGCTGCGCGGCGGTCGATCGGCTCAAGACCATCGGCCAGGCGCCGCCGCTGTCGGCGGTCGATAATCCGACCGCACGGCCGGGCTACAAGCCGGTGCAGATGCCGATGCCGGCGGCGCAGCCCGCCTCGTACAATCCGAATTCGCTGTGGCGCAACGGCTCGCGCGCCTTCTTCAAGGACCAGCGCGCGCATCAGGTCGGCGACATCCTGACGGTGCAGGTCAACATCACCGACAAGGCCATCATCGCCAACGAGACGCAGCGCAGCCGCGACACCAAGGAAGATTCCGGCATCGACAACTTTTTCGGCAAGAGCAAAGTGCCGATCGTGAATTCGGCGGTGCCGACGCGTATCTTCACGTCGGATTCGACGACGCAGATGGACGGCAAGGGCTCCGTGAACCGCTCCGAGGCGTTGCAGACCAACGTCGCCGCGGTGGTGACGCAGGTGCTGCCGAACGGCAATCTGGTGGTCGAAGGCCGCCAGGAGATTCGCGTCAATTTCGAGATCCGCGAATTGATCGTCGCCGGCATCGTCCGGCCCGAGGACATCCAGAGCGACAACACC
>Ga0070658_10004745_pt1 | contig 11060 bp, 10 predicted proteins | sample KBSC13metaG_FD_64664 | JGI IMG/M metagenome (GOLD analysis project Ga0070658, IMG submission 64664) | Corn rhizosphere microbial communities from Kellogg Biological Station, Michigan, USA - KBS C1-3 metaG | ecosystem: Host-associated > Plants > Roots > Rhizosphere > Soil ... | reverse complement strand
CGCAAGTCTCACGGCCAGGTATCCACGGTCCGCCGCGTCGTTGCCAATCCGTGCTATGAGTGTTGCGAGCAGTTGCTGCGGCGATTGATTGCGGCCGAAATCGGAGTGCCGTTGCTTGATGGCAAGGGTTACTGCCCGCAAATAGCAAAGACCTTCACGATCGGGTAAATTAAACAGGGCGTTCCATCACTTAGTCACAGCCACTGACCCTTGCCGGAACGCCCCGATGAGCGTCCGTAGCCCGGCGCGTACCTGCGTGTCGGTGGTCGCCGAGTAAAGCACCACATCCCGCGACGGCAGTGACGGCAGTCCAAAACGCGGCCCAATGTCCTCGGTGCCAAGTGGCGCGATACGGCGCGCGAGTGGTGCCACCGCGAGCCCGGCCTGTGCGGCCGCCGCAAGCGCCGCGATGCCTCCGCCGACAAAAACCTCCACCCACGGTACGCCGGATGCCTGCAACGCACCGATCGCCATTGCACGTATGCGGCATGGCGCAGCCTGAGTTGCGATGCACAGCGGCTCTCCGTCATGCCAGACCCAGTCGGGTGCGGCCATCCAGCCAAATGGCTCGGCATGTAACGTGTCACCGTCGCGGCGGCTGTCGTCATGACGCAGCACGAGTGCCGCATCGAGCGTGCCACGATCGAAATCAGCTTCAACGTCGCGCGAACTGGCAATGCGCAGTTCGACGAGCATCCCTGGGTCTGCGCGATGAAAATGCCGTAACACCACCGGCAGATCCGGCCCGACGATGTGATGACTTAGACCGACCTTTAATGTCGTGCGTTTGCGCGAGAGTATGCTAAGGGCTTCGTCGTGCGCCTCCAGTAGCGAGCGCGCGGCGCGCAGGAAAATCTCCCCTTTTGGCGAGAGCCGCACCATGCGTGGAGTGCGCTCGATGAGCCGATGTCCGATCCGTTCCTCCAGGCGCTTGAGCTTCTGGCTGACCACGGATTGCGTACTATTGAGAGCGTCGGCTGCACGCGTGAAGCTCCGCAGATCTGCAACCAGCAAGAAGGCTTCTACTGCTTCAAGGTCAAGCGGTTTCACGACGAACCATCCTAATATTTGATTGCTGAAATTCGTTTCGCGCTATTTTACACGGCGCTGAGATATGGCATAAACATAGTCGTCGCTGACAGGCTTTTGAAATAAAACTTCTGCAGTGCTCGGAAGTCGCTTTCGAGGGGGAAATTTGGCGCAGTTGGCAGGCGAAGCATTGGCGCGGCTTGGGATGTTGGGCAATGGTCGAGAAAGCGAATAGCCATCCACCGGAAATTCGCGTCCTCAACGCAGTATTGCATGTTGATACCACACACGGAGTGTAGGGCACATCGGATGCGGAGAAATGGATGATGGGCACGAACACAGGAGCGGCAAGCTGGAACGCCAGTCTAATCGGGTTACCGGAAGGTCGTCGCCGACTGGATACCCCCGCTTTGATCGTCGATCTTTCGGCGTTGCACCACAATATCGAGTTTATGGCTCGATTTGCCACCGACAGTAGCGTGGCGTTGCGGCCGCACGTCAAGACGCATAAATCCATAGAGATCGCGCGCCGGCAGGTAGCCGCTGGTGCCATCGGGGTGTCCTGCGCCACGCTCGGCGAAGCCGAAATCATGGTAGCCGGTGGGATTCCGGGCGTGCTGATTACATCGCCCATGGTTACCGAAAGTAAGATTACCCGATTGATCGCATTAGCGCGTCAAGCTGGACCCTCGCAACTTATGATGGTGGTGGACCAACTGGACAACGCTAAGCAGTTGGCAACGGCGGCGCTGGATCTGCCTCATCCATTGACCGTATTAATCGATTACTGTGCTGGTTATGGCCGTACCGGCGTAGGAGATGCGTATCAAGCACTAGAATTGGCTAGGTACATCGCAGACCAGCCTTGCTTCGAATTGGCGGGCCTTCAGGCTTATGCCGGGAATCTACAACATCTTCTGAATATCGATGAGCGAACGGCTAGGACGAAGCAGCTTCATGAGCAAATCACGCATCTAGTTTTTGAAATCGGCAAGGAGGGTATTCGCATTCCAATAATAACTGGAGCAGGGACGGGGACTTATGAACTCGACGCTCGAAGCAAGGTATTCACAGAGTTGCAAGTAGGCTCGTACGTTTTTATGGACGTAGAATACATGAAAGTGTTGGAAACCGGGGGGCGAACGTGCCCGCTCAGAGTTGCGTTGTTTGTTCAGACAGCAGTTGTTAGTCACCCGGCGTCGCAGGGATGGGTGACCGTTGATGGTGGCACAAAATGCTTCTCGACGGACGGCGGCATGCCAGTGGCGTCGAAACGGGAATGTCAAGACAATTTGTACGCTTTCTTCGGAGATGAACACGGAAAGCTCTTAGTTTCGGGCCGTAAGCCTGAGGTGGGTGCTCGTATCGAGTTCATAACGCCGCACTGCGATCCGACGGTGAATCTTCACGATGTCTTTCATGTCGTCAATGGAGAAACGCTTGTTGCGATCTGGCCGATTGATGCGCGAGGGAAACGGTAAATTTATTGATTTGTGTCACGAATCGTGGTTTGAGGCGGAGGCTGGATTGCTGACTCAGAGATCGAGTAAAATACGAATGCCTGCTGCTTGATGCATATCCGTCGCTTGAACGCCCCATGGAAAGCGTGCGTCGATGTCGGAAACTGGCCGGCAAGCGACGCCTCGCCGGCCGCCGTGCAATCAAACCCCGGTCTGTTCCCCCATCTCAGGGGCATCGTCGACCTCAATTCCGCAGTAGCGCGGTGTTTTCGAAGTTCGTACATCTGTGCAGCAACTGCACCACCCGAGGGTTCTTCGTCCTCCGCCAGATTAGCGCAGCCTTTGTGCGGCGCATCAAGCGTGTGTGTACCCTATGCTGTGTCGTCGAGACCAATCGATGCGATCCAGCGGTGTCCCAGCCGCGCACATTGCCGCGCGACATAGGCTATGACATATACATCCGACTTGGGAACAGAAAATCCGTCGCCTGTGGTCCTCGCGCTTCGATCCACGCTTCGAGGCTCCCGCGGGTCTGGGCCATGATCTCGAATCGCACCCGCCGCTGGTTCTCCCGCTGCATGACTGTGGCTCTAGACGCCAGAGGGCTTTCGCGACGGACATCATGGACCTGCAACCGCGTAGAATCGCGCGGTTGCGGCTTGGCGGCGCGAGTCCACAAACGTTCGACGCCACCCGAAGTCTCGTCCGGATTATCCAGATTTCGCCGTTCGTGACCGGTGGTTTTTGCCCGGTGTGCCGCCCTTTGTTCGACAGCTCACGGTGGATAACGACAACATTTTCGCATTCCATGACAATCGCCTTTCAAACTAATGGAAATTGAGTGCGCGTCGCGTCAGGCGGTCGCAGCCCGCCCCGTTCTGGTCGGTCGATACGCCGGCGGTTCAGATCGAACCCAGTTCTGCCATGTTTACCGCATTTCTACGTAAAATTTGGCTACATGCCTGCATGTTTTGTACAAAGATTGGGTATAATTTTCATGTCGCGAGCGCCTATTAATGTTTCGCAGGCGATCGGGTTACATCCATGCATCTAGCATAGCGAAAGAACAAGCAAAGAAAAATTCGGGGTGACCTATGGCGCTAATTGAACTGTATCGTTATCAACTTCTTCCGCTTACGCAGCGTCAGTTGAGCATATTCGATGAGCCTTTGACTGCAGATCAAATTCGCAAAAGGAAGAATGAATTTTTTGATCTGGCGATAGCTTCACTTCGGGAGTTTTCATATAATCGAGCAAAGATTCATCATAAGCTTTTGCTTCACAGTGGGCCATGGTTTGTGTTTAAGATCAGCGCACACAAGAGCATGCTCCGCACAAACTCGGATTTTGAGGATGAGCGAATCGATGATTGGCCATATGTTACGGTGATTATAAATAACGATCCAGCACATCAATTTATCGGCGTGGCGCCTAACGTCAAAGCGTTTACCTCGACGGCCACGGTAGTAAAAATCATTGAACGCTCCATTGCGCGAGCACTCCATGTTTATGGGTTATTTATTGAAATTCGAGAGCAGTTTGATAAGAAGCAGTTTTGGGAATTAATGCACGAATTTCACGGCCGGATCTTGCGCATTAAATTCGAAATGGTTTCCCCAATCATGGCGAACATTTCGAAGGTTCTCAAAATCGATCTGAAGCAATTGAACCGAGATACAAATTCCCATAAAACGTCTTTGGAACTCGCGGCGGGCCATGATGCAACGCTAGATGTTTCCACGCAAAATCCGTTGATAGAGGGCTGCGTTGAATATTCGGCCATGGGTGGCGGTGATGTTGCAATCAAGGTGAGAGGATTGAGGAAAACGGTGCGCACTTCAAAAGATATCAAAACAATTGAGATCGACGAGATCGCTTTGGAAGGGCCGAATGAAATGCTTCTTGATCAATGGCTTTCGGTGTTCGAATCGTGATTAATTGGATAAAAAATTTAACCACTTATATCATTTTTGCTGCTGCCGCGACTGGATTCTCTTTTTGGATTAAGTCGTCGGTAGTGTTGGATATTTTGATTCCAAATTTAATACCGATTGTAATCGCTCTGCTTGCGATTAATGTTCAAACGACGGCTGTGGTTGCTGTCAAGCTGAGAGAGCTTGCTGATACACATAAGATATCGTTCGACGCCTCCGTCGATCAATTCAAGTTGGCTCTTTTTGAGCAAACGGGCCTAGTTGTTATGTCCGGCTTACTTGGAGCTGTTGCAAAAAGTGCTGGGGCGATGGCCAAGTACGACGTTCTCGTGGCGTGGGGGGCCTTCTTCGTCTTGACGGCAGCTGTTCATATCTTCCTTGACACTTCAGTCGGGTTACTGTTGGCATTATTTCCGAAGAGTGAATGACCGCGAGCGATATCTACTTTTGACCCGGTTGCAGTGCTGCGCTGGTCGGCTGAAGACGACCCACACGAGACCGTCAGGCTTCTCCGAAATGGACACTCATTGCCGCATCGATCGTCGATATACGCGCTCACGCTCACCTCCAAAGTTGCGGAACGCCCAGCGCCCGCGACGCCCCCGCAGTCCCACTTACGAGGAGTGCGCCGATCGGCTATCTCACACCGACGCTTGATCCTCTGGCTCCCTCCGTTGGAGAGCGACTTGCGCGCTCGATGATCCTGCTGAACAGGCGATGCTTGCCGCGGGATTCCCTGTCTTGCAGGAACTTGCCGCATCCGAAGAACACCAGATTCTCGCGCGCTCGTGAGCACGCCACATTCAGCCGCTGCCGATCGAGCAGAAAGCTGATATCGCCACGCGTACGAACCGTGGAGTACAGCACGATATCGGCTTCGCTACCCTGGAAACTGTCGACTGTATCCACTTCGATCAACATGACGTCGTCGATTCGTCCCCCCTCGGCCGCCAACCTCGCCAGCTTGCTGGCAATCAGACGTTTCTGCGCAGCGTACGGCGTGATGATTGCTACCGATTTCTTCTTGAAATCGGCTTCCGCTTTTGCCTTGCAGCACGCAAGCCGGCGCGCCGCCACTGAAAGGTAGTTCAATATCGCGTTCGCCTCTTCGACATTCCACAGGCTCCGCCCCACGCCATGCTCCTTCGCCTGGCGCCCCTCCAGTACGTCATGCCAGCGCAATGGATGGTCGGGATCGAGGAATTGCGAGCGGTCATGTATTTTGCCGTTGAACAGGCCACGCCTGCCCTGTTCCGTATAAAAGAGATCGGCCACGAGGTCGCCGATGGGCTCGACCATCCGGAACTGTTCCCGGAGCATGCCCCGGCAACCCTCCGGCAAGTTGTTGTAGAGCTGCTCGAAGAAACTCGTCTTCAGGAACGTCTCCTCCAGGAAAGGCAGCGACTCCTTCGCATCGGCTTCACGCAGTCTGGTCGCAACGCTGGGGGGCAACTGGAAGTGATCCCCAATGATGATCGTCTTGCGGCAGCGCATCAGCGGAATCAGCATCTCCGGCACGGTGGACCGCCCGCCTTCATCCATGATGCAGACGTCGAACACCAGCCTGTCGGCGCCGTGCCGACGCGAGGCCAAGCCCACGCATGTGGAGCCAACCAGCTGACGGTCGCTCACCAGCAGTTCCGTCAGTTCGTCGTCGAACTGCAAATGCCCGCTTGCGCCTGGCCGGCAGACGCTCGCGATCCAGTCGCCGATCCATGCCGCTCGCGCGTCCATGTGAAGTGCCGCGGAACGGCTGTAGTCCTGCTGACGGTTCACGAGGTACTCGCTCATGATGGTTCCCGTCATGTTCGAGTGGAGGGTTGCCTGCACCTTGCTGGCATCGCCACCCATTCTGACCACGTTCCCTCGATGTTCGGGATAGCGCTTGAGATATCGCTCCAGCGCGTTGTCCACGGCAGTATTTTGCTGCGACACTACCAGGACTCGGCTCAATGGATTAGCGGCGAGGATCTGATAGAGCAGTTCGACGATGCAAGTGGTCTTGCCCGTGCCGGGAGGTCCCTGGATCAGGTAAAGGTTGGACTCGGTAAGTGCCTCCTCAACGATTCGCTTGGCCTCCGTGGCCTTTTCCGGGCTCCGCCAGTTCGGGTCCTGCCACTGTAATCCCGCGCTTACCCGCTCCGCCCAGAACGGGGCAGGCTGGGGCACGTAGCTGGCCGGCATCATCAGGATCTGTTGCAGGGCGGGATTCAGCAACCGGCCATTCATGAAGGCTTGCAGCGCCTCCCGCTGCCGGCTCAGGTTGGCAAGCTCGCCGCCCAACGGGAAGCGCAGACGCACCCGTCCCGGCTCCACGCGCCGGTATCCCTGTTCGACGCCCGGGCGACGGATGCCGCGATGCGGGAGCCTAAATCCGCCTTCGTCCAGCGCATCAGGCAAGCCGTTCAGTTCCCCGATGCGCAGCCACCGCTCGCCCGCATCGTTGACATGGAGCTCTTCCAGATAGATCTGACGCTTGAACGCCGGCTTGTCGATCAGGCGTTGCAAATCCCCTTTGAGATCCACTGGACAGGAGCAATCCCAATGCCACTCATGCGGCTCCGACTTCGGGGTTAATTCGAACGTCTGGTAGCCGGTTTCCTCAAGCAGGTAATCGGTGACTTTGCTCCACCGATGAAAGAATGCGCCCGCTGCCTTGCGGCGCCCGTAATCTTCGCCATACCGCGACTGCTGGCCGCAAAACTGGAGAAACTCGTGGAATTTCAACGCATCGCAGAACACGTTGTTCTTAAACTTCCGCTCGACCAGGCGCACGGAGAATGGCAATTCATCCAATTCAACGCTGTCAATGCCGGTCCGGACGATCGCGGTCACGCACAACTGGCTGTCCCCCGGGGCCGCTTCTGTATCGACTTGCCATGCGCCAAGCTGGAGGGTAATGGCAAGCCTATCTTCGCGCTCCCCATAGCTGCGCAGAGACCAGACGGCGCCCTGGTCCGCCTCCTCAAGCAACGGATGCAGGTCATGCTTCCGCCCGTCAGCGTTGACAAAGATCGGGGCACTGCCGGTGGCGCCGAATTCGAGCGATTCACGTTGCTGGGTCACCGTCACATGGCCGCGATTCAACAGCAGGTCGTAGTAGTGAAGGTAGACCTCGATTCTCTCACCAGGCAGGTATCGCTTCCCGGGGAAGCTCGATTCCGACCGTGGCAGGAAGGCAGACAGGCCGCTGTTCTGGGCCGGCTGCTTCTCCACCGCGCAGAAGTTCGGGAAACACTGCACCCAGTAGCCGTCACCGTGGCCCTCACGCCGCTTCGCTTGCGTGACAACGGCGGTGCACGGCAGTTTCTCCAGAACATGTTCCACATATAATGCGCCGCGCAGAATGCAGGCCTTGTAGAAGCGCGGGTTCCTTGAGGCGAGCAATTGCACCGGCACCGCTTCCTGGTCCGGATACTGCAACATAAGTGCGCGTTGCACGGCGTCGCTGTAGCCGTTTTCCAACTTTTCCGCTGCCAACTCGAGGCTCTGGCCATAGCGGTTACGCTGGCGGTCCAGCTCGGAAACCGACGCCAGGCCAACCTTGCCGCCGTAATACCAGTCCTCGGGCAATCTCGGCGACGGGTTCGGAAAGTCGATCAGGTCGTCATAGCGCTCCCGGTCGGCCAGCCACTCCTGCCGGTCCACATACCAGTCGCAATAGCTCCCGAACGCTTCGAGCCGGTTTTGCGTGTCTTCCACCCGTGCCCGCAACAACCGCAGCGCGTTGCGGCGGTACGGACTGATCGTGATATCCGCCAGACTGGATTTCAGGCTCGCATCGAGTTCACGGAACTCGCGGACTGGCGCCGCGATCAGTTCCCGAAATTTCAGGCAGATTTCGCGCCGGTCGCCGGCCAACGACTCCGCCAATCGCCTGCGCTTGAGTGCGCGATTGCGGGCGTCGTCGTTCGTGGCCGCATTGAACCGTTCTCGCTGCGCCCTGTTCCTCTCGCGCAGATCGGATTGCAGTTCGCGCTCCTCATCCGTGAGCCGGTCGTACAGATAGGCAACCGCGGTTGCCCCGATGACAACCCCCGCAACGATAAACGGCACCATACCTTGTCCAGCCTATTCTTTCTTCTCGTTGGTTAGGGCTCGATACTGGTCGGCAAGCTGGGCCTTGCTGGCTTCGCCGTCCTCGAGCCACTTGTCGAGCACGCGCTCCCGCTGCCGGTTCAGGGAGACGCTGTTATCCCGCTCCGTCTGCAAGCGCAGCATCTCCCGCTCATGGAGATTGCACTCGCTGGCGTGTTTCTGGAGCGTTTCGGCAATATTCGTAACCGCGCGCAGGCGATGCTGCTCAGTGACTTCCTTGGCCTTCGCCACGTCGGCGTCGGCCTTGATTTGCGTCTGCCTGGTCTTCTCCCCTTCCTTGTGCAAGTCAAGCAGACTAGCTCCCGTCGAAACCAGCTCCTTGCCGATGTCAAGAATTTTATTCATTGACTGGGCATTAAACTTGCTGCCTTCGCTCTTTTTGCTACCGCTGCTCTTCGTATCCTTCTTCGGAGGTGGCTTCTTCATCTCTGGCTCCTTTATTCTTTGACGGCGTCCATCATGGTTTGTAGGTGCAGGTCGACCAGCCCATAGTAGGCCTGCTCCAGACGGAGCAGATGTGTGCAATTCGGGGGAGCATTCCTGCGCAGGTCGACAATCGCCTGCCCTAGCTTCTTGACTTGCTTCGACAAGCTGTCGAAGGTTTCTATCGTCATCTCTAATTCAATGGCGTGCCGCTTCAACCTGGCGCGCAAAGCATTTGCCTCCTGTGCGAACTTCTCGTCGTCGACCCTCGCATTGATCTTAAGCTGCTCGTACAGTTCGTGAAGCAGCTTGCGCAGCATCTCGCCTTCGATCTCGAGCTGGCGGGTGACCTCCTTCGCCTGGCGATAGCCTGCGTAGGCATTCACGGCGTCGAGCACCGACAGCGCCGCATCGACAAATACCACCGGCGACGCCGCAACCGCCCCGCGTCGCGCAACGGTGTAGATGGTCTTGGCCGCGCGCGCGGCGCGGTGCGCGCGCTCGCGGTCCCGCTCGTCCCAATCATAGAGGTCCGCAAAGATGTCCACGACAATCATGCTGCCTCCGTCTCGGGATTGGGCTGATTGAATGAGACGAGCATGACGTCCCCGCTCCCGTGCATCCGCATGGTCAATGCTTCATGGTCGAAGTCTCGTCGTGCATAGGTGCGGGCGGCGGTGAACCTTGCCGATAGACCGGGCGGTACGACCGTGTCCTCGATGTCGGGCGCCGCGGCGCCGATGGCAGCCGGAAGGAGCACAACTCCCTGGAGCGTCGGATCGGACTCGCCGTCGGGCACGAAATCCGGCATCGGACGGTGGGTAATCAGGTCAATGTGCCAGTTCCTTGGGGGGGGTACCACGACGGGCCACGGGAATCCATCGACTTGAGTGAATTCGAGCTTCATCCCCAGCACGGGCACCAGCATCGCGGGCAGCGTCGCGCCTTTTTCACCATCGGCCGGACGGCTGAAATCAAGCAGTTCGCCGGGCTCCAGCGTCACCGGGTAGTAATCCGGTGCGTCACAGGGTTCGGGGGAAAGGACGTAGTCCCAGCCATCGATTTCATCGGCAATCAACCTGTCGGCACCGGGCCAGAAGTGCCCCAACAGTTGAGCCAGATCATCTTGGCCTAGCAGCCCACGAAGCCGGCTGGCCTCGTCGAATAGATGGTAGGTACGGGGCCGCTCCGGCACGCGCACGACCGCGTCGAAGCCCTTCACGCCCTCCGGCGCCTGCACAAGCTGCGACGCATCAGCCGGCACCAGTAAGTGAACCGCATGGCGTTTCACCGTGAATGCGTCGAGCCAGACCGCATGCTCACCATCCTTCAAATATCGTTCGACGCGCACAATCGTGGCGCCCCGCTCCATCAGGGTCGCAGCGGGGCTCTCGCCGTCCTCGCCCGGTTCGATCGACACAAAGTGATGCTGAGCAAGGAAGGTCAATTGCTGGAACAGCATCGTGTAGGACAACGCTGTCACTTCTGCTATCTGGTTGAACGAGAGCCCGTCCGCCAGTGCGCGGAGCATAAAGCGCGATACGCCCCCGAGGCTGTCCAGCAGCCGATGCGAAAAACGCAGCCTGTAGCGGCGGAACGGCAACAGCAGCGTGATGGCAGTTTGGTTGGTTTGGCTCAATTCACTCGTATCAAGAAGGCGCTGCCTCTGCAGCGTCAGGCTCATTGGACATTGCCTCGCAGGTCATCGATATCGCGTTCACGATTCGTTTAGCACAGCCGTCACTTTGCCCGCATCCTGCATTGCTCAACGAATACGCCACGTACCAGCGCACGCACAACTAGATGACGTCTACTGGATGGCCTGCCCCGCGCTTACGGTTCGAGACCCACAATTCTACTGGTAAGCGCCTCGCGACAACCGTCATAGACGACGGCGAGAAGCGACATCAAAGTGGTGCCCATCATTTTCGATTTGATGGACATCACTGTGACAGAGCCGGAAGCCAAGCCGGGGAGCCGCAAGGGGCGCCCAAACTATGATCGCGAGTTTCGACGCCGTCTTGCGGCCGCGGCATGCGAGCCGGGTGCTTCGGTCGCAAAGCTGGCGCGCGAGAATGGCATCAATGCAAACATGCTGTTCACGTGGCGGCGTCGC
>Ga0070658_10004742_pt1 | contig 11062 bp, 11 predicted proteins | sample KBSC13metaG_FD_64664 | JGI IMG/M metagenome (GOLD analysis project Ga0070658, IMG submission 64664) | Corn rhizosphere microbial communities from Kellogg Biological Station, Michigan, USA - KBS C1-3 metaG | ecosystem: Host-associated > Plants > Roots > Rhizosphere > Soil ... | reverse complement strand
CGGTGACCGTCAGCACGGACCGCGGCAGCCTGACGCTGCCCCTCGCCATCGCCGACCTGCCCGACGACGTGGTCTGGGTCCCGACCCGCACCGCCGGCGCCGCGGTCCGCACCGACCTGGCCGCCCAGCACGGCGACGCTGTGTCGGTGTCGGTGTCGGTGTCGGTCTCGGTGCCGGTGACCGTGCCCGGCGCGAAGGAGTCCTAGATGCTGACCGGTGACACCCAGCTGCCCGTGACCAGCTTCGGCCACGAGCCCTTCTGGATCACGATCCTCAAGGCGCTGTTCGTCTTCGTGCTGCTCGTCGTGCTGACGCTCTTCACGATCGTCTTCGAGCGCAAGGTCGTCTCCTGGATGCAGCAGCGGACCGGCCCCAACCGGGTCGGCCCGCGCGGCTACCTGCAGTCGCTGGCCGACGGTCTCAAGCTGGCGCTCAAGGAGGAGATCATCCCGGCGCTGGCCGACAAGCCGGTCTACGTCCTCGCGCCGATCATCTCGGCCGTGCCGGCGTTCCTGGCGTTCAGCGTCATCCCGATCGGGCCCAAGGTCAGCATCGCCGGCCACCCGACCGCGATCCAGCTGACGGACCTGCCCGTGGGTGTGCTCTTCATCCTGGCCTGCTCGTCCATCGGGGTCTACGGCATCGTGCTGTCCGGCTGGTCGAGCGGCTCGGTCTACCCGCTGCTCGGCGGCCTGCGGTCCGCGGCCCAGGTCATCTCGTACGAGGTGGCGATGGGCCTGTCGTTCGTCCCGGTCTTCCTCTACGCGGGCTCGCTCTCGACCTCCGAGATCGTGGCCGCGCAGGCGCACCGCTGGTTCATCATCACGCTGCCGATCTCGTTCCTCATCTACGTGATCGCGATGGTCGGCGAGACCAACCGTGCACCGTTCGACCTGCCCGAGGCCGAGTCGGAGCTCGTCGGTGGCTTCCACACGGAGTACACCTCGCTGAAGTTCGCGATGTTCTTCCTGGCGGAGTACATCAACGTCATCACCGTCTCCGCCCTCTGCACCACGATGTTCCTCGGCGGTTGGCGGCCGGTGTGGCCGTTCTCCCTCGTGGGCTGGATGAGCGACGGCTTCTTCCCGATCGTCTGGTTCCTCCTCAAGGTGATCGGATTCATCTTCGTCTTCATCTGGTTGCGGGGCACTCTGCCCCGGCTGCGCTACGACCAGTTCATGAAGCTGGGGTGGAAGGTGCTCATCCCGGTCAGCCTGGTGTGGCTGCTGCTCGTCGCCGCGATCCGCACGCTGACCAACGAGGTGGACAGCACGCGTTCCCGCGTCACCTACATCGGCTTCGGGATGGCGGCCTTCTTCCTGCTGTTCTTCCTGTGGCCGCAGAAGAAGCCGAAGTCGGCCGAGCAGGTCGCGGCCGACAACGCGCCGATCCCCGTCGAGGAGGGCGGCTTCCCGCTGCCGCCGATGGACCTCGTCGTCCCGCCGACGCCGCGCTCGCTGCAGGTGACGGCCGCAACCGGTGAGGAGCCCGACCGTGGCTAGCTGGATCGACCCCGTGAAGGGCTTCGGGGTCACCTTCCGCACGATGTTCAAGCCGACGACGACCGAGGAGTACCCCGAGTACGTCCGCCCGGTGCCGCCGCGCTTCCACGGCCGGCACGTCCTGAACCGGCACCCCGACGGCCTCGAGAAGTGCATCGGCTGCGAGCTGTGCGCGTGGGCCTGCCCCGCCGACGCCATCTACGTCGAGGGCGCGGACAACACCGACGACCACCGCATGTCGCCTGGTGAGCGCTACGCCGCCGTCTACCAGATCAACTACCTGCGCTGCATCTTCTGCGGCCTGTGCATCGAGGCCTGCCCGACGCGCTCGCTGACGATGACCAACGAGTACGAGCTCGCCGACGACAGCCGCAACAAGCTCATCTTCACCAAGGAGGACCTGCTCGCGCCGCTGCTCCCGGGCATGGAGCAGCCCCCGCACCCGATGCGGCTCGGCAGCAGCGACGCCGACTACTACGTCGGAGGAGCCAAGTGAGCACAGCGTCCACCGTGCTCGCAGCCAGCAACACCGGAGAGGCGGTCGGGTTCTGGATCCTCGCGCCGATCGCGGTCCTCGCCGCCCTCGGCATGATCCTCGCGAAGAACGCCGTGCACTGCGCGCTCTTCCTCGCGGGCGTCATGCTGAGCCTCGCCGGGCTCTACGCCCTGCAGGACGCGCCCTTCCTCGCGGCGGTGCAGATCATCGTCTACACCGGCGCGATCCTCATGCTCTTCCTCTTCGTCCTCATGCTCGTCGGCGTGGACAGCAGCGACTCGCTCGTCGAGACGCTGAGGGGTCAGCGGATCTGGGCAGCGCTGCTCGGGCTGGGGCTCGTCGTGCTGGTCCTGTTCACGCTCGGCGGGGCGGTCACCGGCCACGGCAAGGGCCTGGCCGACGCCAACCAGGACGGCAACGTCATCGGCATCGCGCGGCTGCTCTTCACCAAGTACGTCTTCGCCTTCGAGATCACGAGCGCCCTGCTCATCACGGCGGCGCTCGGGGCGATGGTCCTCGCGCACAAGGAGCGGGTCGTGCCGCGCCTGTCGCAGAAGGAGCTGTCGCGGCAGCGCTTCGCCTCCGACCACCCCTTCCCGCTGCCCGGACCGGGTGTCTTCGCAGCCGGCGACTCGATCGCCCGCGGTGCGCTCCTGCCGGACGGCTCGGTCAGCGAGGGCTCGCTGGCGCCCACCCTCCTCGAGACGGAGGACGACGCCCAGTGAGCCCCGACCACTACCTGTTCCTCGCCGCGTTGCTCTTCACGATCGGCGCCCTCGGGGTGCTCCTGCGCCGCAACGCGATCCTCGTCTTCATGTCGATCGAGCTGATGCTCAACTCGGTCAACCTGACGCTCGTCACCTTCAGCCGCGAGAAGGGGACCCTCGACGGCCAGATCATGGCGTTCTTCGTCATGGTCGTCGCCGCCGCGGAGGTGGTCGTCGGGCTGGCGATCATCATGAGCATCTTCCGCACCCGCCGGTCGGCCTCGGTCGACGACGCCAACCTCCTCAAGTACTAGGGGCCAGTCAGTGTTCACGCCTGCAATCACGGCCGCTGAGACGGTCCACTACGTGGACGCTTCCGGGCCGCTGCGCGCGCTCTGGCTGCTGCTCGCGCTGCCCGGTGCCGGTGCCGCCATCGTGCTGCTCGCCGGCAAGCGCTCCAAGACGTGGGGCCCGTATCTCGCCTGCGCCATGACCGGAGCGGCGTTCGTCTACGGCCTGGTCGCGTTCTTCGCCCTCAAGGGCCATGACGTCGCCCAGCGCTCGCAGGACCTGCACCTGTTCAGCTGGGTCCCGGTCGGGGGCTTCAACGTCGACGCGGGTCTGCTCTTCGACCCGTTGAGCTCGACGTTCGTCCTGCTCATCACCGGCGTCGGCTTCCTCATCCACGTGTACTCGCTCGGCTACATGGAGCACGACCCGCGCAGGCACGTGTTCTTCGGCTACCTCAACCTGTTCATCGCGGCCATGCTGCTGCTGGTCCTCGGCAACAGCTTCCTTGCGCTCTACGTCGGATGGGAGGGCGTCGGCCTCGCGTCCTACCTCCTCATCGCGTTCTGGTACTTCAAGCCCGAGGCGGCCACCGCCGCGAAGAAGGCGTTCATCGCCAACCGCGTCGGCGACGTCGGGCTCTCGATCGCGATCATGATCATGTTCGCGGCGCTCGGGACCACCTCGTACCGGGGCGTCTTCGACTCGGGCGTCGGGGGCGGCACCGCCACCGCGATCGGGCTCATGCTCCTGCTCGGCGCCTGCGGCAAGTCCGGCCAGTTCCCGCTGCAGACCTGGCTGCCGGACGCGATGGAGGGCCCGACCCCGGTGTCGGCCCTCATCCACGCCGCGACCATGGTCACCGCCGGCGTCTACCTCATCGCGCGCTCCACGCCGATCTACCAGGCCTCGCCGGACGCCCAGACGGTGGTCACGATCATCGGCGCCGTCACGCTCGTCATCGGCTGCCTGATCGGCTGCGCCTACGACGACATCAAGAAGGTCCTCGCCTACTCGACCGTCAGCCAGATCGGCTACATGTTCCTCGCGGTCGGCATCCCCGGCGCGGGCGCGTTCGCGATCCTGCACCTGCTGACCCACGGCTTCTTCAAGGCCTGCATGTTCCTCTCGGCCGGCTCGGTCATGCACGGCATGCACGACTCGGTCGACATGCGCCGCTACGGGGCGCTGCGCAAGGCGATGCCGTGGACGTTCGCGTGCCTCACCGCCGGCTGGCTGGCGATCCTCGGCATCCCGCCGTTCGCCGGCTTCTGGAGCAAGGACAAGATCATCGAGGCGGCGTTCTCGCTCGGGGGTACGCGGGGGACGGTCCTGGGTGTCGTCGCGCTCCTCGGCGCCGGCATCACCGCCTTCTACATGACGCGCCTCTGGGCGATGACGTTCTGGGGCGAGAAGCGCTGGTCCGACGGCGTGCACCCGCACGAGTCGCCGTGGGTGATGCTGGGCCCGATGGCGCTGCTCGGCGTTGGCGCGGCGATCGGTGGCTACCTGCTCGGCAACGGTGCCAGCGTCCTGCCTGGCCCGACCAACGCGCTGCGCAACTGGCTGGGACCTGTGCTGCCGTTCGAGGAGGGGCCGCGCCACGTCAACGGCACGGTGCTCAGCCTCGCGACGATCGCCGTCGTCCTGCTCGGTGCCGCCGGCGCGTTCGCGCTCTTCGCGCGGCGTCCGGTGCCGACGACGCCTCCCGTCGCCGTGACGCCCTTCACCACCGCGGCGCGCAAGAACCTCTACTTCGACGCTCTCAACGAGGCCGTCCTGATGCGCCCGGGTCAGTACCTCACGCGCTTCCTCGTCTTCGTCGACAACCGCGGCATCGACGGCGCGATCAGCGCGCTCGCGGCCGGCATCGGCGGCGGTTCCGGTCGCCTGCGTCGCGTCCAGACCGGCTTCGTACGGTCCTACGCCCTGTCCATGTTCGGTGGCGCCGTCCTTGTGGTCGTCGCCCTCCTCGCTGTGAGGCTCGGACAGTGAAGTCACCCCACGAAGCTGCTCGCTTCGCTCTCACCTCCGCGGGGACCCCGACATGAACGCGCCTTGGATGACGATCCTGCTGCTCGTGCCGGCGATCGGCGCGCTGCTCGTCGCCCTGCTGCCCAAGGGGAGTGACCTGCTCGCGAAGCAGGTGGCCTTCGCCGTGTCGCTCGTCGAGCTGGTCCTCGCCGCCGTTGCGTGCGTGCAGTTCGACGCAGGCGGCGACCGCTTCCAGTTCGTCCAGCACCACGACTGGATCAAGAGCCTCGGCGTGACCTACTCGGTCGGTGCCGACGGCATCGCGCTGGTGCTGATCGCGCTGTCGGCTCTGCTCGTGCCCGTGGTGCTGCTGGCCAGCTGGGACACCGTCGAGGAGCTCATCGACGTCGAGGGTCCCGACGCGCGCCTCGTCCCGCAGAAGAGCGTCAAGACGTTCTTCGCGCTCATGCTCGTCCTCGAGTCCTTCATGGTGGGCGTCTTCGCCGCCACCGACGTGTTCCTCTTCTACGTCTTCTTCGAGGCGATGCTCATCCCGATGTACTTCCTCATCGGGATGTACGGCGGTCCGCGCCGGTCGTACGCCGCGGTGAAGTTCCTGCTCTACAGCCTGCTCGGCGGCCTGCTCATGCTGGCCGCGGTGATCGGGCTCTACGTGCAGTCGGGCAAGTCGACCTTCCGCTTCGACCAGCTCGTCGGACTGAACCTCTCGCACACCACGCAGGTGTGGCTGTTCCTCGGCTTCTTCATCGCCTTCGCGATCAAGGCGCCCCTGTTCCCGTTCCACACGTGGCTCCCGGACGCCGGTGCCGAGTCGCCCACGGGCGGCGCGGTGCTGCTCGTCGGTGTCCTGGACAAGGTCGGCACCTTCGGGTTCCTGCGCTACTGCCTACCGCTGTTCCCCTGGGCCGCGCACAAGGCGGCGCCGTACGTCATCGCCCTGTCGATCGTCGGGGTCCTCTACGGCGCGCTGCTCGCCATGGGCCAGAAGGACCTCAAGCGGCTGGTGTCCTACACCTCGGTCGCCCACTTCGGCTTCATCGGTCTCGGCTGCTTCGCCTTCACGACGCAAGCCGGCACGGGCGCCGTCTTCTACATGGTGAACCACGGCCTCTCGACAGGCGCGCTGTTCCTCGTCATCGGCTTCCTCATCGACCGCGGCAAGAGCCGCTTCGTCACCGAGTACGGCGGGGTGGCCAAGGTCGCGCCCGTGCTCGCCGGCCTGTTCTTCGTCAGCGGCCTCAGCTCGCTGGCGCTGCCCGGCCTGTCGACGTTCATCAGCGAGTTCCTCGTGCTGGTGGGCAGCTTCACGCGCTACAAGGCGCCAGCGATCATCGCGACGACCGGCATCATCCTCGCCGCGCTCTACATCCTGCTGGCCTACCAGCGCACGATGCAGGGGCCGTTGAAGGAGGAGAACGAGAAGCTGCTCGACCTCAAGCCGCGCGAGGTCGTGGCCGTGGCGCCGCTGCTCGTGATCATGCTCTTCCTGGGCTTCTACCCGAAGCCGGTCACCGACATCATCAACCCGGCCGTGAAGGCGACGATGCACGACACAGGCTCGACCGATCCCGCACCGACGGACAAGACCGCGACGGCGGTGACGCACTGATGCCCACCGACATCCAGGCGCCGTCCATCGCCTACGTCCCGCTGCTGCCCATGCTCATCGTCTTCGGCGCGGCGACGATCGGCGTGCTCGTCGAGGCGTTCGCGCCAGCCGCGCAGCGCCGGCTGTGGCAGATCGCCGTGTCCGTCGCCGGACTGGCCGCGGCGCTCGTCGCGGTGATCTACCTCGCGAACGACGGCACGCACCGGCTCATCGCCGAGTCCGCGCTGGCGATCGACGGGCCGACGCTGTTCCTGCAGGGGACGCTGTGCGTCCTCGGCATCGGCAGCATCTTCCTGCTCGCCGAGCGCAGGCTCGACCAGAGCGGCGGCGAGGTCGTCAGCCAGGCGAGCCACCTGCCCGGGTCCCACGAGGACCTCGCCCTTGTCGACAGCGGCCGCGTCCAGACGGAGGTCTACCCGCTCGCGCTCTTCGCCCTCGGCGGCATGCTGCTCTTCCCGGCCTGCAACAACCTGCTGCTCATGTTCGTGGCGCTCGAGGTGCTGAGCCTGCCGCTCTACCTGATGGCGGGACTGGCGCGCCGGCGCCGCCTGCTCAGCCAGGAGGCTGCGCTCAAGTACTTCCTGCTGGGCGCCTTCGCCAGCGCCTTCTTCCTGTACGGCGTGGCGCTGCTCTACGGCTACGCCGGCTCGGTCGACCTCGGTGACATCCTCGCCGCGACCGGCACCACGGGCTCGAGCGACGCGCTGCTCTACCTCGGCATCGCCATGCTGGCCGTGGGCCTGCTGTTCAAGGTCGGTGCCGTCCCGTTCCAGGCCTGGACACCGGACGTCTACCAGGGCTCGCCGACGCCGGTCACGGCCCTCATGGCCGCGTGCACGAAGGTCGCCGCGTTCGGCGCCGTCCTGCGCGTGTTCTACGTCGCGTTCGGGGCAGCCAAGTGGGACTGGCGCCCGACGATGTGGGCCGTTGCCATCCTCACGATGGTGATCGGCGCGATCCTCGCGGTCACCCAGACCGACGTGAAGCGCATGCTCGCTTACTCCTCGATCGCGCACACCGGCTTCATCCTCGTCGGCGTCATCGCGGTCAACAAGGACGGCCTGTCGGGCACGCTGTTCTACCTGCTGACCTACGGCTTCACGACCATCGCGTCCTTCGCCGTCGTCGGGCTCGTGCGCGACGCCTCCGGCGAGGCCTCGCACCTCTCGCAGTGGGCGGGCCTGGCGAAGAAGAGCCCCGAGGTCGCGGCGGTCTTCACCTTCCTGCTGCTGGCTCTCGCCGGCATCCCGCTGACGAGCGGCTTCATGGCGAAGTTCGCGGTCTTCAAGGCCGCGCAGGAGGGCGGCGCCACGGCGCTGGTCGTCGTCGGCGTCATCGCCAGCGCCGTCACGGCCTTCTTCTACGCCCGGGTCATCCTGCTCATGTACTTCCAGCAGCCGGCCCCCGACGGCCCGACCGTGGCGATCCCGAGCGCCTTCACCACCTCCACGATCGCCCTCGGGCTCGCGGTGACCGTCGCCCTCGGCGTCTACCCGCAGCCCGTGCTCGACCTGGCCGGGAAGGCAGCTCTGTTCGTCAGATGACGAGCCTGCTGGCCGGTGCCGACCCGGCTCTGCTGGCGTCGGTCAACGCCGGGCTCGAGCGGGTCGAGGCTCGCCTGCACGAGGTCGTGAAGAGCGCGCACCCGATGCTCACCGAGGCGGCCGAGCACCTCGTCGATGCCGGTGGCAAGCGGTTCCGTCCGCTGCTGACCCTGCTCGCCGCACACCTCGGCGACGGCATCAACGACGACGTCGTCGACGCGGCCGTGGTCGTGGAGCTCACGCACCTCGCGACGCTCTACCACGACGACGTCATGGACGAGGCGCACGTGCGTCGCGGGGCCGAGAGCGCCAACACGCGCTGGACCAACACGGTCGCGATCCTCACCGGCGACTACCTGTTCGCCCGCGCGTCCGACCTCACGGCCGGCCTCGGGACCGAGGCCACGCACCTGCAGTCGCGGACCTTCGCCCGGCTCGTCGAGGGCCAGATCGCCGAGACGGCAGGTCCGGCCTCCGGGCAGGACCCCATCGACCACCACCTGCAGGTGCTCGCCGACAAGACGGGCTCGCTCATCGCCACGAGCGCCCGCCTCGGAGCCCTCATGGCCGGTGCCGACCGCGACACCGTGGAGACCCTCGCCGAGTTCGGCGAGGTCGTCGGCGTGGCCTTCCAGCTCTCGGACGACCTCATCGACGTCCTGTCCGAGTCGGGCCAGTCGGGCAAGACGCCGGGCACCGACCTGCGCGAGGGCATCGCCACGCTGCCGGTGCTGCTCGGCCACGGAGACGCAGACCTCATGGCCGTGCTCGCCGGCGACCTGTCGAGCGACGCCGCTCTCGATCACGCCCTGCGCACCCTGCGCGCGCACCCCGCCCTGGACCTCGCCCGGGAGCGGCTGCAGAGCTACGTCGACCGCGCTCGCGACATCGCCCTGATGCTGCCCGAGGGCGCGGCGCGCCAAGCGCTGGTCTCGGTCTCCGACTACGTCCTCCTGCGCACGGGTTGACCGAGGTCCGCACCCCCAGCGGACGCCGGTTCCGGCTGTCCCTGTTCGACCTCGGCCTCGCCTGCTGCGCGGTGGAGTTCGCAGCGCTCAGCCTCCGTGACGACGCCCCGCCGACGGCACCGCTCGAGGAGGCGAACGTCCTCGTCGTCAGCGGCACGGTCACCGACGTCAGCGCCCCGGCCGTCCTGCGCGCCTACGAGCGGCTGGCCGAGCCGAAGCGCGTCGTCTCCTTCGGAGCGTGCAGCAACACAGGCGGCCCGTACTGGGACAGCTACAGCGTCACGAAGGGCGTCGACCAGCTCGTCCCCGTCGACGTCTACGTCGCCGGCTGCCCACCGCGTCCGGAGGCCCTCCTCGCCGCCCTGGACCAGCTTCCATGACCTGGGTCGAGGACGTGCAAGCCGCGAAGGACGACGGCGCGGTCTTCTTCGACTTCCTCACCGCCGTCGATCTCGGGGACGACGGCTTCGAGGTCGTCTGCCGGCTCTGGGACCCGCAGGCCCGTACCGCCCGGCTCGTCACCACCCGCTGCGACCGTGCCGATGCCCGGGTGCCCACCCTGACGGGGCTCTTCGCCGGGGCCGCCTGGCACGAGCGCGCCGTCGCGGACATGTTCGGCATCGCGTTCGACGGGCACGAGACGGCTCCGCTCCTGCTGCCGGAGAGCTTCGAGGGGCACCCGCTGCGCAAGGACTTCCCGCTCGCCGCGCGCGAGGCGAAGCAGTGGCCCGGCGCCAAGGACCCGGGGGAGTCGGACGCAGACCTCGCGGTGCCGAGGCGCCGCCGTGCCAAGCCGCTCGGCGCCCGCGACTGGTCCCCGTCATGACGTACCCGGTGCCCGACAACAGCCGGGGGATCATCGCGCTCGACGAGAACGCGTGCACGAGCTGCATGCTCTGCGCGCGCGAGTGCCCCGACTGGTGCATCGAGATCGACAGCCACAAGGAGACCGTCGAGGAGCCGGGTGCCCGGCCGCGGACGGTCCACGTGCTCGACCGCTTCGCCATCGACTTCGGGCTGTGCATGTGGTGCGGCATCTGCATCGAGGTGTGCCCTTTCGACGCCTTGTTCTGGGCGCCGACCTACGACCACGCGGCCACCGACGCGCAGGGGCTCGTCCACGAGAGGTTCGACCTGCGGCAGTGGCTGCGCGACGTGCCCGTGGGGAACGACTGAGGCGGAGCAGGCGTTGTACAGGTCGCCAATCACCAACGGGGAGGCATCGGTGCACGGGCACTTCAACGGTCTCAAGACAGCCGTACTGCTCGGCGGTCTGGCCGCGCTGCTCATGCTCGCGGGCGGGCTGATCGGCGGCCAGAGCGGCGTCCTGATCGCGTTCGTCCTCGCGCTGGGCATCAACGCGTTCACCTACTTCAACAGCGACAAGCTCGCCCTGCGGGCCATGCGCGCGCAGCCGGTCACCAAGCAGCAGGCACCCGAGATCTACGAGATCGTCGAGGAGCTCGCGGGTCGCATGCAGATCCCGATGCCGGCGCTCTACATCAGCCCGACTGCGGCGCCGAACGCCTTCGCCACGGGCCGCAACCCGCAGCACGCCGCCGTCTGCTGCACCCAGGGCATCCTCGAGATCCTCGACAAGCGCGAGCTGCGCGCGGTCCTCGGCCACGAGCTCGGTCACGTCACCAACCGTGACATCCTCATCAGCTCGGTCGCTGCGACCGTCGCCAGTGCCATCAGCTTCCTCGCCAACATGGCGATGTTCGCCGGCATGTTCGGCGGCGGCCGGGACAGCGAGGACTCCAACCCTGCCGGGGCGCTGCTGTTCGCCTTCCTGGGCCCGGTCGCGGCCGGTGTCATCCAGATGGCGATCAGCCGCAGCCGCGAGTACCAGGCCGACGCGACCGGCGCCGAGGTGTCCGGCGACCCGCTTGCCCTCGCCAGCGCGCTGCGCAAGCTCGAGATCGGCACCGCTCAGCGCCCGCTGGTGCAGGA
>Ga0070658_10004741_pt1 | contig 11062 bp, 7 predicted proteins | sample KBSC13metaG_FD_64664 | JGI IMG/M metagenome (GOLD analysis project Ga0070658, IMG submission 64664) | Corn rhizosphere microbial communities from Kellogg Biological Station, Michigan, USA - KBS C1-3 metaG | ecosystem: Host-associated > Plants > Roots > Rhizosphere > Soil ... | reverse complement strand
GATCCGCGACCGGATGGCGCCGATCACCTCCTGGGCGTCCTCGGGCGTGGCGGTCTTGCCGGTACCGATCGCCCAGACCGGCTCGTAGGCGATCACGACCTTCTCCACCTGCTCGGCACTCAGCCCGTCCAGAGCGGCGTTCAGCTGGTCGGTGCAGTACGCCACGTGCCCGCAGGCCTCGCGGACGTCCAGGCCCTCGCCCACGCACAGGATCGGCGCGATGCCGCTTGTCAGGGCGGCGCGCAGCTTGGCCGCCACGGTCGCGTCGTCCTCGTGGTGGTGCGCTCGGCGCTCGGAGTGCCCGACCACCACGTACTGGCAGCCGAGCTTGGCGAGCATCGCACCGGACACGTCGCCGGTGTAGGCGCCGTTCGCGTGCGGCGACAGGTCCTGCGCGCCGTACCCGAGCAGCAGCTTGTCACCGTCGATCAGGGTCTGCACGCTGCGCAGGCTGACGAATGGCGGCAGTACCACGACCTCCACCTCGCTCAGCTGCTTCTCGGGCAGGCTGAAGGCGAGCTTCTGGGTCAGCGCGATGGCCTCGAGGTGGTTGAGGTTCATCTTCCAGTTGCCGGCCATCAGCGGCCGGCGCTTCGGCGCACTCATGACAGCGCCTCGACACCCGGCAGGTTCTTGCCCTCCAGGTACTCCAGGGAGGCGCCGCCCCCGGTCGAGATGTGGCCGAACGCGGTCTCGTCGAGCCCGAGCTGCCGTACCGCCGCGGCCGAGTCGCCGCCACCGACCACGGTGAAGCCCTCGACCTTCGTGATGGCCTCGGCCACCCCGCGGGTACCGGCGGCGAACGGCGCCTTCTCGAACACGCCCATCGGGCCGTTCCAGAAGACGGTACGCGCGCCGGCGAGCGCCTCGCCGAAGGCCGCCGCGGTCAGCGGCCCGATGTCCAGGCCCTTCCAGCCGTCCGGGATCTCGTTGTCCGGCACGGTACGGGTCTGCGCGTCATCCGTGACCTCTTCCGCGATGACGACGTCGGTGGGCAGCTTGAGCTTGCCGGCGTACCGGGCGAGCAGGTCCCGGCAGGTCTGCACCATGTCGTCCTCGAGCAGCGAGTCACCGACCTCGTAGCCCAGGGCCTTGTAGAAGGTGAAGCACATGCCCCCGCCGATGAGCAGCTCGTCCACGCGCGGCGCGAGCGCCTCGATGACGGCCAGCTTGTCGGAGACCTTGCTGCCGCCCAGTACCACGACGTAGGGCCGGTCGGGCTCGCCGGTCAGCCGGCCGAGCACCTCCAGCTCACGCAGCACCAGCCCGCCGGCGTAGGCCGGCAGCAGCTTCGGTACGTCGTAGACGCTGGCGTGCTTGCGGTGTACCGCACCGAACGCATCGTCCACATAGGACTCACCGAACGCCGCGAGTGCGCGCGCGAACGCCTCACGCTCGGCGGCGTCCTTGCTCGTCTCGCCGGGCTCGAAGCGCAGGTTCTCCAGCAGCGCGACGCGGCCGTCGGTCAGTCCGTCCACTGTGGACTTCGCGGAGTCGCCGACCGTGTCGCTGGCGAAGGCGACCTCGGCACCGAGCAGTTCGCCGAGCCGCTGGGCCACCGGCGCCAGGCTGTACTTCGGCTCCGGTGCTCCCTTCGGGCGGCCGAGGTGGGACATGACCACGACCCGGGCTCCGCCGCCCACCAGCGCGGTCAGGGTCGGCAGTACCGCCCGGATCCGGCCGTCGTCAGTAATCGTGCCGCCGTCCAGCGGGACGTTCAGGTCGGCGCGTACCAGTACCCGCCGACCCGCCACACCCTCGCCGAGCAGCTCGTCGAGGGTCCTCACAGGCTCGAACCCACCAGCGTCACGAGGTCGACCAGCCGGTTGGAGTAGCCCCACTCGTTGTCGTACCAGCCGACCACCTTGACCTGGTTGCCGATCACCTTGGTCAGCCCCGAGTCGAAGATGCAGGAGGCCGGGTCGGTGACGATGTCGGTCGACACGATCTCGTCCTCGGTGTAGACGAGGATGCCCTTGAGCGGGCCATCGGCGGCCGCCTTCATCGCGGCGTTGACCTCCTCGACCGAGGTCTCCCGGCCGGCGGTGAACGTCAGGTCGGTGGCGGACCCGGTCGGTACCGGCACCCGCAGCGCGTACCCGTCGAGCTTGCCCTTGAGCTCCGGCAGCACCAGGCCGATCGCCTTGGCGGCACCGGTCGAGGTCGGCACGATGTTCAGCGCGGCGGCCCTGGCCCGGCGCAGGTCCTTGTGCGGACCGTCCTGCAGGTTCTGGTCCTGGGTGTACGCGTGGATGGTGGTCATCAGGCCGCGCTCGATGGTGAAGGTTTCGTGCAGCACCTTGGCCATCGGCGCGAGGCAGTTCGTGGTGCACGAGGCGTTCGAGATGATCGTGTGCCTGGCCGGGTCGTAGATGCCGTCGTTGACGCCCATGACCAGGGTGACGTCCTCGTTCTTGGCCGGCGCCGAGATGATGACCTTCTTCGCGCCGTTGTCCGCGTGCACCTTCGCCTTGGTGGCGTCGGTGAACAGGCCGGTCGACTCGATGACGACGTCCGCGCCCAGGTCGCCCCAGGGCAGCTTGGCCGGGTCGCGCTCGGCCAGCGCCTTGAACGTGTGGCCGCCCACGCTGATCTCGTCCGCGCTGGCCTTGACCTCCTGGCCCAGCCGGCCCAGGATGCTGTCGTACTTGAGCAGGTGCGCGAGGGTGGCGTTGTCGGTGAGGTCGTTGACGCCCACCAGCTCGATGTCGGCGCCCCGGCTCAGGGCAGCCCGGTAGAAGTTACGGCCGATCCGGCCGAAGCCATTGATGCCAACCCGGATGGTCACAGGCCCATCTCCTTGCCGCTGTCGTGATGGTTGATCCGCCCTGGCACCCGGCACGGCCCGCCGGGCCGGCTCACGGGGCGACGCATCGGCCTCATCGCCGAACATGCCGACCTTACCCAACAGCTCGGGCCAGCTCCCATTTGGGGCGCCCCGCTCCGGTTAGCCGGTCAGGACGCGAGCATTTCCGGGGTGACGGCGGCCTCGGTGTCCGGGATGCCCAGGTCGCGGGCGCGCTTGTCGGCCAGCGCCAGCAGCCGGCGGATCCGCCCCGCGATGGCGTCCTTGGTCAGCGGCGGGTCGGCCAGGGCGCCCAGCTCCTCCAGCGATGCCTGCCGGTGCTCCAACCGGAGGTGCCCCGCCGTCGTCAGGTGGTTGGGCGCCTCGTCGGACAGGATCTCCAGCGCCCTGGTGACCCGGGCGGCCGCGGCGACCGCGGCGCGGGCCGAACGGCGCAGGTTGGCATCGTCGAAGTTGGCCAGCCGGTTGGCGGTCGCGCGCACCTCCCGCCGTACCCTCCGCTCCTCCCAGGACAGCACGCTGCCGTGGGCGCCGATCCTGGTCAGCAGCTGGGCGATCGCGTCGCCGTCCTTGACCACCACCCGATCCACCCCGCGGACCTCACGGGCCTTCGCGGAGATGCCGATGCGCCGGGCGGCGCCGACCAGCGCCAGCGCGGATTCCGGGCCCGGGCAGGTGATCTCCAGCGCGCAGGAGCGGCCGGGCTCGGTCAGCGAACCGTGCGCCATGAACGCGCCACGCCACGCGGCCACCGCGCAACACACGCTGGCCGACACCACGTGCGGCGGCAGGCCGCGCACCGGCCGGCCGCGCACGTCCAGCAGGCCGGTCTGGCGGGCCAGCGCCTCACCGTCCTTGACCACGCGGACGATGTAGTGGCTCCCCTTACGCAAGCCGCCGGACGCCAGCACGTGGATCTCCGAGGGGTACCCGTAGACCTCGGCGATCTCGCGGCGCAGCCGGCGGGCCACGGCACCGGTATCGAGTTCCGCCTCGACGACCACCCGTCCGGAGACGATGTGCAGCCCGCCGGAGAAGCGCAGCAGGGCGGCCATCTCGGAGCGCCGGCAGCACGGCTTCGGCACGTCCACGCGGCTGAGCTCGTCCTTCACCGCAGCGGTCATCGCCATCGTCTCGTCACCTCACGCAAAACCGAAGCCGTCATCCTACGGCCGCCAACAATGGTGACAGTGCCGCCGCGAGTGCCGACGGGTCGTGCCGTGCGTAACCCGTACCGTCGGCGACCGGGGCGAGCACGAGCCGGGCGCCCAATGCCTGGGCGGCATGGTGCACCGGTTCCGGATCGCCAACCGCTTTCCCGTCGGCAAGAACTACATCTGCCCGCAGGCCCGGTAGGTAACGGGTCAGGGCGTGCAGATGGGCCGGTACCGGAAGGCTCGCGGTCTCCAACTCGGCCGCGAGATTGAGCGTCACCAACCTTTTCGCGTCGCTGGCGAGGATCGCCTCGGCCAACTCGGGCACCAGCAAATGCGGGATCACGCTGGTGTACCAGGAGCCCGGCCCGAAGATCAGCCAGTCCGCGCGGTGCACCGCCCGTACCGCCTCGGCACAGGCCGGCGGCGCGGGCGGCAGGATCCTGAGCGCCTCGACGTGACCCGGAGTAATGGCCACCTCGTGCTGTCCGCGGACGGTACGCACGCTGCCGTCGTCGAAGCGCACGTCGGCCTCGATCTCGACCGGTACCCGGGACATGGGCAGCACCCGGCCGGCCGCGCGCAGCATCGCCGCCGCGTGGTCGAGCGCGGCGACGGCGTCGCCGTAGAGCTCCATCAGCCCGCACAGCACCAGATTCCCGACCGCGTGACCGGCCAGCGGATCGGCGCCGGCGAACCGGTGCTGGAACAGCTCGGCGGTGTCGACGGACTGCTGGTCCTCGCCGGCCAGGGCGGCCAGGGCCTGGCGCAGATCCCCCGGGGGCAGCACGCCCCGGTCCGCGCGCAGCCGCCCGCTGGAGCCGCCGTCGTCACCAACGGTAACGACCGCGGTGATCTCCAGCGCCGGTACCTGACGAAGCGCGCGCAGCGACGCGGACAGACCATGCCCGCCGCCGAATGCGACTACCTTGATCGGTTCTTTCATTCCCGCCCTAGGTCGCGGTGGGACGGGCTGGCCGTCACGCGAAGTTCACGGAGCCGGCGAGCCAGCTCCTCGGCGATCGCCACACTGCGGTGTTTACCGCCGGTGCAGCCAACGGCCACGGTGAGATATCGTTTGCCCTCCCGCTCGAAGCCCGGTGCCGTCGCGTTGATCAGGCGAGCGTACGTCTCGACGAACGTCGCCGCACCCCGTTGACCGAGCACATATCGGCTGACGTCCGGCTCCAATCCGGTGTGCTCGCGCAGTTCCGGTACCCAGTAGGGATTGGGCAGGAAGCGCGCGTCCAGGACGAAGTCCGCGTCCGGCGGCAGCCCGTACTTGAAGCCGAACGACAGTACCGTCACCCGCAGCCGCCGGGCGTCCTCGGCGCCGAACAGCTCCTCGATCCGGCTGCGCAGCTGGTTGACGTTGAGGTGGCTGGTATCGATGAGCACGTCGGCCGCCTCGCGGGCCTCGGCGAGCAGTTCGCGCTCGGCGGCGATGCCCTCGGCCAGCCGGCCACCGCCCTGCAGCGGGTGCGAGCGGCGGACGTTCTCGAAGCGGCGGATCAGCACCTCGTCGTCGGCGTCGACGAACACCACCCGCGGCGAGAAGCCCCGGTCCTTGAGTGCCTGTACCGCGCCGGCCAGGTCGGTGGAGAAGGCGCGGCTGCGCACGTCGAGCACCATGGCCGTCTGCCGGGCCGGCCCGCCGGCCCGGTGGGCCAGCTCCGCCATGTCCAGCATCAGCGCCTGCGGCAGGTTGTCGACGACGTAGTAGCCGACGTTCTCCAGGGCGCGTGCGACCGTGCTGCGACCGCCACCGGAGACGCCGGTGACGATCACGAGATCGGTGTCCGAGCGCGACTGCCCCTCGTCGGTCACGTGCCCCCCTCGGTCAGCCCCGCCACAAAATCCTAGACGACCGCGAACCGTGGCCGCCCGCGCGGGCATCGCCGGCTAGCCGACACCTCGAGCTAGCCTTTGGCCGCCTCGGCCTCATCCGCCGCGGCTCCGTCCGGCGGCGCCCCGCCGTCGACAGGCCCGACGGCCGGCTCGGCGGCGCGCTCCTCGACAGGCCCGGCGGCGGGTCCGGCGGCGCGCTCCTCGACAGGCCCGGCGGCGGGTCCGGCGGCGGCGGGCTCGGGGCCGCGCAGGGCGGCGACGACCGCCTCCGCGGTACGCGGGCCGATGCCCGGTACCGTCGCGATCTCCGCCGCCTCCGCCGCCGCCAGCCGCTTGAGCGAGCCGAACTGGCGCAGCAGCGCCTTGCGCCGGGTCTCCCCCAGCCCCGGTACGCCGTCCAGCGCCGAAGCCGTCATCCGCTTGGAGCGCCGCTGCCGGTGGAACGTGATGGCGAACCGGTGCGCCTCGTCCCGTACCCGCTGGAGCAGGTAGAGCCCCTCGGACGCGCGCGGCAGGATGACCGGGAAGTCCTCGCCCGGCAGCCAGACCTCCTCCAGTCGCTTGGCCAGTCCGCACAGCGCGATGTCGGTGATGCCCATCTCGGCGAGCACCTCGGCGACCGCGTTGACCTGTGGGGCGCCGCCGTCGACCACGACGAGCTGGGGCGGGTAGGCGAACTTGCGCGGCTTGCCGGTCTGCGGGTCGATCCCCGGCCGCTCCGGGTCCTCGTCCAGGGTCGCCGCCTCCAAGTACCGCGCGAACCGCCGCCGGATCACCTCCGACAGCGCCGACAGGTCGTCGGTCGCGCCCCGCACCGCGAAGCGCCTGTACTCGCTCTTGCGGGCCAGCCCGTCCTCGAACACCACCATGCTGGCCACCACGTCGGTGCCCTGGATCTGCGACACGTCGTAGCACTCGACCCGCAGCGGCGCCGTGTCCATGCCCAGCGCGTCGGCGATCTCCTCCAGCGCACGGCTTCGCGTCGTGAGGTCGGCCGCCCGCTTGAGCTTGTGCTGCGCCAGCGCCTCGGCCGCGTTGCGCGCGACCGTCTCCATCAACGCCCTCTTGTCGCCGCGCTGCGGTACCCGCAGTTGCACCCGGCTGCCCCGGTGCGACGCGAGCCACTCGGCCAGCGCGTCGGCGTCCGGCGGCAGGGCCGGTACCAGCAGTTCGCGCGGCACGTCGCCCTCGCCGGTCTCCGCGCCGTAGACCTGGCTGCAGAAGTGGTGGACCAGGTCGCCGGTGGTCAACTCCACGGTCTTCTCCACCACCCAGCCGCGCTGGCCGCGCACGCGACCGCCCCGCACGTGGAACACCTGGACGGCCGCCTCCAGGGGGTCCTCGGCGAAGGCGACCACGTCGGCGTCGGTGCCGTCGCCGAACACCACCGCCTGCTTCTCGGTCGCCCGGCGCAGCGCGGCCAGGTCGTCGCGCAGCCGCGCGGCCCGCTCGAACTCCAGCCCGGCCGCGGCCTCCTGCATCTGCCTGGTCAGCCGGCGCTCCATCTCGTCGGTGCGCCCGGCCATGAAGTCACAGAAGTCCTCGACGATGTGCCGGTGCTCCTCCGCGCCGACCCGCGCGACGCACGGCGCCGAGCACTTGCCGATGTACCCGAGCAGGCACGGCCGGCCGATCTGGCCGGACCGCTTGAAGACGCCCGCCGAGCAGGTGCGCGCCGGGAACACGCGCAGCAGCAGGTCGAGCGTCTCGCGGATGGCCCAGGCGTGCGAGTAGGGCCCGAAGTAGCGCACGCCCTTGCGCTTCGCGCCGCGCATGACCTGCAGCCGCGGGTACTCCTCGTCGAGGGTCACGGCCAGGTAGGGGTAGGACTTGTCGTCGCGGTACCGGACGTTGAAGCGCGGGTCGTACTGCTTGATCCAGGTGTACTCCTGTTGCAGCGCCTCGACCTCGGTGCCCACCGTGATCCAGTCGACCCGGGCCGCGGTGGTGACCATCTGGTGGGTGCGGGCGTGCAGCGTCCACGGATCGGCGAAGTAGGAGTTGAGCCGGCTGCGCAGGCTCTTGGCCTTGCCGACGTAGATGACCCGGTTGGTGGCGTCCCAGAACCGGTACACCCCCGGGGAATCGGGGATGGTACCGGGAGCGGGACGGTACGTGATCGGATCGGGCACGGCGCAAGCCTAATCCGCATGCCCGACGGTCTTCCGGAGCCGGCCTCAGGTGACGGTGATCTGGTCGCCGCTCACGGTGGCCTGCTTGGGCGGCAGCGGCCGGGTCGACGGGCCGACCTTCACGGAGCCGTCGACGATCGAGTACTGGCTGCCGTGGCACGGGCAGTGGATGGTGCCGGACTGTACCGTCGCGACCTGGCAGCCCTGGTGCGTACAGGTGGCGCTGAAGGCCTTGAACTGGCCGGCGGTGGGCTGGGTGACCACGATGTTCTGGGTGTCGAAGATCTTCCCGCCGCCCACCGGGATGTCGCTGGTCTTGATGGCGTCGCTGTTGTCGCCGCCGCCGGTGGCGGATCCGGTGTCCGCCGCGGCCGGGGTGGTCGCGTTGGCCGGAGGCTGGGCGCCCGTGCCGCCGCTATCGCCGGAGCCGCCGCCGCAGCCGGCGAGTACGGCCGCCACGCCCGCGGCACCCATGCCCGCGAGCACGGTCCGGCGGACGGGCAGGTCCTGGGTCTCACCCATGCGTCCTCCTACCAACGTGATCGTTTCAACCTAGACAGACACGTCAGTCTGCCCAGAAAGGTTCAGCGAACGCTGGGAGAAGTCTTACGCTTCACCGTTCCGGCGACGGCCTTCGCCGCCTTCGCCGCGGTGGTCCGGCCGTTGGCCTTGGCCGCGGTCTTCGCGGCGGGCTTGGTCGCGGCCTTCGCGGCAACCTTGGTCGCGGCCTTCGGTTCGGCCGCCGCCTTGCGTGGCGTCGCGCTGCGTGGTGCGGCCGCTACGCCGTTCGCCTGGGCCGCCCGGGCCAGCGCCGGCGGGCAGCCGGCCGGCTCGCCGGTCAGCCCGAGCATGTGCCGCAGGAAATCGCCCGTGTGGCTCTCCGCCGTCTCGGCCAGCTCCTCGGGGGTACCGGCGGCAACCACGAGCCCGCCCCTGTGCCCGCCCGCCGGACCCATGTCGATGAGCCAGTCGGCCGACTTGATGACGTCCAGGTTGTGTTCGATGACGATGACCGTGTTGCCCTTGTCGACCAGGCCCTCCAGCACCAGCAGCAGCTTGCGGATGTCCTCGAAGTGCAGGCCGGTGGTCGGCTCGTCCAGCACGTACACGGTCCGGCCGGTGGACCGCTTCTGCAACTCGCTGGCCAGCTTCACCCGCTGCGCCTCGCCGCCGGACAGGGTCGGCGCGGGCTGGCCCAGCCGCACGTACCCGAGGCCGACGTCGACCAGCGTCTTGAGGTGCCGGTGGATGGCCGGTATCGCCTCGAAGAAGCCACTGGCCTCCTCGATCGGCATGTCCAGCACCTCGGCGATGGTACGGCCCTTGTAGTGCACCTCGAGCGTCTCGCGGTTGTACCGGGCGCCCTTGCACTCGTCGCACGGCACGTACACGTCGGGCAGGAAGTTCATCTCGATCTTCTTGGTACCGTCGCCGGCGCACTCCTCGCACCGGCCGCCCTTGACGTTGAACGAGAACCGGCCCGGCCCGTACCCGCGGACCTTCGCCTCGGTGGTCTCCGCGAACAGCCGGCGGACGTGGTCGAACACGCCGGTGTAGGTGGCCGGGTTGGAGCGCGGCGTGCGGCCGATCGGCGACTGGTCGACGCCCACCACCTTGTCCACGTGGTGCAGTCCGGTGATCCTGGTGTGCCGCCCCGGTACGAGCTTGGCGCCGTTGACCTGGTTTGCCAGTACCGCGTAGAGGATGTCGTTGACCAATGTGGACTTGCCCGAGCCGGACACCCCGGTGATCGCGACCAGCTGCCCGAGCGGGAAGCTGACCGTGAGGTTGCGCAGGTTGTGTTCGCGGGCGCCGTGCACGACCAGTTGCCGGTCGGGGGTCTGCGGCCGGCGTACCTGCGGGGTCGGGATCGACCTGCGGCCGGACAGGTAGGCGCCCGTGATCGAGCGCTCGTTGGCCAGCAGCCCGTCGACCGGTCCACTGTGGACGATGTGGCCGCCGTGCTCCCCCGCGCCCGGGCCGATGTCCACGATCCAGTCGGCGGTGCGGATGGTGTCCTCGTCGTGCTCCACCACGATCAGCGTGTTGCCGAGGTTCTTCAGCCGTACCAGCGTCTCGATCAGCCGGTGGTTGTCCCGCTGGTGCAGCCCGATGCTCGGCTCGTCCAGCACGTACAGCACGCCGACCAGACCCGAGCCGATCTGCGTGGCGAGCCGGATGCGCTGCGCCTCGCCGCCGGACAGCGTGCCGGCCGCCCGGTCCAGGGACAGGTAGTCCAGCCCGACGTCGACCATGAAGTGCAGGCGGGCATTGATCTCCTTGAGCACCCGCTCGGCGATCATCTTCTGCCGGTCGGTCAGCTCGAGGGCGGCCAGCAGCTCCGCGCAGTCCCCAATGGACAGTGCGCAGACCTCGGCGATGTTACGTCCGTCGATGGTTACCGCGAGGATCTCCGGCTTGAGCCGGGTGCCGCCACAGGTCGGGCAGGGCACGTCGCGCATGTACCCCTCGTACTTCTCGCGCGACCACTCCGACTCGGTGTCCTGGTGCCGCCGCTCGATCCACTGCATCACGCCCTCGAAGCCGGCGTAGTAGGACCGTTCGCGGCCGTACTTGTTGCGGTACCTGACGTGGACCTGGTCCTCGGCGCCGTACAGGATGGTCTTCTGGGCCCGGGCCGACAGCGCCCGCCACGGGGTGTCCAGGTTGAAGCCCTCCTGCTGGCCCAGCGCCTCCAGCAGCCGCAGGAAGTAGTCCAGGGTGTGCCCGGCGGCCCAGGGCTGGATGGCGCCCTCGCGCAGGCTGCGCTCGGCGTCCGGGATGATCAGCTCCGGGTCGACCTCCTTCTTGGTGCCCAGCCCGGTGCACTCCGGGCAGGCGCCGTACGGCGCGTTGAAGGAGAACGCCCGCGGCTCCAGGTCCTCGATCGCCAGCGGGTGGTCGTTGGGGCAGGCCAGGTGCTCCGAGTACCGGCGCTCCCGGTGCGGGTCGTCCTCGGGCAGGTCGACGAAGTCGAGCACCACGATCCCGCCGGCCAGCCCGAGCGCGGACTCGACGGAGTCGGTCAACCGCTGCTTCGCGCTCGCCTTGACCGCCAGCCGGTCGACCACGACCTCGATGGTGTGCTTCTCCTGCTTCTTCAGCTTCGGCGGCTCGGTCAG
>Ga0070658_10004738_pt1 | contig 11065 bp, 11 predicted proteins | sample KBSC13metaG_FD_64664 | JGI IMG/M metagenome (GOLD analysis project Ga0070658, IMG submission 64664) | Corn rhizosphere microbial communities from Kellogg Biological Station, Michigan, USA - KBS C1-3 metaG | ecosystem: Host-associated > Plants > Roots > Rhizosphere > Soil ... | reverse complement strand
ACGTCGGGCGACACGAACGGCAGCAACAGCATGTGATCTTCGTGCAGATGACTGATGAAGACGCCCATGTCATCGCCATCGGTGTTGTCGATCAAGGGAAAATCCGCCAGCAGGAAGCCGGTCGCGCGAAGCCGCTCTGTCGCCGCGGCGACGCTCACCCGCAGCTGCGCAGGGTCGTAGAGGTTCTCGATCAGCGGGGCCATGCCGGCCCGCACGTAGTCGAGCAGCGCGGAGTGATCGCGCGCAGGCAACAGCGGGTTGAACAAGGTTGCGCGGCTGACGATCGCCGGGTTGCCGACGACCCCGAGGTCGAAAACCAGACGACCGGTGCGGCCCGATACCAGGATCTGGACGCCGCCGACCGTGTTCGTACCACCGAGAAAGGTCAGACCTTCGGTCATCGGCAGCCATCCTGTCGCAGCCGGGGCACCGCCAGCGAGCGATGGCGCATCGTCACTCGTCGGACCCTTCGTCGCTATCGCAGTACGTCACTATCGCAGTACGTCACTATCGCAACTGTCACGTTATTGCGTTTTACAATCTGACGTGACTATTCTGGGCGACTAACTCCAGGAGTGTCAACGCGATCCGCCGTTTGCCGCAGCTGCCCGGACCTGCCCAACTGCTTGCGGCCATCCCTCTGCCGTGATAGGACAAAGTGCGCCAATGTGCGAGTTGGCGCACGGATGTGAGGATTAATGAGACCGTCTCGTGAGCGCGACCTCCTCGTCAAGGCAGCCCGCATGTATTTCATCGACGGGCTTTCCCAACAAGACGTCGCCGCCGCACTAGGGACCACTCGCTCGAACGTGTCACGAATCCTCGCGGCCGCCCGCGAGCAAGGCATCGTCGAGATCCGGATCAACGAACCGATCCGGCGCGCATACGAGCTCGAAGACGAACTCACCGCCGCTTATCCGTCCCTCGAAGCGAGAGTGTTGGCCAACCAGCCGCACGGCGACCTCGTCGTCGAAGCCGGACAGCTCGCGGCCCATTGGCTGCTCGATCGGCTCGAGCCCAAACAACGAGTCGCGGTTTCGTGGGGCGGCACGTTGCAAGCGATGGTGCGGGCAGTGCCTCCGACCGCACTTCCTGACGTCGAGGTGGTGCAACTCGTCGGCGGGCTGTCGTCGCTCACCTTGCATGTGAGCGGCCAAGAGCTGGTACGAGAACTCGCCGACCGCTTGGGCTGTCGCTACCGCTATTTGCACGCGCCCGCCTTGTTCGAATCGGCGCCGGCGCTGCTCGCGCTCCGCAAGGAGCCGGCGATCTCAACCGCACTCGACGCGGCGCGCACCGCCGACATCGCTTGCGTAGGCATCGGGGCGACCGGCGTTGGTTCCTCGGCAGAAATCCTCGAGGCGTTGGCTCTGAGCCGGCAAGAGCGCAAGGCATTCGACGCCGCGGCGCCGGTCGGCGACATCTGCGCCCGCTACTTCGACGCCGACGGCCGCGAGATCGAAAGCCCTGTCCACGATCGCGTTCTTGCCGTCAGTGTCGACGATCTTCGGGCCATCCCGACGGTCCTCGCCGTCGCCGTCGGGGCGGTGAAAGGCCCAGCGATCCGTGCGGCCTTGCGCGGGCAACTGATCGACGTCCTGGTGTGCGACGAAGCCGCCGCGCATGCCGTCATGAGCACGGCCGAGCCCGCCTCGGGCTGACCGTCATACGCAAGGAGAAACCGTGGGTTACTCGCAACGCCTCGCCCAGCGCCAGGCCGAACTCGGCAGACCGATCCGGATCGGTCTCGTGGGCGCGGGCCAGATGGGCCGCGGGTACGTGGCGCAGACGCGCCGAATGATCGGCATGGAAGTCGTAGCGATCGCCGATATCGCCTTAGAGCGCGCGACCGAAGCGTTCGCGTCGGTCGGAATCGACGACGTCGTGACCCACGGCGCCACCGACAAACTCGCTGCGGCCGTCGAAGCAGGGCACCACGTTGCGACGGCCGACGCCGAAGAACTGCTGCAACTTCCGATCGACATCGTCGTCGAAGCAACCGGGGTTCCCGACATCGGCGCCCGGGTCGCGATGAAGGCGTTGCTGGCGGGTCGACACGTCGGTCTGCTCAACGTCGAAACCGACGTCACCGTCGGCTGGCTGCTGTCGTCGGTGGCGCGAAGCGCCGGACTGATCTACACGGTCTGCCGCGGCGACGAGCCGGTCGAGGCGAAGCGGCTGGTCGACTACGCACGCGACCTCTCCTTCGAAATCGTCTGTGCCGGCAAAGGCAAGAACAATCCGCTCGACGTGCACGCCACGCCCGATCAAGTGCGCGCCGAGGCGATCGGCAAGCACATGAACCCGAAGATGCTCACCAGCTTCGTCGACGGCTCAAAAGCCATGATCGAAATGGTCGCGCTGGCCAACGCCGCGGGGTTGCAGGTCAGCAAGCGCGGAATGCACGGCCCGGCCACGACGGTCGAAGAGCTCGCGAAGACCTTCAGCCTGGTGGCCGACGGCGGCATCCTCGATCGTGTCGGCGTGGTCGACTACGCCACCGGACCCGTCGCACCAGGGGTTTTCGCGGTCGCCCGCACCGACGAGCCGACGGTTCTCGAGGAACTCGAATACCTCAAGTTCGGCAGCGGCCCGTACTACGCCTTCTACCGCCCCTATCACCTCGCGAGCATCGAAGCACCGCTGAGCGTTGCCGCGGCAGTGCTCGACCACCACGTCGACCTCGCCCCTGCGGGGTGGACCGCAGAGGTGGTGGCCACCGCAAAGCGCCCGTTACGCGCGGGCGAAGACCTCGACAACATCGGCGGCACCACGGTCTACGGTCTCGCCGAGAACGCTGCGGTTGCGCGAGCCGAGAACCTGTTGCCGCTCGGCTTGGTGGCGGGCGCGAAGGTCGTCCGTAACGTGGCCATCGACACGCCCCTCACCTACGACGACGTCGAACTCGACACCACCTCGTTGATCGTGAGTATGCGCGCGATGCAGGATCGGCTCGCCGTCGATCAGCACGCAACGTCGCCGCTCGACCCGGTCGCGACGATGATTCACCACAACCCGCACGCAGCTATTGCTTGAGCACATCCCTCAGGCGAGAGACCATGCTCAGGTGAGGAGCAGGGCGACGCAACCGCGGACGGGTGCCACCGACGGCCGGCTTGGGCACGCCGCGATCCTGCTTGCCGGCGGCCGGTCGGCGCAGCAACGCGAAGGTCCCGACGTGTCGCTGCTGCCGTTAGCCGGCCGGCGACTTGTTTCACGCGCGCTCGGCTCGTTGACCGACCAGACCGGCGTCAGCCACGTTGTCGTCGCCGTCCACGAGACCGACATGGATGCCGTCGCCGCCATCCTCGAACGCGAGGCGGCCGACCACTCCTACGAACTCGTCGCCGCGCAACTGAGCAGTCAGCAAACCGTACTGGCGGCCGTCGAGGCGCTGGCGCACACAATCGACGACAACGGTTTCGACCTCGTCGTGGTCCACGATGCGGCATTGCCGCTCGTTTCACCGCACCTTGTGCGCAGCGTTGTTGCAGCGGCTACCCGATGGGGTGCCGCCGTGCCGTATCTCGGCCTCGACGATTTCGTGTGGATCGACCGCATGGGTGCCGCATTGCGGTTCAGCGGCAATGACGATCGGGTGCAAGTGCAATACCCGCAAGCGTTCCGGGCCGACGAGTTGCTGCACGCCTACCGCCGTTCGGCGTCCGAGGGCTTCGTCGCGGGCACCGCAACCGAAGCCGTCGAACGATACTGCGGACGACGAGTGCGCGGCGTGCCCGGCGACACCCGCAACGTCGAGATCCGCACACCGCGCGATTTGTTCGCCGCCGAAGGGTTGCTCGCGACTTGGCACTACGTCGTTGCGTAAGGCACTGTCGTGAACATGCCCGTCCCGAAGCCGACTCCTAAGCCGCCGTCAACGCCGGCTTCCGAATCGGCACGGCTGTACTGCGAGTCGTGCGCGACGCTGGCGATCCACACCGTTTCCTACGCCGGGCGGCTCCTCGTGTCGACCCGATGCGAAGCATGCGCAGCGGTCGTATCGGGTGACGCCAACGAGGCACGGGCACGGTATCTGCGCGACCTCGAGCACCGGCTGCAGTCAAAGCCACGCCGGATGTTGCGGCAAGCGGTCCACGACCCTAAGGGCTTCGTCGCGACGTTGCCTGCCAAGGTCGCCACGAAACCCGGCAAGCTCGCACGCGAATGGCGCACCCTGTTCGCCGCTGTGCGCACCCGCGGCGGCCCCACGCCTCCTGCCGGATAACTCGGGCGGGCGTCAGCCCAAGAAAGTGCGCCGACTCACCGGATGGCTTTACATCCGGATATCGGCCTGCTATTCATGAATAGCAGACGTGAGCATGGCTGCACAGATGTGACTAATGGCTGGCCTCCCTTGAGGGACTCGGCCGATCAATGGCTAGGCCGATCAAAGGCTGGGCCGGTGGGCAAGGAGCAGTGCGGTGAAACTGGTTCAACACGCTGAGGAAGCCAAGGCCGCCCTCGTCACGATGTGGACGATCCGACGCTTCGAAGAGGCGGTCGATGAACTCTTCGCTCGGGGCCTGATGCACGGCACCATGCACCTTTCGATCGGCCAGGAGGCATCGGCGACAGGCGCGTGCCTGGCAATGCGCGAAGACGACCTGATCACATCGACGCATCGCGGCCATGGCCACTGCATCGCCAAGGGCGCCGACCTCGAACGCATGATGGCCGAACTCCTCGCGAAGGAAACCGGCTACTGCCGGGGTCGTGGCGGTTCTATGCACATCGCCGACGTCTCGAAGGGCAACCTCGGTGCCAACGGCATCGTCGCCGGCGGAATCCCGATCGCTGTCGGCGCAGCGCTGGCGCAGACGATGAAGCGCAGCAACCGCGTCGTCCTGAGCTTCTTCGGCGACGGCGCCGCCAACGAAGGCGCCTTCCACGAAGCAGTCAACCTGGCTGCGGTCTGGAATCTCCCGGTCGTTTTCTTGTGCGAGAACAACCACTACGGCATGTCGATGTCGACCGAGCGTGCCTTCAAAATCGAGCACATCAGCGAACGCGCCGCCGGATACGGGATTCCCGGCGTGACGATTGACGGCAACGACGTGCAGGCTGTCTACGACGAGGCAGCGGTAGCTATCGAACGAGCTCGCAGTGGTGGCGGGCCGACCTTGATCGAGGCCCAAACGTATCGCTGGAAGGGCCATTCGAAGAGCGACAAGAATTTGTATCGCAGCAAGGAAGAAATCGACGACTGGAAGTCGCGCGATCCGATCGGCCGGTTCGAGGCCTCGCTCGAAGATGCCGCGACCTTGAGTGCGGAAGACATCGAGGACGCTCGTTCCATCGCTCGCGACGCCGTGCGCAATGCCATCCAAAATGCGACCGCGGCACCCGATGCTCGGCCCGAAGAGCTAACCGACGCCGTTTACGCCTGAACATCCTCGTAACAAGGACACAGCCACAATGAGCACACAGACCCTGGCGAGCGCGCCGACCGATAGCGATGCGGGCCGGCCGATATCGCGATCGCTCAGCTACGCCGAGGCGATTCGCGAGGCAATCGCGCAAGCGATGACAGAAGACGAGCGCGTCTTCTTGTTCGGCGAGGACGTCGGCATCTACGGCGGAGCTTTCGGCGTCAGTGCAGGGTTGTTCGAGCAATTCGGGCCGGAGCGGATCCGCGACACGCCCATTTCCGAACTCGGCATCGTCGGCGCAGCGGTCGGCGCAGCGCTGTGCGATATGCGGCCGATCGTCGAGATCCAGTTCTCCGACTTCACCGCGCAGGCGATGGATCAAATCGTGAACCAGGCGGCGAAAATCCATTACATGCTGGGCGGTGCGGCGAATGTGCCGCTCGTGTTGCGTGCCCCTGGCGGATCAGGCACCGGCGCCGCTGGGCAGCATTCGCAAAGCCTCGAAGCGTGGTTTGTTCATGTACCTGGTCTCAAAGTAGTCATGCCTGCAACACCCGCCGACGCCAAAGGCCTGCTGCTATCGGCAATCGATGATCCGAACCCGGTCATCGTCCTTGAGCACAAGCTGCTCTACAAGGTGTCCGGCGAGGTTCCTGAAAACGCAGAGCGGGTTCCGCTCGGTAAGGCAGCCGTGCGGCGCCGCGGCGACGACCTCACGATCATTGCTACCGGCGTCATGGTGCAACGCACGATGGAAGCCACCGAAGCGCTTGCGGCAGAAGGAATCCAGGCGACGGTAATCGACCCCCGCACGCTGAAGCCGCTCGACACCGCGACGATCCTCGACGGCGTAAGGCAAACCGGTCGCGTGCTGCTGGTGCAAGAAGCGCCGATCACGGGCGGCTTCATGTCAGAAGTTGCGGCCATAATTGCCGGCTCCGATGCGCTGAACTATTTGCTCACCCCGATCAAGCGCCTGTGCGGTTTGGACGTTCCGATCCCCTACGCGCCACAACTCGAGAAAGCGGCCGTGCCGCAAGTCGCCGACATCATCGCCGCCGGTCGCACGCTTGCCCAGGAGTCTTGATGCGCGAACTGCCACTCGTCATGCCGAAAATGTCGATGACGATGGAAGAGGGTCAGGTTCTCGCCTGGCACAAGAAAGAAGGCGACACCATCGTCGCCGGCGACATCGTCTGCGAAGTGATGACCGACAAGGTCAACATGGACGTCGAGGCAACTGTTGACGGCACGATCACGCGGATCGTCGTCCAGCAAGGTGATTCGATCGCAGTCGGTGAACCGATGGCTTTCGTCGCGTCCGAATCCGACGACCTGTTCGAAGGCCTCACGCTCGGCCCGCAGCCTGTTCAACCAAGCACCCCCGAAACGGCGTTGGCCGCGCAACCACCGTCGCGCTCAGGAGAAATTGCGCAACCACCCTCTCGCTCAGCAGAAATTGCGCAACCGCCGTCGCGCCGGGGCCCCATCGCGGCGGCACCACTTGCCCGCCGCCGCGCTGCACAGCTCGGCATCGACCTCGCCACGATTGTCGGCACCGGCGTCGGCGGAGCGGTCACCAAGAAGGACGTCGAACAAGCCGCGCAGGCTATTGCTGCCGCGCCCGCTCAACCGACCGAAATTCAGCCGCCCACGGTTCAACCACGGGCAATGCAAGCCGCGCCGCCGACAATCGATGCCACGCCCGCTTTCGCCGGGGCGCTCGCCTCGCAGCGCCGCGCCGTCCGACAAGCCGTCGCGCGAAAGATGACTGAAAGCGCAGCGGTTCCGCAGTTCACCGCGTACGCCGACCTCGACGTACAAGCTCTTGCGGCCGCAAGGGGACGCATCAGCTGGACGTCGCTCTTGGTCTACGCCGTAGCGCGAACGCTGCGTGAGCACCCGATGTTGAACAGCCTTTGGCAAGACAACGAAAGCGTCGCGTGCGACCACGTTGGTATCGCGCTTGCCGTTGACACTCCGATCGGACTCATCGCGCCGGTCATCACCGACGCCGACTTGCTCACCATCGACGAGGCCGACACTGCCGTGCGGCGAACGATCGAACAAGCGCGCGGCGGACGGTTGAACGGCGACGCGTTGGCCGGCGCCACCTTCACGCTTTCCAATCTCGGCGGCTTCGGCGTCCGCGCCTTTCAAGCCCTCGTCACGCCACCACAAGTGGCTGCACTTTCCGTTGGCGCCATCGGCGAACATCCGGTTGGCGCCAACGGCGCTCTCACTGTGCGAACCGTGTGCTCGGTCGGACTGACTGTCGACCATCGAGCGGCCGACGGCGCCGACGCAGGTCGGTTTATCGCTGACCTGTCGTCATTGCTCGCTTCGCCGACGATGCTTCTGCAGCAGCGCCGCGCACGCAGTTCGTGACACCGACCGTGGTGCGGGCCGTCGTCTTCGACTGCGACGGCGTGCTCGTCGACTCCGAGCCGAACCACGCCAAGGCCACATCGGAGCACCTGGCCTCGCTCGGAACACCCGTCGCGTCGAGTCTGTTCGACCATCTCGTCGGCATGCGCGTTCGCGATCAGATGGGAGTCATCGCAGACCTCACCGGACACGATCCGGCCGCGCTGTTCGCCGGCCGAGAATCCCGCTTCTGGGAGCTCCTGCGCAACGACTTTCCGGCGATGCCGGGTGCCGCCCAGGCGATCCGTCGCCTGCACGCCGACGGCTTTGTGATCGGTGTTGCGACTTCTGGCACCCGCGAGTACATCGACTACGTCGTCAGCCAGCTCGGCGTCGGACATCTGGTCGCAGCGGTGACCTGCGGCGACGACGTCCGTCAACCGAAGCCCGACCCCGAGTGCTATCTGCGAACCGCCGAGGCGATGGGGATCCCGGCGACGAATTGCGCAGCCATCGAGGATTCTGAACTAGGAGCCGCGAGCGCCGCCGCAGCCGGCATGCGCGTGCTGCAACTGAACCCCAACCGGGCGGCACCGCTGGCGTCGGCCACCCGCCAGTTCGCGAGTCTGTCGGTGATCGCCGACTACCTGCTGGCCGAACGCGCGAGACGAGAGCACCACCCGCTCTGATCTCGTCTCGCCGATCCGCCACGGTAGCGTTGCGCCATGACATCGAGGGGGCCCAAAGTTGCCGCCGTCGTGCTGGCCGGCGGCGGCGGCACCCGCTTCGGCGGGTTGCACAACAAGGTGTATCTGCCCCTGGCCGGACGTCGAGTGGTGTCATGGTCGCTCAGCGCGATGTCACGTGTTCCTGCTGTCGGCCGCATCGTTTTGACGGTCCGCCCCGAAGACCGCGAGCTGGCCGACGAGATCCTCGACCGTGAGGTGCCCGATCTGGCGGTCGAAATCATCGACGGTGGCGACACCCGACATGCGTCGGAATACAACGCCCTGCACCATCTCGCAGCCGACGTGCGCAGTGGAGCGATCGACATCGTGCTGATTCACGACGGCGCGCGCCCTCTCATCGCACCGTCGCTGATCTGTGAACTGATCGACGTCGCGCGCGATGTCGGTGGCGCAGTGCCCGGCCTGCCCGTCAGCGACGTCACCGAAGTCGATAGCAAGGCTCACATTCGTGAGCGGTTCAAAGAATGCGCCCTCGTGCGAGTGCAGACCCCGCAAGCGTTCGATGCCCAAGTGCTCCTTTCGGCCTACGCAGCTGCTGCTGCCGAAGGGTTCACCGGCAGTGACACCTCGTCGTGTATCGAGAGGTTCACCGATTCAGTCGTGAAGCACGTGCGGGGCGACGAGCGGAACATTAAACTCACATATCCACGGGATCTGTTCTTAGCAGAGCAAATCCTTGCGGCGTCAGGGTATTCTTTGAAGTGAAGAAAGGTCGTGAACATGCCTGCAGACGCGAGGTGGTCTGACAGCGTGTATCGCGCTGGCTTGATGTGCAACGAGTGCGGCGACGTCGAAATGCACGAGCTACGCTACGTCGGCCGCATCCTCGCCCGGTCTACGTGCCTCGCCTGCGGTGCCGCCGTGAAGCACGACGAGGCCGACCTTCGTACGGCATACCTTCGGGATCTCGAGTCGCGGCTCCGCACGAAACCGCACCGAATGCTCAAACGCGTGGCGCGTCATCCGGCTAAGTTCATCAGCCAGCTTCCGTCAGCGATCATCCACAAGCCGGCACGGCTGTTCGAAGAGGCCAAGCCCCTAGTGGGCGGCTTGGCCGAGCGCGCGCGCATGTCGAACCGCGCCAACCAAGCCCGCGGCCTGTAAACCGAGGCACGCCTACGCAGCATTGCCCCATCAGGGCCACATGACTGCCCGTCGTTTTGAGCCGGCGAGGGGAATCGAACCCCTAACCTCCCGATTACAAGTCGGGTGCGCTGCCAGATTGCGCCACACCGGCGAGACTGCCCGCCGATCCTAACGCCGAGCATGTGAAGCTTGTCGGGTGCGCTTGCAGTTTGCGACCACGGCCGACCCCGGCGACCTGCTCGCCTTGCCCTGGTCAACCCCGCTGGAACAGTGGCCCGCCGACCGACTCGTCTCGTTGCCACGTGGCATCTCGCGTCACGTCGTCCGCTTCGTTCGAGTCTCCGGCACGGTTTATGCGATCAAGGAACTGCCGCAACAGGTCGCCGAACGCGAGTACGCCATGTTGCGCGAACTCGCCAAGCGCGAGGTTCCCGTCGTCCGGGCGCGTGGCGTCGTCATCGAACGAGTCGGGTCGGACGGCGAACCACTCGACGCTGCCCTCGTCACCAAGCATCTGCGCTATTCGTTGCCGTACCGGGCGCTGTTCTCGCGGCGACTCGATCCTGAGCTTGCCGACAAGCTGCTCGACGCATTGGCGCAGTTACTCGTTCGGCTGCACCTGATCGGTTTCGCCTGGAAAGACTGCTCGCTGTCGAACACGCTGTTCCGGCGTGACGCGGGCGCGCTAGCCGCTTACCTGGTCGACGCCGAGACCGGCGAGCTACACGCGAGCCTTTCCGACGGCCAGCGGGCGCACGACCTCGACATCGCGTCGACGAATATCGCCGGTGAACTCTTCGACCTCGAAGCGGCCGAACTCGTCACCGACACGATCGATGCGGTCGACGTGGCCGAAAGCGTGGTTTCGCGTTATCAGGCGCTGTGGTCGGAACTTACCCGAACCGAATACGTCAACCCCAACGAATGGTGGCGCATCGACGCGCGCCTGCAGCGACTCAACGAGCTTGGCTTCGACGTCGGCGAAGTTCAACTCGTCGACGAACCCGGTGGTACCCGCCTGAAGCTGCAAACCCAAGTCGTCGAGGCCGGTCACCATCAGCGGCGGCTGTCGCAGTTAACGGGCCTGAACGTAGAAGAAAATCAGGCCCGCCGGCTGCTCAACGACCTCGACAGCTACCACGCCGCCGCCGTGATGCCCGGCGTCGACGTCGACGAAGAAACCGTTGCGCGACACTGGCTCAGCGACATTTTCGAACCGGTCATCGAGAAAGTACCGATCGAATTGCGCGGCAAGCTCGAAGCAGCCGAACTATTTCACGAAGTACTGGTGCACCGCTGGTTCATGTCGGAAGCCGCCGGCCACGATGTCGGCATGGACGCTGCAGCCCGCTCCTACGTCGACAACGTGCTGCGTTTCCGCCCCGACGAACAAGCCGTGCTCGGCGCCGAGTTGGGGTAATCGTCTGCTTAGTAAGCCGCCGATCGGTCGGCGCTGCTTGCCACCGCTCAGCATTGCTCTCCACCGTTCAG
>Ga0070658_10004736_pt1 | contig 11067 bp, 10 predicted proteins | sample KBSC13metaG_FD_64664 | JGI IMG/M metagenome (GOLD analysis project Ga0070658, IMG submission 64664) | Corn rhizosphere microbial communities from Kellogg Biological Station, Michigan, USA - KBS C1-3 metaG | ecosystem: Host-associated > Plants > Roots > Rhizosphere > Soil ... | reverse complement strand
GTAGTTGTTCTTCCCGTCGAAGAGGATTTTCCAACCGGCGAGCGATTCTTCCGGGGTCAGGGTATAGATGGGCGACGGCGTGTCGTCCGGCGGCTTCGGCGCCGAGCGGTCTTGAGCCATCGCACCAGCAGCGGTGAGGCAGGAGGCGACAAGGAGCGATTGGAAAATATGTTTCATGGGGTTGGGCAGCGCGGAAAATTAGCCGACCCGGACGGCATTTCGAGAGAAAATCTCCATCCGGCCGAGGCTCGCGGCGTAATCGGGAGTCGGGCTGGCGCGGCTTGTCACTGCCCCGGCACTCCAGCACTCCAGCCGACGAGGGAGATGAAAAGGGAGAGGGAGCGTGTAACCACCCGCAGACTTGCCCCCTCCCCTTTTCCTCCGCATGCTCGGCGCATGCCCCTCCCGCCCGTCACGATTTATCGCAGCCCCGAAGGACTCGTCGCCCAGCGCGGCGAAGATTGCTTCCAGCTTGCGGAGTCCCATCTCGACACCCTCTTTGCGCAGGCAGATCCCGCTCGCTGGCTCCAGGAGCAACTCGCCACCGCGACTCCAGTCCTGCGTCCCGCCTCACTCCTCGCCCCCATCGAGAACCAGGAAGTCTGGGCCGCGGGCGTCACCTATCTACGCTCGCGCGATGCCCGGATCGACGAGTCGAAGGACGCGGGCGGCGGCACGTTCTACGACCGGGTCTACGACGCCCCGCGTCCCGAGATCTTCTTCAAGGCCACGCCCTCACGCGTCGTGGCGCCCGGCTCCCCGGTGGGCATTCGCAGCGATTCGAAGTGGAACGTTCCCGAACCGGAGGTCGTCCTCGCCATCAATCGCGAAGGCCGCATCTTCGGCTACACGATCGGGAATGACATGAGTTCGCGCGACATCGAAGGCGAAAACCCGCTTTACCTTCCGCAGGCCAAGGTCTACGCCGCCTGCTGCGCGCTGGGCCCGGGTCTCGTCGTCCGCGATCCGCTGCCCCGCGACACGGCCATCGAACTGGAGATCCTGCGGAGTGGCCAGAGCGCCTTCGCGGGCGCTACGTCGGTCAGCCAGATGAAGCGCGGCTTTGAGGAACTCGCCGGGTATCTCTTCCGCGACAATATTTTCTCCCACGGCTGCTACCTGCTCACCGGAACCGGCATCATTCCGCCGGGAGAATTCACCCTCCATTCCGGAGATATCGTCCGGATCTCCATTGCCGGTCTTGGAGTATTGGAGAATCCCGTCGCTTGATTTTACAGCGCGCGACTTGCGGCCCATGCCACCCATGGGACATTGAAGACCCTGCCCATCCATTTGCCCCAACCGATTTCTTATGACACTCCACGGAAAAAGCCTCCTCGCCGGCCAGCCGCTCGATCGCCACGCCCGCTCCTTTCGCGCCATCAGCCCCCTCGACAACGGGGAACTCGAACCCGACTTTTACGAGTGCGCACCGGAGGCCGTGGACCAGGCGCTCCGCGCCGCCGAAGAAGTCTTTGCGATCTACCGCCGCACCCCGGCTGCCGACCGTGCCACGTTCCTCGAAAACATCGCCGATGAAATCATGGCCATCGGCGACCCGCTCCTCCAGCGCGCGCATCGCGAGACCGGCCTGCCGCTCGATCGGCTCACGGGCGAGCGCGGACGCACCGTGGGCCAGCTCCGGCTCTTCGCCGAAGTCGTGCGCGAAGGTTCGTGGGTGGATGCCCGCATCGACCCCGCGCTGCCCGACCGCAAGCCGCTGCCCCGCCTCGACCTGCGCCGCATGCTCATCCCGCTCGGCCCGATTGTCGTCTTCGGCTCCAGCAATTTCCCCCTCGCCTTCTCCGTCGCCGGCGGCGACACCGCCTCCGCGCTGGCCTCCGGGAATCCAGTCATCGTCAAGGCCCACCGCGCGCATCCCGGCACCTCGGAGATGGTCGGCGGGGCCATCATTCGCGCCCTCGAAAAGAGCAAGCTGCCGCAGGGCGTCTTCGCCATGCTGCACGGGGCGGGTTCGGAAGTCGGCGTCGCTTTGGTCAAACATCCCCTCACCCGCGCCGCGGGCTTCACCGGGTCCCGCGTGGCGGGGCGCGCCCTCTTCGACGCCGCCTCCGCGCGGCCCGAGCCCATCCCGGTCTTCGCCGAGATGAGCAGCCTCAATCCGGTGTTTCTCCTGCCGGGCGCACTGCGTGAGCGCGGCGCCCAGATCGTCGAGGGCCTGAAGAATTCCGTGACGATGGGGGTCGGCCAGTTCTGCACCAAGCCCGGACTGGTCTTCGGCCTCGGCAGCCCGGAATTCGAGACCTTTGCCGAGCAATTCGGCAAGGCCATCGCCGGCGCCGCTCCCGGGACCATGCTCCATCCCGGCATCTGCCGCTCCTATCACGAAGGACTCGACACCATGCATAAAGTCCCGGGCGTTGTCGCGCTGGCCCAGAGCGACGCCGAGCCGCAGGCGGAACAAACCCACGGCGAGCCCACCGTGTTCAGCACCGATGCGGAGAATTTCCTCAAGGAACATGCGCTCCACGAAGAAGTGTTCGGGCCCTACACGCTGCTCGTGGACGCATCGTCCTTCACCGATCTCGTGCGCATCGCGCACCATCTCGAAGGCCAGCTCACGGCCACGATCCACGGCACCGCGGAGGATATCGCGAACGCCGCGGACCTCATCGCCATCCTCGAGCGCAAGGCGGGCCGGCTGTTGGTCAATGGCTTCCCTACCGGCGTGGAAGTCTGTCCCTCGATGAATCACGGCGGCCCCTATCCCGCGACGACCGACGTCCGGTTCACGAGCGTGGGCACCGCTGCCATCCAGCGTTTCGTGCGGCCGGTATGCTACCAGTCCTTCCCCGCCGCGGCCTTGCCGCCGGAATTGGCCGATGCCAATCCCCGCGGAATCATGCGGCTGGTGAACGGGCAACTCACCCGCGAACCGCTTTCATAATTCGCCGGGTCAGCCCACCGAGCCGCCAACGGTCACGTGGTGATGTTGCGTGCCGATGCGGGCGCTCGAAGAGCACGCGGCCGCGCTCAAGACCGTCACGGCCGCCAGCAAAAGAAGAAGTATCTTTTTCATAAGCATTTGTTTCCTGTTTCGCACCGCACCCGTTTACTGCGCGGGTTTCACTGATGTTTTCCCATCGCCTTGACAACGAATCCAGCCTGCGGGAACTGGCCCTGGGCGACGCCGCGGAACTCTTCTCCGTGTGCGACGCGAACCGGAAATTTCTCCGGCAATGGCTGCCGTGGCTCGACCGCACCCGGCAACCCGCGGATACGCGCAGCTTCATCGAGGGCGCCCTGCGCCAGCAGGAAAACAACCAGGGATTCCAGGCGCTCATTATCGTCCGCGGACGCATCGCGGGCCTGGTTGGCTACCACCGCATCGACTGGGCAAACCGCCACACCTCGCTCGGCTACTGGCTGGCGGAAGCCTACCAGGGCCGCGGGCTCATGACAGCCAGTTGCCAGGTGCTGATCGACCACGCCTTCGCGTCCCTGAACTTGCATCGCCTGGCCATCTCCTGCGCGCCCGGGAATACCCGCAGCCGCGCCATTCCGCAGCGGCTCGGCTTCACCTACGAAGGCCTGCTGCGGGAGAACGAGTGGCTCTACGACCACTATGTGGACCACGAGGTTTACTCCCAGGTCCAGCGGGAATGGCGCGCGGGGATGATCAAGCGGCTGGCGCCGCGGTGATGGGCAAGTAATCAGTAGGAAGCCGACGCCGCGAAACACTGATTACTTTCCTCCACGCCGGGAGGAAGCAGTGATCAGTGGAAGGCCGAGGCCACGCGATACTGATTACTGGCCACTGATTACTGATTACTTCCCCCGCCAAGCTACCAGGCAATCGCCTTGATCCGCCGCGCCACTTCCTCCGCGTTTGCCCGCGAATTAAAGGCGCTGATCCGGAAGTAACCTTCGCCCATCGCGCCGAAGCCGCTCCCCGGGGTGATGACCACGTTGGCCTCGTTGAGCATGCGGTCGAACATCTGCCAGCTCGTCGTGCCGGCGGGGGTCGAGACCCAGATGTAGGGCGCGTTCACGCCGCCGTAGACGCGCAAGCCAACGCTCGACGCCGCTTCGCGCAGGATCCGGGCGTTACCCATGTAGTGCGTGATCAGAGCCGCGACCTGGGCCTTGCCTTCGTCCGAATACAGGGACTCGGCGCCGCGCTGCACGATGTAGGAAACACCGTTGAACTTGGTGGTGTGCCGGCGGAGCCAGAGCGGGTGCAACGGCTTGCGCTCGCCCGACGCGGTCGAGGCCATGAGCGTCTTCGGCACCACGATGAATGCGCAGCGGGTCCCGGTGAAACCGCCGTTCTTGGAGAAGCTGCGGAACTCGATCGCCACCTCGCGGGCGCCGGGGATCTCGTAGATCGAATGCGGGATCGCTGGGTCGCTGATGTAGGCCTCGTAGGCGGCATCGTACAAAATCACCGACTGATGCTTGCGCGCATAGGCCACCCACGCTTCGAGCTGCGCGCGCGTCGCCACGGCGCCGGTCGGGTTGTTCGGGAAACAGAGGTAAATGATGTCCGCGTGCTCCTTCGGCGGCTCGGCCACGAAGCCGTTCTCGGCCGTGCATTTCAAATACACGAGTCCCGCGTAGGCGCCGCTCTCGTCGGCATCGCCGGTGTGGCCCGCCATCACGTTTGTATCCACGTACACGGGATACACCGGGTCGGTGATTGCCACCTTGTTCTGGTGGCCGAGGACATCCAGGATATTGCCGCAATCGCATTTCGATCCATCGCTGATGAAGACTTCGTCATCGGCCACTTCCAGGCCCTTGGCCCGATAGTCGTTCTCGGCGACGGCGTGGCGGAGCCACTCGTAACCCTGCTCCGGGCCGTAGCCGTGGAACCCCTCGCGGGTCGCCATGTCATCCACGGCCTTGTGCATGGCGGCCGTCACGGCCGCGGGGAGCGGCTCAGTCACGTCGCCAATGCCGCAACGGATGATGCGCTTGGCCGCCTCCGGATTCGCTTCGCCGAATACCTTCACCCGCCGGGCGATCTCGGGGAAAAGATAACCGGCCTTGAGTTTGAAATAGTTGTCGTTGAGGAAAGCCATAATGGGAGCGGGACGGTGTAGCGCCCCATGGCCCGCCGCTCAAGGGCGAATCGCAAACGAGCGTAAAGAGGCAACTGCCTCTTCCATCGCGGAGCGATGCTTGAAAGTAGCCGGGGCTTTCAAGCCCCGGACCCGCGCCCTCGGCGCTCGTCGCGGAGCGACGTTTGCCACGATGCGGCCGGCAGACTCGAGTGTCGTCCCTCGCAAACGTCGCTCCGCGACGGGCCGTTCTGGAAATGGGTCCGGGGCCTGAAGGCCCCGGCTACCTTCAGTCATCGCTCCGCGATGGAACCATGCGCCTCGCCGACCGCATTGATGCGGCTGAGAACGAGACGTTCCCTACTTTCGATTGTCTTCCCGCTCCACGGCCTCCTCCTGATGATCCGCGCGCACCTCCTCCCGGGTCTTGTGAATCGTGCACAGCCCAATCCCGGCCACGAGCAGCAGCGGAGCCCACCACTGGATGGGAATGGAACACAGCGAATGATCGTGCGAACCCTTCCTGGCCAGGTACCAGTTCCACACCCAGCAGATGACGGCCGCGGCGAAAAATCCGCTGCCCATGACCCAGCCATGCATCTCCGGGTAGTCCGCATCCTGAGTGATGGTGCGCGAGAGCATCACGGCCGCAACGATGCAACCGAGGACAATGAAGAGGACGAGTATTCCGAGGCCGCGCCAGAAGAGCATGCCGCAAGGTAATCGTGGCCGCCCGCCTCGACCAATCCCGCATTTTCATATATCCTGTCCAGCAAGCCCTCGAATGAAGATCCTTCCTGTGCTGCACGGCGCATTCCACTGCGGGCAGCCCAAGGAGCGGCGGAATTCTTTCCACCGCCCCATCCAACGCGGCGAAGCCGCCAAACCTCTGGCAGATTCTCGCGAGCTTCTGATCACTCATCGCTAACGTGCCCCCAAAGAACAAACCCGGAGCCGCAGATCGCGGCTCCGGGCTGTTTTCCCCTCAGGAAATGCTGTGGCGGCTTAGGCCTTGAGGGCCGCCTGGTAATTCTGCTCGGCTTGCGCCCAGTTGATCACGTTCCAGATCGCCTTGAGGTAATCCGGGCGGCGGTTCTGGTAATTGAGGTAGTAGGCGTGTTCCCAGACGTCGATGCCGAGGACGGGCGTGCCGCCGCAGCCTTCGGCGACGTCCATCGTCGGGTTGTCCTGGTTCGGCGTGGAGCAGATGGAGAGCTTGCCGTCACCGGCGCAAAGCCAGACCCAGCCGCTGCCAAATCGGGCGGCGCCGGCGGCGTTCATCTTTTCCTTGAACTGCTCGAAGTCGCCGAATGTGCTCTTGATCGCCTCGGCCAGCTTGCCCACCGGGGCGCCTTCGCTCTTCGGCGTGAGCAACTTCCAGAAAAAGCTGTGGTTCACGTGGCCGCCGCCATTGTTGCGCACCGCCGTGCGAATGGACTCCGGCAGTTTGCCGATGTGCTTGATCAACTCTTCCGCGGGATGATTCGCCTCCGCCGGGGCGCTCTCCATCGCCTTGTTCAGGTTCGTGACGTAGGCGGCGTGGTGCTTGCCGTGATGAATTTCCATCGTCTTCGCATCGATGTGCGGCTCGAGGGCATTGGTGGGATAAGGAAGGGCGGGTAATTCGTAGGCCATATGGATTGAATGGGTTGCGCGCCGCAATGAGCGGCGCTCTTTGATTTCGCGCCGATCATGGAAAGTGGACGTGCGCTTGGCAAGCGGCGCGGAGACATTTGTTTTACCGACGGGGAAAGGATGAAGGCAAATGGATCAAGGAGGAAGAAGAGTGAAATCGGATTTCGGAATTTCGACCACGCGCCCACCATTCTCTTCATCCTTCATCCTTCTGCCTTCATCCTTTCCCCGTTTCTCTCTGTTTACATCTTGAGCTTGTACCCGATTCCCGCCAATGGTCTCCGCCCGACATGGATACTTCGATCAATTCACTAGGGCCGTGTGAGATCATTTCGCCGCTGCACCACATTGGGGGAGGTATCGAGGTCAACTTCCGCAGCGACGATGAGCGCGTGCTTTTTAATCACACGCTGGACCTCGAGGACGGCCCGCAGACCGACGAGCAATTCAGCTTCCAGGCCGCCGGCCCGCGTGAGAAAATCTTCTTCAACCCCGCCAAAACCACCGCCGCCATCGTGACTTGCGGCGGATTGTGCCCGGGGCTGAACGACATCATCCGCGGCATCGTCACCCAGCTCAATTATCGCTACGCGGTGACGAAAGTGTACGGCTTCCGCTACGGCTACGAAGGCCTGATTCCACGCTACGGCCATACCCCAATGCTCCTCAAGCCGGAGTCCGTCTCGCAGATTCACAATTTCGGCGGAACCATCCTCGGCAGTTCCCGGGGCCCGCAGAAAATCGAGGAGATGGTGGACCTGCTGGAGGAAATGAGCATCGATCTGTTCTTCGTCGTCGGCGGCGACGGGACGCTGCGGGGCGCCGCGGAGATCTCCTCGGAATGCGCCCGGCGCGGCCTGCGCAAGGCGGTGATCGGCATCCCCAAGACGATCGATAACGACATCATGTACCTGGACAAATCGTTCGGGTTCGAGACGGCCTTCGCCCATGCGGTGCAGGCCGTGAAGTGCGGCTACGTGGAGGCGACCGGCGCCGTCAATGGCGTGGGCCTGATCAAGCTCATGGGCCGGGACTCGGGCTTCATTTCCTGCTACGCCGCGCTGGCGGGCGGCAACGTGGATTTCGTGCTCGTCCCCGAGGTGGCATTCCAGCTCGAAGGCGAGCGCGGCCTGCTCGAGGCGCTCCGCTACAAGCTGGCCAAGAAAAAGAGCGCGGTGATCGTCGTTTCGGAAGGCGCCGGGCAGGACCTGATGCCCGCGGGCGGCGGCAGCGATGCCAGCGGCAACAAGCGCTACGGCGACATCGGCATGTACCTCAAGGACCGGATCGGCACCTTTTTCAAGGAGCGCCGCTTTGAGTGCAACCTCAAGTATTTCGACCCGAGCTACATCATCCGCAGCGTGCCGGCCAATGCCCAGGACAACGTCTACTGCTCCCAGCTCGCCCAGCACGCGGTCCACGCCGCGATGGCCGGCAAGACCTCGATGCTCGTCGGCCGCTGGCACGGCGCCTTCGTGCACCTCCCCATCGCCCTGGCGACGAAGGGCCGCCGCAAGGTGGACCCGCATAGTGAGCTGTGGCATTCCGTGCTGGAGAGTACGGGGCAGCCGGCAAGGATGATGTGAACGCGGAAGTTCTTGGTTCTTGGTTCTTAGATTTCCAGGGCGAAGCGCCAACTGAACCCGGAACCGTCAATCAGACGGGCGCGTCGCCTTGGAAACCAAGAACCAAGAACAAAGAACCAAGAACTTCCCCTCCCCTATCCCATCAAAGCCGCGACATGCGCCACTGCGGCGCTCGCGAGCCCGGTGAGAGAATACCCGCCTTCCAGCAGGGAGACGACGCGGCCCAAGGCGTAGTTGTCGGCGATGCCGCACACGAGCTTTGTCAGGTCGGCGAAATCCTGGTCGGTGAGTTCGAAGTGGCCGAGGGGATCTCCGATTCTCGAATCGAAGCCTGCGGAAATGACGACCAGTTCCGGCTGGAAGTGGTCCATGGCCGGGATGAGTTGCTTCTCGACCGCCCCAAAGATTTCCGCCCGGCCGGAACCGGCGGGCAGCGGCACGTTCATCGTCGTCCCTTTGCCGGGGCCCACGCCCGTTTCCCGCGCCGGTCCCGTGCCCGGATACCACGGCCACTGGTGGGTGCTGAAGAAGAAGACCGAGCCGTCGGCGTAAAAAATATCCTGCGTGCCGTTGCCGTGGTGCACGTCCCAGTCGACGATGAGCACGCGTTTCAAGCCGTGCCGTTTCTGGGCGTGCCGTGCGGCGAGAGCGACATTATTCAGAATGCAGAAGCCCATGCCGGTATCGGCGTTGGCATGATGCCCGGGCGGGCGCACCAGGCAGAAGGCATTCGCCACCTTTCCGCCCACCACGGCATCCACCGCGGCCAGGCCGCTGCCGGCCGCCACGCAGGCCGCCTCCCAGGATGCCGGAGAGATGGCCGTGTCGCCGGTGCTGAGCTGCGGGAGCTTCGACGTGATCTCGTGCTCGGCGATCTCCAGGTAGCGCGGCTGATGAACGAGCTGCAAATCCTCGGCAGTCACGACGCGGGGCTCGATCCGCTCCATTTTGGCGAGCAGGCCCGCCGTTTTCAGCGCGTCGTGAACGGCGGTGAAACGCTCCGGACACTCGGGGTGTCCAAACCCGGTGTCGTGGCGCAGGCATTTCGGGTCGGCAATCAGGGCAGTCATGGTCTGGTGTTTCGCTGGGCGCAATAGCTTTCCGCCACGGCGCGCCGATTGATCTTGCCCCGCTCCGTGCAGGGGATTTCGCCGACGAGCCAAAGGTCGCGCGGCACCTGCCAGGGGCTTAAATGCTCCTGGCAGAAACGCATCAGCGCCTCGCGGACGAGCCCCACCCCCGCCACGCAGGCGACGGGCTCTTCTCCCCGCAATGCCGACTCGATGCCGAAGACGACCGCCTGCTTCACACCCGGAAACTCGGCGAGCCGCGCCTCGACTTCGAAGGGGTTCAGCTTGCGACCCGCCACATTGATCACGTCCGAAGTGCGCCCGACCAAATACAGTCCCCTTTCGGAATACTCAACGATGTCGCCCGGCACAAAAAAGCCGCCTCCGAGCACGGCGTCCTCCCGCTGGGGAAAGTGTCCATCCCCCACCGCCGGTCCGCTGACCGTGATCGGTCCCGGGGACTCGGTCTGGGCGATCTCGACCCCCTGCAAGGGCGTGCCGACAAACCCGTCTTCGTAGTGCCGCTCCTCGGTGGCGTCGTAAGCGATGCCGCCACATTCCGAAGAGCCGTAAAAGGAATGGATCTTGAGCCCGTATCTCACACTGAAAATGCCCGCGGGCTGTTTCGGCAGGGAGGCGCCCGCTGAGATACACAGCCGCAAATCCTCGAGTCGCGGCGGAGACTCGATTTCGGCGAGCTTCTGGTAAAAGACCGGCGTCCCAGGGAAGACGGTGGCGCGCGAAGCGGCCAGGCCTTCGAGCACCGCACGGGGGAACCGGTCATTGCTCACGACCAGCCGGACGCCGCGGACGAGCAACGGCGTGATGAGATTGCTGAATCCGTAGCTGTGCGAAAACGGAACGACGCCGTAGTTCACATCCAGGTCCGTGATGCCCATCGTGGTGCAGATATTCTCGGAGTCCGCAAGGAGCTGGCTGCCGCGAAAGCGAACGGCACGCGGAGCGCTCGTCGTGCCCGAGGTGAGCTTCAGAAAATCCGGAACCGGCCCCTGCCAGTTCGTCGCATCCGGCGGCACCGGGCGGCGGTGCACGATGACCGGACCGCCATCCTGGGTGACGAGGGCCGCGGCGCGGCACGTTCCGAGCGTGATCGCCAACTCCGTGGCGCTCATCTCGCCGAGCGGCAGCGGGATCAGCTTTCGCTTCCACAGGGCAATGAGCAATTCCGGCCAGCGCTCGCTGTTGCCGATCTGCACCGCCACCACGGAGTGTGGCGGGATGCGTTCGAACAGCTTCCCCAGTTTCACCGCTTCCAGCGCGATCCCCGTAAAAGTGCGCAACGTTTCCCCGGTCGCGGCGAAGATCGCAGGCCGGCTCCCGAAGCGGGCGAAGGTTTCCTGCCAGGCGAGCAAAAGAGGGTTGTCAGAGTCGGTCACGGAAGATTATCGGAGTTTTTGGTTGCGAGTCGAAAGAAGAAGGGTAGTTTGGCCACCCTTTTTCAAGCCATGAAAGCAGATATTCATCCCGATTACCAAGAGACCACGATTTCCTGCGCGTGCGGCGCAACCTACCACACTCGCTCGACGAAGCGCGACATCAAGGTCGGCATCTGCGCGGCCTGTCACCCGTTCTTCACCGGCGAGCAGAAATTTGTCGATACCGCCGGACGGATCGAGAAATTCTCGCGCCGCTACGGCACCGCCCAGAGCCGCAAGAAAGCCTAGCTTCCAGTTCGAACCTTTACAGACGGTGAAGGCACTTCGTGTGTCTTCACCGTCTTCTTTTTGCCCG
>Ga0070658_10004735_pt1 | contig 11067 bp, 9 predicted proteins | sample KBSC13metaG_FD_64664 | JGI IMG/M metagenome (GOLD analysis project Ga0070658, IMG submission 64664) | Corn rhizosphere microbial communities from Kellogg Biological Station, Michigan, USA - KBS C1-3 metaG | ecosystem: Host-associated > Plants > Roots > Rhizosphere > Soil ... | reverse complement strand
GATGTTAACGGGGCGGAGGTCTGTAGCAGCCAGCCCGCAGGGATGGGCTTCAGTCCGAGCTTCTGCATCGCATGTGGTGTCAAAAACGCGCCCGGAGCCGAGGTGTATGTAGGCAACTGCCCGAGAATCTGGATCGTCGGTTGGGTGGTGTCTTCTCCTCTCCCTTTGCCCGGAAGGGGTGTCGGGTCGAAGATCTGCCGACCACTGATGTCGGTTCTCGCCGTGACGACGTCGGCGTCCGGCTGCAGCTGCCCGGCCGCGATGCCGTAATGCGCGAGGACCGCGGGCGTCGCGACGTAAAGCGTTATGGGATTGGAAATTCGTTCGCCGTGCTGAACTTTGGCTACCTCAGCGAGTGCAGGTGTCAGGTAGCCGACCGCTTGGCCACCGGTCGGCGAGGCATGCCCGGGTGAAACTGCCGTAGGTCCGCTACCGGTCTGAGCCAGGGGAACCGTGGAAGCGTTCGCGTCGTAGGCCTGTTCCAAAGGCAACGTCGAGGCGTGAAGCGTCGCAGCCACCCGGTCGACGTCCGTTGTCGCGGTTTGCAGTTGGGCGGCAGACAGTGACGGCAGGGGGTTGCCGAGATCAGCCCGACTGACATAGAGCATGAGCTGGTTGCTAGGGAGATTTCGTGGTCCGGTGGGCTTTTCAGCTACCCCTGCGTTAATGCAGATCGTGGCGGCGATGCCGATCGCCAAGGTGATCGCACCCAGCGCGGCGCCGGAACGGGCCTGGTAGCGAACGAGGTCTCGCAGCGCGAGCGTCGCCGCAATCGGCGACCGCCGGGCGGCGAGAGCGAGCAGCCGGATGGCCAGTGGTGCCAACAACAACACGCCGACGGCGGTGGTGACCGTGCCGCCGATGATGAATCCGACTCGATCTCCGTCGGCGAATGCGAGCAAGACGATGCCGCCCGCGAGCAGCACGATGCCGGCGGTGGCGAAACGATGTGCGGGCTGGGGCTGCGGAGGTCGACCGGACAACGCCGCGATCGGGGAGAGCCGGGCAACCGATCGGGCCGGCCACCACGCTGCGGCAATCGCGGTCGCGAATGTGAGGAGCATGGCCGCGGCGATGGCCCACCACGGCAACGCAAGCCGGTCAATGCGATGTTCGGTGACTGATTCCAGCGCCGGCACCGAGGCGAACCAACCCACTAACCCAACGACGGTGCCGATGATCGCGGCGCTCGCCCCGACGGCCGCACCGTTCGCCAGGACGACGAGCCGAAGGTGCCGATTCGTAGCGCCGAGCGAAGCAAGCATGCCCAACGCGCGCTGCCGCCGCCGTGCCATGACGGCGAATCCCGAAACGGCCATCAGGCCGACGAAAACCAAGCCCAAGCTCGCTAGCGCGAGAACCAACGCCTCGGCGGCGGCGTGGTTCGGCGTCCCTCGACTTTCCACCTCCATCGGGGTTTGGCTGGGCAGCCGGACTGACCCAAGAACCTGCTGACCGGCGGTGTCGAGCAGGATCGACACGCTGGTCGCCGGCTCGGCTTGACCAGGTGCGACGAGGGCGAATTGGTCTAGCAGGTTGAGTGGGTCTTCGACCACGCCGACGACGCGCAGGGTGCGACCGCTTGCGGTCCATTGATCGCCGATGTGCACGCCGAAGGTCTTCGCGGCGCCGCTGGTCATTGCTACCTCGCCGGCGACAGTCGGGTAGCGACCTTGGTCCAGACGCAGCGTCACGTTGGCGTACGGTCCGTTCGGATCCTGGGCCCGCACGTCGAGGTTCGCGATCGAGCCCGGTATCGGCACGCTTTGGTGTCCGATCACTTCGACAGTGCCGAATTTTGCTTGCAAGGCAGCGATATCACTGCTGAGCTTGGTGTCTGGCTCCGCCAACGTGATGAGGGTGTCGGCTGTGCCGAACGTCGGATTGGCTTTCAGATTCGCCGCGCCAGACGCTGCCCCGAGCCCGATGACCGTTGCGGCGATTGCCAGGATCAGCAACGCGAGAACAAGTGCCTGGCGCCGCCACTCACGTCGGTACAACCGCCAAGCCCAGCGGACGACGGCCCTGCGGGCAGGCGTACCGCCGTGCTCTGCCGCTGTGGTGTCCGGTCGGTCGCGAAGCGAAGTCGTCATGACTGCCGGCTCGGCGCGAGTATCGACTCCGGGCCTTCCGGAGGTGCGGTTTGGTCGACGACGCGGCCGTCGCGCAAGAACACAACGCGGTCTGCCCAAGAGGCAAGTTGCGCGTCGTGGGTGACGACGACACCGGCCACGCCGCGCTGGCACGCCGTCCTGATCAGCCGGATGACCGCCTCGCCGTTGGCGCTATCGAGCGCGCCCGACGGTTCGTCGGCCAGTAACAGATTTCGGTTTCCGACGACCGCGCGGGCAACGGCGACCCGCTGGCGCTCACCCCCCGACAACTCGTCGGGGAAGCGCGCAGCGCGATCGCCAAGGCCGAGTTCTTCCAGTGCCCGCAGGCCTTCTGCCCGGGCGGCTTTGCTCGGCGTCCCATCGAGTTCCAAGGGAAGCGAGACGTTTTCGGCGGCGGTGAGCCCGGCGAGCAGATTGAAGTCTTGAAACACGTATCCGATGGCTTGGCGCCTGAGGGCAGCCCGTTGGTTGCGTGACATCGCCGACAGCGCCACGCCGGCGACGAGAACCTCACCGCTCGTAGGTTGCTCCAGGCTGCCTGCGATGGTGAGCAATGTGCTCTTGCCTGATCCGCTTGGGCCCATGACCGCGACCAATTCGCCGGCGTCGACCACGAGATCTAGATTGCGCAGCGCGTGCACCTCGGCTGCGCTTTGGCCGTAGGTCTTCGATACGTCGCGCATTTGCAACACGCTCATGGCCGCACTCCAACTGTTTTCGGCGCCTTCGGAAGACCCCTACGGGTCGGTATGGGATCGGTGGCCGCGCGTTTGATGCGGCCGTCCGCGGCGTCAAGCCAGCGGACGACGGAGTCGAGCCGAAACAGTTCCGCGTCGACGACGAGTGCGAACGCGAGGTCGCGCTCACCCGAATACTCCTTCAGCCGCGTCCATTCCTGCATCAGCTGGACGAGGTAGCGCCGGTGCGCCTGTATGACCTCGCAGACATCAACGCCAGGTGTGCGGACGGCGATGAGAACCTTCATCACCAGCTCATCGCGCGGAGGCGCCGAGAGATCCGGCGGCGTATGCAGCCACGACGTCAGCTCGTCGACGCCGGCAGCTGTGATCCGGAAGCCTTTTTGCGGGCCGGCGTCGTCGGAGCCGTCGGACTCGACGAAGCCGTCGCGCTCCAGCCGTTGCAGGGTCGTGTAGACCTGGCCGATGTTCAGCGGCCAGACCTCACCGGTGCGCGCCTCGAACTCCTGGCGCAGCTGCAGGCCGTACTTGGGTCCTTCGCTCAGTAGCGCGAGCAACGCGTGCCGGACGCTCATGGAGTGCTCAAACTCAGTTGCATACTCAGTATGGTACAAGCTGCACTGATGATGTCAACACGTGTGCTGCGCCGGATGGACGGGCCGTTCGCCGACACGGTGCAGGCGAACCGTGAGATGCGACGCGGTGGCCTGCTTCTTCGCTCCGATTTTCGGCTCGGGTCGCAGGTTCGACCTCGTGCCGACCCGCGCGAACGGCCAGCCGGCGTTCGGCGCGTACGTGTGCGGTCCTGATGGCATTCGACACGGCACCGGACTGTTCGTGGTCGGGCTCACTGGACAACGAGATCTGTGCGTTGACCCGGTTCGAAAGCGGCGTGCTGCCCTGGTTCGGCCTACCACGATCACTACCGCACGACGGTGCTCTGCGCTGATTCCAGCCATACTTGATTCAGTCAAGAAAATGGACAAGACTCGGCCTTGTGCCGACAACCGCCGAACTCGAGATGATGTTGCGGGGCGCGCGCCTCAACGTGACGCGTCCTCGGGTTGCCGTGCTTGCCGCGGTACACGAGCGCCCGCATCTTGACGCAGAGGCCGTCATTGCGATCGTGCGCGAGCAGCACGGGCCGGTGTCGCGCCAGGGCGTCTACGACGTCCTCCATGCGTTGACGCGCGCCGGGCTGGTGCGCTGCATCGAGCCCGCCGGCTCACCGGGCGCACGTTACGAAGCGCGGGTCGGAGACAACCATCATCACGTGGTGTGTCGTTCGTGCGGCGCAGTAGCCGACGTCGACTGCGCGGTTGGCGATACGCCGTGCTTGACGGCGTCCGATGATCGTGGCTTTTCGATCGACGAGGCCGAGGTGGTCTATTGGGGCCAGTGTCCCGAGTGCGTGGAGAGTGCGACGCCTTTGGTCTGAGCGATGGCGAACAGGCAGGCAAGTAGAGCCGTTATATGCACACAGCGAGAGAAGGATCGACGTGTCTGAGAGCGAAAACCCGGTAACCCCGTCCCCGACTCCGGCGAACAAGCGGCCCAGGACCAACCAGGACTGGTGGCCGAACCAGCTGAACCTGCAGGTGCTTCGCCAAAATGACAAGCGGCCGAATCCGCTAGGTGACGATTTCGACTACGCCGAAGAGTTCAAGAAACTCGACCTTGACGCGTTGAAGCTCGACATTCTCGAGGTGATGACGTCGTCCCAGGATTGGTGGCCCGCAGACCACGGCAACTACGGCCCGTTGTTCGTGCGTCTGAGCTGGCATTCAGCCGGCACGTATCGCATCGCCGACGGTCGCGGCGGTGGTGGCCAGGGCGCACAGCGGTTCGCGCCGCTCAACAGTTGGCCCGATAACTCGGGCCTCGACAAGGCGCGGCGCTTGCTGTGGCCGATCAAACGCAAGTACGGCACGAAGATTTCGTGGGCCGACCTCCTGGTGTTCGCCGGTAACTGTGCCATGGAGCACATGGGCTTCAAGACCTTCGGCTTCGGCTTCGGGCGCGAGGATATTTGGGAGCCCGAGGAGATCTACTGGGGTCCTGAAGACACCTGGCTGGGCGACGAGCGTTACGCCGGTGATCGTGAACTGACCGGCCCGTTCGGCGCCGTCCAAATGGGCTTGATTTACGTGAATCCCGAAGGGCCGAACGGAGTTCCTGACCCGTTGGCGGCGGCACGCGACACCCGTGAGACGTTCCGGCGGATGGCGATGGATGACGAGGAGACGCTGGCGCTCATCGCCGGCGGACACACGTTCGGCAAGACTCACGGCGCGGGGCCGGCTGAATATCTCGGCCCAGAGCCCGAGGCTGCGCCGATCGAGCAGCAGGGGCTGGGGTGGAAGAACTCGTACGGCACAGGGGTCGGTGCTGACGCCACTGTGAGCGGGATTGAAGTCACCTGGACCCCGACGCCGACGAAGTGGGACAACAGCTTCTTCGAGACGCTGTTCGGTTACGAGTGGGAACTGGTCAAGAGTCCTGCCGGCGCATGGCAATACCAGGCGAAGGACGGCGCGGGCGCGGGCACGGTGCCCGCACCCAACGAGGGCGGGGCGAAGCGTCCGCCGACGATGCTGGTCACCGACGTCTCATTTCGGGTCGACCCGATCTACGAGCCGATCGCACGCCGATTTCTCGAACACCCTGACCAGTTCGCCGACGCTTTCGCGAGGGCCTGGTACAAGTTGTTGCACCGCGACATGGGTCCGGTTTCACGATTTCTCGGTCCGTGGGTTCCTGAGCCGCAACTGTGGCAAGACCCGGTTCCGGCTGTCGACCACGAGCTGATCGGTGAAGCCGAGATCGCCGAACTTAAGAGCAAACTCCGTGGATCAGGGCTTTCGATCGGCCAACTGGTGCGCACGGCATGGGCGTCGGCGGCGAGTTTCCGCGGCACCGACAAGCGCGGCGGCGCCAACGGTGCACGCATTCGCCTTGCACCGCAACGCGATTGGGAGGTCAATGAGCCGGCCTATTTGGCTGACGCATTGCGCATTCTCGAGCAGGTGCAAAATGAGTTCAACGCCTCGAAGCGACATGGCATCAAGGTTTCGCTCGCCGATCTCATCGTGCTCGGCGGTTGCGCCGCCGTCGAACAGGCAGCGAAGAATGCCGGCTACGACATCACTGTTCCGTTCTCACCGGGTCGCACCGACGCTACGCAAGAGCAGACCGACGTCGAATCGTTCTCCGTGCTCGAGGTGACTGCCGACGGCTTCCGCAACTACTTGCGCCCAGGCGAGAAGTTGCCACCTGAGACCCTGCTGCTCGATCGCGCCAACATGTTGCGGCTAACGCCGACTGAAATGACGTTGCTCGTTGGCGGAATGCGGATGCTCAACGCCAATGTCGGCGGAACGCGCCACGGCGTGTTCACCGATCGCCCCGAGACGCTGACGAACGACTTCTTCGTCAACCTCCTCGACATGCGTACCGAATGGAAAACCTCAGAAACAGCCGAGAACGTTTACGAGGGTCGCGACCGCGCCACCGGCGCAGTCAAGTGGACGGCGACAGCGGTCGACCTTGTCTTCGGCTCGAACTCAGAACTTCGGGCACTCGCCGAGTTCTATGCGTGCGAAGGCGCCGGAGAGCGGTTCGCGCGTGATTTTGTTGCAGCCTGGAACAAGGTCATGAACCTCGATCGGTTCGATCTGGCCCGCTCGTCTGCGTGATCGTCGAACCTTCGGGACCGGTTGCTTCTCAGCCGGTCCCGAACGACGTTTTGGAGGCGCAACCGTTAGTCCGTTTCATTGAGTCACCCGCTGCGCATCATGCAGCAACAGGGAGTCGGATCAAAACGGGTCGAACGCGCGTGGATGGACAAGATATGGGTCGACGCGAATGAGGGCTGGCTGGTCGTCGTTACCGCTCTCGTTTTCTTCGGATTCGCCCTCGCGCGCGTAACTTTCGTGATCAGAAGGCGTCGTTGGAACGCGCGATCATGAGCTGGGCTTCGCCCATGCGAGGTGGCCTTCAACGTCAAAACGTTTGGTGGGTGGGCTGCCCGGTTCGCTGATGACGATGCCGTCGCCTTCGACAGCGATGCGGTACAGCGGTCCGCCAAGACCGGTGCTGTCAATCGCTTCGTCGAAAAGCCCAACCTGATCGATCGGTACGTGCATTCGGGTTGCACAATGAAACACGACGCGCGGTTCGCCAGCCGGTATATCGGCTGCCCATGCACCACATAGATCGATCGCGTCGCCTGTCATCGTCGTCAACGGGGTCTCGGCGGCAACGGCGAGAGCGGCATGCAACAGATCAGCTTTCGCGCGGTCTTCTGGCCATACGAGTGCCTCGAGCCAGCGGCGATCTGATTCGTTGGAGGGATCGAGTGGGTTCAGATCGATGCCTGTGGCTGAAGCGATGGGTGCGATGGTGTCGAGGTTCGGGATCGGCTCGGCGCTGCGCCATTCGGTGTAAAGCTGGACCGGTGAATCGCAATCGCCGAAGACTCCTTGGCCGAGGTGGTAGCCATAGCGGTGGTGGCGCAGTACGAGCCCTGCGCTGCAGCCAACCTCGAGCAGGTGGATCGGCACACCTGCGGTCGATTTCTCGATCGTCGCCAGACCAAGCCGTAGCCCGACGGCGCGTTGGACGTGATTGGTTTGCACGAGGCGCGTACGCAGCACCTCGCAGATCTCATCAGCATGCTCCCGCGCGAACGCGATGAGTTCTGGTCCGGCGTTGCGCGGCTCAAGGGCGTGGTCCGCCCGCAGGGATTGGTAGTAGTCGGCGAGAGGATGCTCAATACCGGCTAAGAGCAGCGAATGCACCGCGCCGAAGAACGCGAATGTCGGCACTTGTCCGACCCGAGTATGAGCTGCGAGTCGCAGCAAGAATGGCTCCTCGGCAACCACGGCGGAGAGTCGTCGATACAGCGGTGAACTCCAGAACTCCTGTGGCGCGGTGAATGCCGAGCGAACCTGTTGCATTTGCTGTGGTGAGACTGTCATCGCTCAGCTCACCGGTTCGTCGGTTGTCTGGTAGCGCATCTCACGAGCAGTCTTGGGCGCGGGGCTCGGACGACGTGGCTCGCGGACGCCGGACCCGCCGCCGCCACGATCGAGCCATACCGTGACCGGCGACCCGGGCGGAACCTTTGCGCCGGCCTCAGGACTCTGGTCTGTGACCACGCCGTTCGGCCAGCCGAGCGCCCCCAGCGGGGGACCGTCGGGGTCGGGTCCGACGGCGACTAGCGTCTTGTCCATAAGGATTTTGCGGGCGGTGTCCCATGTCATGCCGATGACATTCGGTACAACGACCGAGGATCGGCGACGCAGCTCTTTCGCCGTCCGGTCAAGAACATCGGTGGACACACCGGTCGAGCTCTCGGAGGCGGCCTCCTCGTCGAGGTCGCGCCAACGCTCCCACGCCGATTGACGGGTGACACCGAGTTTTGTCGCGATCTCGGCCCACGATTTGCGCTGCCGGCGCGCACTGCGGACAGCGATCAATTCGGCCTGATCGAGTAGGTGCCGTAGCAGCGCGACGTCGAGCAGCGCCTTCAGCGCACCGTCGCTTTCGCCGTCGTCCTGCCCAGCCGGGTTGTTGCTACGGCGTGTCGAGGGGTCGGAAAACCAGCCGTTAAGCCGTTCCCACGCCCGCCGGCCGTCGTGCCACGGGCCATCGTTCTTGCTCATGGTGTCAGGGTAGCCTGACGTAAGCCATTCCGCGCAAGAGAACGCTGGGAGCGGCTCTTGACATGGCCATGTCAGTTTGGCACAGTCATGCCATGACCACCGACCGGGCACCACTGCGGGAACGGCAGGCGCAACAAGTTCGCGGCGCTGTGCTCGACGCTGCGATCTCCGAGTTGGAGAACAGGGGGGCCGATGACGTGTCAATGGCCGATGTTGCGAACGCGGCCGGCATTTCGTTGCGCACCTTGTATCGCTATTACGCCGACCGCACCTCGTTGCTGCACGCAGTGGGCGAACATCTGTACGGCTCACTCGGTGTTCCGTTCGACATCGCCGGTCCCGAGGCGATCTCCGCGAGCTTTCGCGACGCTGCTGCCCGGCTTGCTACGAGACCGCAGATTGCACGGGCGTTGGTGCAATCGACGGCCGGCCGTAGCGTCCGTTCCGCCGTCCGCGGCGAGCGCGTTGACGCCGTCCGAAACGCGATGAAGCCGTTGACCGACGAGCTTGATGCAGAGACCGCGCAATGGGCGACAGCGGTCATCACGCATCTTTGCGGAGCCGCGTCGTGGGTGCTCATCGCCGACGAAAGCGGTATGGGCGCCACTGATGCCCAACGGGCTGTCAGTTGGGCCATCGATGCACTGATCTCAAGCCTGCACGAGAAAACGAGCGAAGCTCGTCGTCCTCGTCATGCCTCACCAACACTCGCGCGCAAGAAGGAGCAGTCATGAGCAGCACCGTAAGCTCGGCGATCGATCCGCCTGTCGACGTTGCCGAACGTGAAATCTTCACCAGCCCTGAAACGAGCCGGGCGTGGTGGTTTCTCGGCACGTTGGCCGTACTGCGCAACCCCGTAGGTGCGCCCCGTTTGCCGGCCGTTATCGAGTTGACGGTCCCGCCGGGAGGATCGCCACCTCGCCACATCCACGACCAACTCGAAGACTCATTCCTCGTGCTGGACGGCGAAATCGTCGTTCAGTGTGGCGAGCAGACGTTCGTTGCGAAGCGCGGCACCTACGTCGTCGTGCCCCGCGGTGCGGATCACACTTTCCGGGTGACAAGCCCTGACCCGGCCCGCCTGCTTCTCCTGCACGGCGACGACAGCTTCCTCCAGTTGATCGAAGCAGCCGGGAGCCCTGCGCTTGAACTGCGACTGCCGCCACCCGGCGAGATCGACATGGAGCTCGACGCGCTGGTACAACTCAACGCCGAGCACGACTCGCGAATTGTCGGGCCTTCGATGGAAGACGACGATGCGAGGGCCGTCATTGCTGCCAATACTGCAGCCGAGGGTGAGGCATCTCAGGTTGTGCTCGGTGCGGTCAATCACCTCTCGCTCAGCGTTATTGACGTGAGTCGCAGCGCGCAGTGGTACGCACATGCGTTCGATCTCGTGCGCCTAAGCGAAGAAATCGCGGATGACGGCAACGGGCATGTGTTGCTGGCCAGCCCGACCGGCGGCTGGCTCTTGTCGCTCACCAGCGCGGCGACGCCGTGCGTGGAGCATGTTGCGGTCACCTGCAAAACCCGCGATGAACTCGTCGCATGGCAGGAGATCCTTAACCAACGCGGCGTCACACCCGGCACGATTACCGACGCGCCGTACGGGTCGGGTTTCGTCGTCCGCGACCCTGACGGCCTCGACTTTGAACTATTCGCGCCGCCCGCTCAGTGAGCTAGCGGCGATTTCTGTGAGTGGCGGTCGTTCTCACCATCTCGCGGTGAGCTCGCGAAGATGCGATCGGATGGCAGATGGGTTTCTTCCGCACGGGGCAGGCGCGCGTCGTTGACGCCGTTGTCGGCTGCCCGAAGAATGGCGGAATGAATCTTACCGACGCCGCAGGCCTACCGTTTGAGCTGACCGCCGAAGGTGATCCGCCGCTTGAGTGTCACGCCGACGGCAACACACTCGTGCTTCGCGGTGGCGCGCACTCTGACCTTTTCGTTGATCCTGCGGGAGACGGCCCACAACTTGACGCCGGACGTTTGCTCGGCACGCCGCCTGCTGGCGATTTCGCGTTGTCGGCCCGGGTGAGCGTCGATTTCGCGAGTCGCTATGACGCAGGCGTGATTTTGGTGTACGTAGACACGGTGCACTGGGCGAAGCTGTGCTTCGAGTATTCGCCGCAGAATCAGCCGACGGTGGTGAGTGTCGTTACTCGTGGCAGCTCCGACGATTGCAACTCGTTCGAGGTGGCCGGGGATTCGGTCTGGCTACGGGTAGCTCGCAGCGGGCGAGCCTATGCTTTCCACGCTTCCACTGACGGCGCCTGGTGGCGCCTCGTTCGTTACTTCGCTCTTGATGGTTCGGCGAGTGCGGCGAGTGCGGCGAGTGCGGCGCGGCTCGGCTTTGAGGCACAATCGCCGACCGGCCAAGGATGCACAGCACGCTTCGACGACGTGACGTTCACCCGCGACGTACCTGTCGATCTGCGCGACGGTTCGTAGCGCCGGCGCTGTTACGTCGTGCCGCAGCAGTCGACCCACCGCCCGATCGTGGCGCGGTGCTGTCACGAGTGACGAGCACACTGTCGATGACGATCTTCGCCGACGAGACTTCGCCGGAATCGATCTGTTCGATGATGA
>Ga0070658_10004733_pt1 | contig 11068 bp, 9 predicted proteins | sample KBSC13metaG_FD_64664 | JGI IMG/M metagenome (GOLD analysis project Ga0070658, IMG submission 64664) | Corn rhizosphere microbial communities from Kellogg Biological Station, Michigan, USA - KBS C1-3 metaG | ecosystem: Host-associated > Plants > Roots > Rhizosphere > Soil ... | reverse complement strand
CGCTGGATGTCCTCGGCGCTCAGCGTGTTGATCGAGAACGTGGCGTTCTTCTTGGTCGTTGTCCGGGTCACGCCCGTCACGATCACGACGTTATTGGGTTCGTCCGTCTTGGGCACGTTCTGCACAGCCGACGTGGCTTGCGCCGCCGCGGCCGGAGGTTGCTCCGCCGTCGCGCCGGCCTGCTGCTGGGCGAATGCGAGTGCCGGTGCCAGTGCGATGGCGAGTGCGGCCGAGCGGCCGATATAGGGGGTGAGCGAATAGCGCATACGACAAATCTCCTGTGTAATATTGACTTCTTTCACTGCGTTTTACCAGCCGCCGATGACGGCGACTGTTCCTTGCTCCGGTCGACCAACCGGAATGTCCATCGTTGTCATTTCTCCTTAAAAAAATGGCGGATCACTTGCGGCAATTCGAAGGCCGTTGTGTCCGCCAGCTCGCTCGTATAGGGAAGATCCGCGCCCCGGCGCGAACACGTGATGGCCGCCGCACGCGCGGCGAAACGCAGCGCCTCCAGCAGCTCATCCTGGCCGAGGCCTTCCACCGCGTGCCGCGTGAGCTTGCCGGCACGCTGCAGCCAGGCAAGCAAGCCGGCCTGGAACGTGTCGCCGGCGCCTACCGTGTCCACGACGGTGACGGGTACCGCCGGCACCTCCACAGCCAGCTGCGACCGCGTGACCGCGACCACGCCGCGCTCGCCCCATGTCACGACCACAAGGGCCACACCCGCTTCCAGCGACTCGCTGATGAATGTGTCCACGCGCATGCCCGGATACAGCGCATGGATGTCTTCCTCGCTCACCTTGAGCACGTCGGCGCGGCGCTGCATCCAGCGCACGGATTCGCGCCATTTATCGACGTCGGGCTCGATTGTCAGGCGCACGTTCGGGTCATAGACGATCAGGCTGTGTCCGCGCTGCCGGTCGACCAGCAGGCGCAGGGTGGACGCCACCGGCTCGACGACCATGCAATACGAGCCGACGTGGACCGCTTCCGCGTCGATGGGCACGCTCTCCAGGTCCGCCGGGGTCACCGTCCGGTCGGCCGTGCCGTTGCCGTAGAACGTGTAGACCGGCACGCCGCGGTCGTCGACGCTGACCATCACGAGTGCGGTCGGCGCATCCGGGCGCGGCGCCGCCGACAGGTCCACGCCCTCGGACGCCAGCGCCGCGTGCAGCTTGCATCCGAACAGGTCGCGTGACAGGCCGCCGAAGAACGACGCGCTCCCGCCCAGCCGCGCGATCCCGGTCGCCAGATTGAACGGCGAGCCGCCCTGGCAGGCCGACAGGTCGATGGCGGTTGCCCTCTCCCCCGCTGCGAACACATCGAACAACGCTTCACCACATACCACGATCATGCTTCCTCCATTATTCTGTTAATCGGATTTTTTCAATACGCGCACCGTCCGGTCCGAACACGTGCAGTGCCCCGTCCACCGGAGTGACGGCCCAGGCGCTGCCTGGCGCCGGCGGTGCATCCTTGACGGACACCACGAGGGGTCGGGACAGTCCCGGCACATCCAGGTGCACATGGGATTCCGCGCCGAGCCGCTCGACGAGCGCGACGACGCCCCGGATCGGACCTGCGGCATCCGCCGCGAGGTGCTCGGGCCGCAGGCCAACCGTCACCCTGCTGCCGCCCGCGGCCGCGTTCTGCCAGTCCAGCGGCACGTTACCCAGCGCCAGCCGGCCGTGGGAATCGACAACGCCATCGACGAGGTTCATCTTCGGCATGCCGATGAAACCGGCGACGAACACGTTCGCGGGACGCTCATACAATGCCATCGGCGCGCCGATCTGCTGCACGCCCGTTGGCCCCAGCACGACGATGCGGTCGGCCAGCGTCATGGCCTCGACCTGGTCGTGGGTCACGTAGACCATCGTCGCGCCCAGCTGCTTGTGCAGGCGCGCGATCTCGACCCGCATGTCGGCGCGCAGGGCGGCGTCCAGGTTCGACAGCGGTTCGTCGAACAGGAAAGCGCGCGGCTTGCGCACGATGGCGCGGCCGATCGCCACGCGCTGGCGCTGCCCGCCCGACAGCTGCGGCGGTTTGCGATCCAGCAGGTGCTCGAGCTGGAGCATGCGGGCGACCGCGCGCACGGATGCGTCGATGTCCTTCTTCGGCACGCGCGCCAGGCGCAGGCCGAAGGCGATGTTCTCGAACACGCTCATGTGCGCGTACAGCGCATAGCTCTGGAACACCATCGCCAGGCCGCGCCGGGCGGGTGGGGTCTCGTTGGCGCGCACGCCATCGATGCAAATCTCGCCGCTGCTGACCTCCTCCAGTCCTGCGATCATGCGCAGGACGGTCGATTTGCCGCAGCCTGACGGACCGACCAGCACGACGAACTCGCCGTCCGCGATCGAGAACGAGATGTCCTCGAGGATGCGGTTGTCGCGCTTGCCCGCGTAGGTCTTGCCGACGCCGGTCAACGTGATGGATGCCATGCCGGTGTCTCCAAGTCCAGCGCGCCCAGGCGCCATACCCTGAGCCTGACGACGCGGTCGCCCGGCGCCGCGATCAACCCAAGTCCGGTCGCGTCAAGCCGCGACGGATACATGCGGCTCGTGATGCTCTTGCGCTCGTCGAGATAGGCTTCCACCATCGACCGGTCGAGAAACACGCGCAGGCGCAGGTTTTCGCCGCGCAGGTCGAACGCACCGCCCTGCACGCCGCGCGAGCGCGCGCTCCCATCGAGCGTCGTATGCGTGCGGTCGATCTCGAAGCGCCGGCGTGACGGGTCGACGACGAGATCCGTGTGCTCGGCGTCATCCGGCGTCCTGCGGACGACCAGGCCGCGCCGCGCATCGTTGCCTGCCGCCGGCGCGAGTTCCAGCTCGACTTCCAGCAGATCGCCTTTTACGCCGGCCAGGCTGGCTGCGGCCACAGTGGGCGTGACGTCGGCCACATCCAGCAGCGATTCCTCGCGCAGGGTCCGCAGTTCATCGATGGGCGCCAGCCGCAAATCGTCGTCCGGCCCGATCGAAAGCGAGACGGGCAAGCCCGTGTTGTGGGCCCAGCCGCTGGCCCACTCGTCGCGCGCGCTGCGTTCACCCTGGGCGATCGAAAAGACGATGGTGCATCCCGTCTTCGGATCGACGAAACCGCTGGGACCGGAAAAATGGTGGTCGCCCAGGTCGAACACGCGGGGCGCCTCGCTGTCCGGTATAAAACGCGCACTGGCGGGATCGAACACGCCGATCCAGTAATACGCCTGCGCTCCCACGTCCGTCAGGAACACATGGCGGGCACGGTGATCGGTACCCTTCCCGATCGGCAGCAGCACGGGCAGCTCGAACGTCTTGTCGAAGCCGGGATAGCGCTTCGCATCGAGCGTGAACAACGGGCCGCGATAACGCCAGTGGATCAGGTCGGACGACTCGTGGACGAGCGCCGTGCCGCTGCCGCCCGGCACCCGCGACGCCACCAGCTGGAACCAGCGGTCGCCGGTGTCGTCGCGGAACACGAACGGGTCGCGGAAATCACCCGTGTGTCCGGGCCCTGGCTGCTGCTCGGTCACTGGTGTGGGATATTTTGTCCAGCGCCGCAGGTCCGGATCGGTGAGGTCCGCCGGCCGTGCCAACCCGACACGCTCGTGGATGGGTGCCTTGTCGTTCCCTGCCGTGAAGAACAGCACCGGCGTGCCGTCCTTCGCATGGGTGGCGCTGCCGGACCAGATGCCGTCCGGCGCCAGCGTGTCGTCTTCCGGCGCCAGCGCGATCGGGAGTTCGCGCCAGTGCACCATGTCCGGGCTGACCCAGTGTCCCCAGTGGATCTGGTGCCAGAACGGACCGAACGGATTCTTCTGGAAGAACAGGTGATAGCGGCCGGCCTGGTAGAACGGCGCATGCGGCTCGTTCATCCAGCCGGAGTCCGGCAACGCGTGGTACTGCGGGCGGTGGCGGTCGCCGGCGAACGCGGACGCCGACATCGTCACGTCGGCCTGCGCCAGCACGGGCGCCTTGCCGCCACGTGCCGCGAGGTCGGCGCGTACGCGGCGGGCGATCTCGTCGCCGGTCGCAGCGCCCGCCGTGATGCGGACCTCGTCCATGAGGCCCAGGAACGTATTCAATTGGAACACGCCGGCCACCGTGCGCGGATGCGAGTAACGGCCGATCGTCAGCGTCCGCGCGGGCAACCGGAACGCGCCACCTGTCGGCGCCGTGCCGGCCGCCACTTGTTCGCCGTTCAGGTACAGCCGGACCACGCGGTCGCGGGGATCGTAGCTCGCAGCCACGTGCGACCATGTGTCTTTCGGCAGCTTGCGGTCGCTGACGCGCAGGTCGAACACGGCGCCGGCGAACCCCAGCTTGATGCCCCAGGTGCCAAAGCGATACATGCCGAACGCGAAGCCGGTCTTGCTGCCCTCGTCGAACTGGCTCAGGAAGGCGGCGTATTGACCGCCATCGCCCCATTCGAATGCGTGCGGCGCCACCCACGCGCTCATCGTCCAACCGGTGTCAAGCTGCGCGGCCGTCAGCCCGGGTGCCGTGATGTCCGTCGAGTAGCCGTCGAACAGCAGGCAGCCACCCTTGATGCAGGCGGCGGCCGGACGCCACAGCGGATCGGAGTCCGGCTTGAAGCGCGCATGGTTGAAGACGAAGCTGACAGGGTCGTGGCGGCCCGATACCGTTTCGAGAGTCTGGCTGCCGCGCTGCTCGTCGAACGGCCAGGTCGCCACGTCGTTGGCCGCCCAGGCGGGCGCCGATGCGAGCAGCGCCAGCAATGTGGTCACGCTTTGCCGCCACGGCCGCCACGGCCGCCTTGTCTGGTTAAAGGGTGTCACGGTGTCTCCTAGCATTTCGTTGTCGGTCCGGTCGTCGCGCCGGCTAGCCCATGTCTATCGTTGTCATTTTCGGATCAAAAAATCGTCCAGCCGGTAGCGACCATGTTCGAAGTGCAGCGGAATCGGGTCGCTGATCTGGCCGACGAACTGGCCATCGGCTCCGGTGTCGAGGAAGGCCATCAAACAGTCCTTGCCCGTCAGCGGATCGCGCAGAATCTTGCCCGCGTAGCGCTCGCACGGCACCGCGCCGTCGAGGAATTCTTCGGCCGGACGCCATGGTCCGAGCGGATGGTCCGCCACGAGATAATGCGTCCCGGAGACCCCGCCGTTCAGGCCCGCGCGTTGCGCCTCGGACCAGTGGTCGCGCACGTTGCAGAACGTGCAGAACCATAGCCCGTCACGCTCGAACACCTGCGGCACTTCCAGCTGGCCGTAATGGCCGCCCTCGTACACCGGCGCCGTCGCCGTCCAGTGCACGAGGTCGGGCGATACGGCATGGCCGATCACGCCGCGCTCGTATTTGGGCCCGTCATTGCGGCGCGCCGTGAAGAACATGTGGTACATGCCGTCGATCCGGTCCGGCAGGACCCATGGGTCGCGCAGGGCCCGGTCGTGCCAGCGGCCGTCCGCATGTTCCTCGTAATAGCGTTCATCGAGGTCCAGCGCGAGGCCATCGCCGACGCGGATCCACGGGCCGTCGAGACTGTCCGACGTCGCGTGGCCGATGCGTTGGCGCAGGCCGTTCTCGGCGCGGCACGTCCCCGTGTAGAACAAGTGGTAGCGGCCTTCCGCATGGATCACGGAACCGGTCCAGGTCGTGAAATCGTCCCAGGCGCCCTTGGCAGACGGCCCGAACACCGTGCCCCGGTAATCCCAGTTGCGCAGGTCGCGCGACACGGCGTGGCCGATGGTGACGTTCCAGTGGCGCAGGTCGGGGTCGCCGATGGCGCGGTCGGCCTGCAGCATGAACAGGTGCTGGTCGTCGCCTTCCGCGTAATGCCAGAAGTCCCAGATGTATTTGTCGTCGAGTTTGAGTGTCATGGTGGTTGATCCAGATTAGCCCTTGATGCCGGAACCCGCCACCGAGGCGACGAACTGGCGTTGGAATGCGAGGAACACGGCGAGTACGGGAAGCGTGACCACGGACGCATACGCCATGATCTGGCCCCAGGAATTGGAACGCCCGAAGAACTGCTGGATGCCCGGCTGCACGGGACGCGCCGCTTCGCCCTGCACGACCATGATCGGCCACAGGTACTGGTTCCAGGCGGCGATGAAGAGCACGATCGCCGCGGTCGCGATCACCGGGCGGCTGTTGGGCAGGATGATCCGGAAGAACAGGGTCCAGGGCCCGGCGCCATCCATCCGGGCCGCCTCGTCCAGTTCGCGCGGGATGTCGCGGAAAAACTGGTAGAACAGGAAGACGCAGAAGGCGTTGGCGAGGAACGGGATGATCTGCACGTGCAGGCTGTTGAACCAGCCGGTGTGCCACGTGAGCGACTCCTGTTCGATGCCGAGCCACGGCAACCGCGCGACGAGCGACAACAGCGGAATCGCGATGACCTCGAACGGGATGATCATCAGTGCCACGACCATGGCCAGAATCGTCCTGCGGCCGCGCCAGCGCATGCGGCTCAGGGAAAACGCGAGCATGCTGTTGACCAGCACGCCGCCTGCGACCACGAAGGCCGCGATGATGGTCGAATTCAGCAGGAACAGCGGCAGGTTGCTGCGCTCGAAGATGGCCGCGTAATTGGCCATCGACCAGCCCGCATCCGGGACAAAGGCGGACCAGCTGGTGAGGTTGGCGAAGATGGCGTCGTCGCGCTTGAACGACGACGCGAACATGAACAGCAGCGGCGCCGCGAACACGACGCCGAGCACGCACATGACGGCGAACAGGAAGACCTTGCGGATGAACGGGTTCATTCTTTCTCCCCACGGGCGACGAGGACACGCTGCGCAACGGAAACCAGCAACACGATGCCGAAAAAGACCATCGCGATGGTCGAGCCATAGCCGATGTCCTGCTGGCGGAAGCCCGTACGCACGGCGTGGTACACGACGGTCGTCGTCGAATCGAGCGGTCCGCCCTGCGTCATCACGTCGACCTGGGTGAAGAGGCCGAACGCCAGCAGCAGGGTCGACACGACGACGAAGATGATGGTGTTGCGCAGGCCCGGCAAGGTGACATGCACGAAGCGTTGCCACGCGTTCGCCCCCATCAGCGTCGCCGCCTCGTAGAGCTCCGGCGAAATCGACTGCAGGCCGGCCAGAAACACGAGCATCTGGAAGCCGGCGCCCTGCCAGGCCGACATGATGGCGATGGCCAGGAGCGCATAGCGGCTCTCTCCGAGCCAGTCCGGCCCGACGTTCGGGTCGCCCGTCACGGCGCGCAGCAGCTCGTTGATCATGCCGCGGTCGGTATTCAGCATGAACGACCAGACGATGGACGCCACCACCATCGACGTCACGACGGGCGCGAAATAGATGGTACGGAAGAAGATGCGCCCCGCGATACGCTGGTTCACGAGCAGCGCCAGGCCGAGCGCGACACCGCATTGCAGCGGCAGCACGAGCAGCGCGAACAGGAACGTGTTGATGAGGGAGCGATAGAACAGCGGATCCGTGGCCGCCAGCACGAACCGGCGCTCGCCGAACTGGAACTGCCACGCGGGCCGGTAATCGGCCAGGCCTGGGCGCGCGTAGCGCGTCTGGCGCCATGTCGGGAAACGCACGCCCTCCTCGTCCCGCAGCGCCGCGCCGGCCGTATCGCGCAACGGTTCGACCTCGATCACCTGCAGCGACAGCAGGCGCCGGTAATTCTCCAGTCCGACGTACCGCGTCGGCTCCGGCGACACCAGCCGGTGATTGGTGAAGGTGGCGCCAGCTGCGAGCAGCAGCGGCAGCAGGATGAAGACGCCGAACAGCACCAGCGCGGGACCGGCGAAGCCGGCAATCGCCAACGGGTTGTCGCGACCGAGGATCGTTTTCATTGGCTTGCCACCGTCCTGGGTCGGGTAAAACCGTAGCCGTCGTTGCGGGCGATATCGTGTTCGATCGCTTCGACCGCCTCGTCCATCGCCTCGGCCGCGTCCTTGCCGAAGCGGAGGTCCGCCATCGCCTTTTCGAACGCCGTCGAGATCGCCGGGTAAGCCGGCGTCGCCGGCCGCGGCGTTGCATAGCGTGCGGCGAAGTCGAAATAGATGCGCCAATCGCCTCCCGGCCGATAGTGCTCCGTGAGCGCCGCGGCGTCCGCCGTGACGGGCACCAGGCCGGTCAGGCGCGAAAACTCGGCCATCTCGCTGGCGGACAGCACGTGCGCAAGAAAGGCTGCGGCGCCCGCCGGGTACGGACAGCTGCTCGACACCGCCCATTGCCAGGACGCCGCGCCGATCCGGGGGCCATGGCCGAAATCGGGCGGCGGCATCACAACGAGATCGTCGCCGAAGCGTTCGCTGTAGTCGCGCGCCTTCCACGACCCGGTGTACTGGATCAGCGAGCGTCCCTGTTCGAAACCCTTTTCGTCGGCGGGGTTGCGTTCGGCGAGGCGGTCCTTGAACAGACGCGCATAGTAGCGCGCGACACCCACGGCCGCATCGCTGTTCAGGACGCCATCGACGCGCCGGTAGTTGCCGCGGTCGATCAGGTCGGCCCCGGCACTCTCGACCCAAGGGGAAAAGGCATAGCTGAACCATTCGCCCTTCGCCTTGCCATTCAGGTCGATCGGATAGCGGTAATGGCCGGAGCGCCTGGCTTTCTGGAGGATGTCGTAGAGCTCGCGCGCCGAGTACGGCTGTTCGATGGTGGCCACGCGGACACCTTCGGCGGTCAGCCTCGACCGGCGCGCGAACAGCGCCAGCACGACGTCGAACTGGCCGACGCTGTAGAGCCGTCCCTGGTACGTTCCACGACCGCCCGGCAGCAACGGTTGCACGAGGGCGGCCGGCAACATGTGGTCGAGCGGGCGGATGTTGCCCGCCCAGGCGAAGTTCGGAACGGAAGGCTGGTCGATCGCCATCACGCACGGCAGATGGCCAACGAGGGACGCCGCCGTGATCGATTCGGTGTAGGTGCCTTGCGGGATCGTCTCCACGACGACCTTCCACTTGTCCTGAGCGTGGTTGAACCGGTCGACCATGTTGCGGCTCGCGACCATTTCGGCGTCGCCGGTGTCGTGACGCCACATCGTGATCTCGATGGGCGCGGCCAAGGCGTGCATCGCCAACATGGCGAGTAGCGGAAGCAACGCCCGTTTCATCACTTGCCCGCCCGCGGTGCCGTCACGGTGCCGCGCAACACGGCACGGCACGGCACACGCACGACCGCTGGTTCGCGTTCCTCGCCGAGCGCGCGACGCGCGGCCAGCGCGCCGATCTCGCGGTACGGCAAGGTGACGGTCGTCAGGCCGGGATCGGACGCTTCCGAGAGAAGACGAAAATCGTCGAAGCCGACGATGGAAATATCTTCCGGCACCCGGATGCCGCGCCGCTGCAGGATGAAGATCACGCGGATCGCCATCTTGTCGTTGCCGCACAGGATGGCGGTGGGACGGTCGTCCGTCGCGAACAGGCACTCGAGGCGGGCCTTCAGATGCGTGAACTCGTCCTCGTCGGGCGTGGTGCCGTGCAGTAGCCAAGCTTCGTTTGGCTGCGCGCCGTAATCGCGCATGGCGCGGCGGAAGCCCTGCATGCGCAGATCAGTTGCGACCATTCCCTCGGTCAACTGGAGGAACGCAATTTTGCGGTGGCCAGCCTGCAGCGCTGCCTCGGCCGCGGCATAGCCGCCGCCCTCATCATCCGGCACCACCTCAGCGAACCTGGGCGTCGCCTCGAAGCAGTTGGCCAGCACGGCCGGCGTCTGCCCCAGAGTCTCGTTCATGGTCACGACGCGATGGAACGTGGTAGCGAAGATGATCGCTTCGACGCGGTGGGTGCGCATATCGGCCACCAGACGGCTGGCGACCTGAGGCCGCCCGCCCGTCTCACCGATGATGAGCATCTTGCCTTGCTCCTCGCAGACGGACTGGATGCCCTTGATGATCTCGGACGAGTCTGGCGTTGTGGTGAGCTTGTCGGCGATGACGGCCACGAGGTCGGTCGGTCGTCCACGCAGCATGCGCGCGGCGGCCGACGGCGCGAAATCGAGCGCCTGCATGGCGTGCTCGATCCGCTTGCGCGTCTTTTCCGACACACTGTTTGCGTCGTTCAGCACGCGCGACACAGTCTTGATCGATACGCCGGCTTTTTCGGCGACATCGTGAATGGTCGACACCTCGTCTCCTCTGACCCGTAAGGGCTTCGCATTGGACCAATTCACCAGCACGTATTCCGCCACCGCAAATTGTCCATCGTTGTCATATGCGTGGATGCTATCGACTTTTTCTGCCAACGTCAACTTTTCAGCGTCATCCGCTCAGCAGGCGCATCAGTGAGAGAACTGGAGGGCGACCGTGTGGTTCCGATGCGCCTGAATCGCTTTGCAGGACCGACGCCGCGCGACATCCAGGCGGGCTTGCAACCCGCGGATGTTCACCCGTTCGAATCCGGCGGTGTCCGCCAACCGCCCCTATAAAAAATGCGGAGTTTTCGGATTTACCCACGCTTTTACCCCCGCGTCCAAATCGACAAGCGGCGCTTCCTGCCAAGCAGTCCCTTCCTCGGTGCGCTGGCGTACATCCATGAGCGCCGGGTCGGCCTGTCAGTCTACCTGGATGACCCGGAGGTATCGATCAACACGAACCACATGGTAAGACTCCTAGGGCTGACGTTTTTGCTAGGCAGCACGAAACCAACGAACGTTCGCGTGGTCCAGGCCCTGCAGGCACATCTGATGTCGACGACGATGCGGATGGACGGGTTACTTCCATGATTACTGCCAAGATGTGACGACCTTGGACAGCGGACGGAACGAACAACTGGGCGCGCCCATGGCGAGGGCGCGCCCAGCTCGAACGACAACTCGGGTACATGAAGGCGCGTTCGCCGCCTATAACGATGTGTGCGACCCAGGAAAAGTCCTGGCTCCTGACTTCGGCTTGCTCAGGATGACCTCGGGCTGGTGGGGCTCTTCGTCATCGCGCGCCGTCAATAGCCAGGCCTCGCGCCCATCGGCGTCCGGAGGATCAGCGAACAGAACTCAAAAAATGGTCCACCGCTGCACGACCCCGCCGCCGCACGTCCATTGCCGCACTTCCGAGCCGGGGGCCGTCTGGTAGTTGTAGTCATCCAGGCAGAGACTGCTGTTGCGGTTGATGATGGTGACCTGGCCGCCGCCCATGTC
>Ga0070658_10004729_pt1 | contig 11071 bp, 7 predicted proteins | sample KBSC13metaG_FD_64664 | JGI IMG/M metagenome (GOLD analysis project Ga0070658, IMG submission 64664) | Corn rhizosphere microbial communities from Kellogg Biological Station, Michigan, USA - KBS C1-3 metaG | ecosystem: Host-associated > Plants > Roots > Rhizosphere > Soil ... | reverse complement strand
GCTTGACTCCCCTGAAGGGTCGTCCGAGACCAGGACGTTGATAGGCTGGGTGTGTAAGGGCAGTAATGCCTTGAGCTAACCAGTACTAATTGCCCGTGCGGCTTGACTCTATAACCTTGCGCATCAAGTGCAGTGATTCGTCGTCATCCCGGCGCAGGCCGGGACCCAATGACCCGAAACACCACACGATGCAATACACAGCTCAGTCCAGAGCTACCTTCTTCCAGAATTCCTGGCGACCATAGCGTGTTGGCCCCACCCCTTCCCATCCCGAACAGGACCGTGAAACGACACCGCGCCGATGATATTGCGGATTGCCCGTGAGAAAGTAGGTCATCGCCAGGGCCCTATACGTCAAACGCCCCACCTCACCCGGTGGGGCGTTTGCATTTGTGCAACCCATATCGCGTGCGCGTGTTCGACGCTTACTTCACGCACTCGATGATCGTGATCGGCGGCGAGTCGAGGAAAGGCTTCCAGAAGGCCGCGCCATGCGCCGCAGCGCCTTCGCTGGACACGCGCGGCTGGTGCCAGCGAATCGAGCGGAAGCCCGCGGCGCGCAGCGCGTCTTCGTGCGCCGAGGGTGAGAGGTAATAGTTCTCGATCGAGAAGGGGCCGTCGTCGAGGTGGAAGGTCCACGTGATCGGCGCACCTTCCCGCCAGGGACCCGACACCGAAGTCTCGAAACCGTACTGGCGAAACGAAGGCGCCCGGGTGAAATCAAGCGCCGGATTCGAATTCACCGTGACGAAGCGTCCGCCCGGCTCGAGGCACCGGGCGATGCTCGCGCACATCTCGCCCAGCTCCGCTCGCGTCGTCGCGTAATTGAGGAGGTAGGCGGCCACCGCGAGGTCGTAGCGCCGCTCGAGCTCCAGCGCGCGTCCGTCGCCCACGAGATATTCGACGCCGAGCGGCGCCTGCGCCTCCTGCTTCGAGGCGAGCGCCACCATGCCTTCCGAGAGATCGACGCCCGTCACCTGGGATGCACCGCGGTGCCGCAGCATGCGCGTGTAGAAGCCCTCGCCGCACGCCACGTCCAGGACGCGCAGCCCGGAGACCTCGCCGATCGTGTCCATCAGCGTGTGGCACTCGATATGGCTGCGCCAGGGTGTCTGCTTGGAGCGTTTGTATTGCTCGGCGATGGGATCGTAGTTGGTGGTCATCCTGGCCCCGCGCGGAATCGATCGCGCCTGAGACTACGGGCTGCGCGCGAGGGGCGCAAGCGGGCGCGGCCATGGCACCAAGGTCCCATGGCCGTAGGGGTAGCGGCGCCCTAGTGTCTATCCTGAGGCCGGCTCTCCGCCGGCACCGGGGAGCGCGTATGGCGGCGAGAAAATTCCCACCGGCGGCCACGATCCTGACCGGCCTGGTGCTCGGCATCATCATCGGGTACATGGTCTACGTGCAGTTTCCCGACAAGAAGTCCGCCGCGCAGATCGCGGGCTACATCTCCCTCGCCTCGGACATCTTCCTGCGGCTCATCAAGATGCTCATCGGGCCGCTCGTCTTCTCCACGCTCGTGGTCGGCATCGCGCACATGGGGGATTCGGCTTCCGTCGGTCGCGTGTTCGCGAAAGCGCTCGGCTGGTTCGTCACCGCCTCGCTCATGTCCCTGCTTCTGGGGCTCATCCTCGCGAACCTGCTCCAGCCGGGGCACAACCTGGGGCTGCCCCTGCCCGACATCGGCGCCTCGGCCAATCTCGCGACCGCGAAGTTCACCGTGAAGGATTTCGTGACGCACCTCGTGCCGCGCTCCTTCGCGGAGTCGATGGCCAACAACGAGATCCTGCAGATCGTGGTGTTCTCGATGTTCTTCGGCGTGGCGCTCTCCGCGATGGGGGAGAAGGCGAAGGTCCTGATCGCCGTGATCGACGAGCTCTCGCATGCGATGTTGCGCATCACCGGATATGTCATGAAGCTGGCGCCGGTAGCGGTATGCGCCGCGATGGCCGCCACGGTCGCGGTGAACGGGCTCGAGATCCTGCTCAAGTTCGCGGTGTTCATGGGCGATTTCTACCTCGGGCTGATCCTGCTTTGGTCGCTCCTCATCCTGGCGGGGTTCGCCGTGCTCGGCCCGCGCATCTTCCGCCTCCTCGTGCTCATCAAGGAGGCGTTCATGCTGTCCTTCGCGACCGCGAGCTCGGAAGCGGCCTATCCGAAGATCCTGGATGCGCTCGACCGCTTCGGCGTGAAGCGCAAGATCTCGAGCTTCGTGATGCCGATGGGCTACTCGTTCAACCTCGATGGCTCGATGATGTACTGCACCTTCGCCACGCTCTTCATCGCGCAGGCATACGGCATCGAGCTCTCGATCGGCACCCAGGTCACGATGCTCCTCATCCTCATGCTCACCTCCAAGGGGATGGCCGGCGTGCCGCGCGCATCGCTCGTCGTCATCGCGGCGACCCTGAACCAGTTCAACATCCCCGAGGCGGGCCTGCTGCTCATCCTCGGCGTGGACACATTCCTCGACATGGGGCGCTCCGCGACGAACGCGATCGGCAACTCGATCGCCACGGCCGCGGTCGCCAAGTGGGAAGGCGAGCTGCTGCCGGCGAAGGAGGCGGAGATCAACGCGCTCTCCCTCGACACGGTGGGGACCGCCGCGGCCTGAACGCGCACGCATGAGACGCCTTGCCGCCTGCGTGATCGCCATCGCGTCGTGGCTCGCTCCCGGCGCGATGGCCGCCGACGACCCGCCGGTCCAGCTCACCGGAACGCTCGCCAAGGCGCGCACGAATGGCTTCGTCACGATCGCCCATCGAGACGCCTCCATTCCGTTCTCGTTCCTCTCTCCACGCAAGGAGCCCATCGGTTATTCCATCGAGCTTTGCCGCAGGATCGTGGAGGCGATGATCGAAGAGGTGGGCCGCGACCTCGAGATCCGCTGGCTCTCCGTCACGTCGGAGAACCGCATGGATGCCATCGCTTCCGGGCGTGCGGACCTCGAGTGCGGGTCGACCACCAGCAACCTCGAGCGCGCGAAGCGCGTCGCCTTCTCGCCGGTGATCTTCGTGTCGGGGACCAAGCTCATGGTGAAGCGCGGCTCGCCCATCAAGTCGTTCCGCGACCTGCGCGGCAAGACGGTCGTGGTGACCTCGGGCACGACGAACGAGCAGGCGCTGCGCGACATCGCGAAGAGATTCTCGCTGGATTACCGCCTGGTGGTCGCCCGGGACCATGCGGAATCCTTCGCGCGCGTGGCAACCGGTGAAGCGGATGCTTTCGCGACGGACGAAGTGCTCCTCTATGGCCTCATCGCGCAGAACAAGGTGCGCGACCAGTTCGTCGTGATCGGGGAGCCGCTTTCGTACGATCCCTACGCGATCATGTACCGCCGCGACGATCCCCAGATGCGCGAGCTCGTGAACGATACGTTCCGGGCGCTCGCCGACGACGGCGAAGTGCAGCGCCAGTACAAGCGCTGGTTCCTGGGACGATTGCCCTCGGGCGAACGGATCGACCTGCCGATGAGCCCGCAGCTGGACGCGCTCATCGAAGCCATGGCGTCCAAGGTTGAATAGGCGCCCGCGGCGCTGCCTCGCGCTCGCGTTGGCCATGTGCGTTGCCGTGCCATTGGCGCATGGCGAGATCCTCGAGGCATTCCGCGACGCCGAGGACGGCCAGCTCGACATGAGCGATTACCTGCTGCGGCATCGCGGCGTGCTGCCCGTGCCGCTCATCGTGACCGAGCCCGCCATCGGATACGGCGGCGGCGTGGCGCTCGCCTATTTCAGCCAGTCGTTCGAGGAGCGCGCCGAGCAAAGCCGTGCACGTGGCGAGCGTGTCGCCCCGCCGGACATCGCGGTGGGCCTCGGCATCGGCACCGAGAACGGAACCTGGGCGGGCGGCGCGGGCTATCTCGGCTTCTGGGACCAGGACCGGTATCGCTACATGGGCGCGGCCGGCAAGGCCCAGCTGCATCTCGACTACTACAGCGTGGTGGGCGATGCGCGCGCATACCAGCTGGACGCGAAGGCCGTGGTGCAATCGCTGCTTCGGCGTATCGAAGGCCGCTCGTGGTTTGCCGGCGGCCGGTTCGTCTACATCGATACCCACTCGCGCTTCGACAATGGCGCGCCGCAGGACGTGCCGGCGCGCTCGCTGGACACGTCCATCGGAAAACTGGGGATCGTCGTCGACTACGACAGCCGCGACAACATCTTCACGCCGAGTCGCGGCACTTTCGTCGAGACGGAGGCCGCCTTCGCTCGCGGTGCGTTCGGCAGCAGCTCGCAGTTCGAGACCCTCTACACGCGCGCATACACCTGGATTCCCGCCGGTGATTTCGTGATCGGCCTGCGAGGGGACGCGCAACTCTCGGGTGGCGACGTGCCCTTTTACGCGCAGCCCTTCATCGCGCTGCGCGGCGTCCCCGTGGCGAGGTACCAGGACCGCAATGCGCTCATGGCGGAAACGGAAGTCCGCTGGAACCTCACGCCGCGTTGGGCCGCGGTGGGCTTCGCGGGTGTCGGAAAGGCTTTCGGGCGGCGCCAATCCTGGGACGAGGCCGAAACGGTGGTTTCTCGCGGCGCGGGCTTCCGGTATCTCATCGCGCGCAAGCTGGGGCTTTATGCGGGGCTGGATGCGGCGTGGGGCCCGCAAAAGTCCGCGTTCTACATCCAGGTGGGCAGCGCCTGGCAGTGAGCCCGCCGGCAAACCAGCTATCGGACCAAGGTCCTATTCCGAAAAGGGAGCCCACTGTATAGTTTCGGGCTTGCCGAGTCTCCGAAGGAACGCGCATGTCTGTTTTCTCCCCCCGCATGGCCCTGGTCTCGATCGCCGCGGCGCTCGCGATTCCCGCTACCGCTTCCGCGCAGATGGCCATGGACGCCACGTGGTCTTTCCGCCTCGGGGCCTACTTCCCGAACATCGATACCAAGGCGCGTGCCGACAGCACGAGCGGCGCCGTCGGCACGTCCATCGACTTCGAATCGGACCTGGGCCTCGCCAGCACGAAGACGCTGCCCGTCTTCGATGCGCAGTGGCGCTTCGCACCCAACCATCGGCTCGAGCTCGGGTATCTGGATCTTTCGCGCACCGGCAACACGACGCTGACCGCGAATATCGAATGGGAGGGGCAGACCTTCTCCAGGAGCACACAGGTCCGCGGCGAGTTCGACAGCAAGATCACTTCGCTCACGTACCTGTATTCGTTCTACCGCACTCCGGCGACCGAGCTCTCGGCGGGAGTCGGCTTGTTCTATACCAAGATCGACGCGGGCATTTCGAACCAGGGAACGCTCGCGGTCGATCGCAGCGTCTCCGCGAACGCGCCGTTGCCCGTCATCGCGCTGCGTGCCGAGCAACGCTTCGCCGAGCAATGGAAGGGCGAGCTGCGCTATCAGTGGTTCGGCGTCAAGGTCGGCGATTACGACGGCAGCCTGAACGTGTTCAACGCCGCCGTCGCTTATTACCCGTGGAAGAACTGGGGCGTGGAGGCGGGCTACAACTACAGCCGCTACGACCTCAAGGTCTCGCGCGAGGAGTGGACGGGCGAGGCGAAGTACCAATTCCACGGTCCCGTCCTGGCGCTCGTCGCGAGTTTCTAGCGCTTCACGATGCCCGCGGCGAACCACGCCTGGTTCGCCGCGTTGCGAATCAGCAGCACCGGGCTCGCGCAATCGGCCGGCGCGGGCGTCAGCTGGTCCTCGATCCGGAAATCGCCGTTCGCCTCGAGCGCGACACCACCGAGATCCGTGCTGCGTTCCGTGAACGGCGCGGCGGCTTCACAGATGAGCGTGGCGTAAACCTTCGCGCCCGCGTTGGTTCCGATGCCGTTGCCACCGGCCAGCAAAAGCCCCTTTCCCGACACGCTGATTTCCCCGTCGCTGGTCACCACCGCGGCCAGGTCCGAGATGACCCAGAGCTGACCCGGCGGCTGTACGCCGCGAACGATATTGCGGTTGACCGATGCAGCGGTCGTTGCGGGACCCGGCGCGGACGAGACTGGCGTCACGCCGATGCCTCCCTTGAACTTGACGAGCGCCTCATCGGCGAGCGCGGTGACCGGCGCTGCGACGGCAAGCAACAGCAACGAAGCGAGAACATTCCTTTTCATTTCGATTCCTCCGTGGGGGATGGGAGATCGCGCGTGATGCGCCTAGCGTGAACAAACGCGGGGCGCGCCTATTCCTCGCGCCGACTTATCCACATTCGTGAACGAGTGTTTGAGCGGCCTGCGTACGCCGCTAAAATCGGGGCATGCCTCTGAAAACCACCGCGGGCAACCATGGCGAAGCGGCCAAGGGACGCGGCGCGACCATCAATCCCGAAGGCCGCTTCGAGAAGCTCGCGCGCGAGGCATTCGACGACGAGTGGTTCCAGGAAGCGCCCGAAGGCGAAGCGGCAAAGCCGAAGACGGTGATCGCGATCGAGCACGCAAAGAGCGTGATCTCACGGCATGACTCGCCGGACGTTGGATTCGCGCAGTCGTTGAATCCATATCGCGGATGCGCGCATGGTTGCGTCTATTGCACGCATGGCGCGACTCCGATCTTGATGGCCGATGGACGCACGCGTCCCATGTCCGAGCTTCGGGCCGGAGACGAGATCTACGGCACGGTGTTCCGGGACGGGTGGCGTCGTTATACGAAGACGCGCGTGCTCGACCACTGGAGCTCCATCAAGCCTGCGTACCGTACCGTGCTCGAAGATGGCAGCGAGCTGGTCACCAGCGCGGACCATCGCTTCTTGAGCGATCGCGGATGGAAGTACGTGACAGGCGCGGAACAGGGGCCGCTGCAGCGCCCCTTCCTGACCATCAACAACAAGTTGATGGGCACCGGCAAATTTGCTGAAGGCCCGACAGAGAACGATGATTATCGCCGTGGATATCTCTGCGGAATGCTTCGCGGTGATGGCAGCCTTCACGAATACCCGGACACGCGCGCATCGCGTCCTGGACAAACGCTTTATCGATTTCGACTAGCGCTCTGCGATCCCGCGGCGCTCCTTCGCGCGCAGGACTACCTGCTCGATTTCGATGCACCGACACAGGAGTTCGTTTTCAGCACGGGCACCGATGGCCACCGCCCCATGTATGCAATTCGCGCGCAGTCCGCGAACCGTGTGACGCGGATCAAGGAGCTCATCGCATGGCCCGCGAGCGAGCCCTCCCAATCATGGCTCAAGGGCTTCCTCGCAGGGATCTTCGACGCGGAGGGCAGCTTCAGCCAGACAGTGCTGCGCATCAGCAATACCGACCACGCGATGATCGGCTGGACGACTCGCGGGTTGATGGCCTTGGGGTTCCAGTGGGTCGTTGAGAATCCGGAATTACAGCCGAACCGCAAGTCGATTCAGGTGGTGCGCCTCAAGGGCGGCCTGCGTGAGCAGCTCCGCTTCTTCCACACCGTTCGCCCCGAGATCACCCGCAAGCTGAACCTAGAAGGCCAGGCGATCAAGAGCGATGCCAAGCTTGGTGTCGTCTCGATCGAGCCCTTGGGCCAGGCGATGCGGCTCTACGACATCACCACGGGGACTGGCGATTTCATCGCGGACGGCGTCGTGAGCCACAACTGCTTCGCACGCCCCAGCCATGCGTACATCGGGTTGTCTCCCGGCGTGGACTTCGAGACCAGGCTCTCGGTGAAGGTCAATGCCGCCGAGAAGCTGCGCGAAGAATTCGCGAAGAAGAGCTACAAGTGCGAGCCCCTCACGATCGCCGTGAACACCGATGCGTATCAGCCGATCGAGCGCGAGCAGCGGATCACTCGTTCGGTGCTGGAGCTTTGTCACGAGACAGACCACCCCGTGACGCTCATTACGAAGTCCGCCTTGATCGAGCGCGACATCGATCTGCTCGCACCGATGGCTCGAAAGAACCTCGTGAGCGCGACACTCTCGATCACGTCGCTCGATCAGGACGTGACCCGGTACCTGGAGCCTCGCACGAGCGCTCCGATGCGAAGGCTTCTCGCGGTCAAGCGCCTATCCGAAGCCGGCATCCCGGTCAACGTCAACATCGCGCCCGTGATTCCGTTCCTCACGGACCACGAGTTGGAAAACATAATGGAAGCGGCCGTGGAGAATGGTGCGACCAGCGCCTTCTACAACCTCGTGCGCCTGCCGTGGGAAGTGAAGGACATCTTCAGGGCGTGGCTGGAAGAGCGCTTTCCGCTAAAGGCCGCGCACGTGATGTCACGCATCCACGAGATGCGCGAGGGCCGCGATAACGACCCGAATTTCGGCACCCGGATGACGGGCACCGGGCTCTTCGCCGAGCTGCTCCGGCAGCGATACGAGAAGGCCTGCAAGCGACTGGGTCTCGACGAGCGCGAGGAGCCTGAGCTGGATACGACGCTCTTCCGCCCACCCAGCCTGCACGGCCAGCAGGCCCTTTTCTAGCGCTGCAACGCAACAGGGAATCGCGCGGTCCAACGGTATAATTTGCGCATTCCTCGCCGGTGGAAGACACAATCCGAAGCCGGCCGGACGATCCGCAAAAGCACAATATTTGAGGAGACCCGATGTCCGCGTTGCCCGTGACGCTCGAGGACAAGTACCAGCTTGCCTCGGGCCGCATCTTCCTGACCGGCACCCAGGCGCTCGTCCGCCTCGCCATGATCCAGCGCGAGCGAGACCTCGCCGCCGGCCTGAACACCGCGGGCTTCATCTCCGGGTATCGCGGCTCACCGCTCGGGGGCTTCGACCAGGCCCTCTGGAAGGCGCGCGATTACCTGCGCGACCACCACATCCACTTCGTCCCCGGCGTGAACGAGGAGCTCGCTGCGACGGCCGTATGGGGCTCGCAGCAGGTGGGGCTCTTCGAGGGCGCCAGGTACGACGGCGTCTTCGGCATGTGGTACGGCAAGGGTCCGGGCGTCGATCGCTCCGGTGACGTCTTCAAGCACGCGAACGCGGCGGGCACTTCCAAGCATGGCGGCGTGCTGCTGATCGCGGGCGACGACCACGCATGCAAATCGTCCACGCTGCCGCACCAGAGCGAGCACGCGTTCGACGCGGCGATGATCCCCGTGCTTTATCCCACCGGCGTGCACGAGATCTTCGAGCTGGGCCTGCACGGCTTCGCGATGTCGCGCTACTCGGGCTGCTATGTCGCGTTCAAGACGGTGACGGAGACGGTCGAGACTTCCGCGTCGGTCGTCGTCGATCCCGATTCGCCGCACATCATCCTGCCCGACGATCCGCTGCCTCCGGGCGGCCTGAACCTTCGCTGGCCGGACACGCCGATGGAGCAGGAGCTGAGGCTCCAGCACGACAAGATCTACGCGGCGCTCGCTTATTGCCGCGTCAACAAGCTGAATCGCGTCACGATCGATTCGCCCAAGGCGCGCTTCGGCATCGTGGCGTCGGGCAAGAGCTATCTCGACGTGCTGCAGGCGATGCACGACCTGGGCATCGACGAGAAGCTCGCCGCCGAGATCGGCATTCGCCTGTACAAGGTGTGCATGCCGTGGCCGCTCGAGCCGAACGGCATCCGCGAATTCGCGCAGGGCCTCGAGGAAGTGCTGGTGGTGGAGGAGAAGCGCCAGCTCATCGAGTACCAGATGAAGGAGCAGCTCTACAACTGGCGCGACGACGTGCGCCCGCGCGTGATCGGCAAGTACGACGAGCACGGCGAGTGGGAGCTGCACCGCAGCGATTGGCTGCTGCCGGCGGCGGGCGAGCTCACGCCCGCGATGGTCGCGCGCGTGATCGCCAAGCGCATCGGGAAGTACTACTCGTCGCCCATCATCGACGCGCGCCTCAAGTTCATCGAGGCGAAGGAAGCCGAGCTCGCGGCGCCGCGCGACAAGGTGGCCCGCATCCCGTACTTCTGCTCGGGTTGCCCGCACAACACGTCCACGCGCGTCCCCGAGGGCTCGAAGGCGCTCGCCGGCATCGGCTGCCACTACATGGCGATCTGGATCCGGCCCGAGGAGACGATGACCTTCACGCAGATGGGCGGGGAAGGGGTGCCGTGGGTGGGCATCCAGCCGTTCACCTCGACGAAGCACGTCTTCGCGAACCTGGGCGACGGCACGTACTTCCACTCGGGCCTGCTCGCGGTGCGCGCCGCGGCGGCGGCGAACGTCAACATCACCTACAAGATCCTCTTCAACGACGCGGTCGCGATGACGGGCGGCCAGCCGGTGGATGGCCAGCTCACGGTGCCGATGATCGTGGACCAGGTGCTGGCCGAAGGCGTGAAGAAGGTCGTCGTCGTCACCGACGAGACGGCCAAGTACAAGGAGGTGCGGCTCGCTCCGGGCGTGGAGGTGAAGCACCGCGACGACCTCGATGCCATCCAGCGCGAGCTGCGCGAGATTCCCGGCACCACGGTGCTGGTGTACGACCAGACGTGCGCGGCCGAGAAGCGCCGCCGCCGCAAGCGCGGCAAGTTCCCCGATCCCCAGAAGCGCGTCTTCATCAACGAGCTGGTGTGCGAAGGCTGTGGCGACTGCAGCGTGAAGTCGAACTGCCTGTCGGTCGTGCCGGTGGAGACCGAGTTCGGCCGCAAGCGCGCCATCGACCAGAGCTCGTGCAACAAGGATTACTCGTGCACCAAGGGCTTCTGCCCGAGCTTCGTGACGGTCGAGGGCGGCCAGCTTCGCAAGAAGAAGGGCGTCGTCTCCGCGCAGGCGGAAGTGCAACTATCCGATCCGACCCTCCCGTCCCTCGCCCATCCCTACGGGATCATGGTCACCGGCGTGGGCGGCACGGGTGTGGTCACCATCGGCGCGATCCTCGGCATGGCCGCGCACATCGAAGGCAAGGGTGTCGCGGTACTGGACATGACGGGCCTCGCGCAGAAGGGCGGCTCGGTGTATTCGCACATCCGCATCGCCGCGACGCCCGAGGACATCCATGCCGTTCGCATCGCGGCCGGCGAAGCCAAGGTCGTGATGGGTTGCGACATGGTGGTGGCCGCTTCCGACGAGGCGATCGCCAAGATGCAGGAAGGTGTCACGCGTGCCGTGATCAATGCGGACGTGGCGCCGACGGGCGGCTTCACCAAGGATCCCGACCTCAAGGTGCCGACGCAGGAGATGGCTGCGTCCATCCGCCACGCGTGCGGCAAGGATGCCGTGGACTTCGTCGATGCCGGCGAGCTCGCGACGTCGCT
>Ga0070658_10004722_pt1 | contig 11078 bp, 11 predicted proteins | sample KBSC13metaG_FD_64664 | JGI IMG/M metagenome (GOLD analysis project Ga0070658, IMG submission 64664) | Corn rhizosphere microbial communities from Kellogg Biological Station, Michigan, USA - KBS C1-3 metaG | ecosystem: Host-associated > Plants > Roots > Rhizosphere > Soil ... | reverse complement strand
TCACATGGCAATCGAGCAATTCATCGACAATGAAGTCAAAAGCAACGACGTCGTCCTGTTCATGAAGGGCACGCCGCAGTTCCCGATGTGCGGCTTCTCGGGCCAGGTGGTGCAGATCCTCGATCACCTCGGAGTCAGCTACAAGGGCATCAACGTGCTCGAGTCCGACGAAATCCGCAACGGCATCAAGTCGTACTCGAACTGGCCAACCATCCCGCAGCTCTACGTGAAGGGCGAGTTCGTGGGCGGCTGCGACATCGTGCGTGAGATGTTCCAGGCCGGCGAGCTGCAGGGCCTTCTGACCGAGAAGGGCGTCAAGGCCGGGCAGAGCGCCTGACAGCCGATGACGGTCGTGCCGTGACGAAGGCTTTGCTGATCGTCGCGGCGCTGGTCGATCTGGCGCTCGCGGCGCTCATGACCGCGCTGTCCGGCTACATCGTCGGCGGCGGGCCGGAGAGCATGCACGCGAAGGGATTTGCAGCGGCGGCCTATTGGGCCGCCGTTGTCGTTTGTGTCGCCGCGGCCGTCGCCGGCTTCATCCTGAACAGGAAGGGCAGGACCGCGGCCGCGCTCATCGTGGCCTGGGTGCCGCCGGCCGGCGCGCTCGTTGCTGCACTGGTGCCGGCGCCGTACTGACCGTCAAACCGCGACGAAGCGGTAGGCGCCGTCCTTGCGCTCGACCATGCCGTGGCCGGGATAGGGCAGGTGGAAGCCGATGAGCTTCGAGCGCTCGTTCGCCAGCCGGTCGAGGAGCTTCTTGCGCGTCTCAACCGCCTGATCGGGAACGTGATCGGTCGCCGGCCGCCACTCCGGGTGCCGGAACGAGATGATCGGGTGCGTGAGTGCGTCGCCGCCGATGATCAGGCCGTCACCGCCGTCGAGCGCAAGCGACACGTGACCCTGGGTGTGGCCGGGCGTGTCGAGCACGTGCACGCCAAGCAGCACCTCGTCGCCCGGCTTCATCGTCTTCACCCTCTCCTTGATGGCCGCGTAATTGCGGCGGGCGCCGGTGACGAAGCCGGCGCGCTCGGGGGCGATGCTGCGCAGCGCGTTGTCGCCTTCCCAGAAGTTCCACTCATTGGCGGCGACGTGGAAGGTCGCGCCCGGGATCTGCAATTCGTCGAACTCGTCGACCGCGCCCCAGAGATGGTCGGGATGGCCGTGCGTGAAGACCACGTGAGCGATCATGCTCTTGTCGATCCCGGCCGCCTCGAGGTTCTCCCACAATTTGCCCGCGGTCGGCATGAAGCGGCCGCCCGAGCCCATGTCGATCAGGGTGAGTTCGTCGCCGCGCTTGAGCAGCGTGACGTTGGTCGGCGAATTGTACTGCGTGCCCGTGACGCCCGATTCCTTGAGGATGGCTTCCCGTTCGGCTGCCGGCGCCTCGCCGGCGAGGAAGCTCACCGGTAGTTCGAGATGGCCGTCGCTGACGACAATGACCTCGAACGCGCCGTGCTTGAACGTGGTCGGTCGGGTAGCGGCGCGGGCCGGCAGCGCGGAGGCGGCAAGCACGGCGGCACCGGTCGCGAGCAGCATGCGGCGGGAGAGGGCGGTCATGGTGCGATCCTTCGACACATTCCTGCCCCTGAATAGCAAAATCCCCCGCCGGAGGGCGAGGGATTTGCACGCTTGCCGGAAAAGCGAAGCGAAATCAGCGCGAATAATACTCGACCACGAGGTGCGGCTCCATCTGAACCGCGTAGGGCACGTCCGTCAGGGTCGGGATGCGCGCGAACCTGGCGGTCAGCTTGGCGCCGTCGAGCTCGATGTAGTCCGGGACGTCGCGCTCGGCCAGCGCCTGCGACTCGATCACCAGCGCGAGCTGCTTCGACTTCTCCTTCACCTCGATCGTATCGCCGACCTTGCAGCGATAGCTCGGGATGTTGACCTTCTTGCCGTTCACGAGGATGTGGCCGTGGTTGATCAGCTGGCGTGAGGCGAACGGGGTCGGCGCGAACTTGGCGCGGAACACGACCGCGTCGAGGCGGCGCTCCAAGAGGCCGATCAGGTGCGCGCCCGAGTCGCCTTTCATCCGGATGGCGTCCTGATAGATGCCGCGGAACTGCTTCTCGGAAATGTTGCCGTAATAGCCGCGCAGCTTCTGCTTGGCGCGCAGCTGGACGCCGTAGTCGGACAGCTTGCCCTTGCGGCGCTGGCCGTGCTGACCGGGGCCGTATTCACGACGGTTCACCGGGCTCTTCGGCCGGCCCCAGATGTTCTCGCCCATACGGCGATCGAGTTTGTACTTGGATTCCAAGCGCTTGGTCATCGCGTCCTCGCGTTAATGTTGATCTTTGAGGAACCGCGCCCTCCTCTGACCGGTCTCCCGGTCCGACAGGAAAAGCCTCGAAAGCGCAAGGCCTTGCCACGGGTCGCGAAACGTCTCTGGCGGCCTTTTGGGGCCGCCAGGACGGGCGGGTTTTAGGGACATACGGGTCCGGAGTCAAACCCTATACCAGGGCCGTGGGTCGGGACGGCTGCGACGGAAGCAGGGCTTGCGGGCAGGGCGGCGCGGGGCCATGTTTTACCGTGTCAGGCCGGGCCCCGCTGGCAGTCATGGGACTGCGATGTCGGACTGATTGAACCGTGCATGGGCCCGCCATGATCGACCTCTCATCGCTGTCCATTTCGCATGAGGCGCTCGCCGCGCTGTTCCAGGTCATCGTCATCGACCTGGTGCTGGCCGGCGACAACGCCGTCATCATCGGGCTGGCCGCCGCCGGCCTGCCGCCGGCGCAGCGCACCCGCGCCATCCTCGTCGGCATTATCGCCGCCACGGTGCTGCGCATTGCCTTTGCCGCCGTCGCCGTCGAACTCCTCGCCATTGTGGGTCTGATCTTCGCCGGCGGCATCCTCCTGCTCTGGGTAAGCTGGAAGATGTGGCGCGAACTCCGCGCCAATAACCACGGTGGCGAGCTCGACCCCACCGCAGCCGCAAGCGCGCCGCGCAAAACCTTCGCCCAGGCAGCCTGGCAGATTGTCGCCGCCGACGTCTCGATGTCGCTCGACAACGTGCTCGCCGTCGCGGGCGCGGCGCGCGAGCACCCGTGGGCACTGGTGTTCGGGCTTGTCCTGTCGATCGTGCTGATGGGGGTGGCGGCGAACTTCATTGCGCGCACGCTCAACCGGCACCGCTGGATCGCCTATATTGGGCTGGCCATCATCCTCTACGTCGCGCTCGACATGATCTGGCGCGGGGCCTGGGAAATCCACGCGCTCGCGGCGACCTGACCGAGGGCGGTGCGCGCCGAGGGCTTTCGCCGCGCGGGGGCCCTACCAGCCGCGTTTTCCAATTGATTGTCGGGCTGCTCTAGGGCGCGGCGGCGCTGGCGTGGGCCGGGCGGCGTCCTCGTAGGCGGCGGCGCATGGGGGCCTCAAAGCCTGCGTAGACGGCTGCGGCCGTGGTGAGCGCTGCAAGAGCGAAGACTGGCGCATCGAGCTGTGGCGGTAAGTGCAGTCTGCTCACGAGCGCGAGCGCGAATGGGTGGGTGAGGTACAGCGCGTAGCTGATGTTGCCAAGAAATCCCGCAATGATATTGAGGCGTTCCGGCAAGCGGCTCTTGAATGAGAAGTAGACCGCGCCGGCGGCCAGCGCGCTCAGGACGAGATAAGCGGCGGTCGATGTGCGCACATCGCTACCCGTTGCCGCCGAGAATACCGCAATTCCCGTGAGGCACCCGCAGGCTGCGAGGAACGGCGCGGCGGTGGGAGCGCTTTGTCGTCCGGCCCGCCACACGGCGATGCCGGCGAGGAAGAACGGCGCATAGGTCAGCGGCAGAGTATACCGGATCCACCACTCATCGGGGTGCTCGACGGCCATTCGGGCCAGCAATGCGATAACGGACTGTTGGCCGAACAGGGTGACGACGATAGCGGCAATGACCGCACGCATAGAAGCGCGGGCGAAGCAGAGGCACAGCACCGGAAAGACGAGGTAGAACCCAGCCTCAATGCCAAGCGACCAGGCGCCCGTTGTGTTCGACAGGAAGCCAGGCAAGTGCAGCCCGAAAAGACCGCTGCCGGTCAACAGCGCGAGCGCAAGCTGGCCCTCTAAGGCGTGCAGCGGCAGAGATTCGGTCGCCCCACGGACGGCGAAGCTCGCAAGGCTGACTGCGACGAGCAGCGGCAATATCCGCGCCGCGCGATTGCGATAGAAGGCGAGCAGGTCATCGCGCTCGATCTGTCTGCTGAAGTCCGGCGCGTACGCCAGCATCATCGTTAGCGCCGAAAGCACGAAGAACACATAAACGCCGAACGTGCCGAGGCTCTGCAGGTGTGCGATCCCGCGCTGGCCGAGGTAATGATACGTCGCGATGCCGACGGCGCAGAGGCCACGCAACAAGTCCAGCGCGTGGTGCCGGTGGGGCGCATTCTCCATCGTTGAGATACAGCTCGATCTAGAGGGTGTGCCGCAAGCGAATCTCGCGCGGTGCGAGTGTAGCGCGCGGCCGGGTGGCCCGCGAGCGCCGAATCTTCAATTCTCAATCGCGGTCGGTCGCCTCTCGACCCTAAGCGAAGCCGAAGGTCGCGAGCATGCGTGCGAGCGCCGGCGGCGGCGCACGGCCAGACGTGAATGCGATCGTCTGCGAACCCTTGGCTGATGAGGGGGACCGGCTTCGCAGCAGGTCGGCGACGCGCCGCGCAATCGCCGGCGCCGGATCGAGCCATTCCACCGGCCACGGCGCGACCCGACGAAAACGGGCCAGCAGCAGCGGATAATGCGTGCAGGCGAGCACCACGGTATCGGTGCGATCGCCTTCTTCGTCGAGGAAGCAGGGTAGAATCTCAGCCGCGATCTCGGCGTCCGTCACCGGCGTCCCTGCGAGCTCCGCCTCGGCATAGGTGGCGAGCCGCGGCGAGCCGACCAAAGCAACCTTGCAACCGGAAGCGAATTCGCGGATCAGCGCACGCGTATATTCGCGGCTCACGGTTGCCAGCGTACCGAGCACGGCGACGCGCTTGGATTGCGACTGCGCGCAGGCCGGCTTGATCGCCGGGACGGTGCCGACGAACGGCACGTGATAGCGCGCGCGCAGGTCGGCCAGCGCGATGACCGAGGCGGTGTTGCAGGCGATGACGATCAGATCGGGCGCGTGCTGCTTGATCGCGCCGCCGATGACCTCGGCAATACGCACGATCAATTTGTCTTCCGGCTGGTTCCCGTAAGGAAAGCCGGCGTCGTCGGCGAGGTAGACGAAACGCGCATCCGGCCGCGCCTTCTTGACCTCGCGGAACACGGTCAGCCCGCCGACGCCGGAATCGAAAACAAGAATGGTCGGCGGCGTTGTCTCAGGCATGAAACGATATGCGAATCGTGCGTTAGGCCGGGTTCACCGCAGCTAAAACACGGGCGTCCGGCTGTGACAATGCCTTCGCGCGTCCGTCCCTCAGACCGGTAGCAGCGGACGGTGCGGCCCCTGGGGCGCCTCGACGCGGATGCTGTCCCCAGGCCGCACGTCGCCGCCGACCAGCACGACGCTCATCACGCCCGTCTTGCGCACCAAGTGTGGGCCGCTCTTGTCCAGCGTCGCGTGCAGCAGGCCTTTCTGGAAATCGTCGATCTGATGGCAGGGATTGCGCAGGCCGGTCACTTCGATGACCGCCTCGCCGCCGAGATGCAATCGTGTGCCGACCGACAGGCCGAGCAGGTCGATGCCTTCGGTGGTTACGTTCTCGCCGAGATCGCCCGGTTTGACGTCGAAGCCCTTGGCGCGAACTTCGTCGAAGAGCTCGGTGTGCATCAGGTGCACCTGACGCAGGTTCGGGGCGTCGGGATTCTGACGCACGCGCGAGCGGTGTTTAACGGTCTCTCCCAGGTGGGCGTCGCTTTCGACGCCGAGGCCCTTCAGCAGGCGGATACTCGAGCGCAGCGGTTTGCTGAAGTTGTGGCTTTCGTCGGCGCAGACGGCGACGACGCGCCCCTTGGGACCTCCAGTCATTCCGGTCAATTCGCTCCGAACACGCGGTTGAAAATCGTGTCGACGTGCTTCAGGTGATGGTCGAGGTCGAAGTTCTCTTCGAGTTCCTTGTCGCTCAGCGCCTTGCGCACGTCGGCATCGGCCTTGAGCAGCGCCAGGAAGTCCTTTTCGCCGCCCCAGACGCGCATGGCGTTGCGCTGGACGATGCGATAGGCGTCCTCGCGTGCCACGCCCTTCTGCGTCAGCGCGATCAGCACGCGCTGCGAGTGGATGAGGCCGCCGAGCCGGTCGATGTTCTTCTGCATGTTGGCCGGATAGACGAGCAGCTTGTCGATCAGGCCGGTGAGGCGGGCGAGCGCGAAGTCGAGCGTCACGGTGGCGTCCGGACCGATCATGCGCTCGACCGAGGAGTGCGAGATGTCGCGCTCGTGCCAGAGCGCGACGTTCTCCAGCGCCGGCGTCACGTAGGCGCGCACCATGCGGGCGAGGCCGGTCAGGTTCTCCGACAGGACCGGATTGCGCTTGTGCGGCATCGCCGAGGAGCCCTTCTGCTTCTCGGAGAAGAATTCTTCCGCCTCCAGCACCTCGGTGCGCTGCAAATGGCGGATCTCGATCGCCAGCCGCTCCATCGAGGAGGCGATGACGCCGAGGACCGCGAAATACATCGCGTGGCGGTCGCGCGGGATGACCTGCGTCGAGACGGGCTCGACGGCAAGGCCCATCGCCTTGGCGACATGCGCCTCCACGCGCGGATCGACCTGCGCGAAGGTGCCGACGGCGCCGGAGATGGCGCAGGTCGCAACCTCCTTGCGCGCCTCGACCATGCGCTCGCGGCCGCGCGCGAATTCGGCGTAAGCCTGCGCCAGCTTCAGTCCGAACGTGGTCGGCTCGGCGTGAATGCCGTGCGAACGGCCGACGGTCGGCGTCATCTTGTATTCGAAGGCGCGGCGCTTCAAAGCCGCCAACAGCGCGTCGAGATCGGCGATGAGGATGTCGGCGGCGCGCACGAGCTGCACATTGAAGCAGGTGTCGAGCACGTCCGAGGACGTCATGCCGGAGTGCATGTAGCGCGCTTCGGGCCCGACGATCTCGGAGACGTGGGTCAGGAAGGCGATGACGTCGTGCTTGACCTCAGCCTCGATGGCGTCGATGCGGGCGACGTCGAACTTCGCATCCTTGCCCTTGGCCCAGATCGTCTTCGCCGCGTCCTTCGGGATGACGCCCAGCTCGGCCATGGCGTCGGCCGCGTGCGCCTCGATCTCGAACCAGATCTTGTATCGCGTCTCCGGCGACCAGATGGCGGCCATCGCCGGGCGGGAGTAGCGGGGGATCATTGTTTCGACACTCTCAATTCGTCATTCCGGGACGCGAGCAAAGCGAGCGGACCCGGAATCCAGACGCTTGCACAGTCTCTGTTCCTCGATTCCGGGTTCGCACTGACGCGCGCCCCGGAATGACCAATTCACGCCGCTTCACCGCGCGCCATCGCGCCGGCGTTGCGGATGGCAGCGATGTTGCCCTTGTAGTCGCCGCCCTTGAACACCGCGGAGCCGGCGACCAGCACATTGGCGCCGGCGCGCACGACATCGGCCGCGTTCGCCGCAGTGACGCCGCCGTCGACCTCGATATCGATCGGCCGGCCGCCGACGAGGGCGCGCACCTGTGCGATCTTGTCGAGCGCCGCGGGGATGAAGGTCTGGCCGCCGAAGCCGGGATTGACCGACATGATCAGGACGAGGTCGACGAGGTCGATGACGTGCTCGATCGTCGATACCGGCGTGCCGGGGTTCATGGTGACGCCGGCCTTCTTGCCGAGCGCGCGAATCGCCTGCAGCGAGCGGTGGATGTGCGGGCCGGCCTCGACATGCACGGTGATGATGTCGGAGCCGGCCTTGGCGAACGCTTCAAGATAGGGGTCGCAGGGGCTGATCATCAGGTGGACGTCGAAGCTCTTCTTCGAGACGGGACGCAGCGCCTTCACGACGTCGGGGCCGATGGTGATGTTGGGGACAAAGTGTCCGTCCATCACGTCGACATGGATCCAGTCGGCGCCGGCGGCCTCGATCGCCCGGATTTCCTCGCCCAGCCGCGAGAAGTCGGAGGCGAGGATCGAGGGCGCGATGAGCAGCGGCCGCGGCATGGATGGGGTCTCCGTCAGGCGTCCGCCGTACCATGCGGGTGTGGCAGCGGCAACGCACGGACTTGCGGCATCCCCGGCAATTGAGGCCGCTGGCGGCAAGTTTTGCCGGTCCGGGGCGCGGGCAGGCAGGCGGGGACAAGTGGAAATGCCAAGGAAACCCTCGGCTTTCGTGCGGCTGCGGACTGGCCCGGCACTTGCGAGAGGAACTGCGGGCGACAGCGCCGGAAACATGCCGGCCGGTCATGAAGGACGTTGCGTATGGCGATCTCGGCCACTTCCTCCTCGGACGCCTTAACCTATCTCCAGTCTCTGTTGCAGACCGCCGGCAATCTCGCCGGCAACGCCGCGGGAGTCGGCCCGGTCGGCGACTGGATGGCCAGCGCCGGCACCGGCGGCAGCCAAACCGCCGGCGCGGCTTCCGCCGGTCAACAGACCTTCGGCATGGCGCCGCCGCCGTTCAAGGACGGCACAATGGCGGCGCTGATTGCGCTCAAGGGCCAGGACACGGGCGGCAGCGCGCAGAGCCTGTTCGCCAAGCTCGACACCGACGGCGACGGCAAGGTCAGCCAGAGCGAGCTCGAGACAGGGCTGAGTCCGTCGGGCGTCGACACGTCGGGCGCCGACGCGCTGTTCTCGAAACTCGACCAGAACGGCGACGGCAGCATCGATCAGGGCGAACTGACTTCGGCGACGCGGCGCGGTCACGGCCGGCACCATCACGGGATGGCGGCGGCCGGCACGGGCGGCGGTGACGGCGGCAGCGCCGACAGCCTGCTCAACGCCACGGGCGCGGACGGCGCCAAGACCCAGACCGCGACCAATGCCGACGGTTCGTCGACGACCACGATCACCTATGCAGACGGCTCGACCGTGACCATGACGACGCCGGCGGTGCAGGCGAGCGGCTCGTCCTCGGGCAATGGCGCGACCACGCAGGCGGCGGCGAATGCGAGCCCAGTCAACTTGATCGAACAGCTCATCAAGATGCAGGCGCAGCTCATCGGCAAACAGGCCGCGAGCGTCTCAGCGATCGCCTGAGCCGTCGCGCGTCGCCCAGCGCGCCAGTGGCCGCATGAGATGCGGCAGCAGGTAGATGGGGAACTGCGCCACCGCGAAATAGAGCCAGGCGATATCGGACACGGCGAAGCCGGTCGCCGCCAGCATGAGGCCGACATTGCGATTGCCGGCCAATACGCCGAGGGCGAAGGCGCGCGCCCGACCCGCCGGCCAGAAGACCAACGTCGTCACAGCGGACATGCCGAGCGACAGGCCGAAGGCGAGCAGCGTCAGCTTAGCCACAAGCATCGGCTCGTTGACGATATGGGCGGTGACGCCGTCCATCGCGGCAATGGCGAAGCTCATGAACATCAGCACGCTCAAGCCGTCGATGCGCTGCGCCTGCGCCTCGATGAAGACGCCGCCGGCGAGGCGGCGGATGACCGCCGCGCCGAGCGCCGCACCGCCGATGATGAGGGCAAGCCGCAGGCCGAGCGCGAATGGCGAAGCGAGCGCGGTGCCGAGGAACACATGCGTGAACAGCCAGGCCGACAGCGGCGCAGCGGCGACCGTCACGATGAGCCCGGCGAGCGTCAGCGCCACGTCGAGGCCGAGCAGCGCCGCGACTGCCGGCGCCGACATCAGCCCCGGGCCCGCAAGCTGCAGCACCAGCATGAAATAGAGCCCGGGCGCGGCCTCGGCGATCCCGGCATGCGAGAACGCCACGCCCATCAGTGCCGGCGCGATCAGCATCAGCCACAAGACCGAGGCGGCGATCAGGCGCGGCCGCGTGAAGTAGCGGCGCAGTGCGACCGGATCGACGCGCAGAAATGCGAGAGTCAGCATGCCGACGATCACCACGCCGAGCGCCGGCTTCAACAGCGCGGCGAGCTGCGGCAGAGCAAGCCCGATGAAGATCGAGGCCGCCGCGAGCAGCGTGCCGTGGCGGCCGATCAGACTCAAAGCGGCCGCGAGCGCGGCAAGCGCATTCATGTCGGGGAAAACTCCGCCGCCCGGCTGGGCTCGACGCCCTTGATAGCGCCTTACAAACGGGCGATCTATGCCGGACAAGCTGACCCGGCATGAGCTGTGGAAGGGAAGACGGACATGGCGCGTACCGATGCGATCGTCCTGGGGGCCGGAATCGTCGGCACCTCCGTCGCGCTGCAACTCGCCAAGCGCGGCCTGTCGGTGGCGCTGGTCGACCGCAAGGGCGTCGGTCTCGAGACCTCCTACGGCAATTCCGGCGTCATCGAGGGCAGCACCGTTTTCCCAGCCGCGTTCCCGCGCGACCTGCGTGCGCTGATGCGCGTCGCGTTCAAGCAGGCGAGCGAGGCCAATTACCATCTCTCGTTCCTGCCGCAGGTCGCGCCATGGCTCCTCGCGTTTCGCTATTATTCGCAGCCGCGGCGTCTCGCCGAGACGGCGCGGGCCAACCGGCCGCTGTTCTCGCGCGCGGTCGGCGAGCACGAGGCTTTGATGCAGGAGTCGGATGCGACCTACCTCCTGCGCAAGACCGGATGGATGAAGCTCTACAGCCGCGAGGACGCGCTCGAGAAGCTGCGGCCGGAGTTCGAGGTGGCGAAGGAGTTCGGCCTGCCGCTCGAAACACTCGACACGAAAGGCGCGCAGGCGCTGGAGCCGAACCTGCGGCCTGTGTTCTCGCAGGCTGTGTTCTGGCCGAGGGCCGCGAGCATCAGCAATCCGCTGGCGCTGACGCGCGCTTACGCCAAGCGCTTCGCCGCGCTCGGCGGCGTCACTGTCAACGGCGATGCGCGCTCGCTGCATCGTTCGGGCAATGGCTGGCGCGTCGAGACCGACGAAGGCGCGCTCGATTCAGCCAACGTCGTGGTCGCCCTCGGACCGTGGGCGCCGGACGTGCTGGAGCCGCTAGGCCTCAAGCTGCCGATGGCGGTCAAGCGCGGCTATCACCGGCATTTCCGCGCCGAAGGCAATGCGTCGCTGGCGCGGCCGGTGGTCGACGCCGAAAACGGCTTCCTCATCACGCCGATGGAGCAGGGCAT
>Ga0070658_10004720_pt1 | contig 11080 bp, 11 predicted proteins | sample KBSC13metaG_FD_64664 | JGI IMG/M metagenome (GOLD analysis project Ga0070658, IMG submission 64664) | Corn rhizosphere microbial communities from Kellogg Biological Station, Michigan, USA - KBS C1-3 metaG | ecosystem: Host-associated > Plants > Roots > Rhizosphere > Soil ... | reverse complement strand
ATGCGCTTGATCTGCGACTTGATATTTGCCACGGGGACTCGTCTTTCCGTTCGGTGTATTCGGTGTACTGGATGTGCCGCTCAGCGAGAGAGGGCGCTGACGCGGCTATTCGTGCGGTTCTCACCCACACGCAAGCCAACAGGCAACTTTACCAGAAGCTAGCGGTCTTCAGGTGCATATGAGCCCGTCGTCAGCTCGTCGAGCAGCGTCGGACCGTTCGGCTCCCAGCCGAACTCGATGCGCGCTCCGCTCCCGGTGGCCTGCTGATCGAGCATGAGGGCGTCAGCGAAGTCGCGTCCGAGCCGCGCCCTGGTGGCCTCGATGGTCTCTGCCTCGTCTCCTCCCGCAATGTGGGCGGCGTCGGCTGCGGCCGCGCCGAGTTCTCGGACCGTCGGATTCTCGCCACTTGCGCCGATATGCAGGCTGCCAGCATCCGCCTGTTCGAACGCGAGCACATACAGCGCGGCGAGGTCGTCGACGTGCACAGTCGGCCAGTGCTGGGAACCGTCTCCGATCAGGTGAAGAACCGGCACGACTCCGCTGCCACGCGGTGCATCCGAGATCAACGTCGGAAGCCCGCGTCCATAGCCGTAGACGATGCTCGGAACAACGATCGCCGTGTGCACACCGTTTGCCGTTCGAACCCGCTCGTCGATCGGCAGCCTCCATCGCGACCCAGCAGGTGGGTCGAACTCGGACGACTCTGTGATGTCGCTGTTGTCGCCGTAGATCCAGATTCCGCTCGTGTGCACGTATGGTTTCGAGCTGCCTTCCAGCCCGGCGAACACCGCGGTGACGAATGCCTCGTCCACGGCAGCTGCCGTGTCGTCGCCTGGACTGGCCGTGTGGATGACCCCGTCGCTGCGGCTCGCCTGATCGCTGACGAGTTCTGAATCGGTGATGTCACCGATCAGAGCCGTCGCTCCTTCCGCTTCGACCGCGTCGGCCTTCTCGGTCGAGCGAACCAGTGCGGTCACCTCATGCCCTTCGGCAATCAAGCGGCGCAGAACGGATGAACCAATGAAGCCGGTACCACCGGTGAGAAAGACGCTCATGGAATCAAGTCAACCAGCTTCTGCGCGGATCGTGGGCAGATCACGGAGAGAGCGCGGCGCGAAACCTGGGGCGTAACCTCGAATGATGACCGGATCAGCTGCATCAATAGCCATTGTCAACGCATACATCGTGCCGGTTGCCGGCGCCGAAATCGAATCAGGAACGATCGTCATCGAGCAGGGCAAAATCGCCCAATTCGGTTCGGACGTCGCGGTGCCTGACGGCATCCAGACCATCGACGCGACCGGCAAGTGGGTACTGCCCGGATTCATCGAAGCGCACGGACACGTCGGAATCCATGAAGAAGCCAACGGCTCAGCAGGCAACGACACAAACGAGATGACCGACCCGAACACGGCTGGGGTGCGCGCGATCGATGCGATCGACATCGAAGACGAGGGGTTCAGAGATGCGCTGAGCGGCGGCGTCACCTCCGTCGTGGTGAAGCCAGGGAGCGGAAACGTCATCGGTGGACAGACCGTCGCGATCAAGACGTGGGGCGGGCGAACCATCGACGAGCAAGTGATCACAGAAGCTGTGAGCGTGAAGTCGGCCCTCGGCGAGAATCCGAAACGGGTATATAGCGAGAAGAGTCGGATGCCCAGCACGCGGCTCGGCGTCGCATACGTGCTTCGGCAGGCGTTCGTCGACGCGCAGAACTATGTTGCGGCGCGCACCGCTGCCGAGTCGGAAGGTAGACCATTCGAACGCGACCTGAACAAGGAGACGTTGGGGCGAGTGCTCTCGGGCGAACTCGCCTGGGATCAGCATGTGCACAGGCACGATGACATCGCTACGGCCATTCGGCTTGCCGAGGAGTTCGGATACCGGCTGGTGATCAACCACGGAACGGAGGGTCACAAACTCGCTGACGTGCTTGCTGAGAAGGACATTCCGGTGATCTTCGGGCCGATGTTCACGTCACGATCGAAGGTCGAACTGCGCGATCGCGCGATCGCCAACCTCGGACAGCTCGCTGCGGCAGGCGTTCGAGTAGCCATCACCACGGACCATCCGGTTGTGCCGATCAACTTTCTTGTGCACCAGGCGTCGCTAGCGGTCAAGGAGGGTCTGACGCGTCAGAATGCTCTCGAAGCACTCACAGTGAACCCAGCGGCATTCCTCGGACTCGATGACCGCGTTGGATCGATTCGTCTGGGACTGGATGGGGACGTTGTGATCTGGTCTGGTGATCCGCTGGACGTCAACTCGCGTGCAGAACGGGTTTTCATAGCCGGGCGTGAGGTCTACCGGTTCGAGTCTGGGCACGGCCGTGTGACTGAACGGAGCACTCGATTCGACGAGTAGCGTGCTGGTTTGGCCCATAAGGGAGAAAGCCCCATAAGGCAGAAAACAGAGGGCGACCGAGCGGCTCGCCAATGCATGGGACAATTGCAGCACAATGTCACCACGAGCTTTGACGGCCATCGAGCCCGCCGCGACGGACCCCGCGCGCATCCGCAACTTCTGCATCATCGCGCACATCGATCACGGCAAATCGACCCTCGCCGACCGGATGCTTCAGATCACCGGAGTGGTTGACGACCGCGCGATGCGGGCGCAGTACCTCGACCGCATGGACATCGAACGTGAGCGGGGCATCACGATCAAGAGCCAGGCGGTGCGGATGCCGTGGGCGATCGATGAATCGAGCCAGTCGGTCGAAGCCGGCGTATACGCCTTGAACATGATCGACACACCAGGGCACGTCGACTTCACATACGAGGTCTCCCGTTCGTTGGCCGCATGTGAGGGTGCGATCCTGCTCGTCGACGCCGCACAGGGGATCGAGGCTCAGACTCTCGCCAATCTCTATCTGGCACTCGAGAATGATCTGACGATCATCCCGGTGCTGAACAAGATCGACCTTCCTGCCGCCGATCCTGACAAGTACGCAAAGGAGCTCGCGAGCCTGATCGGCGGAAGCCCAGACGACGTGCTGCGCGTCTCGGGCAAGACAGGCGCAGGCGTGCCTGAGCTGCTCGATCGGGTGACATCTCTCGTGCCGGCACCGAAGGGGGATCCCGCTGCGCCGACTCGTGCGATGATCTTCGACTCGGTGTACGACGCGTACCGCGGCGTGGTCACATACGTTCGCATGATCGACGGCCACCTGTCGCCGCGCGAGCGCATCCAGATGATGTCGACGCGCGCGATCCACGAGATCCTCGAGATCGGCGTGAGCTCGCCGGAACCGACCCCGAGCAAGGGTCTGGGTGTCGGCGAGGTCGGCTACCTCATCACCGGGGTGAAGGACGTTCGCCTTTCCAAGGTCGGTGACACGGTCACGACGGCCTCGAAACCCGCGACGGATGCTCTGCCCGGTTACACAGAGCCGCTGCCCATGGTGTTCTCTGGGCTGTATCCGATCGACGGCAGCGACTATCCGGAGTTGCGGGATGCGCTCGACAAGCTGAAACTGTCCGACGCGGCCCTCAACTACGAGCCTGAGACATCCGTCGCCCTCGGCTTCGGATTCCGCTGCGGGTTCCTCGGGTTGCTGCATCTGGAGATCATCACGGAGCGACTCGAGCGCGAATTCGGGCTGGATCTGATCGCGACGGCGCCGAGCGTGATCTACCAGGTGGCGACCGAGGATAAGAAGACCATCACGGTCACCAACCCAAGCGAGTTCCCAACCGGCAAGATCATGAGCGTCAGCGAGCCCATGGTCAAGGCCGCGATCCTCGCACCGAAGGATTATGTCGGCACCATCATGGAGTTGTGCCAGGGCAGACGTGGAACTCTGCTCGGTATGGACTACCTCGGCGAGGATCGTGTTGAGATCCGCTACACCATGCCGCTCGGCGAGATCGTCTTCGATTTCTTCGACCAGTTGAAGAGTAGAACGCAGGGCTATGCGAGCCTCGACTACGAGCCGGCAGGTGAGCAGGAGGCCGACCTGGTGAAGGTGGACATTCTGTTGCAGGGCGAGCAAGTGGATGCCTTCAGCGCCATTGTGCACCGCGACAAGGCGTATGCATACGGGGTGCTCATGACCGAGCGGCTGAAGAAACTGATCCCGCGACAGCAGTTCGAAGTTCCGGTGCAGGCAGCCATTGGTGCGCGCATCATCGCCAGGGAATCGATTCGGGCGATGCGCAAGGATGTGCTGGCCAAGTGCTACGGCGGTGACATCACGCGTAAGCGCAAACTGCTCGAAAAGCAGAAAGAGGGCAAGAAGCGCATGAAGATGGTAGGGCGCGTCGAAGTTCCACAGGAAGCCTTCATCGCAGCTCTCTCGGGTGACGCAGAGACGAAGAAGAAGTAGGCAGCAGCGAACCAATAACGACGCGAGTTACGCTTGTCGTTGGAGTCTCTGTCAGGAAGCGAAACACGCACATGCGCCGCAGCACATTCACCGACGCCCCCGTCACGTATGGTTCCGTGGGCGGAACTCAAGCCGACGACCTTCTTGTTTACCCGCCAAAGGGGTACCGCGCAATCGAGCGCAGGGTGAAGCTGGGCAGCGGTGACGAGCGCTTCGAGACATCCGCTCGATCGCTAATGACCTGGGGCATCCAACGCGGCAGCGGCATCGAGGTGACTCAGATCGAACCCGGCACTGGTGAGCAGTACGCCGGCGTCGTTTTCAATGATGACGGGTCCCCAGCCGAACTGCAGGAACACCGCGGCAACGAGACACTGTTCACCGACGATGGCACACCGTACATTGCCAACGGCATGACCGCTGTGCTGCGCATCCCACTCGGCCCGTTCCATGTCTCAGCCCCGCTGCGTGTCGTGTACGTGATTGACGAGCCGCGCAAGGTCGGATTTGCCTACGGTACGCTGCACGGACATCCGGAAAGCGGTGAAGAGGCATTCGTCGTCGAGCACCGTGACGATGATTCGGTCTGGCTGATGATTCGGGCATTCTCTCGACCGGCAAACGGCATGTACCGGCTTGCGTCACCCGTGCTGCGCTCCAACCAGTCGAAGTTCACGAAGCGGTACCTTCGGGCGCTGCATCCGGTGAGCGCGGCCTGAGCCAGATGCCAAGCGCGCTCCCCATCGCTGATCCGGCACCGGCAGACGGTCTCCTGCCTGCCAGCAGTGCCGTGGGAGCAGACCGACGCGACTTCGGCGTTTACCTGCACGTGCCGTTTTGTCGCGTGCGCTGCGGATATTGCGATTTCAACACATACACGGCGACGGAGCTTCGCGGCGTGCGCCAGAGCGACTACGCCAGCCAGGCGATGCTCGAGATCGAGCATGCGGCCCGTATCCTCGACAATTCAGGCGTGCAGCGCCGTTCGGTATCGACCGTGTTCTTCGGAGGCGGTACACCGACCCTGCTTCCCGCCGACGATCTGATCAGGATGTTCGACTCCGTGCGCGACACTTGGGGACTGGTCAGCGGTGCCGAGGTGACGACAGAGGCGAACCCGGACTCCGTCGATGCCGGATATCTCACACGCTTGGCCGACGCAGGATTCACGCGTGTGTCATTCGGTATGCAGTCCGCCGTTCCGCACGTGCTGGCCACGCTCGAGCGCACGCACGACCCCGAGCGGGTTCCGCAGGTCGTCGCGTGGGCGCGCGAAGCCGGATTGCAGGTGAGCCTGGATCTGATCTACGGAACGCCAGGGGAGTCGCTTGATGACTGGCGGCGATCGCTCGAGGCCGCGGTCGCATGCGACCCAGACCACGTATCCGCGTACTCGCTCATCGTTGAACACGGGACGAAACTCGCGCGACAGATCAAGTCTGGCGCCGTCGCACAGCCGGACGAAGACCTGCAGGCCGATATGTACGAGCTCGCCGACGAACTGTTGGCGTCGGCCGGTTTCGACTGGTACGAGGTCAGTAACTGGGCGAAGGACGACGCGCACCGCTCACGCCACAACCTCGCATACTGGCTTGGCCACGACTGGTGGGGTGTCGGCCCAGGTGCGCACAGCCACGTCGGCGGAGTGCGCTGGTGGAATGTGAAACACCCGTCTGCATATGCCGACCGGGTCCTGGCAGGCGTGTCACCTGCTGCTGGACGCGAGACACTCGACGAGAACACTCGAATGGTCGAACGCGTGCTTTTGAAGGTGCGAATTCGTGATGGCATTCCTGTTGCCGAGTTGACAGCGGGCGGCCGAAACGCGGTTGCCGGACTGATTGCTGACGAGCTCATCGACGCAAAAGCCGCCATCGGCGGCACCGTTGTGGTGACGCGCCGAGGGCGGCTTCTGGCTGATGCCGTGGTCAGACGGCTGTTGGATTGAGTCGAGCGCTCAGCTCACGAACTTGATCGACATCGGGTACGAGTACGCCTGGCCCTTGTTCGCGGCGACGGCAGCGATGATGCTGAAGACGATGATCACGACCTCCACGGCGAGGATGATGAAGATGCCGATGACGATGATCGAGAGGATGCCTCCGATGATGGCCGCGATCAACATGGTCAATTGGAAGTTCAAGGCCGTCGCAGAGTGCTGACGGATGAATGGCCCACGATCCTTGAGCACGAGATAGCCGATCAGTGACGGGATGAATCCGAAGAAGATGCCGAGCACGTGGATGACAGTTGCCCACAACTTCTCGTCGGACGGGTTGAGTTGATTGTTCGTCTCATACGGATTGGCGGGAGGCGGTGTTGCGTCGGACATTTCTCTCCTCAAGTCGTGCCCGGTGCGGGCATTGTTCTTCTGGCCCCTTACCCTATGGCAACGCTTGCCAGCGCGGAAGAGCCTCGGCTGGCGTGTTACGCCGGCGAAGGCGTGGACGACCGCGGGTTATTTGATGAGGCGGACGTTGAACGGGTACCGATAGCTGCCGCCACCCTGCACCTTGACTCCGCCGAGAATCGAGAAGATGACGTTCAGCACCCACCAGGCAAGCGGCAGTAGTCCGAGAATCGGAGAGATGAACCACAGCGGTATCGCCAGGATGCCAACGACGATCCACAGAACCACATAGCCGATCGTGAACGTGATCTGCCAGTTGAGTGCTTCCTTGCCCTCGACGTTGGTGCGCGGACCGCGATCCTTCAGCACCAACCAGATGATGAGCACGGGGATCGGACCGAGGATGCCCCCGAAGTGGGAGAGCGATGCCCACAGTTTGTCGTTTTCGGCGGTGAGCGGTGCAGCCGGTATGCCAGCCGGTTGCGCATTTGGATCTGACATGTTCGTGCCTTTCAGTGATGAGACTGCATCCACTTTGCGCACAACTCACTCAAGCGAGGAACCGATCGCGCGAGCAACACTGCGTGCACATGCATAAGGTACTGCTGGCCGCACACGTGCGCAATGATCCGCCATCCTGTGTGGCGCGATATGATTAGCACTCAGATATCGTGAGTGCTAATCATGGGTTGCGGCGGGAGGCGTGAATCGGATGGTATCGGAACGCAGCCTCGAAGTCCTGCGCGTGATCGTGCACGACTATGTCGCCTCACGCGAGCCAGTCGGCTCGAAGAGCATCGTCGAGCGGCATGCGTTCGGCGTGTCTGCCGCGACCATCAGAAACGACATGGCGGCGCTCGAGGAAGAGGAGCTGATCACCGCTCCGCACACATCATCCGGGCGCGTGCCGACGGACAAGGGTTACCGGTTGTTCGTTGACCAGTTGGCCGACCTGAAGCCGTTGTCGAGCGCGCAGCGGCAGGCAATCGAGGTGTTCCTCGGTCAATCTGTCGACGTGGACGACGTGCTTGCCAGAACGGTCCGACTGCTGTCTCAACTCACGCACCAGGTCGCTCTCGTGCAGTACCCGTCCGTATCGAATGCGCGCGTGAGGCACATCGAATTCGTACCGATCGCGCTGCGCAGGCTGCTGTGCGTGGTGATCGCGGATACCGGCGCCGTCGAGCAGCGCGCCGCCGAGACGCCCACGGACTTCGATGAGGCGTTCATCGCCGAGTTGCGTGCGCGCATCAACGCGACGGTCGGCGGGCTGACGTTCGCCGACGCTGTCGAGAAGCTTCGGGACATCCCAGATCAGCTCGGCGACCGCGCGACATCCGCCGCAATCGTCGGGGCCTTGATCGACCAGATCGAGAGCACCCGCCAAGAGAAACTCGTGATGGCAGGCGCGGCGAACCTCGTGCGCACCGAGCACGATTTCACCGGCAGCATCTACCCTGTTCTTGAGGCAATCGAAGAACAGGTGGAGCTTCTCAAGCTATTCGGTGAGATGGCAACGGAACAGCACGGCGTCTCGGTCAGCATCGGACGCGAGAATGCGTCGTTCGGGCTTGGGGAGACGTCGGTTCTTGCCAGCGGATACACGGGCGCGGGCGGCTCAACCGCCCACGTTGGTGTGCTTGGCCCGCTTCGCATGGATTACTCGAATAACATGACGGCGGTTCGCGCCGTCGCACGGTATCTGTCTCGTCAATTGGGCGAGGACTAGTACATCATCACGACAACGAAGGAAACGTAGCGTACGTGGCCGACCATTACGAAGTGCTTGGCGTCGATCGGAATGCGACCCAAGAAGAAATCAAAAAGGCGTATCGTCGTCTCGCTCGTGAGTTGCACCCGGATGTGAATCCGAGTGCCGAGGCATCCGAGCGGTTCAAACTGGTGACGCACGCGTATGACGTGCTGAGCGACCCAGACCAACGTCAGCAATATGACATCGGACCGCAGCCTGGCTTCTCTGGAGCGAACTTCGGGGGATTCGGGGACATTTTCGAGACATTCTTCGGCGGGGGCGGCTCGCAGCGCGGCCCCAAGTCACGCCGCGAACGCGGCCAGGACGCCTTGCTGCGCGTCGAGGTCGACCTCGACGAGGTGATATTCGGTGCGCATCGCGATCTCGAGGTCGATACCGCCGTCACCTGCGAGACCTGCAACGGGTCGTGCTGTCAGCCAGGCACGGCCCCTGTCACCTGTGACATCTGCCACGGGACAGGGCAGATTCAGCGTTCGGTCCGCTCGCTTCTCGGCAACGTCATGACCTCCACCCCCTGCGGCACCTGCCGCGGTTACGGCACCGTCATCGCCACACCGTGCGTGACCTGCCAGGGTCAAGGCCGGGTGCGTGCTCGCAGGACGGTGCCGGTCGACATTCCGGCGGGTGTCGACACAGGCCTTCGCTTGCAGATGCCTGGCAGCGGTGAGGCTGGTCCAGCTGGCGGTCCCAACGGTGACCTGTATCTCGAGATCAAGGTGAGGCACCACGAGGTCTTCAGCAGGGATGGCGACGACCTGCTCTGCACCCTCGAGGTGTCGATGACAGACGCCATACTGGGAGCCAACACGTCGCTGAAGGCTCTTGATGGCGACATCGACATCGAACTGAAACCAGGAACCCAAAGCGCCGAGATTCTCACCATCAAGGGCCGAGGAGTCTCACGTCTGCGCGGCAGCGGCAGGGGTGACCTGCGCGTCGGCGTGCAAGTGGTGACCCCATCGAAGCTCGATCGTAAAGAGCGCGACCTGATCGAGCAGTTCGCCCGTCTTCACAAGCACGATGCGCCGACGCTCGCGCACTTCCAGCAGGGACTGTTCGCGAAACTGCGCGATCGCTTCATGGGCGCCTGATGGCCCATTTCTACCTGAGCGACAACCTCGCCGGGGTGAGCGAAGGTGACAACGTCGCACTGGGTTCCTCAGAGTCTCGCCACATCGTGACCGTCAGCCGCACGCGTGCTGGCGATGCGATCCTGCTCGGCAACGGCCGTGGGGTGACCGTGGGCGGCACAGTAACGGCCGCCGATCCTGCTGGTGTCGTCGTGCGAGTCGAGCGCGTTGAGAACACCGCACGAAACCGGCAGCTCGTGATGCTCGTGCAGGCGCTCGCCAAGGGCGGCCGCGACGAATTGGCCGTGCAGGCCGCGACGGAGCTCGGGGTGGATGCTGTGATTCCGTGGAGCGCGGAACGCTCGGTGGCGCGCTGGGATGGCGCAAAGGCGACGAAGGGCCGCGACAGGTGGCAGTCGATCACACGCGAAGCGACCAAACAGTCGATGCGAGCCTGGTTGCCGGATGTCCGGCCGATCGCATCAACGTCTGTGCTCACCGAATCGGCCAGCGACATGCGCATGCTCGTGCTGGAGCCGACCGCGAAGACGCGTTTGACCGGTATCACTCCCGACGGCCGTGACCTCGCGATCGTCGTCGGCCCAGAAGGCGGTGTCTCGCCGAGAGAGCTCGAGGCGTTTGAGGCGGCGGGTGCAGAACCGGTGCGCCTGGGCACTGGCGTTCTGCGCACATCGACCGCCGGGCCCGCAGCTCTTGCCGTGATCAACATGATTCTCGGCCGATGGTGACACACGCCCTTTCCGTAGAATGGAACCATGAACTCAGCGCCTTCGCTTTTCTCGCGCATCATCTCCGGGGAGATCCCAGCGGATGTCGTCTATGACGGCGAGCGCGTGATCGCGTTCCGTGACATCGCCCCGCAAGCGCCCGTGCACATCCTCGTCGTGCCGAAAACCGAGCAATACCGCAACGTGGTTGAGCTCGCTGCTGGAGACCCCGAGCTTCTTGCTGAGTTGGTGGCGACGGCTGCGAAGATTGCTGACGAACAATCGAACGGGCAGTTCAGGCTCGTTTTCAACACAGGGGAGGACTCCGGCCAGACGATTTTTCACGTGCACGCGCACGTGTTGAGCGCCGCGGCAGGCGAAGTTCTCACGGAAGGCAGTCTTGGAAGCCAGTGACGCGTTCGAAGCGCGACTCCACGTGGATGGCGTGGCGATGGTGCGGTTGCTTGGGCCTCAGGACAGGCTGCTGACCACGATCGAAAAGCAGTATCCGCTTGTCGACGTGCACGTGCGCGGCAACGAGATCAGCCTGACCGGGGACAGAGAGCAGGTCGAATCTGCGCAGCGTTTGGTGCAAGAGTTGCTTGTGATGGTGCAGGGCGGTCAGGATTTGAGTCCTGTCGAGGTCACCAGCTCCGCGCGGATCATTGAGTCGGATGCGAATCTCAGCCCTGCCGACGTGCTCAGCCAGGCGATTCTCACGACGCGAGGCAAGAGCATCCGTGCGAAAACACTCGGGCAGAAGCAGTACGTCGACGCCATCGATGAGAACACCATCGTGTTCGGCATCGGTCCGGCAGGTACCGGGAAGAC
>Ga0070658_10004718_pt1 | contig 11084 bp, 11 predicted proteins | sample KBSC13metaG_FD_64664 | JGI IMG/M metagenome (GOLD analysis project Ga0070658, IMG submission 64664) | Corn rhizosphere microbial communities from Kellogg Biological Station, Michigan, USA - KBS C1-3 metaG | ecosystem: Host-associated > Plants > Roots > Rhizosphere > Soil ... | reverse complement strand
TCACCCCCTGGTTTGTCTACTTTTTTGCGCAGGTTGGCCACGAATGTCTCGACCGTATTGTGTTGCACGCGGGCATCATCGGCCCAGACGTGGTCGAGCAACTGGTCTTTACTGAGAACCTCGCCGCGCCGGGCTGCCAGGTATTCAAGCAGTTGAAATTCTTTGGCGGTCAGATGCACCGGCTTGCCAGCTTTGGTGACCGTCTTGCTAATATTGTTGATGGTGACATCACCGATGGTGTAGCTCGTACCCTCACCGGTAGCCGGCCGCCGAAGCAGCGCGCGGATGCGGGCCAGCAGCTCATCGAAACTGAATGGTTTTGGCAGGTAGTCATCAGCTCCCGTATCCAGCCCCTGCACCCGGTCACCGATGGTACCCCGAGCCGTCAGCATCAGTATGGGCATGAATTTTTTCTGCTCGTGCCAGAGCTTTATCAGTCCTGGGCCGTCGTATTTGCCCGGAATCATCCAGTCCAGTAGCACCAAGTCGTACATACCGGCACCGGTGAGTGTCTCTGCCGCATCACCGTCCTCGGCCACATCCACCACATAGCCCTCGGCCTGCAAACCGCGCTGCAAGCTACTAGCTATCTTTGCTTCGTCTTCAACTACCAGTATTTTCATGCAAGTATCCTGTTTATCGTACCCACATTGTCCCAACCGAACCTGAAGATTGGCTGCGTGCAGCTACTCGTCGAGTACCGATTTGAACTTCTCGACTAGATCAACCGGCGTCGGATCAACATTGTTCAATAAGGCGAGGTAGGTGCCCACGAAGTCGCCCATGGCGATAGCATAAGCTAGCTGCTGCAAAATCGTGTCACCTTCCGGCTCAACCACGATAGGGGCGGGCCGCTTACCCGAAAGCAGCCGTTCACTCACTTCAAAGCGCTTCTGCACCCGAGGATGCTCAAGGCTGGATCGGATTTCAACGACAGCAAATGGCTTGTCCACCGGGTGGCTCGTCCAGCCTATAAACTCGTTATGGTTGAACTCGGGATACTGATACACCCATGACGTGTTTTTGGAGTTTTCATTGGCGCATATTTTCCACTTGTTAGCCGCCGCAAACATGAGCGGGCCGGAATACATTACCAGTGTTTTACCCATGAGTTCTTGCGCGATTTGCTTCGCCGGGTTCCGGGCCGTCAGCACAGTCGGCCCCCACGATTCTATATGTGGTTTTAGCCACGCTCCCAATTGTTGAAGCTCGCCAGTGTCTTCCACACATAAGTCTAGTGGCGCCAGAACGTGTACCAGGGCACTAAACAGATATAGTGTTGCCATTCGTGGCTGAATACCACTTGGCACCTCATAAAGCGGATACCCCTTAGCTCTCGCTTTATCGGCCAATTTACCCCCGGAGGCTATCACTGCAATCTGAGCGCCCTTTTTTTCGGCGTGCTCGAGCGCTTCAAGCGTTTCTTCGGTGTTGCCCGAGTAACTCGAGGCTATAAATAGAGTTTTCGGGCCGACATAATCCGGCACCACGTAGTTGCGGACGATTTCAAAGGGAACCCTTAGCCGCGGCCAAGCCCCCATAATAACGCCATACAAAGCAGAACCACCCATGCCACCAAGTACGACGTTCAGAATTTCATCGTTCGGTGTAAAACGGGCATTAAACTCCCGCGACAAATACTCCCACTGCTTGCCCGAGACACCCAAAGCATCTTCCTTGTCTTGTTGGTGAATTTTTTTTAGATCGTCCAGCATAGTGCCTCCTCTATTCCCCTATTGCTTATCCTCAATCTTTGATACTATACTAATTGTAAATTGATAATGTGACTATCAAGGAACATTATATGACGAGACCGAATCGTCCCCTACATTAGAATCAGAGGACGATACGGCTCAAAGCTTTATACTTGTTAATTGTGAATTGCCCGCACGGCGGGCGTAGGGGGTAGGGATGCTTTTTGGACACCAAAACGATGATACGAACCAGCCAGTCGGGCCAACACCGGTCGTAGGGGGGGCAAACGAGCCTCAAGATACCGGTCTCAATCCCCTAGCCGTCGACCCCGCTACCGGCGCCAGCCTGCCGGTCGCCCCGCCCGAAGAACCCAGCGCCTCCGTGCTCGACCAACCCAGTTCAGAGCCCACGCCCGATGACACCGGTGCCGCTTCGCCCCTCTCTTCCGCTCCGGATCCGCTGGACACGGCACAAGGCCAGCCGGCAGACGACACTTCGACAGCACTGACTACCAATGATACTCCGGTCGCACCCACCGACACCAACCCGCGCGCCGAAGCCGGATCAGACGATTTGCTAGCACTCAAGCAGCAGGCCCTGACTCAGCTGAGCCCTCTGGTCAGCCAGCTCGACCAGACTCCCGAAGAAAAATTCCGCACCACCATGATGATGATCCAGAGCACCGATAACCAGACGCTCATAAAGGACGCCTATGAAGCCGCACAGGCCATCCCCGACGAAAAAGCCCGTGCTCAGGCCCTGCTCGATGTCGTCAACGAAATCAACTACTTCACCCAGCAACAAAAATCAGCCTAAAATAGGCAGCGCCCGTGGGTGGGAGAGTATGCTATAACCTATGCGGATACCTCTGCCAAAACCAATATTCAAACCTAGCCGCCCTAGCCTTAGACAAGTCAACAACTTACTATTTGCGGCTATCGTGGTCATAAACCTGTATATAATCGCGGCACCTGTTTGGCCGCAAATGACCTACTGGTGGCAGTCCCATCATAGTAACCGCCGGGCCGAACTGAGCCAGATAATCCACCAGCCATCTAATACTAGCGCAAAGCCTCCCGCCCTTGCTCGGAACAGCCTGGTCATCCCCGCTATGCTTTTGAACTCACCTACACTAGAGGGCCCGGAAAGCAACTGGTTCAATCTGCTGAAACAGGGTATTTGGCGCTGGCCAGACAGTAGCACGCCCGATAAAGGCGGCAACACCGTCTTTCTAGCCCACCGCTTTTCCTACACCGGCCCGCACGGCGCATTCTACTATCTGGACAAGGTGAGGGTTGGCGATGAGATCGGTGTTATTTGGAGTGGCAAGACATACAATTACACGGTTGTTAGCAGCACCGAAGTACCGCCCACCGACACCGCCATCGAAGATAACACTGCCGATGCTAGGATTACCCTGTTTACCTGCACGCCCCTGTGGCATCCCGTAAACCGCCTGGTCGTCGTCGCTAAACTGAAAGACGCATCATGAGTGAAAAGAAAAAGTTCTGGATACTACTTGTACTACTCACCCTCAGCATAGCCCTACTGTTTTATCTGAATTACAGCAACGAAAAACTATTTATAAGTCGCGTTTAAACCACGACCGAATGGTTGTGGTTATATACGGTGTAAGCCGGATAGGCGAGCGTAGCTCGGTCACGCGACTTTCCATTACTTTTAGCAAGCTTAAGAGTAATGATCGGCTAATCTTCGGTGACTTCTTGGGCTGCAGCTTTTTTGCTGGGCCGCTTCCAGATGCGCACCACCATGGCTACGAGCAAGATTATCGCAGCGAGCGTAACGATGCCGGCTATGGCGATACCGGTGTTGCTTAGGCCGCCACCGGCTGAGCCGGTTGAGCCAGTGCTGCCGCTAATGACATTAGTGCCGTTATAATTGTTGGTGTCGTATGTCCCGGAACCGTATGTCGATGCAAGTATGGGCGTGTAGTATGTTGCAATCATTTTTGTTTATTCCATTGTTGACTTCAATATGCTTATGATATCATGATGGAAGCTAATAGCAATAATAGAATCGAGGGTAAATAACAATGTTGTCACAACTTGCATTCCTGGATCTTTCAACTCCAGATCTGCTCATCATACTGGCTATCGTGCTGCTGCTGTTCGGCGCTAAGAAGTTGCCTGAGCTGTCACGCAGCCTGGGTAGCTCGGCACGCGAATTACGCAAAGGTTTGAGTGGAGATGAACAGAAGAGCAAAGAAGCCAGCGACGCGAAGACCAGCGAAAGCTGAGATCGCCACCAGGGAAAAGCTCCCTCTCATAGAACACATTAAAGAATTACGGCGGCGACTATTTTATGTCGCCGCTTGTGTTGCGGTGGGAAGCGCTATTGCCTATGGGCTAGAGAGAAAGCTCATAGATGTCTTGTTGCGCCCCAGCCACGGCCAGAATTTCATCTATACCTCACCTCTCGGCGGTATAAACTTCCTTTTTAGCGTCTGTCTGGATATCGGACTCATCTTAGCCACACCAGTTATCATTTATCAGCTACTGGCTTTCCTGGCGCCCATAATGCGTAACGCCACGCGCCGGTTCCTGCTGTTCTCTTCTGCCGCAGCCGGTGTAGTCGCCGTCGGTGGGGTCATGTTCGGTTACTTCATAGGCCTGCCAAGTGCCTTGCATTTCCTGCTGCACCAATTCGTCGGTGTGCAGGTTCGTCCGCTTATCACTATCCAGTCATATATCCAGTTCGTCGCCCTCTACCTGTTCGGGTCGGCTTTGATGTTCCAGCTGCCGCTCATTATGTTCATCATCAACCGTATTAAACCGCTGAAGCCAAGCGGACTCTTCAAATATGAACGCTACCTGATAGTGTTTGCTTTCGTAGTGGCATTTATCATGAACCCGACGCCGAATGTCATCGACCAGATGCTGGTAGTTATACCTATTATTGTCATGTACCAGGTCGGCATCGGCCTAATATGGTTCGTAAACCGTCAGAAAAAGCCCAGCCGCGTCCAGCTACTTCGTGAGCAGGACGCCAAACGGCAAGCCGAACGGGCCAGCCGCCAATTGACGCCACTGGCGATCGAAGAGCCAGTCTTCACGACACCTAAACCCACCCCAGTCGCGCCTGAAGCTGCGCCTGCCGCCACCGAACGACCGCTTAAGTATGCTACCGATTTCGTCCGTGCCCCACGCAGCTCCTATGCCCCGCTCCGCGGCCAGCTCGTACAATAACGGCCACGCGGGCTCTTGACATTTATTACGCTTTTGCTTACAATCGCGCCTATACCCTACAAAAATCAAAATAAAACAATAAACAAGGCACCACTATGAACGCACACGTCTCCCAATTAATGGACAAAGAAGTCTCCCGCAAGGAGTTTCTGGGTATGTCAGGCCTGGCTATCGCTTCGATTTTCGGCTTCGGCACGGTCATAAAGCTACTTACTGGCAAATCCCTGGGCAGCAGCCACCACTTCAGTAGCGGCTATGGGTCCAGTTCCTACGGTGGCAAAGACTAGTCCCTTTATCAGATACCCTAGATATCGTTATGGGCAGTCAGCTCCTGTTATACTTTGGGGCATAACTAATTCCTAACTCGGGGGAATAAAAAGAACATGACATCTCGGTTACCCAGTCCCGGCGGTGATGCAAACATAAGGGGAGACATCCTCGACGATTACCTGCCGTAGTCACATACTACCGATTAATGCATACGCCTCACGCTAGATAATCCGCCGGCAAAAACGGACTCCGCTATCAGAGTCCGTTTTTGCATCTTATCTTATAGGAGTTTACATACCCATGCCCATGCCGCCCATGTCGGGGGCACCGCCGGCCGCCTTAGGCTCCGGCACTTCTACTACCAGTGCGCCCATGGTCATGCTGGTACCGGCGATACTAGTTGCGTTCTGCACTGCCTGCTTGGTCACGGCCACCGGGTCGACGATACCGGCCGTTTTCAGGTCGACGAGCCCGCTCGGGCTATTCACGTTCACACCCTGCCCTGCCTTGGCCTTTTTGACCTGAGGCAGCCACTCGTCGGCATTGAGGCCGCTATTGGCCATCAGGATGCGGAACGGCTGTTCCAACGCCTTTACAAGCAGTGACTTACCGGCACTCACCGAATCATCGCCGTCGTCAGTAGAGACCGCTCCCGCTAAGTTGATGAGCGTCACACCACCACCGGGTACAATACCTTCGGAGAGGGCAGCTTTTACAGCGGCCACGGCGTCATCCACGCGGTATTTCTTCTCTTCTATCTCGGTCTCGGTCGCACCGCCGACTTTGATGACGGCAACTTTACCACCGAGCGCTGCGCGGCGCTTTTCCAGGTTTTCTTTGTCGTATTCACTGGTGGCAGCATCGGCCTGCACTTGAATCTGTTTTATCCGCGCACTCACCTCCGCACTTGAGCCGGCACCTTCAATGATAGTCGTTTCATCCTTGGTCACGATCACCTTGCGGGCCGTCCCCACCACATCCAGGTCGACATTTTCGAACGTCATGCCGCGGTCATCCGTAATTACCTCGGCACCCGTCAGGATAGCAATGTCGTTCAGCATATCTTTGCGGCGGTCACCGAAAGCCGGCGCCTTTATGGCGACGGTATTAAACACGCCCTTCAGGCGGTTCAGTATCAGCGTGCCGAGCGCCTCACCTTCGACGTCTTCGGCAATCAACACTAAGTCTTTTTTGCCACTTTGTGCCAGTTTTTCGAGCAATGGCAAGAACTCCTGCACGCTACTAACTTTCTTATCTGTTATGACGATGGCTGGTTTATCATAAACAGCCTCCATGCGGCCGGTGTCAGTCACCATGTAGGGGCTCACGAAGCCGCGGTCGAACGTAAAGCCTTCCACCACTTCGCTCTCCAGCGTCAGGCCACGGCCTTCTTCTACCGTCACCACGCCGTCTTTGCCGACTTTCTCGATCACTTCAGAGATAAGCTTACCAATAGCCTCATCGCCAGCAGAGATGGTGGCAACTTCGGCTACCCGCTTCTTGTTGCCCTGTATGTCTTCGGCTAGTCCGGTCAGCTGGGCCTCCACCTCCACAGCAGCCGCTTCCAGCCCTTTGCGCAGCAACATTGGGTTGTGTCCGGCGGCAATCAGCTTATTAGCCTCGTTCAAGATGTGATAGGTTAGCACCGTCACTGTGGTCGTGCCATCGCCTGCCACATCGTTCATTTTGTTGGCAGCCTGTTTGATCAGCTCGGCGCCCACTTTGTAGCCCAACGTTTCGTCATCGACATCGGCGATTTCCACGCCTTTGGCAACTGTCACACCGTCGTGCGTCACACTTGGCGCACCGTAGCTTTTACTAATCACTACGTTGCGGCCCTTCGGCCCCATAGTTGTCTTTACTGCGTTGTATAAAATCTCTGCCCCGCTTAAGATCCTGCGGCGTGCATCGTCATCGTAAAAAACTTTCTTGCTCATTACACTCTCCTACTTTACCGTCGCTAAAATATCTTCTTCTTTGACCAAAAGATACTCAGTGGTATCAACTTTGATCTCGGTCTGGCTGTAACTCTTGTAGATAATCTTGTCACCCAGCTTCACGCTCTTTACATCTTTGCCCACGGCTACTACCTTGGCGACTTTTGGCTTTTCTTGGGCGCCGCCCGGCAGGTACAGCCCGCTGGCCGTCTTAGTAGCAGCTTCTTCGGTCTGTGCGACAACATAGTCTGCGACCGGCTGTATAGGTACACTCATAAGTACTCCTTTTGTCGTTAAATGATCAATGATCAAGGTTCAATGAATAAATGATCGGCTGCAGAATGCATTGAACATTGCTCATTCGCTCATTGAACATTGTCCCGTGTCAGCACTCACTATAGCCGAGTGCCAATTCCCCGTCAACCCCGTTCGGTATCATTGTTTTCTTCCCTAAAATATGATATTTTATGGGCTTCCCGTTACTCCGACCGAAAGGCAGAAGTCACATGGAAGTACACAGAGAAATCCGGTTACCTGATTTCGGGTATGTCGGCCTCGCATGGGTGGACTGCAGAAAGGGTGAAGAGTCCGTAATGCTTCGGCAGTAAGTCGAAACCGAGGCAGACTGGAACGTCATCACGTTCGCCATCGCCAGCCACCCTCAGACAAGCTGGCAACAGAGGCTGCGTGACTGGCACCGCTTCGGCGTACGCCTCGTCCCCCTAGGTCAAGATCCCGAGACCCAACTATTCACGGTCGCCCACGAGATCTTCGACGACATCGCGAAACAGGCAAATGTACTGCTCCATCTGGGCGATCTGAAGCCAGACAGACGGACCATTCGCCGCCACAGAGGGCGGTACCCAGCACTACAAGCGCTCTGAAGAACTTCCATCGGGAACCCCAGACGACCGTACCGGGCAGCCGACCACGCTAAGGCCAAAAGTTAAGCGTGTGCTCCGCCCGGTACGGTCCTGGGATCCCCGGGTTCGATCGTGCGAGACATATGTCTCCGTTGCTAAGTAGCAAGCACTATCGGATCCGGGATTTTATTTTTTAGCAGCTAAGTCTTTGAGCAGTTCCCGGGCCACCTCCCGCTCATCCCAGGGCAACCTTCCGCCGCCCATCGCTCTGTAATCTTGGTGACCAATGCCAGCCAAAAGTACTGTATCGCCTGCCTTAGCCGCCTTGAAGGCAGCCTGAATGGCCTCGAGCCGCTCAGGAACTATTTCCGTCCTGTCGGCTCCCCCTGCTTCTACAATCCCTTCATAAACCGCCTCACGTATAGCTTCAGGGTCTTCGGTGTACGTTTCATCGTCCGTTAGATATATTTTGTCCGCCGTCCGAGCCACTACCTCGCCCATTATGGGCCGCTTCGTCCTATCCCGATCCCCTGTTGCGCCAAATACGACCGCTACGGCACCAGGCGTTGATTCTTTAAGTGCCGATATGACATTCTCAAGTGCGTCCGGAGTGTGGGCGTAATCCACTATCACCACAAAGTCCTGGCCGGCGTCTATGGGCTCCATACGCCCGGCCACGCCCGCCAAAGCCGCGATCCCCTGCTCTATCTGTTCGCGCGTCAGCCCCACTGCTCGACCCACTGCTACGGCTGCCAGAGTGTTATACACATTGAAGCTTCCCGGCAAGCGGCTGGTAATGTGGTAGGTTTCGCCGCCAATCTCGCTAGTATACCTAAGGCCGTTCGCATCCAGCCTGATATCCTCGGCACGCACCTCACCGGCCTCCACACCGTACAATATCGAATTCTGGGTCTCGGCGGCAAAGCTGGCGCCATACCGATCATCGGCATTGGCAATCCCCATCTGAAGCCCCTTCTTGTTGCGCTGGGCCAATTTGAACAAGTGCTGCTTGGCTGCCACGTAGCGCTCCATAGTCTTGTGATAATCCAGGTGATCCTGACTGATATTCGTCAGTACCGCCACGCTATACGGCACACCCCACGTCCGGTGCTGCACCAACGCATGGCTGGTTGTTTCCAGCACCAGCCACTCCACACCGGCCGCCTTCATCTCTTTCAGCCGCTTCATGAGTAATGGTACCGGCACGTTCGTCATGTGCTGCGTCTGGGGTTGTACTTCGCTGCCGATAGCCCATGCCACCGTCGTCATCATCCCAGTCTTGTAGTCGGCTTCACTCAACATCCGGTGCACCAAAAAACTAGTGGTCGTTTTGCCATTTGTGCCGGTGATACCGATAACCTTCAGACTCCGTCCCGGAAACCCATACGCCACGTTGTACACGACTGCCTCAGCCAGATGTCCCCACGGTGCCACCGCCTGGAACAGGCTCCTCGGTACAATCCTCTTAACGACCATTCGCAAATTCATTACTTCTTAGTATACCGCGTAGCTATGAAAACTGGCCGGTAGATGCCGGCCAGTTATACGCCACTTGGGGTTTCAGATTTTTAGGCGTGTCGATGGAGCTTCTTAGCAAAGCCAGCTACCATCTTGCGTACTTTTTTAGAAAAGGTAAATTTATCACCCGGGTGTACTGTTTGCTCAGCCTGCTGTTCACTGGTAATTCCATGCTCATGCTCAACTTGGGTTACAACCTGGCTTATCTCCGGTGGGGTCAGATGTGTACCATTGATAGTGATGCTACGCGTTACCCCTTTCCATAGGCCGTCAGCCTGGCCATGGTCAGGACTCCGTATGGTTATGCCGCTTGGGACAATGATGTCCGTAGGTCGTATGGCCTCATGGGAGTTTTTCGGCGCCACCGTTAGCTCCGGGCCGGCAGCGCCTTGCTTGGCTATCCCAGCCTCTTGCGCTTTTAGTGCTGCTTCTTGCTTTTTCTGCAGGTCAGGAAGGCACTCTCCGTAAAACTCTTCATGCTCGATCGTCTGGCAGTTAACCGTGCCGTCGCTGTTGTACCCTTGCAGGGGAGCCATCTCGGCGTCTGACCCGCTGGTCTGGCGCGGGTTCAGTAGCAGCACCACCGTAGCAGCTACCGCCCCGGTCGCCAGCAGGGCTACCGCTGTATCCAATTTATGATACTTATAAAGTTCGCTCCTCTGTATGCTGTGGCTGATATGTCTGAGTTTCGCTCGTGGGCCGGAAGGCTGCCGGGAAACAGCGCCGCCGAGGCCTGCTTGCCGTTCCCTTTGTGCCAGGTACTCACGCATGACTTGTATCGGTCGCTCAATTTCTTCACTGGCAGGTTCTTCTAGTTCAGTGGAGACAGCTTTTTTAAGGGCACGGTTGGCGGCCAAACCCTGCCGGTATTCCGCACTCTTCGGCTGGTAGCCGTAAGCTTCCAATATCGAATCATAACTGATGTGCCGGCGATTGCCCGCTTGGTCAAACCTGTTCACGTGCCTGGCGCCGTTGCTGTACACCTGTATACGAATAGCCTGGCTCTGCCTGATCGCCATATAGCCAAGCTCAGCCTGGACTTCAGGATGCAGCTCGGCAGTTTCCGCCGGGACTTCAAGCTCTGCCATTGCTACCAGTGCCCGCTGACTATATTCAGAGACAGCACCGTAATCTATCCTGTCTATGCTGACGGGTGCCATGTCGTTTGCGGCTGCCTCGGGTAATGCTGTCATATGAGTAATTGTTATGAAGCAGCATAATACTCTTTTTTGCAATTTTGTCAATAATGTATAACATATGCTGCGCTGCGTACACACTAAAACCGGCCACGTATGGACCGGTTTTAGTAGCTGTGCCAGCGCTAACGACTATTGCCTAAGCAGCTCTTACAGTACTACCTGCAGTCCTGCGCTTAGGCGGAACCCGCCGTACGCTGGTTTGAGCTGCTTCTTTCGGCTTCTTGGTCTTATCTGTGTCTTCGCGTTCTGCCAGGAGTAGGTTCAACATCTTGTTTGCACCGACCCCATATAGATCACTACTTAACTCGGCAATTTTCTGAGCACTGACTCGGGCACCTAGCTTAATGTTGGCGCCCGTGTCCACGGTTGCGCTCATTACCGCACGGCCGATTCGGT
>Ga0070658_10004715_pt1 | contig 11085 bp, 8 predicted proteins | sample KBSC13metaG_FD_64664 | JGI IMG/M metagenome (GOLD analysis project Ga0070658, IMG submission 64664) | Corn rhizosphere microbial communities from Kellogg Biological Station, Michigan, USA - KBS C1-3 metaG | ecosystem: Host-associated > Plants > Roots > Rhizosphere > Soil ... | reverse complement strand
GCGGCGAGGAGCTGACCTATCGTCAGATCCTGCTGGATCCGGCGCGCGATCCGGCGCGCCGCCGCTACTTCGATCCGGCGGAGACGGCGCGCGCGTTCCTGCACCGCATGGCCAAGCTGGTGGCGGCGCACCGCGAGGCGAAGGCCTATCTGGAAACCCACGGGCGCGAGCCCGACGACGACACGCTGGCCGCCTTTCTGGCCCGCCTGCGCGACGAGCGGGAGGCGCGGCGCGCGGACGCGGCGGCGGCCCGGCCGGTGGGGACCTACGAGGTGGTGGGCGTGCGCGTGATCAGCCAGCCCACGCCCATGCTGCTCTACGACGAGCTGCCGCTGACCGGACCGCGCTATCGCGACGGGCAGCGCGAGCGCGAGGTAGGCCTGGCCCTGCTGGGCTGGCGCGACGAGCCCCTGCGCTTCTCCCGCCCCGGCGCCACGTTCGGGCCGCGCGAGGTCCCGGCCGTCACGCAGCTGGCGGCGCTGGACGCCATGATCGACTTCCTGCGCGACCCGCGCGAGGGGGACGCGCACGTCACGCTGAGTGAGCTGCTGCAGCTTCCGGCCTGGAAGTACGCGCTGGGCACGCTGGACGAGAGCCTGGCCCGGCTGGCCAGCGGCGAGACGCGGGGGAAGGCGGACGGCGTCGAGGAGCGGGTCGCCTTCCGGCTGACGTTGCTGCCCGACGGCGCGGTGAACGTCGATCCCGTCATCCAGAAGCGGCGCGGGCGGCGGGCATTCTCCACGGGCGCGAAGATCCCCTGGTTCAGCCTGCCCGAGCGCCGCAATCTGACCGCCGCCGACCGCGCTGTCTTCCAGGCCTACGACGACCGCTTCGCGCGCCGTCCCCAGGCGGGGTGGGGTGGACCGCTGACGCCCGCGCAGACCTTCGGCGTGTTGCGCGCGCTGATCGATCACCCGGCCGTGCTGCTGGAAGGGGACCGCCCGGGCGCGCGGCTGGAGATCCGGCAGGGACGGCTGCGCCTGCGCTTCGTGGGACAGCGGGACGGCAGCCTGGCGCCGCAGTTCGAGCTGCTGGACCGGACGCTGCTGGCGCCGGACGTGGCGGCGGCCCTGCGCGACGATCGCCACGTCATTCACGTGCGCCGCGCCGGCGCCGACGGGGTGGACGGCGCGGGCGCGCAGATCCTGCTGGCGCAGATCACGCCCCAGGCGGCGGCCGTGGTGCAGGCGCTGGCCCTGGCGCCGGCGCGCTTCCCACCCGACGCCCACGACGCCCTGGCCACGCGGCTGGAATCGCTGCAGGAGTCGGTCGACATCGAGTTCCCGTCGCAGTGGACACGCTCGATCGGCCCGGCGGACGATCGGCCCATCGCGCGGCTGGATCTGCTGGTGTCGGGCGCGCTGCAGGTGCGCCTGTCGGTGCGGCCGGTGAAGCTGGGGCCGCTGTTCGCGCCCGGCGATGGCCCCACCCTGGTTCTGGAAGGGCAGGGGCGCGACCGGCACGGCGCGCGGCGCGACGTGGCCGAGGAGCGGCGGCGCGCCCTGGCCCTGGTCGAGCGGCTGGAGCTGGCAGGCGCCGAGGAGCAGGAGCCCTGGTGCTGGCGGGTGAGCGCGGGCGATCGCGCGCTGGGGATCGTGGCCGCGCTGAAGGAGCTGGGCGACGACGTGCTGGTCGAGTGGGCCGACGACGCGCGGCTGGTGTCCCTGGGCAGCGTCAGCCGCGCCGACATCCGCATGAAGGTGGCCGACCGAAAGGACTGGTTCGCGGTCGACGGCGGTGCCACCGCGAAGAACGGCGAGGTGGCCCGCCTGTCCGATCTGCTGGCGGCGATCCGGGAGGGCAGCCGCTACGTGCGCGTGGGCGAGCGCGGCTTCGTGCGCCTGGAGGAGTCGCTGCGCGACGCGCTGGCGCGCGCCGAAGGGGCCGTGTTCGAGAACCGCGGCATGATCGAGCTGGCGCCCGTGGCCAGCGACGTGCTGATGGGGCTGGTCGAGCGTGAGTCGCAGCTGGAGGCCACCGACGCTTTTCTGGGCTTGCGCCGTCGCATCAAGGAAGGCGCGGCCGAGGAGCCGCGGCTACCGGCGGCGCTGGAGGCGCGGCTGCGCCCCTATCAGAAGGCGGGCGTCGTCTGGCTGGCGCGCCTGGCCCACTGGCAGGCGGGCGCCATCCTGGCCGACGAGATGGGGCTGGGGAAGACCATCCAGACGCTGGCCGTGCTGTTGTGGCGCGCCCCGCGCGGGCCGGCGCTGGTCATCGCGCCCACCTCGGTGGTCGGCAACTGGATCGACGAGGCGGCGCGCTTCGCCCCCGAGCTGCGCGTGCACGTGCACCGCGGCGCTGGCCGGGCCGGCGCGCTGCGCGCTCTGGGGCCGGGCGATCTGGTGATCACCAGCTACGCCATCGCCACCCTGGACGCCGAGGCGCTGGCGGAGATCCGCTTCGCCACGCTGGTGGTGGACGAGGCGCAGGCGGTGAAGAACGCCTCGACCGAGCGGGCCAAGGCGCTGCGCAGCCTGGACGTCGAGTGGCGCCTGGGGCTGACCGGCACCCCCATCGAGAACCACCTGGGCGAGCTGTGGAGCATCTTCCGCGTGCTGTCGCCGGGGCTGCTGGGAAGCTGGGAGCAGTTCCGCGCCCGCTACGCCATCCCCATCGAGAAGTTCGGCGACGACGCGCGCCGCAAGGCGCTGGCGGCGCTGCTGCGGCCGTTCGTGCTGCGGCGGACGAAGGCCGAGGTGGCGCGCGAGCTGCCGGCGCGCACCGAGATCGTGCGCGTGGTGCGCCTGTCCGCCGAGGAGCAGGGGCTATACGAGGAGCTGCGCCGCTCGACCATCGAGGCGCTGGCCGAAGCAAAGAAGGATCCCGATCGCGACGCCGGCGATCTGCGCTTCACGCTGCTGGCGGCGCTGACGCGGCTGCGCCAGCTCTGCTGTCACCCGCGCCTGGTCTATCCGCAGACCTCGGCGGGGTCGTCGAAGGCGGCGTACCTGCTGGACCTGCTGGGCACGCTGCGCAGCGAGGGGCACAAGGCGCTGGTGTTCAGCCAGTTCCGCAGCTTCCTGGAGCTGCTGGCTCCGCGTCTGCGCCAGCAGGGGTTCCGCGTGCTGGTGCTCGACGGGACGACGCCCGCCGAGACGCGCACCCAGCGCATCGCCGCCTTTCAAGCCGGCGAGGCGGACGTGTTCCTGATCTCGTTGAAGGCGGGCGGATTCGGCCTGAACCTGACCGCCGCCGACACGGTCATCCACCTGGACCCGTGGTGGAACCCGGCCGTCGAGGACCAGGCCACGGCCCGCGCCCACCGCATCGGCCAGACGCGGCCCGTGACGGCGGTGCGGCTGGTCGCGCGCGGCACCATCGAGGAGGCGGTGCTGACCCTGCACGCGGCCAAGCGGGATCTGGCCGCTGGCGTGCTGGAGGGGACCGACGCGGCGGCGTCCCTGGGCACCGACGAGCTGATCGGCCTGATCCAGGCGGTGCCCCAGCCCAGTGGGGGCGCGGACGACATCTGAGCCGAAGACGCAGCGGCGTGATCCCGCTCAAGACTTCCGACGCGCCGCCCGATACCCGGTGACCGGCGTGCCGCCGGAGAGGGAGCTTCGCATGCGCGTGGGAACGTCGTCGGTCGGCAGATCCGGTTCGCTTTTCGGTTGGTTCGTGATGGCCAGCGTGGCCGCCGGTTGCGGCGGCGGGAACACCGCGAAGATCCGGATGACCCCGAACGTGATCGCGGGGGCGCAGGCCTCGGCGTTGGCCTCCGCGGCGGGCGGCCTGACGGCCCAGCGCTCGGCCATCCGGGTCGGCTCGCCGTCGGCCATGGATCTGAAGAGCCTGAAGTACTACATCAGCTCGATCCAGCTGTGTCAGGACGTCACGGCCATGGGCAGCGGCTACTCCAACGCTCAGGGCTGCATCGAGCTGTATCAGAACCAGGGTGACGGCTCGCCCGACTACAACACGTACGACGCGACCGCCGCCATGGCCGACACGACGCCCGGCCGCTACGTCGATCTGATGACCGAGGAGGGGCAGGCCACGCTGCGCAAGCCCGTGACGCTGGACGTGCAGGTGGCGCCGAACAGCGACGGCGGCGATGCCAACGACACCGACGGCGGAACGTCACCGGCGGGCGCCTACCGCTTCGGCCTAATCAACTTCTATCGCCCCATCAAGGTCACGGCCGAGTTTCCGGTGCTGGGGCAACCCGACCAGCACTTCCGCACGCGCGCCGTGCAGCAGGTGGTCGACACGACGCCGACCGGCGCCCAGTTCAACAGCGAGCAGGTCCTGATCGGCGACACGCTGTCGGGCCCGACGGAAGAGACCACCTACATGCTGAACAACGGCGGCGCGCTGTTCACGTTCCAGAAGCCGTTCGTGGTCACCCAGGCCGACGTGGACGCCCAGGCCGAGATCAAGATCGACCTGGTGTTCAACCCCGACAGCTTCGGGCAGGCCTACGAGAGCGCCGGTTGCGGCAGCGGCCAGTACGCCGCCATCTGCGATCCGGCGAACAACGTCGTGGTCGACATGCCCTACGTGCGCATGAACCCCGTCCCCCGCAAGAGCGGCGAGAAGACGCGCAAAGAGACCTACCTGATGGACTACGAGGACGGGGCCAAGCTGCGCATCGAGCTGTACTACAACGACGCCGATCCCGAGGCGGGCGTGCAGGGCGTGGACGCCGCCGTCGTCTACGACGCGAGCGCCGTCATGCCCCACAACAACGTGATCGCCAGCAACTACGTCTCGCAGGCGGGCAGCGTGCTGACGAACGACGCCGCCGTGACGCTGATGGATTACCAGCACACCCCGAACCTGGAGGGGCTGGTCCGCCGTCAGGACGGCACGGCCACCGTGCACTGCCTGTTCGCGGGCTCGCTGTGCCCGACCACGGGCGGCACGGTGATGCGCGCCTACACCTACGTGGGCGACTCGATCGTCTCCAACGACTGAGCGGAACGGGCTGCCGCTCAGTACGGCACGAACGCCGGCCGCGCGTGCTCGGTGAAGGCGCGCACGCTGGGGCGCTGCCACTGGGCCGTCGCGAACGCCGCCAGCTTGGGCGGCACCTGGTGACCATTGGCGAGCAGCCGGTGCAGCATCATGGCCAGATCGGCGTCGGCGATGGTGAAGGTGTCGAACAGGCTGGTGCGGCCGTCGGGGATGAAGGCGGTGGCGGCGGCGATCAGCTTGGCGGCGGCGGCCTGACCCGCCGCTGACAGCGGCTGCCCAGCCGGCTGGTAGAAGATCGTGTGCGTGGCGCGCTCCTCGCGCAGCGGCATCAGATCGCTGCGGATCCAGGCCATGATCTGGCGGGCCCGGGCGCGATCGCGCGGGGCGGCCGGCAGCACGGCGGTGTACTGCGGCGCCGGGAACACCTCTTCCAGGTACTCCACGATGGCGCTCGATTCGGACAGGCGAAAGTCGCCGTGCTCCAGCACGGGCACGCGCCCCGTGACCGAGCGCGCCTGGAACTCGGGCGCGTGCTGCGCCAGCTCGTGCAGGTTCACCTCGCGCGTGGTGAAGGGCAGGTTCTTCTCCTTCAATGCCACGAAGGCGGCGAACGCATAGGGGCTGGTCCAGAAGCCATCGACGTGCAGGGTCAGCGATTCCATCAGCGCAGGATAGCGAGTTTTCGTGCGCCTGTGAGCGTCCCGCAGCGCCGGTGCGGCGGGCGTGGGCAGGGACGGCGGCGGCTGCTACGTTTTCCGCATCTCGTCCTCCGCACCGCATACCGTCTTCCTGCTGTCACCGGCCAACTTGAGCGGCGAGCGCGCCAAGATGGTGCTGAACCCGCACGCCGGCTTCGCGCTGGCGCGGTCGCTTCATGCGCGCGGCGCGCCGCTGGGGGACGTGTTCAGCTTCGTCAGCGGCCTGTACTTCCGGGGCAAGGCCGCTTACGCGCAGGCGTTCGCGCGCGCGCCCGAAGGCGACGGCGCGTTCGTCATCAGCGCGGGTGAGGGCCTGCGGCCGCTGCACGAGGAGATCACCGTACCCCGCCTGCGCGCCTGGGCCGACGTGGAGATCGACGAGGACAACGACGCCTTCACGTCGCCGCTGATCCGCGACGCGGCGGCGCTGGAGCTGGCCTACGGCGCCACCACGCGCTTCGTGCTTCTGGGCAGCGTGGCGTCGGACAAGTACGTGGGCCCGCTGACGCAGGTCTTCGGCGACCACCTGCTGTTCCCCACCGACTTCGTGGGCCGCGGCGACATGAGCCGCGGGGCCCTGATGCTGCGGGCCGCGCGCGAAGGGACCGAGCTGGCCTACGAGCCCGTCGAGACGGCGGCGAGGCGCGGTCGCCGCGCGCCGTCGATCCGCAGGCGCTAGCGGCAGCGGGCGCGTGGCCGGCCCGACGGGCAGGGCCGGGGGCGAAGTCCGCGGTCGCCGTGGCTCTTGCCTGCAATGCGAGTAGTCACCGGATCAACGGTTCGTTGCCTCGCCCGCAACGAGTGACCGGCTAAAACCCTCATGATCGTGCCGCTAACGTAAGATAAATTACTGTCCGCAGTTGGCAAGAAAAGTGCTTCCTGCTCGTACACGCGGACGAAGGCTCGTCTCGCGGTCCGCCAACCCCCGCACGACCCGGCCGTCACGGAGAAGGAACCCGGATGTTCATGACCAACAAGGCGCTGGCCCTATGTCTTCTGGCTTCTGGCGCCGGCCTGGCCATCGGATGCGACACAGGCGTCGACGTCGGGTCAGTCCACGAGTCGGAGGCGCCCGCCACCACCAGCGAGAATGGTCTGAACTCGATCAACGGCCTCAATTCACTGAACGGGCTCAATTCGCTGAACGGCCTCAATTCCTTGAATGGTCTCTCGTCGCTCAACGGCCTCAATTCGATCAATGGCCTCTCGTCGCAGAACGGCTACATCACGCCAGACGCCCAGACCACGATGTCCTACATCGTTCGCTGCGCGCTTCCGGCCGGCCACAGCATCACGCTGAAGGGTCCCAACAACACCTCCATCCCGTTCGCGGGCCAGCTGGGCGTCGCCCCCAGCTGGGAGACGGGCGCCTGCGACGTGGACTGCCAGGAGATGGTCAGCGCCTGCGTGCTCGCGCACGTCAACACGTCCGGCAAGCACATCGCCCTGTGGCTGGATGGTGACGCCACCTCTCTCGGCTGGGGACGCAGCGCGAACTATCCGTTCCAGGAGGGTTCCTTCTTCGGCAACATCTTTGCCAGCACGCCCAAGGCCTACTATTGCAACGGCAAGGACTTCGGTCTGGGCGTGGTCCCCGGGCGTCTCGGCGTCGCGCAGGCCGGCTCACCCTACGTGAACCCGTTCGGCGCGAACGGCACCTGCAGCGCCTCGTGCACCGCCGCGGATGCGCCGTACAGCAATGACGGCTACAAGTCGTGCGATGGTTACAAGCACGTCATCACCGTGTACCGCGACTTCGCCCCGAACATCGCGTACACGTTCAAAAATCAGGTGACGAACACCTACGCCGAGGTCTCGGCCTTCAGCAAGGCGAACGGCGGCAACGTCCAGGCGTGGGCCTTCAACAACGGTTCGAACCAGAAGTGGTACATCAACAAGGTGACGCCCGATCAGTACGAGATCGTGAACGTCAACAGCGGTCTGTGCATGGAGGTCGCGGGCCTGGGCACGGCCCACGAGACGAACGTCCAGCAGTGGCAGTGCTGGGGCGGGCAGAATCAGCTGTGGCAGCTGAACGCGAGAGGCAACGACTGGTACGAGGTCCGGTCCGTGCTCACCGCCAACAGCGCGGCCCCCATGTGCCTGGACATCTACTATACGAACCCCGCCAACGGCGCCAACATCCAGCAATACGACTGCGGCGCCTTCGGCTACGGCGCCCAGCAGTGGTTGGTCCAGCTGGCGAACTGAGGATCCGGGCGAGATGCACGGGCCTCCGTGCGTCGGCTCCCCGCGGCTCACCCTGGGGGCGAAGCCTCCAGGGCGCGTCACCAGGGGCGCCTAGAAGCGAACCTGGATCTCGTAGCGGCGGTTCTTCGCCTTCTTCGCCGCCGTGTCGTCCGGCGTGACCAGCGGCTGATCCGCACCGCGGCCGACGGAGATGATCTCGTTCTGAGGGATGCCGCGCGCCACCATCTCGCGCGCGATCGTCGCCGCCCGCTTGCCCGACAGCTCGCGGTTGTGCTCGGGCTTGCCGCTCGAGTCGGTGTGCCCCGACACCTCGAACTTGAAGTCGGTCACGCCGCTGACGCTCAGCTTCTTCTTCATCTCGATCAGGCTGTTGGCCAGGTTCTTCAGCTTCTTGTCGCAGCCGGGCTCCAGCTGGTCGCTGTCGACCTTGAACGAGCACTGGTTCTTCCGCCCCTCTGCCAGCAGCCGCTTGTTGACCTCTTGCACGGCCTTGTCGCGCGCCGGCCCGGCCGCCTTCTTCACCAGCCCGCCCAGGTCCAGTGCCCGTGCCGTCTGCCCGGCGCCGAACCCCACGCCCACCACCAGCATTGCACCCAGCAGGAGCCGCTTCCTCTTCGTCGTTTGAGTCGTCATGGCGCCTCCAGGTTATGCCCGCCACCGCCGGAAGGCGAGGGGCGGGCGCAGCCGCGCGCGCAGGCACGACCAGTCGTCACCTCGTCTCGCCCGGATGGTATCCGAGGGCGGCCGTGGCCAGGGGAAGCTGCCGGTCGGGCTTCTCCAGGAAGTGCTTGATCAGCGGGACGATCCCCTCCGGCTCGGACGACAGCGCGAAGTGGCTGGCGCTGGGGATGACGGCCAGCTCGCCGCGCGGCAGCAGCCGGAGCGTCCTCACGGAGTGCTCTAGGCGCACGAAGTCGTGATCTCCCTGGATGATCAGCACGGGCGCCGCGATCGAGCGCAGCTCCTCGGCGGAGAACCCCTTCCACTCGATGGCGCCTACCTTCTCGTAGATCCTGGGCCAGTAGCCCGGATCGGGCGCCACCCTCTGATAGCTCTCCCGCTGGAACTCGATGTCCCTGGTGTGGGCGGTGGGCGGCTGATCGTAGCGCGTCGTCGACGGGTCCAGCGTGTCAGGCGGGGCCGAGAAGGTCGCGGCGTAGGTCACGACCCGGCGCACGAGCTCCGGGTGGCGAACCGCGAGCATCGCCGCCGTGTTACCCCCGTAGCTCTCGCCGAGAAAGTCGGCCCGCGGGATGTCGAGATGCTTCAGCAGCGCCACGACGTCCTCGGCGTGCTGTTCGATCGACATGCGCCGATCGGGAATGTCGGCCGTGCGGCCGTGTCCCTGCAGGTCGATGGTGATGATCGAATAGCTGTCGGCGAGAGTCGCAAAGGTCTTCTGCCCGGCGAACCCGAAGGCCGGCGGGATGAACACCAGGGGCGCGCCGTCGCCTTCGACCTCGTAGTACATCTTCAGCCCGTTGACGGGCGCGTATCCGTGGCGGGGCCTCATGGGATCCGCGCCCTGGCGAAGTGGTCCGCGACCCGTGACAGCAGCGACGTCCACCCGCTCTCGTGGGCGCGTCCCAGGTCGTCGTCGGGGATGCCGCGATGGACGATGGTCATGTGCGTGCCGGCGTCGCGCCCTTCGAACGTGACGGTGACCGTCGTCTCCAGTCCCCGCGTGTGCTCGGACATCCAGGTGTGCTCGGCCGCGCGCGGCCGCTCGAGCGCGGTGAACCTGCCGAAGTGGCCGAGGGCACCTCCGTCCGGGAGCGCCGAGCTCTTCGCCCGCGCCTCCGCGCGCGCCACCCCGAAGTAGAACATCCCGTCGACGGCCAGGTTCATGAGCACCTTCTCCGCGCCGTGCCAGGGGCCGCCGGGCGAGTCGGGATCGAACCAGACGTCGAACACCTCGTCGGGCGGGCCAGGGATGAAGCGGGTGAGCTTCAGGTCGATGAGCTTCATGTGCGGTCTCCTTTTCGTTTCCTTTGGTCCGTGAAGAACTGCTCCAGCCGATCGAGCCGCGAGGACCAGAACCGCTCGATCTCCGATGCCCAGCGAGCGACCTGACGCAGCGGCGCCGGGTCGAGCTCCAGCGTGTGCTCACGTCCCTGGCGCGTGCGGTGGACCAGCCGCGCCGCCTCGAGCACCTTGATGTGCTTCGACACCGCGTTCAGGGACATGGCGAACGGCTCCGCCAGGTCGGTCACCCGGGTGGGCCCGCGCGCCAGGCGCTGCACGATGGCGCGCCGGGTGGGATCGGCCAGGGCGCTCCAGATCGCTTCATCGGTGGCGTGCATGACATTCAACCATTGGGTTGAATATCCATATGACGTGGGCGCTTGTCAATGCACCTGAATGCGGCGTTTCGCGCCGGGCGCTTTGCCCCTACAGGCCGAACGGATACGTCTCGGGCATCTCCGGCTGCCGGACCGCCGGGGCGGGCAGCGGCGTGATGGCGCGCGTCTCGTCCAGCCATACCAGCTCGTCGAACTGGTGCGGCAGGCTGGCGGAGAAGTAGTGGCTCAGGCGCTCGGTCTCGGGCCGGTAGATGACGCCGATGGCGCGCTCCAGTCGCTCTGGTGACAGCTCGTCGCGCACCGCCGCGCGCCGGGGCGCGCGTAGATGCAGCGAGAACGCCGGCACGCCCGTGGCGTGGAACAGCGCCTCGTAGCTGCCGGGCAGCGCCGGCCGCACGCGCATGCGCTGCACCGGCTCGTCCCAGTCGTTCGCCGCCGCGACGGTCCCGTGGTCGGTCCCGAAGCCCACGATGTACGCGCCGTCATGGAAGGTGGTGCGGCAAAGCTGCCCCACGTTCAGCTCGCCGCGCGCGCCCAGCTCCGTCGCGGTGGCGTTCCCCACGTGCGAGTTGTGCTCCCACACGACACCGCGCGAGCGCGGCCCGTAGAACGCCAGCAGCGCCTGCAGCGTCTCGAACATGTGCGTGTCGCGCAGGTTCCAGGACCCCACCGACCCGTGATACATCGCGCGGTAGTACCGCTCGGCGTTCTTGACCACGCGCGCGTTCTGGGCCGCGTCGAAGAAGCGGGAACCGTCGCGCTGCGAGTACTCCAGGCGCTTCGCCAGCAGCTCGCCCAGCATGGCGACGACCTCCGTCTCGGCGCTGTCGCCCTGGCCCAGCAGCACCGCCCGCCCGTACGCGGCGGGATCGTCGTGCCAGGCCATCAGGCCGCCGTACCGGCCGCGGGCCAGCCGGGCCGCGGGCGGGTCCACGCGCTGCAGATAGGCCAGCACC
>Ga0070658_10004714_pt1 | contig 11085 bp, 10 predicted proteins | sample KBSC13metaG_FD_64664 | JGI IMG/M metagenome (GOLD analysis project Ga0070658, IMG submission 64664) | Corn rhizosphere microbial communities from Kellogg Biological Station, Michigan, USA - KBS C1-3 metaG | ecosystem: Host-associated > Plants > Roots > Rhizosphere > Soil ... | reverse complement strand
CGTACTCGGCGACATGAAGCGGCTTGGTTGACCGTTATTCCAGTGGCGGAAGACCAGCTAGGGTGTAAATGCCGGGGCGTTCATTCGCCTGATCCGTTACTGATGCTCAGATTTCGGCGCATGTCGCAATAGCGGCCGATGCCTGATTGAAAGCCCCCCTTTCCTCAAGTACGCCGACACGACCGGAGCCAGTCTGGACACACTCGCTCATACTCAACTTCCGGTGATCACGGCTGCTTCGACGACACTCCGAGATGGTTAGAGTGCGCTAACGAACGCCGGGGAGGCTGAACAGTGATACGAGCGAACTAGCTCCCGGATGTGGTTGCGCCAGACGATCCTTGCCATTGCGGAACGGTGCGCGCCCATCCCTCTCTCCCCATTGCATGGCGGACGCAATAGCGCGCACTATTGGTCGGAGGGAGCACCGTCAGGGGAACGAATTTGACCACGAAGAAGAATGCATCGCTGGGGCCGGTGGCGGTGAGTGATACGTTGACGGAGAACATCCTAAAGCGATTCGGCGAAGCTCAGGACAGTCTTCTTTTTCAGTCAGCGGACTTGTCGCTGTCATCCCTGGGACAGATGGTGGATAGCAAAGCGATTGATATTGCGCCGTCTTACCAGCGCCGCCATCGCTGGCCCGCAGAGAAACAGTCGGCCCTCATTGAATCGTTTCTCCTAAATATTCCAGTTCCGCCAATTTACCTCGCCGAAGATGAGACAGGCCGATACTCAGTTGTGGATGGAAAGCAGCGATTAACAGCAATCGCCGACTTCATGGCAGGACGATTGCGCCTTCACAATTTGGAGTCAATGGTGGAGGTTGAGGGCCTTTGTTTCTCAGATCTCCCTGAAGAAATCAAGAATACGCTTTCGATACGCCCATTTCTAAGGGTTATTACGCTCTTAAGGAAGTCAAGTCCACTCCTGAAGTACGAAGTATTCATCCGCCTGAACCGCGGCGGTGAGAGCATGCAACCGCAGGAACTCCGGAACGTAGCTTTTCGAGGCCCTCTCAACGAACTCATCTTCGACCTCTCCAAGAATGAGTTCCTTCGGTCTCAGCTGAAGATAAAGGATGAATCCTCTAGCGCCTTCAAGCTGATGGACGACGTGGAGCTGGTGCTGCGTTTTCTAACTTTGCGCGAGAGATGGGAAACATTCGCCGGCTCCCTTCGGACTGCTATGGATGAATTCATGGCGGAGAACGCGACGATATCGAAGAACCAGCGGAAACAGCTTGCAGATCGCTTCAATCGGGCTATCAGCGGATGCGAGTCAGTTTGGGGGAGTTTTTCATTTCGTCGCCCCGAAGGGGGCGGAAGCTGGCGCGAACAACTCCTCAATGGGGTCTTCGACGCTCAAATGGTGGCTGTTGATTTACTGACGGACCAGGAACTGGAAGCCCTCATAAAAATACCAGGCGCAGCGCAAGACGCGATGCGTATCTTGTTCTCTGATACTAAGTTCGACCGCGCTTCTAGAGAGGCAACTAACACGCCAAGCAGAGTGAAGCTGCGAATCACTCAAGTTCGCGATGCACTCAAGAACTTGGTGTAACCATGTCCCAAGCACGGATGACCCTGCTTGAAAGACTCAATCGCCTTCACAAATCATCGTTGCGGGCAGAGGTGAAGTCAAAGCCGGTCCACGAGGAAGAATGGAACGAGAGCGCTAGGCTCCTAAAACTCGGTATAGCCCTTGGGGCCTTCACTGCAATGGAGGACTTCGTTAAGTCGCGAGTTGTGGAGATATTGCTAAAGCTAAATACCACTTCACCGAAATCAAAGGCACTTCCTCCGCCTCTCATTACCGCACTCACAGTAAATGCATTCAAGGCCGCCGCCGATCGATTAAAGCACGCGAGCCGCTTCAGCATCTCCGACCCTCAGAAGTTTGTCCTCGAGCAAGCCGAGAAAATCCATTCGCTAACGCGGGGCGTCATCGTGCCTTCGCATCTGGCGCTAGCGAACAGTAATTCCAATGTCTCCTGGACAGTTCTAGACGACGCCCTTGGTGCCTTCGCTGTGGAAAAGCCCGCCAACGTCGTTACGAGTCTTGCCTTGCGAATCGCCGGCGGCCTTTTTAAGGCGGTCGATCATTTTGAAGCAGCTTCTGAGCTGCGACATAAATTAGCGCATATACCCTTCCTCGACATCCCTCAAGGAGACGTCGACATACATGTTGTCACCATTTCTAAGATCTGCTGCGCCTTCGACCTTGCCCTCTCCACAGCAGCAAGTCGAGTTGTGCACGGAACTATGCTCGCTTCCCATCCCATCACGAAAAGTGCAGACATCAAGCTAACTTTTGTGGAGGAGTCCCGCGGAAGCTGGCGTTTTAGAACAGAAAGTGCCAAACGAGGAAAGATTGCCCCTGACGAAGATGCCGCCTTCCAAAACGCCGAGGTTGTCGCTACTCCCGCTCATTCATGTGTGGTCTTACGGCCTCGTGATGCCAATAGTCCTTGCCTACGCTGGGCGACGCCGTTTCTGTAACGTTGTGTTTGACGGTCCAATCACATGTAAGAAGCTGTGACTACATCTACATTCACTTGCGACAGAAATGCGTGCCGGGAAGAACCACCTTCTCTTCTGCTCATGAAGCGCCAAATATCAGCCGGAAGTTGCTCCGGAGAGATAACGAAACGCGTCTTTGTGGCACGACGAATCCGCCACAGAACATCGCAAGAGAATCGGAAAAGCCAGGAAGCCATGAATGTCGAGCTAGATAGTCGCGGGAACTTCGCGCGCTGCTAGTGAATTCCTAGTAGAACGCAGGCGGTTAGGCGTCAACGAAAGCAGTAACATGTTTCATTACCTTGGCTGCCAGCTGAAGAAGATCATAGGCGCAAATTTCGAATTGTTCCGACAAATCAAAGATTCGTTCATGTTTCGCTATCTCACTACGTCCCGGGTCTGGATACCTTCCCGCCCAATACACAAAATGAGTCAATAGTTCTAGCATTGCTAGATCCTTGACCCCGAGGTCTGGCAAAAAATCGGCAAGTTTGTGCAGTTCATGGTGCCGATACTTATTTTCGGATTGCGTGTAGGCATCAACCCCGCCTCGGAGAATGATCATTGCCTTAAGACAAACCTCTAAGCTGTAGCCCACTAACATGAGTGCAACGGCGCAATACTGCGAGTCGCAAATTCCCCGCATTTCCAGAGGAATATTTTCAAAGGAAGGTTCGTTTTTGATCAGGGTAGTTGCGGCCTGCGTCATAGCTTCGGCTTGGGCCAACCATAAAATAGGCGCCTTTAGGTCGTCGCTCGTCGGCGAAGCCGTCGGATCAATGTCCTCGCCGTGAAGCGCCGATAGCATCGCCCAGCGCATCCATGCGGAGCGACTGTACCCCGCGGGATCCTTGGCAAACATCTCTCGATCAGGCGCTACAGGGTCAAACACGGCTCACTCCAATAGAAGTACAAAGATGCACCTGTTGCCGCGTGGGTCCTAGTTTCTTGGATTTACTTTAATTCTGAGAGGCATTTTGGTCGCCGGTAGTACTCTATCGCCTCATCTTATCCCCGAGAATCTCCGCAACCCCCGAGATTTAAAAGCGATACGTTCCACCACTACGCGTAGACCAACTTTTCGTGATCGATACGAATACCTGCCGCATTCAGTTCCTTGGCCAGCGCGAGCTTCCATCCATCGCCGTCGGCGGGAAGGTAAAGCACGCCGAAGAAATCAGAAGGAATTTCGACCTCACCAAGTTTTAGAGCACAAACATGCTCCTTGCCCAGTTTTCCAATAAAGTATCCAAGTTCCAGAACAACGTTCTGGCGTGCCCTGGGCTGGAGCTCTTCCCTCGATAGTCCACCAATGTCGTCGGGAGTCAGCAGAACGACCGCAAAGTCGACCCCCGCGGCAATGTCACCAAACTTTTCAAAGATGGTCCGACCCGCATTGACCTGCTCATGAAGGACGATCGGCTCTACGCCAATACGCTTCAGAAAGAGAACCACATCGGCTTTTAGCTCCCGGTTTCTGCCATGTACTACGAAGACGCGTTGCGGCGACGTTAGCTGCGCCGGCTGCTGAGGTGGATGTAACGCTGTCGCTATACGTGCCGCCAAGTGATCGGGCGCGACAGCCGGGACCGTGCTATCAATCTCCTGCGTCAACGTTACCTGCGTCGTCGGTGCGAGGTTTGCTCGGTTGCCGATTACCTGAGTCGGCGGCTTTGGAACCGCTGTGCCTGGAACAGGGAGAGGTCGAAGCCATATAGGCAAACGCATAATTTCAGCTTGCTGCGCGGTGATTAGTCCAGCAACCTCTAACGCACTAGCCAAGTCGACGTCCTTGATCGACCAATGTGTCCTACTGGGCTCGTACGCCGTGATTCCAAGGTGATCGCTGGCTCGATAGAACGCAGCTAGATCAATAGGAGGAATGTTTTGGTCGAACTCGAAGCCGATACGGAACGTGCTGGCTGACCAGTTAAGGTCTTTGATTGTTCCAACCCTCGCTATCGGCCCAGAGCCCGTCTCATAGGCAAATACCGTCGGCAATTTCGTAAGCTTATCAGCCACTTCTCGGGACAGCCTGAAGGCGGTCGCGATGTCGGGGGCGGTGTGCTCCAAATATCTGTCGACCGAGAAATGGGCGGGGGTGGCATCCCACTGGTCCGGCGCGGCGGAAACGATCAGGCTATACATGCTTCTTCCATTGTCCGACGATTGGCCGCGTCAACGGCGAACCTGCATATGTTACGAGCATCGGGGTCCTCTCAGCGACCTTCCCCTTACCGTAGTGGCAAGTCTATGCGACGACGGCCTTGGAGGAACACTCCGTGTCGTTGTCCACGATGATGCCTCGGCGGTAACGGATCGTTACCCCAGTAGTTGTTGTCATTCATATCCCAAGGGGGCATGCTTCGGCTGGGTGGGGGAACGGAACGCAACCGCGCATGCCGTCTACCGACGTTATGGAGCGGGTCATGCCAAATCCAAGGCTGCTCCTGATATGAGGCAGCAAGGAGCGAGCATCATGAGCGCCATTGTCTTGCAGCTACCCGGGAAAGTGCAACGTGCAGCCAAGCTCAGGATGACCCGAGTGGACGTCGAGGCCCAATATCGGTGGGTGCGGAAACACTCGGACGAATGGGGCACGTGCGAAACGGATGGCGCAGAGTCCGCCGAATATTTGAGCCCTCGATGTCGGCAACTTATGAAGATTTTGGAAAAGGAATTCGGAGTCATTAAAGGGCCGACCATGACCGAAATGCGTCAACGCATCGCCGAAGGCCGCAAGCTGATTGGGAAACGCAACCTGATTAAAGCCTGGATAGCATCGCTGGGTGCAGACCTCGACATGATCACCACGCCTGAACAGGCATTGTCTTATGCGTTCGACAGGCTCGCATGACCATTCGCGAGCCTTGAATCTAAGGACTATCCGTGCTGACGCGAGGCGGCAGCGGCGCTGGCACCAGCCGTAACATACGGTTGAAGTGCCGCCATTGCGCGCTCAAACCCGTCGATATAGACCTGAAACGTACCACCCACGGCGCGAACAAACTCGATGCAGTCACGATCGCTTCGCCGTGTTTCCCTTTGCGCGCGACATATCGCTGAAACACGAATTGCGAGACCGTACGCGTGAATTACTGGTGCGGCTATATCATCGAGCTGATGGAGCAAAGTGGAAAATCTTTCAAACGATGGCATTGGGACGCGCTCAAGGCGTGCGCACCACTCTGCGTATTCCGCCTCAGACTCGAGCCTCAGGCCATTGAAAATCTCGCCGTTGAGGAGGGATTGCAATCCATGGAGCAGAGCTCTAGCACTCCTGAGGTCGTAAAATAGTGCGTTGGCGACGGCAAATTGAGTCTGCCTGCTCTTTGCCCGGTCCCTCGCGTGTTGTACGAAGCCAAGGCCCAAAGCGACAAAGACAGCGCCAATCGTGCCGATTGCCGAAGCAATCGTCCAGGCGTCAGCGCCATTGTGGGCTGCGCCTACGCCTATAGAAATCCAAGGATCAACCATGCGTGAGCCCCCTATCCTATTCTCGGTGCCCACGGTGGGCTAATCGGTCCATCCAGAGTTAGAGGCGCCCTCTCTTACGTTCGCGCACCCTATGCAGCGCAGCATGCCTCCTGCGTTGGTGACGCGTCTTCCACCGGTGCACCAGACCCAATATAGCGCCAAGGATGAGAAATCCCACCAGTATCGCGCCGAAAATCAGGTTCAGTCCAAGGTTCAAATCCGGGTTGTAAGGACGCATAAAGAGAGCAAAACTCACGCGTGAAATCCGGCAAACGGAGCAGCCGTAAGTTCTCAGAACCGTATCCACATCCGCTCCGTGTTGAGCCTGTTAACCGCTTCAAGGTCTAGTCGCCCCCAACTTGCCAATCAAAGGCCTATGACTCGATTCCAGTCTGCAATGTACATATACATGCGCTGGAACTCGCTCGGCAGGAGCATTCTATTGTGGGCAATGAAATTACGAGACTTTTCAAGCTCGTCCATTCTCTGCTTCAACCAGTGCTGTGTTGGGACAACATCTTTAAATATATCCCATTTTGCAACAATGATTTGGGCAAGGTGGCCGAAATCGACAAAACCAAGAAGATCCGATTTTTCCCCCTCTAGCCAAGAATCTTTTAATGCTGCATCTCGACGATTTACAGCATGCTCTTTGATCTTCGGCGGAAGCTTTTCCAGCCAATCAGCTCCCTCTTTTTCGGAGAGCGCGTCTCGGACAAAGTCTCGAATCTCGTTTTCAAAGCAGAAAAGTACCGCGTACAGACGCGCCATTTCTAAAGCGTTGTTTCTACGAGCGACACCAAATGGCGCGAGCGCCTCTTTTAGTAAGCTCTCTTCTGCGTCCGAAGAATTGGAACCAATTTGGATTCCGGCTCTACGAAACGATTCCGATTCAGCCTCGAACATGAGGCCCCGAAAGAGAAAATCGCGAATATCCTTATTCATTGAGGAGATGATCGCGCAAAGATTTAAAGATCGCGTTATACACCTCGACGTCCTTTGTTGCCGGTAGATGTATCTGAATGTTGTAGTGCAATCCAGCCACACCTACGGGTGTAATCGCATTACGCTTCTCGTCGTTGTCGGGTGTCGAATCAGGTTTTGGTAACGTCACGACAGGAGACACAGAGCTTCTCGCAGATAAATCTGCAAGCGGTAGCAGGCCTAGAAAAGTCTTAGCCATAAGGCCCGCGACAAGATCGCTGACATTGTGAAAGCTCTTGAACTTCCCCGTTATGGCTATTCGATCAGAGTTTGCAGGATGTTCCTTGATGAGAAACAAGTCTCCATATGCTTCCCGCAGCGCATCAGCCATAACAAGTTTTGAGCGAGAATGGTCGCGATAGTCGTTATATCGCTGAGTGGGTTTACCATCTTGAGTTAAGAACCCAAGGGCTTTTAGAAGTGGGATGAAAGCTCGATCATTTGTCGAACTGAATCCCCAGTCCTTCAGTAACTGAATGGTAAATCGCTCAGGGGCTTGGCCATCCCGGATCTTCGACAAGATATCGGGAATGCGATTTGTGGGAAGAACATAAGCATTCGTAAGAGCCATCGTAGCTTCCTTGTGCGTCTAGCTAACATCCAGGATTTTTGCGCTTAAGTTCACTCATATGCCATAGAACATAGTTATGTAGGTTCCGATCTGCGCGCCGGCAGCTTGTAGCTGTGGAATCGCGTAGCCGACGTGCTGCATTCCGCTAACGCGCAAGCGAGCGCGATGCACATAGACTCCTCATGACGATTCCCCTGCCCCACCCCTGGGGCGCCCCACCCCCGCAGTATCGAACGATCATCGGCTGTTCGCCACAGTCGGTGGGCTGCGCCTAGGGCCATGCTTGCATGTGCAGGAGCGCGTCGCAGTGAGGAAGTAGTCCCCGTGTACTGGCCCAGGTACTTCGGGACGCTGAAATCAACTTGCGATCCCGCGCCTAGCCGCGTCCGTAGACGTTCGCGCACAAGCGGTCTCGGACGTAGGGACGGAAGTCGGGACGTTGATCACCGGCCAATAAAAAACCCCTTAATTCAGGGGCTTATTTGTACTTTTGGCGGAGAGAGTGGGATTCGAACCCACGGTAGGCTTACACCTACGGCAGTTTTCAAGACTGCTGCCTTAAACCACTCGGCCATCTCTCCGTTGTTTTTCCAGCCAAGCGCATTGCACGCCCGGGTCTTACCTCACCATTGTACCGTGCCCTACGCCAGCTTGCCTCAGGCAATCGCCTCGAGCCCAGCCATATAGGGCCGCAGCACTTCCGGCACTTCGATCGAGCCATCCTCGTTCTGGTAGTTCTCCATCACCGCCACCAGGGTCCGGCCCACGGCCAGGCCCGAGCCGTTGAGGGTGTGCACCAGCTCGGGCTTGCCCGTTTCCGGGTTGCGCCAGCGGGCCTGCATGCGCCTGGCCTGGAAGTCGTCGCAGTTCGAGCAGCTGGAGATCTCGCGGTAGGTGTCCTGGCTGGGTAGCCATACTTCCAGGTCGTACGTCTTGGTGGCCGCGAAGCCCATGTCGCCGGTGCACAGCAGTACCTTGCGGTACGGCAGGCCCAGCTTCTGCAGCGTGGTTTCGGCGTGGCCCACCATCTCTTCCAGCTGCGCGTGCGACTGCGCGGGACTGGCGATCTGCACCATTTCCACTTTCTCGAACTGGTGCTGGCGGATCATGCCGCGGGTGTCGCGGCCGTAGCTGCCGGCTTCGGCGCGGAAGCACATGGAGTGCGCGGTCATGCGCATGGGCAGCGCGTCGGCTTCCACGATGGAGTCGCGCACCAGGTTGGTCAGGGCGACTTCCGACGTGGGGATCAGGTAGCGCTTGGTATCGGCCACTTGCGTTGCGAAGAGGTCTTCCTCGAACTTCGGCAGCTGGCTGGTGCCTTCCATCGCGTCGGCGTTGACGATCAGCGGCACGTTGCATTCCAGGTAGCCGTGCTGCGTGGTGTGCAGGTCCAGCATGAACTGGGCGAGCGCGCGGTGCAGGTGGGCCAGCTGGCCGCGGAGTACCGTGAAGCGGGCGCCGCTGAGCTTGGCGCCGGCGTCGGCGTCGAGCCAGCCGTGGCGGATACCGAGGTCCACGTGGTCTTTCACCTTGAAGGTGAAGCTGCGCGGCTGGCCCCACTTCAGGATTTCCAGGTTTTCCGTTTCGTCCTTGCCCACCGGCACGCTTTCGTGCGGCAGGTTGGGGATGCGCAAGGCGATGGCGGCGAGCTTTTCCTGCGCGTTGAGCAGGGCTTGTTCGTTGGCCTTGAGCTTGTCGCCGATGCCGGCGACTTCCGCCATCAGGGCAGCCACATCTTCGCCCTTGGCCTTGGCCTGGCCGATCGATTTGGAGCGGGTATTGCGCAGGTTTTGCAGTTCCTGCGTGGCGGTGGCCAGCGTCTTGCGCTCGGCCTCCAGCGACTCGACCTGGGCGATGTCCAGGTCGAAGTTGCGGGTGGTTTTAAGGCGCTCGGCGGTTTCGGCCAAGCGCCCGCGCAGGAGCACGGGATCCAGCATGGGTAGTTCCGGTCAAATCAACAGGTTGGCCGGTGATTATGCTGGTCCCGTTGCCAAAATAACAACGCTCAGATTAGGGCGCCTTGCTTTGGCACGGGACGTAATCCCCGCGCGCCTTCGCTCCGCGGCCCAGCCACCAGGCCATCGCGGCACCGGCGATCAGCCAGCCCACCAGCTGATAGGCAAAGGTACCGCCCACCAGCGCCGTGGGGAACGAGTACCAGTTGCCGAACGGCACCACGTTGGCCAGCACCCCAAACAGGCCCATCAGCCCGGCAATGATCACGCGCCGGCAGAAGCTCATGGCGGCCGCGGCCATCACGAAGGCCAGGAACAAGGCGCACAAGGTGTCGCCGATCCACTGCACCACCAGCTGGTGGCCCATGGCGGTCATGTCCCGCGGTTCGCTGCGCACCACCACGAAGGCAAAGGGCTCGCGGCTGGATTTTTCGGCCATGGCCTTCATGGCGGCGGGGTCGCTCATGTGGGCCGGGTCCGGCGAGGGCAACAGGAAAGCGTGGTTGCCGGCGGGAAAAGCCACCTTCACGGCGGCCAGTGCGACGTCTTCATTCACGGGCTGGGCTATGCCCGCCTCCCCTAGTGGCGTGGCCATGTGGGCAATGGCGCCCCAGATGAACATCACGATCCCGCCAAGAATCCCAGCGATCAAGATACGCATGCTTCGTCTCCCCTCCCAAGGTGGAACCGACGATAGCGCGTTATTTGGCGAACGAAACATGTCCTAAACAGTGGGGGTCAGAGTTTCACTCTGACCCCGGCTTCTCTCCCAGGGCGACAACGTTGTCAGATCGGACAAATAAGAAACGCGGCCGCAGCCCATGACGGGCGCTGCAGCGCAGCGTCGCGGAAATGCCTGCCGTGGAAGGTTTTCCTTCACAAACGGCCTTGCATCGCAACATAAGGCGTTAAAACTCAAACGTTTACGTCTTCACAACCGTGTTCACACTTCGCTTCATTGGCGATAGACAACGTTGTCATTCAGGTCTACACCGGACACGGTTTCTCGGTTGACAGGCAAGCGCACGGATGCGGCACGGGCGGTGAGGGGCGCCTCGGGGGAGTCGATGGCGCGCTGCTCGACATTCCTTCCATGGCGGTACTTAACCGGAGGCAATACCCATGAACCTCAAGACGTCCGGCCTTGCGCTCGGCACCCTTTCCAGTGCGCTCGGCGCCGCGCTGGCCACCCTCGCCCTTTCCGCCGCGCCCGTGCAAACGGCCGAAGCGGCGGGCACCTGCGCTGCAGCCTGGAGTGCTACCCAGGTTTACACCGGCGGCAACACCGCCAGTGAAAACGGCATCAACTACATCGCCAACTGGTGGACCCAGGGCAACGACCCGGCCACCAACAATGGCGGCAGCGGCTCGGGCCAGCCGTGGACGTCGCAAGGGTCGTGTACGGGCGGTGGCGGTGGCACCAATCCGCCGCCCACGGATCCGCCGCCGACCAACCCGCCGCCGGCCGCGGGCTCGCTGGTGTTCAGTCCCTACAAGGACATCACCATCAACCTGGACTGGAACACCAACATCATGTCCACGCTGGTGACCGGTACGCGTATTCCGGTGGTGGGCA
>Ga0070658_10004713_pt1 | contig 11086 bp, 15 predicted proteins | sample KBSC13metaG_FD_64664 | JGI IMG/M metagenome (GOLD analysis project Ga0070658, IMG submission 64664) | Corn rhizosphere microbial communities from Kellogg Biological Station, Michigan, USA - KBS C1-3 metaG | ecosystem: Host-associated > Plants > Roots > Rhizosphere > Soil ... | reverse complement strand
CCCGAGTGGAGATCCCGAGTCCGTGCAGCCCTCGATCATCGCGGACATCACCAGCTCCGGAACCTTCTTTTTCGTAAGGTCCGCCAGAGCCTCGATGCTCGTGTTGAAGTCGCAGGCTGTAAACCGGATCTTCGTGACGATCACGCTAGTAGGGATCCCCAGCTCAACCATCCGAACAACATCAGCATTCCCAAGCACCGTCTGTGCCGGCGTGCCGATCGCAAGGGTGAGAAGGACTAATCCGGATGCAACAAGAAGTAAGATTCGTCTCATGGGTCTGCGAAATGGCGACGCTATCAAACTCTCTCGTCACCCGTGGGATCGAGGCCTCGCTCAGGTACCACTTCATGATGGGGCTTTGATCTCAGACGCTGAACATATCGGTCGGCCCGCTGAGCAACCCTTGCCGTTCTCGTCAGGAAAGCCGCCAGGCGGCCGGGAGAGGTTATCATCCGCAAAAAGAACTGAATCCCGTTTCCGACCAACCCGACCTTGTTATCACCTGGAGGCACAAGGATTCGCGGCACGGGCGACAGGAGTTCTTCACGTAGTTCCATCATTCTATGGACAACATCGATAAGTTTCTCCTGCCCTTTCAAGGTAAGGTAGTATGCCTGTGTGGTTCCCGTGATGTTGAGAGCATCCTTTTCAGCCGGCGTAAGCTTCTTCAAGGCTAAAAAGCCACTCGTCGCTAGTCTGTTAAATGCTGCCCTCCCCCGGCCGTCAGGGCAGCCGATCGCGCTTTCCAAGATCTCCAGCGTACGTGCTTGCGGCACCACCCGGACATCTCTGTTGGATTGGTTGCTTTTGGAACTTCCGCCTCGATCGTTTATGTACGCGAGGAGATAGGCATCCTCAGGTTTAAGCCCGCTCTTGGCAAAGGCCTGCTCAAGTCGGTTCGAAACACCAAAAAGGAGGTGAAGTACCTCGAAGCTTACGCCGAGATTGAATCTGGTGTCAGGCCGCTTTTCATCTTTATATTCTGTCATTCGGAGAGAGAGCTGGCCGCCAGTCTACAAGATTTCTCAAAAAATAAAAATTTATTTTTTCTGAAATTTGTTGACAAGGGAACTTCTGTCGCAATACTATGTTTGGGACGTCTCGATAACCGCGAGCTCGTCACTCTGAACGAACCTGTCGTTTAGAACACCAGAAGCATTTAGCCGCCCGCGTTGGAACCGCAGGCGGCTTTTTGTGTCCAAAAACTTGGAAAAGTTTTCATTTCTCCCAACGCCAGCGCTCGCTCAATTCGTCCTCCGCGGCCGAGTCCCTTTATTTGCTTGGCTGAATTATATCCGTTGCTGAGGCACATGTTTTGCCTCCAACTGGGCGAACCGGTCAGCGAAGTTCCAAATTTTTTCTCTGGCCATCTCGGTTTGGTGTTCGGATTGTGTTGGTTTTCTAGGTGTTCTAAAAATAGGTTGGTACTGAGGATGAGCCGCGACCGCACCTCCTTCTCTCAACAGCATCACCCTTAATTACTTAACTCGGGTCACATGGATCGCCGTGGCCCGATCCCTGGACGGCAGCGGCTGTTCAGGTGACATGACGCACATACGCGTTCAGCACATCAGCAGTACATCGAAGGAGGAACGGTTACATGAAAAACAGAATCGTCGCACTGGTAATGGTGCTCGCGGGGATCGTGCTCGTTACCGCAACGAGTTTGAACGCTCAGCAGTACACACTGCCTCGTGAAAGCAAGTTAGAGAAAGCCGCTCGCATCCTGCGGATCGTCAACACGAGTTCTCAGGCAGGTACCTTGGTGGTACAGGTCATTTGCGACTTGAAGCGATGCGATCAGCGGCAGTACCAACAGCAGTATCCGCAAGAGTACCCGCAGCAGTACCAACAGCAGTATCCGCAAGAGTACCCGCAGCAGTACCAACAGCAGTATCCGAAGGAGTACCCTCAGCAATATCAGCAGCAGTACCAGCAGCGGTCTCCGCAGCAGTATCAGCAGCAGTACCAGCAGCGGTCTCCGCAGCAGTATCAGCAGCAGTACCAGCAGCGGTCTCCGCAGCAGTATCAGCAGCAGTACCAGCAGCGGTCTCCGCAGCAGTACCAGCAGCAGTACCAGCAGCGGTCTCCGCAGCAGCACGCTGCACCTCAATACGGGTCATCTGGTTCGCGGTACCGGCCGTGACAACCGAGCGATGACCATTCACCCTAAACAAGATCAAGGTCTAAATAGGAGGAAAAAATGAAAAAGGTAGTCAAATTCAAAGCTGGAAGAAGCAAGTCGATTTTGCTCGCCGCTTTGGCAACCTCGTTCGTTGTCATCGGGGCAAGCAAAGCTAATGCTCAGTATTATCCCAATACGGTCATTCGGGCTGCGACCGATCAGGACCGTATTTCATTTCGCCAGCACGACCTGTGTCGACAGCAGCACGCTGATTTATACACTTGTAACGTGCTGCTGTATGAGCAGGCGAAGCGGGAGGTGCTTGGTTCCCGCTACGTTCCGCCCCCGAGACTAAACCCTGGGATCAATCTTATGAACTATATTTTAGGCACCATGTCTGAAATGGATCCTCCGGGTGCCTCGCGGCGGCGGAGTGGCCCGATATTCAGACAGGGATCATACCGTCCATGGAGGTAAGTTGGCAGTTACCGTTCCTTCTTGATGAGGCTGTCCGAATGACAGCCTCTTTTTTGCGCTCGAAGAGCCGGTTACGGATCGCGATCGATGACCGGCTCGTTCTTTCAAGACGCGGGTGCGTCTAGCTGGCTGCGAAACGTCTGCAACGCGGCGATCGCAGCGTCGACGACCTTTCGCTGACCCTTGACGTCGCCGTGCACCAGCTCAGGAGCAAGAGGTGAGAGTGCGTCGACTGCGGCGGCGGCGTTGCTGTGATGTTCCCGGCGGAGCTTCGCTGCGAATGACTGCATGACGCCCGGCAAGATGATATCAAAACCTACCGATGAGAGCAGGCCAACGAGGCCGCTGTTGAGTCCTGGGATATTCATTTCAGTTTTCCTTCCTTTGTATCTACAACTGTTTCCTCGATCACGCGGACCGAGTCTGGGCGGGCGTTTGCGTCGATGACGACGACGGGCTTTTCGGCCGCGGCGTTTTCGATCGTGACTCCCTTTTTCCTGGCGATGTGTTCGTCGGGGCAGGCGTCTTTTACGGGTATATCGAATACCCGTTGAATAACGGTCCGGATGAGCGAGTCAGAATTGGCCTCGCCGAATGTGACGACCGATTTTAGGAACATCAGCGAGAGCATGGAGGCGAGGCAGTAGTACATCGCGACGTATGGCGGTGCCTCGACCTGCCGCCAAGCGATGAGAGCGGATCCGAAAACCACGCCCGCGACGGCAGCCATGATGGACTTGTAAACAGTGCGGCCGAGCGTCTTTTCCGGCCGGTAAAAGTTGAGCAGCATCGAGCCCGCCGCCGTGGATCCGATCGCCAGGCAGATGTATGGAAGATCGATCTCCAGCCCGAAACTCGTCAGTGCGAATGATATTGACGGCAGTATGAAGTTCAGGAGTTTCATAGCGAGCGGTGACGGGTCCGCCTGAGTAAACCGATGTGGCATATTTTGGTACCTTCCTCTTGTGGTGATCTCGGATGGCTTAATCATCAAAAAGAAGCAGGAAAACGATCGCTGCTGCTCCCAAGTACAGGAGCATGTCTGACGTAATGCCGCCGGGCAGGGGAATGCCGGCGACCGCTGTTGGCGATCTCGCAGAACCGCCGCCCCCGTACCCTTTCCACGCATCGGCGAGATGCGACGCATAGATCCCGGTCTGATAAGGGCCCCAAGCGTGGAGGCCCTGCTGCCGATAGACCTGATAGGCCGCCTGGCAGTTAGTAAGTGGATCCAGCAGCTGCTGGCGTGACCACTTATGGCCCCACGCGTCGAGATTCACCTGCAGCAGACCGATGGAATTCTCACCGCAGTGATTCTCGGCACCTGACCAGCCACCGGACTCGGGCTCCATGATCGCGGCCATGATCACAAGCAGATTGTTTTGGCTGCCGTCGCTGTCGTTTACAAGCACATCAGGCCAGCCCGCCTGCCGCAGCAGCGCGATCCGCTGTGCCATGTTGAAGTGCTGGCCGACGCCTGTGACAGAGCAACCCATATCCGCCTAAGTGATGTTTCCGTACTCCAGCCAATCCCAGATCTGTTGGTAAGGATCTCCGCCGCCCGCGTCGACCACGCCCGGTGCATACCGCGGATCGCGGCCCGATGTACCAGCTCCGGGATCGCCAAACGTCACCGGCGTATTCCAGATCTGATCGGCGAACGCATTCGCCGACGCGATCGGATCCCAGAACGACGGCATCACGTTCGGCTGAGGCCGCGGCAGTGTGTCGACGTTCTCGCCGCCGAGCTGCGGAACGGGAGTTGCGGCCGGTGCGGCCGCCGGCGTGCCGCTGCCCTGCTGCTGAGCCGCAACAACAGGCGAATGCCCGCGGCCGAGATACCATGCCGCAAGAAGGCCTAAACCGATGAGTAGGGCCGGATCCATGCTTACCCCTGATACTTTTGCCACACTGCCGGCAGTCCGCCTTTTTGGTAGATCGGCAGCAGTGCACTCCATGACGGCAGCCCTTTTAGCTGCACGTGCGGCAGGTCTTTGAATGTTCGCCAGGTGCCGCCCCATTCGAGTCCGGCAGCGGCCCCCCATCGGCCGATGTCGGGATAGAGCTTGTCGTCCCAACTCACCTTGCCGTTCACCACAAAAGCGAGATCCACAGCGAGGCCGTAGTTGTGCATGGACTGGCCGCCCTTCGCCTTTGTGACTCGAGGCCGCTGGCGATAGAGAGCATCCTGCTCCGCGAACGTGCGAAGTCCCTGCACGATCGAGAGCTGATGCCCTTCGGCAGCGGCGAGCTCCAGGAGCTTGCGGACCTTAGCCGCAAGCACCGGATGCACGCGTGAGAGTTTGTCTTCGCTGCTCACTTTTTAGACCTGGTACGCGAACGCGGTTTCCTGGCCGCTTCGCCATCAAAGACCGGCTTCCCTGCCTTGTTCGTCTCAAGGTGAAAGCCGCGGATAACGTGCTGCTCCGCCTCGGTGCGATTCGCACCGGCGTTTACAGCCTCATTCACGATCCGATCGAATTCGGCTTTGGTCATAAGCTTTTACTGACAGTCGTAGGCAAAGCTGTAGCGGAAGGTCCGAGCGCCGGCGGCCGAGTTTTTGAACGTCACCTGTGCCAGGCCTCCACTATTTGAGACGGCATCAATGTACGCCGGTCCAAGATCCGCGTTCATCGCCGCACCGCTCGCGTTTGTGGCGAAGAGTGGCGTCGCCATCGGCACTGGCAGGCTGATGAAAAGCGTGGAGGTAGTGTTGAGAGTCGTGGCCGCCGCCGCGAATCCGCCTGCCACAAAACAGACATTCCCAACCCGGAGATAGCGGCTATTACCGTCTATTGTCGGCGTGCCGCTGATGTTTACGCTGCCGGTAAGGGTCGGAGTATACGTGCCTGACGTGACCGGCGACGTGACCGAGTTAGTCGTGAGCAGCGTCCGGTTCGCGGGAATTGTGGTGCCGTTGATCACGGTCGTGCCAGAGATCGCGACTGGCTGGCCGGTGCACGGCGACGCGATGATCGCACCCGATCTGCTGATCGCAACCGTTGCCGTCGATGAGCTTCCGGGACAATGCCTCGCGATCTGCTGAGCGTTCGCGGCGAGTGAAAAACAAAGGACGATGAGGGAGTAGAGAATTACGTTTTTCATGGTTTCGTGTAGTAGACATACCGGAGAATGAGCGTCTCGCCATTGCCGGTTTTTGCACATATCTGATTGAGGTTGCTGACCGGGATCAGACCGGTTGTTTGGCCCGGGAAAAGCTGTGCGAATAGCCGCCCGTTAAAGCCGTAGTAGATCGGGTGTTCTGCCTGTTTGGCGGGATCGAGACTAGCGGTGCCGCCGTCCGCCATGAAGGAATCCGTGAGATCCTGCGTGCCGGTGTCTGGAGCGTCGCTGGCCGTCCATAAGGCGAGCTGCACGAATTCACACTTGGCATCGCCGAGGCGACGCAGCCGAGCGTGAGTGAGCCGCACTTCGCCGACGTTTGCGATCAGTCCTGAAATTGTTGGTTGCTCTGCCATGGGGTCAGACCGTTTCGCAGATCCAGGTCAGGGTGTTGCCGTACTGCGGATCGAGTGGACCCGGCACCGCAGGCGTGCCCGTGCCGTTTGTGATCAGAGGGATCTGAATGGATCCGTTAGACCGCAGATAGACCGGCCGCGGAAACCAGATGTACTGATCGTCATTGAGATCGCTCTCTGCCGCGATCGCCCAGATCGGCGTCGGATTTACCGTCCATTGCGGCTGCCCGAGCAGGTTGATCGTGATCAGGGAGTTTGCGAGATTCGTCCGGAGGCCGCGAACCAGCAGCGGTTCGTCGACGTTTCCCGGCGTCGTCAGATTGCGAGCCGCACGGCCAAAGTCCGGCGAGTCGAAATCGAATGAGTGCTTTAAGAAACGCTGCTGCGGCGTCTCGCGATAGTCGAGCAGTTCGCTGATCTTTGCCTGCTCGCGAGGGTCGAGCATCGTCGCGGCGTACTCCCTGGAATAGACGGCGAGCCCGATGAAAACGAGGTTGCTGATCTCATCCTCATCGGTGTCATCCGTCTTGAACATCTGCACTGTGAGGCGTTCACCGGCCGCAAGCACAATCGGCGATGGGAGGTAGAAAACGCCAGCTTTGCCGCCGCCCGCGTTCGTCGTCTTGCCCGCGATCTCGTCAACCGTCAGGTACAGCGAAGCGTCATAGTCCACCGCCAGGATCGGACGTGTGTTGTCGGACCGCTCGATGATGAGGTCGCGGTTCGTCCCGTCATCCTTCACAGAGTCCGAGCGAATGCCCGTGATGATCACGTCATAGCTGAGGTACTCCGTCGTCTGCCTGACCGGCGACGTCTGCCCTGCCGCGGGCAGCACGAACTGCAAAGGGATATAAACCGGCCGTGTCTGCAACGCCTTTTGAATGCGTGACTGCCGCTGCCCGTTAAAGTCCGCCTGCAATGCCGCCGCACGCGTGGGGTCCCAACGCTTGGCGATCAGGTGATCGAGATTCTTTCCTTGTCCGTTCCAGTGCATAACTCAGTTGTCGGTAGTCAGTAGCCGGTAGCCGGTGACCAGCGGTCAGCGGTCTTACTGACCACCGACCACTGACAACCGACCACTGTTCCTAGCCGGGCTGGAAGGTCTTGAGGACCTGGCCCCAGAGGACGACACGGATCTTTAGTCCGATCGAGGGTGTCCATGCCTGGAGTGCACTGTTCTCGAGATTGAACGAGAACTTATCCAGGCTCTCCAGCACGATCGGGTGCGAGAACTGCACCAGCCCGCCGCGGCCGTTCTGAAAGAAACCGCCGTTTGGAGATCCGCTCGCACCCTCAAAGCCGATCCCCGGAGGTGCCGGCCAATAGAGCAGCGGAGCCTGCTTTTTCACATCCTCGCCGCGGATGAACTGGAGGTTGAGGTTCTCCATCGCCATCTCAAGATTGTTGAGTCCGGAGATAACGACCGATGCGGTGTATGCAGGATCCACGATCTCGCCGCGGGTACCGACGCCTGTTGGCTTGTCGGCCGTGACGATCGCCTGCACGCCGGCACCTTCCATAATGAAAGTCGTGCCGTTGTCGAACTGGCCGTCCGCGATCATGTTCGTCATCCAGATGCCCTTCTCAGGGATCACCGTTGCGGGATCGTTGAACTGCACCGTGTCCTGAGTTTTACCCTTTGTGAAAAGGGCTTGTTTAGCGTTTGCGGCGACTGCCGTTCCCGCCTTGAGATATGCCGTGTCGTAGTAGAAACCCGACTGAGCATTGAGGAGCCTGCCGGGATTGAGATAGTCCCGGTAATACTGAGCGAGCGGTACGCTCTCGAGGTCCTGCGGCCGGATCATCTGAAAATCCTGTGCACGCGGGCCCGTACTGACTGCAAGTGTTGCTTGTCCTGCCATAACTGCTTTTCCTTATTCCTTTCGAAAAATCTGTTTAGAAGTACCTCTGCGGCGAGTAGCTGAGAGGCCGTGCGTAACCGCGGCGGCCGTAGATGTCGCTCGTCGTGCCATCGCTTGCGATCGACGCGGGCTGTGCACCGAGGAGCTGACTGACGCCGGGAATACCGCCGCCAACCTGGACCACCCACGGGAAGACGTACATCTTCAGCAGGTCCACACAACCGGCTACGCCGAGCACGAGTGCGATCTCCTTGTTGTACTTGCCGAGTACCGGGATCTTGTTGCCCATCGACTGGAACAGGTACGCACCGCCGAGCTTTACACCGACGCGGACGAGAGCTGTGTTTTGCGGCACGAGCTTCGTTGCCAGAATGTCGAAGATCGACACACCGACCGCTGCCATTGCACTCGCCATGAGCAGGCTGCCCATCGACGCCGGATTCCTACGCACCAAGCGACGCGGATTACGCCTGCGGGATGCCGTTCTGAGAGCGGCCACTGGATTGCGACGCCTTCGCCTGCGGTGCGTCGTTGCAGCGGCATGATGCCGGCGGCGTCGACGCGAACCATTGAGCGAAAGACGGCGACCTGGGGCCGGATTGAAGACAAGGGCCTTGTTGCTGTTGGCCTTTCTACGCCTTCGAGTTCTTGTTGCCATAATTCACCTTTCCTTATTAGGGTTTGTCGTACTTTTCAGCCCCAGATATCGTTTGCTCTAATAACTTCGCTGAAATTTTTTTGAGGCGGATCAGTTCACGATCCCTCGTGCCTCGATCTTGTATTTGCCGCCGCGGATCACCGGGTAACCGTCACGATCGACACACAGCGTCGGCAGGTGTCCTGTATCCTCACCGAGCTTGTGGATGTAGTGTGTCCCTGGTGCGTCGCCGTGATGCGGCTTGTAAGTCGTGTAAACCACGTGATCTATCGTGTCCACAGGATTGATCTCGTTCGTCTTTGCGGCCGGATTCGGCTTTGCAAAACGCTTGCCTGCGATCCACAGCTTCCCGCCCGCAGCTGCGAGAGCCACGCGTGACGGGTTGAACTTCACCGTCTTACCGCTGCCCAGCTTTAGCTCCACCAAACCGCCGAGCTGGTCCAGCTTTGCCGGTGCGTGGCGGCTGACCTCCATCTCGCGAGCCTGCGTAGAAGGACGCCCGTTGAACATCTCGAAAGTGCGGCGACGCGGAACTGCAGCCTGTGGATTCTTTCGCTTCTTCTTCGGAGCGTTGATCCGCTTCCAGGTCTCCGCCATCTTCTCGACGTCAGCGATAAGCTTCTTCCGAGTCTCGCCCTGTATGCTATCCGGGATCTGCACCTTGAGATCGCCGAACTTTCGCCACTTTGCCGGATTACTCACCAGCCTTTTACCGGAACGTGTAGCGTGTGCCTTTGCCGCGGCCATGGTCTTGAACTTCTTACTGAAACCGTCGCCCTTGCCGTCGTGCAGATACACAGACTCGACATCGTCGCCGCGGCTGATCGTCAGCACGTACAGGCTGCCCTTTGCTGCCGCTGGCCTTCGAGGATTGAGCGATAAACGGCGACGGCGTTGCTCGACCAGTTCGCGGCCGTGCAGTGCGTCGATCTGATCGAACGACATCTCACCGCGACGATTGCTCGACGGCACCGCCGCAAAGAACCACGCACGCTTTTTCGACGCCCACTTGAAGTGCTTGCCGTCTGACGCGACGAAAGACTTGATGCGGTCCTTAGAGGCGAACGTGTTCCCCTCCAGCCACAGCCATAGGCCGCGTATAACCACCTTCACATCATCGGGCAGCGTAACGGCGAACTCGATCGCTTCGCGGAGCGGCTTTGCTGCCGAGCGTTCGGCATTGGCCCGCTTCTCATTGCCTTCGTTATTGGCAGCGAGTTTGATTGCCTTGTCGTAGTCGGCATTGATCTCCTGCATCGTGCGAGTATCCCCACCCTTGTCCGGGTGATACTTCGCCGCCAGCTGCCGATACAGCTTCTTGATCGCATCAGGCGTCGCCGGAGAGACGTCGCGAAACCAGCCCACAGGATTTAACTTGAGCCCGCGTTTCTTCGGCCTCGACGCGAGCAGCCGCGTGACACCGAGCAGCCGTTTCATTTCGGCCGCAGTGACGGAAGGCAAACCGGCGGTGGGATTACGACGTCTGCGAACAGTGCCGCCAAAGTCGGGCGGCTTTGAGAGATCCACGGCAGAGACACGAACGAATTCGAGACCCTTGGATTCGCAGAACGCCTTTATACGCTTCAGCTGATCGGCGGTCGGTTTGGTCGTCTCGACACCGATGATGTCGACCATGTAATCGGGCTCGCCTTTCTTCTTTGCGTAGAACACGTACTCGATACCGCCGATCGGATTCTTTCTGCGTCGACGCTTAACGTGCTCATTGATCGCGAGAACGTTTGCCACACCACCGGCCAGCCCCGCGAAGGCCGAGATCGGATCTATGCCGGGATTGAAAAGACGGCCCTGCTGCGGCGTTTCTTTTACCCGTTTCTTGAGAGCGGCGGACGCCCTGCGAAGTCTTGGGTGAAGAGGGAGCTTATGCCCTTCGCCGGCACGTGCTTCGTCGTAGTCCTCACTCGCACGGATCGGGTGAAATGCCCCGCCGGCGTAGAAGCCCATCTGCACGTTTCGCTTGCGTCTTTTTACAGCCTTTGCCATTACCTTTTGAGCAGAACCAAAGCGACCAGCACGCCGCCTGCGACAACCATCGGCGTTGTCATTCCTAAGCCCTCTGCGAACTTTTTGAGATAGTCGCCATTGCTCGCACCCGCAGGAGCAGACGGCAGCCCGGACGCTCCTGTGTTGTCGCCGGTGTGTACCGTAACAGTGCCGAGATCACCGGCGTTGTAGACGTAGCCCCCATAGCCGCCGTTGTTATAGCCGCCGTTGTAACCGCCCCCATTCGACACCGGAGGATTACCGCCGCTGATCACGCTGATGCCTGTTACGCCGAAAGTGCCGGAGAGATCGCGAACGATGTTCTGCTCGATATCGGCCTGCGAGTAGATGTTGTTTACCTCGACAAATATGTCGAGGGTGCAGCCCCAGTTTGTGCAGCCGACGCCGGATCCCGACGCAGTCACACTGTCGACGAGCCAGTTCGCATCCTCGAGAGTTCCCTTGACGGCATCGAAGATCGTTC
>Ga0070658_10004711_pt1 | contig 11088 bp, 8 predicted proteins | sample KBSC13metaG_FD_64664 | JGI IMG/M metagenome (GOLD analysis project Ga0070658, IMG submission 64664) | Corn rhizosphere microbial communities from Kellogg Biological Station, Michigan, USA - KBS C1-3 metaG | ecosystem: Host-associated > Plants > Roots > Rhizosphere > Soil ... | reverse complement strand
TCAAGGTTATAAGTGCACGGGACGCTTCAACACCGCACAGGCGGATAGAACTCGCCTGTGCCGCGGCGGTATGTGTGCTTATCGTTATCATCGCGGCGCATCCGCTATCAGCACCAAGCGCCGATGGCCGTCTGCACGTCGATTTTCTCGATGTAGGGCAGGGCGACTCGGCCCTTCTGACCTTCCCGAATGGCGAGACGCTCCTCGTAGATGGCGGCGGACGACAAGAATACAACCGCGACGTCAACGGCGACTCCGAAGGCGGGAACTTCCGTCCTGACACGCGCACCATTGGTGAGTCCGTCGTTTCCGAGGTTCTGTGGTTCAAGGGCTATTCGCGTGTGGATCACATTCTTGCAACTCACGCAGATGCCGACCACATTCAGGGTCTCAACGACGTGGCGAAGAACTTCACTATAGGCAATGTGATGTTTGGCCGCACACCTCTCTCAAACGGGAATTTTGCCCAACTGAATGCATTGCTCGACGGGCGGCACATTCCGGTCATGACAATTACGAGAGGGGATACTTTCCAGTTAGGCGGTGCGACAGTTGAGGTCCTCAACCCGTCGCCGGCTGCGCCTGATGCACCGTCCGACAATGACCATTCCGTCGTGCTGCGCATCACGTATGGCACCCGCACATTTCTCATGACCGGCGACATTGAGCACTCTGCGGAGGCGGACATGATCGTCAACAACGAGCCGTTAGCGGCCGATATCGTCAAGGTCCCTCACCATGGCAGCCGCACGTCGTCGACAGCCGAATTCGTTTCCGCCGCTCATCCGCAATTCGCCGTTATCTCCGTGGGCGGCCGTTCGCCCTTCGGCCACCCGCATCCTGATGTCGTTGAGAGGTGGCGAGATGCAGGGGTCCGGGTTCTAACTACGGGTGAGAATGGAATGATCTCGGCCTCGACCGACGGTTCGGATCTCCAGATGAGCCGCTATCTCCCGTAGTGCGTGACGAGCGTCACTAAATCTTGCCCTTTCACCTGACCTAATATAGATTTGGAAGTTAGCCGACAAATGAACCACTCAGGAGTAGCGAGAGCAGCACGGACGGACTCGCGGTCGTCGTGTATTCCTCGCTGCCTGCTCACATTCCATTCGAAGGAGATCTTGCCAATATGAAATCATTCACTACGGAGAACATTCGAAATCTGGCTGTGGTTGGACACGGCGACGCGGGCAAAACCCAGCTCGTGAGCTCCCTGCTCCACGTCGCCGGAACAACAGGACGCTGGGGAAAGGTAGATGAAGGGACTACCGTTACCGATTACGACGAAGACTCCATCGCCCGCAAGGTCTCACTCAACAACAATCTCGCCCACCTCGAGTACAAGGACACAAAAGTTAATCTCATCGACACGCCCGGTTACGCGGCGTTCGTCGCCCATGCACGTCCGGCGTTACGTGTCGCAGACTGTGCACTGGTCGTCGTCGACGCGGTGCACGGGATCGAGGTACAGACCGAGAAAACGTGGCAGTACGCGAATGAGTTCCTGCTGCCCCGCTTTATGGTCATCAACAAGATCGACAAGGAGCACGGGGATTTTGGACACGCACTCGAGACTGCGACAGCGAGCTTTGCACGTTCGATCGTGCCGTTTACGCTGCCGATCGGAGCTGAGGGTGATTTCAAGGGCGTCGTCGACGTGGTTCATCAGAAAGCATACGAATTCGACGACATGGGCAAGGCAAAGGAGATCCCGCTGCCCGAGACAGGCCGGGATGTCTTTGAAAGGACACGCGAGCGTCTCATCGAGATCGTTGCCGAATCAGATGATGCTCTGATGGAGGAGTACTTTGAGAACGGCACGCTCCCGGAAGAGAAGATCTACCCGAATCTAGCCAAGGCGATAGCATCGAGCAAGCTCTGTCCCGTCTACGCTGTCTCCGGCAACACGCTGGTTGGCCTGCAGATACTGCTCGACCACATTGTGGAATTTGCACCAGATCCTGCCACACACGAATCGGAGTGGGGATTCGTCGACAACTCGATGCAAGGCGATCACATATCGAGGAAGTACTCCCCGGACGAGCCTTTTTCCGCATATGTTTTCCGCACGATAGCGGACCCCTTTGCCGGACGCATTTCCATCCTAAAGGTCATCTCAGGCAAGATCGCGGCGGATGCAACCGTCTTTAACTCCACACGCGAAACGATGGAGCGTCTGGGGCCACTTCACTGCGTCTCCGGAAAGACGCTCGACAAATGTGACACCGCCTCTACGGGCGACATCATCGCGTGCGTCAAGCTGAAGGACACGCAGACGGGCGACACGCTGTGTGATAAGGCACACCCGATCGTGTATCCTCCCGTCGAGTACCCGGAGTCGGCCATCGCCTTCGCGATCGAGCCCAAGTCGCGTGCCGATGAGGACAAGATCTCGCAGGCACTGCACCGGATCCTTGAGGAGGATCCGTCGCTGCACTTTGACCGTGATCCGCAAACTAAGGAGTTCATTCTCTCCGGCTCGGGCCAGCTGCACATCGAGACGGTCGTCGAGAAGCTCAAGAATCGGTACCACGTCGAGGTCACGCTGCACCCGCCAAAGGTGCCCTACAAGGAGACGATCACCGGGACTGTAGAGGTACAGGGCCGCCACAAGAAGCAGTCTGGCGGACGCGGGCAGTTTGGCGATTGTAAGGTCATATTCGAGCCCCTGGATCGCGGTGCGGGTTTTGAGTGGGTGGATAAGATCTTTGGCGGATCCGTCCCGCAGAATTTCCGGCCGGCTATCGAGAAGGGCATCGTCGAGGCGGCTGCATCCGGTGCGGTCGCGGGATACCCGCTCGTCGATTTCAAGGTCACATTGATCGACGGCAGCTATCACACGGTTGACTCGGACGAGCACTCATTCCGGGCAGCAGGCCGAAAGGCTTTCCGGGCGGCGATGGAAAAGGCCCACCCGACACTGCTCGAACCTGTAATGGATGTCGAGGTCTTTTGCCCACAGGAGGTGTCAGGCGACATCATGGGCGATCTCAATTCCCGCCGGGGACGCGTGTCGGGTATGGAGGTGCGCGGCAAGCAGCAGGTGATCCGTGCCAAGGTCCCGCTCTCGGAAATGCTCGATTACCAATCGAAACTGAATTCCGTCACGCAGGCCCGCGGCTCGTATCATATGCAGTTTTCGCACTACGATCCGCTCCCCCACAACCTCGCCCAAAAGGTCATCGACGAAGCGGTGTCTTCTGGTCGAGTGAGGGCACACGAGGAAGAGGACTAAACCGAATACCGCACATACACGCGGATAGACGCAGATAAGGGAGTGCGGCTCTTCTTGTCTGCGTTTTCCGCGCTAATTTGCGGACAATTGCTTCTGTCAGACAAGCTACAACGGCTCTCGCCCAAGCGAGCCATCATTCAGGTGGAGGTAATTATGGGCCAGAACAATCCATACCGCAGTAGCAGCGACAACGAACAGAATAACTCTCACCCGCACACGCATTCGGAGGGCAAGTCAGCCGGAAACATGGGCGCGGGCAAATCGGGCAAAGAGGGCCTGGGCACAGAGAAGAAGGTTGACGATGAACGCTTCGGCAGCCAAACTCCCGACTCAAGCTCTATGAACAAGCCGGCGTAGTCTGTCAAAGCCTTAACGCTTGGTGAAATTCAGCCGCATCCCGATCCTGAGCACCCTTGGCTGAGCAAGGGTGAGGACCGGGGTGCGGCCGGATTCGACGCGAGAGCCCGAAGCGTTCTCGACCGCGAGATAGATATCTGCCCAATGGGTCACCTTGCGAGAGGCGTATAGGTCCACAACGCTGTAGGGGGCGAGCCGAAGTGTATTCAGGTCGTCATCCCACTGAGAAGTTGAACTGCGGAACTGCACGGAGAATATTCCCACGCGGCTCGGGGAGTAGCGGAGACTTGTGGTGAACTGATCCCGCGGCACCTGCGCCAGCTGCAGTCCGACCAACGCCTCGTTGCCGGGCATACCCGTAACGGTAGAATTGACGTGCAAGTAGCTCGCCGAGATCGACCATTCGCCTGAAGGATCAAATTTCACATCCGCCTCGAGCCCGCACGAGCGGGTGCTTCCGAGGTTTTGCCGTTGGCGTGTGATCAGCGAAGGTGTGGCCGACAGCGTGACGTTCGAGACCGCATTTGTCAGTCGAAGGCAGTATGGACCGGTGCGGATGTACAGTCGCTGATCGAGAGCATCAACTATCAGCGCCGCCTCACCGTTGATCGCACGCTCCGCTGTGAGAGACGCATTGGCGAGAGTGAGGACGTTCCCTACCCGGAATCCACGATAAAGCTCATTGAGCGTGGGCTGCCGAAAGGCCGTTGAGATCACCCCGCTTACGGAGATATGCGGGGTGACCCGGACAAGAGCCGAGGCTCGGGGGCTGAGTCGCGATTCGGATCGGGCGCTGAAGGGCGTTACCTGACCCGCCCCGCCGGCTATGGTCCGAGTAGCCGAATATCCCCGCGAGTCGCGCCACCAGTCATATCGAACGCTGCCGCCGAGAGTGACTTTTCTTACATTGACGATCCCACCTGCAAAGCTCCCAAAGGTGGTCTCCCGCCCGCCGGAACTCGAGAGGGAAGTCGCTACACCATTCGAGATAGAGGTCTCGTCGCTCCGCCCCCGGATCTGCCGAATGTCGGCTCCCGCAAATATAACCTGCCGCCGTATACTGCCGGTCCACTGAAGGCTGGATCCGAGGGCCTGAGACGGCACGGTTTGGAGCCGGTTAAGTGATTCGGTCTGCCGATTCGCGGCGATAGCTGAGAAGGACTGGTGGTACTTCTCAGTAAGCCCGTAGAGGCGGGCCGAAAACGTGCCAAGGTGCTTCGTCGTCGTATCGATGCCGCTGATCAGCTCGACGAGGCGAGTGTCGTTATTCTGCAGCGGCGAGCCGTTCTTTCGTCTCTCCTGATACATGGAGGGAGCTACAAACACCACGGTTGAAGTGCCGGAGTGATACTCCACTCTCGGGCGAAGCGAATAGCGGCCAACGTTTGCAGCGGTATCGACTGGACCGCGGCTCTCCGGCGCGGTCGGTATGAAGCCATCAGTGCGAAATCCCTCAGCCGCGAGCGATCCAATATACCCCGCTATCCCGGCGCCACCGAAAAAAGAAGCGTACGGGGATCTGTCACTGCCGTAGGCGACATCAAGATCGCCGAACGGATGCGCCGCGGGTGGGCGGTTGACCACGGAGATCACTCCGCCTATTGCCGAACTGCCATAAAGATCACTTGCGGCACCACGGATAAGCTCGACCTCAGAGATCGACCGGCCTGGGACCCGGCCCCAGTAGACCCATCCGCCGAAAGGATCGTTCAACGGCACACCCTCATTCAGCACGAGGGCTCTACTCGCGCCGGATGCTCCGACGCCTCGAAGGCTCACGCCTTGAGCCGTGGGATTCGCGGTCGTACTGCCTGCACGCCTAAAGAGGGTGAACCCCGGCACCTGCCGCAGCTTGTCATCTAAGCTGAGTGCCGCAGACGTCTCGAGTTGTCGGCCTCCGACGACGGCGACGCTCGCGGGGCTGCTCGCTAATGTTGATCCTGCCCGAGTGACATCGACGGTCGCGGAGATCGGCAGCGGCTGCAGATCAATGACAACGTTAGCGGCTGAGGCGGTGACATCGCTGGTCTCAAACCCCGCCGCGGTGACGATGATCCGACGGGAATGGCACACCAGGGAAAAACCGCCGTTCGCATCAGAAGCTGACGTGACACTGCTGTCCGCACACTTCACCGTTGCTCCGCCGATGACAGCTGCTCGCGAATCATGGATGACTCCGATGACGATGTCGGGTGCTTGCGCGGCTACGCACACTGCGGCCCCAAGCAGGAGAGTTATCCGGAGAAGGAGATTCATTCTTTGACCGCGATGCCCCACGGGCCGTCACCGGTTTTGATGCGCGTGATCTCAGTATCTGTCGCAGTGTCGATCACGGATACGTCGCCTGAGAGGCCATTTGCCGTGTAGAGTTTACCGCTTTTAGGAACGAGTCCGAGGCCCCAGTTGCGATCGCCTACGGGTATGTTTGCTGCGACCCGGCCGTCTGCAATATCAACCACTGAGACGGAGTTTCCACGGCCGTTCGCTATGTACAGTTTGGTATTGTCCGGTGATACTACTACACCGACCGGGCGTGAGTCTTCGGCCAGCGGAATGGTCGACACTACTTTGTGCGAGAGTACGTCGATCACCGAAACATTATGGCCCACCTCGGCGGTGACATACGCCTTTGTTCCATCAGGCGAAAAGGCTGTATCCCGTGGGCGTTGGCCCACCAGGAGAGTGTCCACAACTGTCGGCCCGCTCGTATCGATCACAGTTACAGTACTGCTCGTCTCTGCGGTCACGTAGACCCACTTACCGTCAGGCGATATCGTTACTCCCTCCGGTTCGATCCCGGTGATGAGCGTGGCGATCTCTTCGCCTGTATGCAGATCGATGACGGTGCAGGTGCCGCTGTCCTCATTGGACACATAGAGGCGTGATCCGTCGGGACTGATCGCCATCTGCTCCGGATCATCGCCGACGGAGAGTGTGCGGACGATCCTGCCATTCGACGTATCGATCACATCGACGCGGCTGTCGCCCGATTCCGCCTTTTGCTGAAACGGCGTGCTTGACGCAACGTACGCGTACTTGCCGTCAGGCGATATCCGTATGCCGCGTACCCTGCGGCTGACCTTTATACGATCGACGACCCGGTCCTTGTCAGTGTCGATGATCGATACTGTGCCGCTCTTCTCGTTTGTAACGTACACCCACGGCCCCGATCCGTATCGTGAGCACGATCCGCACACTAAGCACATTAGAAGAATGATGAAGTGCAGGAGCTTCATGCTTCCGCCGCGGCGGGAGTCGCTCTCCTTGTTCGGTTTCTGAGTGCTACGCGTTCGGATGAGTTTATCCATGCCGCGAACATGAAAAGGGCAGCAACGATATAGACGAGCCCTGCCGGTACCCACATGATCAATCCGCCCAACTGCTGGTCCTCGATGGGCGTCATCCCCCACTCGGCCGTCGTCGGGGCGTAAATGGGGTACCAGACGTGGCGCGTGAAAGTGAGGAAAGCCCCGAGAATGCCGCTGTGTATAGACGTGATGAAAAGGTACAGGATCCCGGCTCCATAGCTCGCGATACCCCGCTTTCCATAGATGATGGCCCACCAGAAAAGGAGTGCCGAGCCGAAAAAGCTTGCGTGCTGCAGCGTATGGACCACATCGCTCTCGATCGTCGCCTGGAATAGTGCAGGAATATGCCAGATCCAAAGGGCGACACCGTGAACTATGAATGCCACCGTCGCGCCGGTAAGAAATGCCCACGTTCCGCCTATAGCATCCGTGCGTGCTGCCGAGCCCGCTTTGAGCCGCCATTCGCGGGGCAGCGCCCACATTGCCGCGATCAACGGCCGGCCCAGGACGATCAGCGGGGCCGAGATCAGCATCAGGATCTCGTGCTGCGTCATGTGGGCCGAGAAGAGAACCTCGCCCCAGCTATGCACCGGTGAAACGAGTGCGACAACGAGCGAGAGCCATCCGATCGCGTAGCAGGCCGCACCTCGAACGCTGATCGCCGAGCCCGTCGCCGACTCACGCCATAGATTGCGTATGCCGATCAGATAAACGGTCGCGGACGCGGCAAGCATGAGGACTACAAGCGGATCGAAACTCCATGCCTCCAGCAACTCATGTGTATCGTGCGGCTTGTCACCGTGCGCGAATGAAGACACGCTCAGCAGCACGATATAAAGAGTAAGGTTGCACGCTCGCCTCATTTTGAGCAGGGCACTCCCATGAGCGTCGGAAGGTATTGCGCAAATATTAGGACAGTAAACAGGATCCCGAGCACCGTTCCGAGCAGGCTCATAAAATCGCGTGTCTGCGGCCTCTCGATGGTTGTTGCTTCAGGCGTGTTGGCCCCGGCTCGGCCTTGTCTCCACGCGATCAGTACACCGACGATCGAGATGACCAGGGCGGAGATCGCAACCACGTGGTTCCATTTAAACTCCGACTTATCACAGCCCCACTCTGACGTCAGCCACAATGCCTCCATCTGCATCGCCCAGGCAATGGGCGGTAAGAGGAAGCCGATCCACAGCATCAGGCCTGCACCCGAGCGGGGCTCGTGCTGCTTTTGTTCTGCAGCATCTATCCTCATAATGTGAACCTCGGCACGAGATAGACCACGCTGAATAGCAGCAACCACAACCCGACGACCCAGTACCAATAGACACCTAGTACGGTGATGTCGAGAGCATGCTTGTCATCCACGCCTTTCGCATAGGTCCAGATAAGCAGGAAGATGTCCTCGCACGCGAGCACGATGAGGTGGAACATATGCATGCCCAGGATCATCCACGTGATCGAGCCGTATGCATTGTCTTCCCACTTGAACAGCAGGGAATCGAACTCGTAGTACCGGATGACGATCACGACAAGGTTGAGGAGCAGCGTGACCGGCAGCAGGACCTTTATCATGCCGGCCTGTCGCCTTCTCGCCGCCCGGTCAAGCATTATCGCCGGCAGCAGGCTTACCAGGAGCAGGATCAGTCCGATGACCGGCAGGGTCAGGTTGGGATAGGACTCATAAAGTATCGGCAGCCGTTCGGTCCTGGGAGGTGGAAACGGCTCCGTCTGCATCAGCACCGAAAAGTAGATGGCGATCAGGATGCCGAACATCGCCGTCTCGATCGCGAGCAGCAGAGCGTTACCCCACCAAAGGGCCGAGTGGCTGTCGAGCATGGTCGTCGGCAGGCCCGTTACGTCGAGAGCTGTTTGCTTTTCGGCTACGGCTTCGCTCATATTGCGACCTCCCGGGCCATCCCGCTGTCGTCATAGAGCGGATTATCCTTAGGAGACGAGTACGGCGGGCGGTGCTCAGTACTGTTGCTCCAGAACCAGCCGAACATCGTCAGCGACGCCAGGAACATTCCCACCGGTATCGACCATGGGGTGAACATAAAAGAGATAAACCCTCCGGCAGTAACAAGAGCCGTCAGCAGCGGGAATATCGATCCATCATGCGTCTGATGGCGCTTCTCGGGTGACGCATCGTGGATGGTGGTATGGAGCAACTCCCTCGAATAGATGTGCAGACCAGTGACGACCGCGTGGTCCTCAGTCATGTCCCAAAGAGCATTGGCACCCTCGACCTCGGGAATGTACTGGAAGTTGTATGACTGCGGAGGCGACGTCAGCGACCACTCGAGCGTGTCGGCCCCCCACGGGTTGTCACCGGCGACGCGTCCACGCAGCAGGCTGAAGATCACATTCCCGACAAATACCAGAGCCGCAAGCGCCATCACGTACGCTCCCATCGTCGCGAGGAAGTTGAGGTTTCCCCAGCCGGTCTCGGCTACGTAGGTGTAGACGCGGCGCGGCATTCCGTCGAGCCCAAGGATATGCATCGGGAAGAACACGAGGTTAAATCCAATGAACATCAACGCGGCATTCACGACGCCGGCCGTGTTGTTCAGCATTCTTCCCGTCATCTTTGGGAACCAGTAATAGATCGCTCCGAACAGCGGGAAGACCGCTCCACCGATCAGCACATAGTGAAAGTGAGCGACCACGAAGAACGTGTCATGCAGCTGCGTATCAAGCGGAACGGACGCCAGCATCACTCCTGTGAGACCGCCCATTACGAAGATCCCGAAGAAGCCCATCACCCATGCCAACGGTGCCTTAAAATTCCACTTACCGAGCCACAACGTTGTTACCCAGCAAAAGATCTGGACTCCGTTCGGGATGACGATCAATAGACTCGACGCCGTGAAGATGGACTGACCGAGCTGCGGCAGGGGAGTCGCAAACATGTGGTGCACCCAGACCCCGAAACCGATGAAAGCGGTAGCGATCGCCGACATCACAAGCGGCGTGTATCCAAAGACCTTACGCCGTGCAAAAGTGGCGATGATCGAGGAAACAAAACCCGTCGCCGGCAGGAATATGATATAGACCTCGGGATGCCCAAAGAACCAAAACAGGTGCTGCCACAGGATCGGATCGCCGCCCTCAGCGTGATTGAAGAAATGGGTCGAGACCTTGGACAACCGGTCCATCGACAGCAAGGTCGAGGAGAGCATCACCGCCGGCATCGCAAAGAGGATCATGAAGCTCGTCACGAGCATTGACCAGACATAGAGCGGCATCCGGCTAAGCGACATCCCCGGAGCTCTCTGTTTGAAGATCGTGACGATAGTGACGACTGCCGTCGTCAGGGCAGAGATCTCGGTCAGCGAGACCATCTGGGACCAGACATCCACACGCTTGCCGATCCCGTACTCCGGCCCGGACAGCGGCACGTATGCAAACCACCCTGCGTCGGGCCCGATATTCAGCAGTAATGCTGTAAACAGGAGGATGCCGGAGAACAGGTAGACGTAATATCCGTAGAGATTCGCCCGTGGGAATGACGACTCACGTGTGCCGATCATCAGCGGCACGAGGTATGTGGCCATTCCGAGCATGACAGGCACCGCAAAGAGGAACATCATCGATGACCCGTGCGTTGTAAAGAACTGGTTGTAAAGGTCCGGCCCAAGCACGCGGTTCTCGGGGCGCATCAGCTGCGTTCGCATGCCGACCGCCAGGATCCCGGAGAGGATGAAAAAGATAAAAGCGGTGACGATGTAGCGAATACCGACGGACTTGTGGTGCGAATTGCAGAGCCAGGCGTAGATGCCTCTGCCGTTGTCCCAGGTTTTCGCCAGGATCGCGCGCTCGGACTCGATCACCTCTGGAGTGATGTTCGACGACTGCTTTGCTTCAAGCTCTTTCTTCGTCATTTCAGGCTTTCGAGATACGTCACGAGGGCATTGAGATCCTCGTCAGAAAACTGGCTTTGCGGCATCTTTATGCCGGGCTTTATCTTTTGCGGATCCAGGATCCAGTTCGCCAGATTGTCGGACGTGTTGACCATCGCTCCCGCCCCGATGTACGGGCGGCTAGCGATATGCGTCAGGTCCGGACCAACGCGGCCGCCGGCTCCTGTTCCCTGGATCGTGTGGCATTGGGCGCAGACGCTTGTCGTAAAGATCTCCTCACCACGCTTTCTCACGGTGTCAGTCGGGATCGGAGGCGTCTGCCGTCCTGCGTCGA
>Ga0070658_10004710_pt1 | contig 11088 bp, 8 predicted proteins | sample KBSC13metaG_FD_64664 | JGI IMG/M metagenome (GOLD analysis project Ga0070658, IMG submission 64664) | Corn rhizosphere microbial communities from Kellogg Biological Station, Michigan, USA - KBS C1-3 metaG | ecosystem: Host-associated > Plants > Roots > Rhizosphere > Soil ... | reverse complement strand
GTGGTGGTGAGGACCGGTTCGGCGGCGGGGGCCACCGTCGTCGCCGACCCGCGCTCACGGGCGGCGGCCTTCAGCATGGGTACGGCGAAGGCCGCCGTCACGAGCAGCCCGAACAGCCCGGCCGCGCCGACCGTGAGGCGGATCGAGAGCGCGCCGAGCAGCACGCCGCCCAGCACGAAGCCGACCGCGTTGGACGCGTTGACCACCGCCCCGAAGGTCGCGAATGCCCGCCCGCGTACCGGGGCCGGGGTACGCCGGGCCACGAGCGCCCCCGCGGCCACGTTGAGTACCCCGTTGCCCGCCCCGCCGACGAGGAACATCGGTACCAGCCAGATCAGGCCGGGCGCGGCCGCCATGGCCAGTACCGCGGCGGACGTGACCGCGAAGGCGCCGAGCATCGCCACGCTGAGCGAGGCGTCGCCGCCGTTGCGCCGGCCCAGCGCGGCGCCGCCCAGCATCGTCGCGCCGGTCCACACCGCGGTGAGCAGCCCGTACGCCGTGGCGCTGGAGTGCAGCACGCCGCGCACCAGGTACACGTCCGCGACGTTGACCGCGCAGACCGCGGCGACCACCGCGGCGGTCGTCACGACCATGGTGAACAGCAGCGGGTCGGCGCGCAGCCGCCAGGCCGGCGCGGGCTGCGCCACCGGGCCGGCCGGAGCGGTCGCGGTACCGCCCCGCCTGGTCCGGATCAGCATGCCGGCCACCACGATCGCCACGTAGCTGGCCGCGTCGAGGAGCAGCGGCGTCCGCAGCCCGAACGTCCCCACGAGCACCCCGGCCAGGGCGGGCGCGATCAGCGACCCGACCGCGGTCGCGGTCTGCCCGAGCGCGCCGGCCCGCACCACGTCGGCCTGACGGACCATCGCCGGCAGCAGCGCGGCGAGGGTCGGCTGGGTCACCGCGTACCCGCAGGACAGCAGCGTGGCCAGCCCGATCAGCACGGCGGTACCGCTGGTGAAGGCCATGGCGGCGCAGATCGCGGCCTGGACCAGGCCGGTGGCGACCAGCAGCAGCCGGCTGTCCACCCGGTCGGCGAGCCGGCCCGTCCAGCGCGCGAGCAGCACCGGTGGCACCGCGGCGGCGAGCAGCAGGGCGGCCACCGCGTACCCGCCGGCGCCGCGCGCCTGGAGGGTCAGCAGCAGCGCGGTCGCGGCGAGGAAGTCGCCGCAAGCGGAGACGGCCCTGGCGGCGACCGCGAGGCGGACGTCCGACCAGCGCGACCGGTCGACCTCGGACCGGTCCTGTGCGGAACCAGGCGCAGATGTGAAGGACATGTTTCGAAGTATGTCCTTCACATCTTCAAGATCGCAATACTCTCAACCGGTCGGGAACCCGCGGAACTGCACCGTGACGGTCCGGGCGCCCTCCGGCGGGTCGGTGCGGTTGCGCCGCCGGTAGGGGTTGACCAGTTGCTGCAGGTCCTCGCCGAACCGCGCCAACTCCTCGGCGGTCATGATCAGGGAGGCTTCGCTGAAGAAGCTCGCCTCGGACCACTCCCTCGGCTCCTGGTCGGCCCGGGCGAGGGCCTGCCGGACCCGGGTCTCCTCCCAGGTCAGAAACGTTTCGATCAGGGCGCGTTCGGCCTGCTTGGTCTCCGGGTCGGCGTCGGCGTCCGTCCGTACCGTGTAGCCGTGCATGACCGTGCGCCAGGCCCGCTCCCGGCCGTCCCCCCGACCCGGCGCGTCCTCCACGAGCCCGACCTTCGCCAGCGCACGGAGGTGGTAGCTGGTGGCGCTGGGTGACAGCCCGACCACCTCGGCGCACTCCGTCGCGGTCGCCGACTCGACCTGGCCGAGATGCTCGACGATCGAGATCCGTGCCGGGTGCGCCAGGGCACGCATCAGCACCGCGTCCTTGATCAACCGGCCGTGCCCGGTGTCCTCGGCCGTGCCCGGTCCGGCAGGTGTGCTAGCCATGACATGACGATAGCCACGCGGGGCCGGCAGTCGTGCGCGGTAAATCGGTGGAGGGTCGCTCGGGCGGCGCGTATCGTAGATGGCCGCTCGACGGCCAGGGTGAGTAGCACCGCAGCGGACGTCCCCGCGCCGGAACCCGACCGACAACGGTTCCGGACACGCGAGCGAGCAAGCAGGTGACCCACGAGGGAGTCAGCGTGCCCGCACCAGACCTCGACGCAGACCCAGCCAGCGACGCCCGCGGAGCGGCTGCAGTCCGCGTTCAACTGGAGACCGAACGCGAATATCTCGCAACCTCCCGCTCCGCGCTGCACGCCATGCGGCTGCGCGCCGAGCACCTCTACTCGACCGGCGGGAGCGTCGCCGGTGATCCGTTCGCGGCCGAGTCGCTCGGCGTCGCGCTCGCGCGGCGGGTCGCCGAGCTCTTCGACGACCCGCGTACCCCACTGTTCTTCGGCCGGCTGGACCTCGACGGCGGCGAGCGGTACCACATCGGCCGCCGGCACGTCACCGACGCGGCCGGCGAGCCGCTGGTGCTCGACTGGCGGGCGCCGGTATCGCGGGCGTTCTACCGGGCCAGCGTCCTCGACCGGCAGGAGGTCCGGGTACGGCGGCGGTTCGGGTACGCCGCCGGCGACCTGACCAGCTTCGAGGACGAGCACCTCGACCGGGGCGAGGAGCTGGGCACCACCAGCCGGATCCTCACCCAGGAGATCGAACGGCCGCGCGTCGGACCGATGCGCGACATCGTGGCCACCATCCAACCCGACCAGGACGAGCTGGTACGCGCGGACATCGACGACACCATCTGCGTGCAGGGCGCCCCCGGTACCGGAAAGACGGCCGTGGGGCTGCACCGCGCCGCGTTCCTGCTCTACCTGCACCGGGCGCGGCTGCGCCGCTCCGGCGTGCTCATCGTCGGGCCGAACCAGGCTTTCCTGCACTACATCGCCGCGGTGCTGCCCGCGCTCGGCGAGATCGACGTGACCCAGTCCACAGTGGAGGGTCTGCTGCCGACGAAGGTCACCGGCGACGATCCGCTGGAGGCCCAGCGGGTGAAGCACGACGCGCGGATGGCCGACGTGCTGGCGGCGGCGCTGCGCCGGTACGTGCGGAGGCCGGCGGAGGAGCTCACCGTATCGGACGGCTCGTACCGGTGGCGGCTGCCGGCCGAGGTGCTGCGCCGGCTGGTCGACGACGTACGCCGGGAGAAGCCGCCGTACGCGGTCGGTCGCGAGCGGCTGCGCGCGCGGGTGGTCGGGCTGCTGCAACGGCAGGCCGAGGCGCGCAGCGGCGACTCCCCGGGCGAGACCTGGGTACGCCGGATGGGTCGCTCGGGACCGGTAGTGTCCTTTTTGGACAGTTGTTGGCCGGCGGTCACCCCGGAGGCCCTCGTCTACGAGATCCTGTGCGACCCCGGTACGGCGGCCGCCGGCATCCTGAGCGCCGAGGAGCAGGAGGCGCTGCGCTGGGCCAAGCCGCCGCGCTCGGTCAAGTCGGCCCGCTGGTCGGCCGCCGACGCGGTGCTGATCGACGAGGTCGCCGGGCTGCTCGGCCGGTTGCCGAGTCGCGAAGCCGGTCGCAGCGGCTCCCAGTCAGCGCTCGTCAGCTTCGGGCACGTGGTGGTGGACGAGGCCCAGGACCTCTCACCCATGCAGTGCCGCGCGATCGCCCGGCGCAGCGAGCACGGCTCGCTCACCCTGCTCGGCGACCTGGCCCAGGGCACCGCGCCGTGGGCCGCCCGGGACTGGTCGCAGTCCCTGGCCCACCTGGGCAAGCCGGGCGCCGCCGTGGTGCCGCTGACCACAGGCTTCCGGGTACCGGCGGCGGTCGTCGCGCTGGCGAACCGTCTGGTACCGGCGCTGGGCGTGGACGTGGCCGAGGCGACCTCGCTGCGCAGGGACGGCTGGCTGAGCGTCGACTCAGTGTCCGATGTGGACAGCGCGGTACCGGAGGCGGTGCGCGTGGCGCTGGCGCAGGAGGGCTCGGTGGCGGTGGTCGCGGCCGACACCTCGATCCCCCGACTGTCCACTGTGCTGCGTGCGGCGGGCGTGGACGCCGGCGACGCGGAGCAGGAGCGGCGGGTGACCCTGCTGCCCGCGACCCTCGCCAAGGGCCTCGAGTTCGATCACGTGATCGTGGTCGAGCCGGCGGACATCGTCGCCGCCGAGTCGCGCGGGCTCAACCGGCTCTACGTGGTGCTGACCCGGGCGGTGTCCCGGCTCGCCGTACTGCACGCGCGCCCGTTGCCGGATCCGCTGGGCTGAGCGGTATCGCCGGTTTCACCAAGCGGAGCGGGCTTCCGCGGTCACGATTCGGATGGGAGAGAGGACCGCGCCATGAAGATCACCGCGTACCCGCCGGGAATGCCCTGCTGGATCGAGCTCGCCGCGCCCGACCTCGACGCGGCGACGTCGTTCTACACCGAGCTCTTCGGCTGGACCACGCAGGCCGCGCCGGAGCGGGGGCGTGACGGGTACACCGTCTTCCGGCGCGGCGCGGATCCGGTGGGCGGGGTCGGCCGGTGCACGTCCGACGACCAGCCGCCGACGTGGAGCTGGTACGCGGCGACCCGGGACGCGCAGGCCGTCCTGGAAAGGGTCGAGGGGGCCGGTGGCAAGGTGCTCACCGCGCCGTCGGACGTCGGTACCGCCGGGCGCAGCGCGCTGTTCCTGGACCCGTGCGGCACGCCGTTCTCGGTCTGGCAGGCCGGGGACTTCTCCGGCGCCAGTGTCGTCGGCGAGCCCGGGTCGCTCGGTTGGACCGAGCTGATGACCCGGGAGCCGCACGGTGCCGTGGACTTCTACGGTCCGGTACTCGGTTGGGACCGCAAGCCCGGCGGCGACCCGGCGGAGTCCTACACCGAGTTCCAGATCGACGGCCGGTCGATCGCGGGCATGATGCCGATGACCGACGACCGGTACCCGCCGGAGCTGCCCGACCACTGGATGGTCTACGTGTGCGTCGAGGACACCGACGCGACCGCCGGGCGGGTCCGGGAGCTCGGCGGCGAGATCTCGATACCGCCGCGGAACACTCCGGCCGGCCGGTTCGCGGTCGCGGTGGACCCGGCCGGCGCCTGGTTCTCGCTGATCTGCCGCCTCAAGGAGCCACCCGCCGAGCAGGCCTAACGGACCGGTACGACGAGCGGACCGTGTTCGCCGTCGATCACCCGTACCCGCGCCCGGTAGTGCTCGGCGAGCAGCGCCTGCGTGAGTACCTCCCGGGGTGGCCCGGCCGCGACCACCCGCCCACCGGCCAGCAGCACCATGCGGTCGGCGTACTCGCCCGCGATGGACAGGTCGTGCATGGTCGCGAGCACGCTCAGTCCGGCGTCCCGGCGAAGCTGATCCACCAGCTCCAGCACCTCCTGCTGGTGACCGATGTCCAGCGCCGTGGTCGGCTCGTCCAGCAGCAGCAGCTTGGCGCCCTGGGCCAGCGCCCGGGCGAGGAACACGCGCTGGCGTTCCCCACCCGACAGTGACTCCAGCCGGCGACCGGCGAAGCCGACGAGATCCAACCGTTCCAGCACCGCGTCGACCGCGGCGAGATCGGCGGCCGACTCGCGGCCGAGCGGTGGTATGTAAGGAGTCCGGCCGAGCAGCACGTACTCGACCACCACCATTCCGGGCGGTACCACCGGATCCTGCGGCACCATGGCGACCAGCCGGGCCCGCTCGCGGCGGCCGAGCGCCGCGGCCGGGCGGCCGAACAGCTCGATCGCGCCCTGCCACCGGACCAGTCCCCCGACGGCCCGCAGCAGGGTCGACTTGCCGGCGCCGTTCGGCCCGATCACGGTGACCCACTCCCCGTCGGCGACGGAGAGGCTGACCTGCCGGACGATCTCGTGGCCGTCCAGGCTGACGCTGACCTCCCGTACCTCGAGGCTCATGAGGTCATCCGCCGCGAGGTGCGCAGGACCACGACGAAGAACGGAGCGCCGAAGAAGGCGGTGACCACTCCGATCGGTACCTCGTTGGGCGCCAGCAGGGTGCGCGCGGCCAGGTCGGCCAGGGCGAGGAAGGCGCCGCCGAAGAGCATGGACAGCGGCAGGATCACCCGGTAGCTGGTGCCGGTCATCAGCCGTACGGTGTGCGGCACGATGATCCCCACGAACCCGATGAGGCCGGAGACCGAGACGGCCGCCGCGGTACCGAGGGATGCCGTGAGGATCAGCACGATCCGAGTGCGCTGGGGGTGGGCGCCGAGGCTGACCGCCTCCTCGTCGCCGACCGACATCACGTCCAGCTCGCGGCGGTGGGCCAGGATCACCACGGCCATCCCCACCGTGTACGGCAGCAGGAGCCACACGTCGTGCCAGCCCGCGATGGTCAGCCGACCCATGATCCAGGAGTACACCTCGCGGATCTCCTGCACGTACCGCTGCTGCAGGAAGCCCTGCAGGGCGGTGAAGAAGCTGGTGACCGCGACGCCGGCGAGGATCAGCGTCGCCGGGGTCCGGTACCGGCCGCCGGAGGCGCCCAACGCGTACGTCAGCGCCACCGCGACCAGCGCGCCGGCGAAGGCCGCCGCCGGTACCCCGGGCGCGGTCCGGCCGCCGCCGAGGGCCTCGTGCGCCACCGCGATCGCGACGGTCGCGCCGAAGCCCGCGCCGGCCGCGGCGCCCAGCAGGTACGGGTCGGCCAGCGGGTTGCGGAACACGCCCTGGTAGGTACCGCCGGCCAGGGACAGGGTCGCGCCGACGAGCAGCCCCAGCACGACCCGGGGCAGCCGCAGCTGGGTGACGATCGCGGCCTCGGTCGGCGACAGTCCACTGTGGACGTGCACGCCGGGCAGCAGATCGAGCAGCTGCAGGGCCACGCCCGCCGGGCTGAGCCGGACCGGCCCGAGGGCCAGCCCGGCCAGCGCCGCGACCAGTACCGCGCCCAGCCCGGCCGCGAGCCAGCCGGCCCGCAACCGGGCGGGTGCGGTGGTTGTCACGCGGCGGGTACCTTCTTCACCGCGTCGGTGATCGCCTCCACCAGCTTGACGACGCGCGGGCCCCAGCGGGAGGCGATGTCGTCGTCGAGCGGGACGACCCGACCCTTCTGTACGGCGGTCAGCCCCGCCCAGCCCGGACGCGCCTTGACGGAGTCCGCGGACTGCTGGCAGCACTTGGTGTCGGCCAGGAAGATCAGGTCGGGGTTGTCCTTGACGATGGCCTCGGCGGACAACTGCGGGTACCCGCCGGCCTTGCCGTCCGCGTCGGCCGGGTCGGCGATGTCGGACAGGCCGGCCATGGTCAGCAGCGAGCCGATGAAGGTCTTCGACGTCACCGAGTAGTACGTCTGGTCCAGCTCGTAGTAGACGGTCAGCGGCTTGGCCCGCTTCGGTACCGAGGCGACCAGGCTGGCCACGCCGTCCTTGATCTGTTTGGCCACCCCGGCCGCCTCGGTCGGGTGGCCGGTCAGCGTGCCGAGGGCGGTCAGCTCGGAGTACGTGTCGTCCAGCGTGGTCGCGGCGGGCATCTGGTACACCGGGATCTTGAGGGCGGTCAGCTGCTCCTTGATCTTGGTGCTGTCGTCCGAGATCACCACGAGGTCCGGGTTGTGCGCCGCGACCGCCTCGGCGTTCGGCTGGTACGAGGACAGGTCCGTCTTCGGTACGCCCGCCGGGTAGTTCGACTGGTCGTCCACGGCGGTCACCTGGCTGTCGGCGCCGATCGCGAACAGCATCTCGGTACCGGTCGGTGTCAACGAGACGATGTGGGTCGGCCGCTGGGCGAGGGTGACACCGCCGGCGGTGGCGGGGAAGGTGGCCGCCGCGGTGGCGGCGCTCGACGGTGCCGGAGTGGAGCCGCCGTTGCCGCAGCCGGCGAGCAGGCCGGCCAGGGTCACCGCGGTGACGAGCAGCACGGGTACGGGGAAACGTCTGCGCATGGGTCCTCCTGTCGGTCGAGGCCTGGTGCTTCGCCGACGGGGATCCCGCCCGCAAAAGCGCCCCTCCTCGAGAGCGCGGTTCGCGACCTGCCACCCAGGCGACCTGGCTTGTCCCCCCTGCGGCCGGCGGGTGCCGGCGGCGGAGGGGCATCACAGTTGCGGGACAGCGCCGGATTCACACCGGCTTCGCTGAGTAGCGGTCTGATAGACCGTAGCGCATCAAGCGGACGGCTCGTCCTCACCGGACAGCGCAGCGCGCAGCTTCTCCTTCTCGGCGCGCCGCCGGCTGGCCACCTGGTCCACCTGACCGATCATCTCCGCGCGCCATTTGCGCAGCACGACAAACTGCAGCCCGAACGACGCGATGATCGCGATCATGAGCTTGAGGAGCAGGTCGATCGGTACCGGCCAGAGCGCCAACGAGATCAGTACGAACAGCCCGACCCGGCCGAGCGTGAACTTCACCATGGGAGTCATGCCCACACCTGCTGCGGCTCGGCGCGGCGCTGGGCCAGCGGTACCGGCGCGTCGTACTCCCGGACCACCTCGTACCGGGTGTTGCGCTCCACCGGACGGAACCCCGCGTCCCAGATGAGGTGCAGCAGGTCGTCGCGGTGCATCGTGTTCGGCGTCCCGTACTCGTCGGCGTCGTGAGTGATCTTGTACTCGACGACCGAGCCGTCCAGGTCGTCCACGCCGAAGTTCAGCGACAGTTGGGCGACCGACAGCCCGTGCATGACCCAGAAGCACTTGACGTGCGGCACGTTGTCGAACAGCAGCCGGGACACCGCGAACGTCTTGAGCGACTCGGCCGGCGCCGCCATCGTGGTGCGCTCCTGCAGCCGGTTGCGTACCTTGCCGTCCGCCGAGTCGACGAAGTCGTGCTGGTACCGCAGCGGGATGAAGACCTGGAAGCCGCCGGTCTCGTCCTGCAGTTCGCGCAGCCGCAGCACGTGGTCGACCCGGTGCCTGGGCTCCTCGATGTGCCCGTACAGCATGGTGCTCGGCGTCTTGAGGCCCTTGGCGTGCGCCAGCCGGTGGATGCGCGACCAGTCCTCCCAGTGGGTGGCGTGGTCCACGATCTGCTGGCGGATCTCCCAGTCGAAGATCTCCGCGCCGCCGCCGGTCAACGACTCCAGGCCGGCGTCGATCAGCTCGTCGAGGATCTCGTCGGCCGGCAGCCCGGAGATCTTCTCGAACCAGTGGATCTCGGTGGCGGTGAACGCCTTGAGGTTGACCCCGGGCAGCGCCGCCTTCAGCTCGCGCAGGACCCGGGGGTAGTACTTCCAGGGCAGCGTGGGGTGCAGCCCGTTGACGATGTGCAGCTCGGTGAGCTGCTCGTCGCGCATCTCGACGGCCTTGGCGACCGCCTCCTCGACCCGCATCGTGTACCCCGACTTCTCGCCGGGCTTGCGCTGGAAGGAGCAGTACGCGCAGGACGCCGAGCAGACATTGGTCAGGTTGAGGTGCCGGTTGACGTTGAACATCACCCGATCGCCGTGCATGTCGGTCCGCTTGGCGTGCGCCAGCCGGCCGAGCCAGGCCAGGTCATCGCTGGCGTAGAGGGCCTCGCCGTCGGAGCGGGTCAGCCGCTCTCCGGCGGCCACCTTCGCCTCTAGTTCGCGCTTGATCCCCGCGTCCACGCCGCACCTCCACCAGTCTGATACCTGACCGAGCGTACGTCCGGGCCGTCGACGACCCGCGCGAAGGTCCGGTCTGCGCCCGTTTCGTACCATCGGCGACCCCTGATGTTTCCCTATACCCAGGCATCCGTTATCCGTAGCCGGGTGACACGGCTTGCCCCGGTGAGGTAGGACATGGGGGGGACAAGTGACTCGCGAGGACGGGGACGGTCGGATGAGTCAGCTAACGCGGCGGGCGCGACGTGCCAAGTCGGCGGCGCGGCCGTTGGCATGGCCGGTTCTCGTCTGCACTGTCGTCTGCGTACTGACGCCTCGCCCGGCCTTCGCCGACCCGGGCGTGGCCGGCGCACCCGTACCGCAACCGACCAGCACGCCGACCGCCTCCGCCAACTCCAACCTGGCGATTCCCGACACCGGCTCGACTCCGGCGCCGTCCGCGCCCCTGCCCGCGGTGTCGTCGTCGGCGGCACCGGCGGCGCCCGCGGTGACCGGGCCGTTCGCGAGCGACATCCTGGCCAGGTACGCCGACGAGGAGCTGGCCGGGCAGAAGTTGACCCAGGCCAATACCGACCTCGCCGTCGCGCAGAGCGCGACCAAGACCACCTATGACCTCTGGCAGAAGGACCTCACCAGCGTCAAGGACCTGCAGAGCAAGGCGAACGGCGCGGCGGCCAAGGCCTACGAGGACGCCACCGGCCTCGGCCCGCTCGGCGACTACGCCAACCAGGTCCATCAGCTCGGCCTGCTCGCACCGGCCTTCGGGGACGGAACCCGGGGCGGCCCGGCGGGCAGCGAGACCGCCGCCCAGGACGCCGCCCTGGCCAAGGCGCGGCTGAACATCGACGAGCAGGCCTACCGTGCGGCGCTCGCCCACGAGCAGCAGCTCGCCGGCCAGCAGACCACGTTGCAGACCAGCCATGACCAGCTCACCGCCACTTTGGCGAGCCTGAACACGGCCAACTCGGCCGCGCTGGCTCAGGCCCAGGCGGCGCAGGCGCTGGTCGACCAGGGGCTGGCCGGCCGGTACCTGGCAGGCACCAAGGCCGCCAACCAGGCCGCCAACCCGAAGGCGCTGGCCGCGCTCCAGTACGCACTCGCGCGGGTCAACAACCCCAGGATCACGTACCTGTGGGGCACCGAGGGCCCGGTCACCTACGACTGCTCCGGCCTCGTGTGGGCGGCGTACCAGTCCACGGGCTACACGTGGGACCGGCTGACCGCCGCCGACCAGTTCAACCACACCCGGTCGCAGGAAGTGTCGCCGAGCCAGCTGCTCCCCGGTGACCTGTTGTTCTTCAACAGGAGCCTCACCGACTGGACGCAGATCTACCACGTCGCGATCTACCTGGGCGACAACCAGATGGTCGAGGCGGCGTACAACGGGCGGCCGCTCGACATCGCCACGGTCCACTGGTCGACGTTCTTCGCCGCCACCCGGGTCTACCCGGCGGTCGCCCCGGTGACGCCGCACGGTCCGTACGTTCCGCCGCCGACGACGCCGCCACCGGCGCCTACGCCGCCACCGGCGCCCACGCCGCCACCGGTGAGCACCCAGCCGCCGGCCAGCCCGACGCCGTCTCCGGGGACGCCGCCGGTGCCGACCGGGCCGCCGACCGACACCCCGCCGCCCAGCGAGACCCCGCCACC
>Ga0070658_10004709_pt1 | contig 11090 bp, 7 predicted proteins | sample KBSC13metaG_FD_64664 | JGI IMG/M metagenome (GOLD analysis project Ga0070658, IMG submission 64664) | Corn rhizosphere microbial communities from Kellogg Biological Station, Michigan, USA - KBS C1-3 metaG | ecosystem: Host-associated > Plants > Roots > Rhizosphere > Soil ... | reverse complement strand
CTCGAGTCGCTCCAGCGCGTTTCCGCCTTTGCCGCGCCGGTCGCTTCCACGCCACCCGTCCGCATCGGGATCTTCACGACGACCGGTGGCACGGTGCTGGAGTCCTGGAAATTGGCGCAAGGCGGGCCGCTCACCAAGCTGCCGTCGATTCTGCGGCCGCTGGATTTCTGCAAGGATGATCTCCTGCTCGTCACCGGCCTCTCGAACACGGGCAAGACGAATGGGCTCAACGGCCACGAGGCGTGCGCCTTCACGCATCTCACCGCCGCGGCTGAGGCGCATCGGGACGGCGGCAAGCCGGTCGCGAGCATATCCGTGGATCAGGCAATCGCCGAGGTCACCGGCAAGGAGACGATTTTCCCGTCGCTAGAGTTCGGTTTATCCAACCAGGAGACGGTTTATTCCTTCCGCCGCGATGGCTCGACCGTGCCGTATGAAGCCGACCCGCGCCTGCTCTTCGAGCGCATGTTCCGGGGGCGCAAGCCGATCGTGCCGAACTGGAGCCGCCGCGCCGAGAACCTCGCCGCGACCACGCGGGAGAGCGCGCAGGGCGACAGCTACGATCGCAGCGTGGTGGATCTCGTGCGCGACAATGCGAAGTCGCTCCAGCGCCGCCTCGGCCGCGCCGACCAACAGAAGCTCGACGAATATCTCACCGCCGTCCGCTCCGTGGAGCAGCGCATTGATGCCGTGGAAGCAAAGCGCAAACTCGACCTCCTCGACGAAAAGAATCCCGGCCCTTCGAAGGTCGCGATCGACGAGCTGCTGACCGGGGAAAAGAGCCGCTACATCTGGCGCAACACCGACAACGTGCGCCGCGACCCGGAACGCCACGGCGAATACATCTCGCTCATGGCCGACCTGATGGTCCTCGCTTTTCAGACTGACACGACGCGCGTCGCCACCTTCGCCTGCGGGAGCGATGAAGCCATGTTCCCGGGAGTCGTCACCGTGGGTTACGAACGGCACTGCCACACCCTCGAGCACCAGGGCAATTCCTTCCGCGTCGAAGACGCCGACCCGATTTCGCGCGAAGCCTGCCGGCAGATCCATCGGTGGTACACCTCGCTCTTCGCCGAGATGGTCCGAAAGATGAAGGCCATCGATGAAGGCGGTTCGTCGCTCCTCGACAACTCGCTGCTCCTCTACACGAGCTACATGGCCGATGGCGGCCACGGGCGCGACGACTATCCCGCTCTCCTCGTCGGCAAAGCCGGCGGCACGCTCAAGACCGGCCGCCAGATCGATTTCCCGAGGAAAACACCCGTCGCCAATCTCTACGTCGAAATGATGAACCGTGCCGGCATACCCGCCGATCACTTCGGCAACAGCCAGACCGCCACCGGCGCCGCCTTCGACGGCAAACTTCCCGGCCTTATCTGATTGGTTGTGATCCAGGGGTGAACCAAGAAATGAGCCAGCAAGTCACGCGAATCACACGAATGAGGAATAGTTCCATTCGTGTGATTCGCGTGATTCGCCGGCCCTTTTTAGGCAGGTCCTAAGGCTATGGCCGGACTCTTCATTGCCGTCGGCCAGAACGGTCAGCGGCTCATCTCCGAGAACGGCACCGACTGGACGCACTCCGAAGTCGGCAAGGAAGGTGAAACCTGGCGCGTCATCGCCTCGGGGGGCGGACGCTTCGTCGCGGCGGGCAGCTTCGGCGGCACGAACATCTTCGGCGCGACCAGCGACGGCGTGACGTGGGAATTCTCCAAGCACGAGGGCAACTACAGCCGTTACGTGCGTGGCATCATCTTCCACAACGGCAATTTCATCGCGCTCGGCGGCGACCCCGGGAGCGTCGGCGCGGCCAAGCCCTTTGCGCTCATTTCCGCCGATGGAAAGGACTGGGGCAGCCTCATCGAACTCCCCGGAAAGTTCATCCTGCGCCGGTTTGCCATCGGCAACGGGCTCATCGTCGGGGTGGGGGACCGCGGCCGACGCGCCGTGTCGCCCGACGGACGCGAATGGAAAGACGCCGAATCCGTGAAGGCGATCGACACGTTGGTCGACGTAGCTTTCGGCGCCGGCCGTTTCGTGGGCGTCGGTCTCAACGGCCTGCGCATGACGAGCGACGACGGCCTCAACTGGTATAATCGTCTGGTCGGCGAGGAGGGCGAGCACCTCAACTCCATCCTTTGGACGGGCAGTCAGTTCGTCGCTGTGGGCGACGGCGCGACCTTCTCCTCCGCCGACGGCTTTGTCTGGCAGCGCACCCCCAACCACGACGCCCCACTGACCGTCGCCTTTGGCGGCAACGCCTACGTCGGACTCAATTGGAAAGGCCGCATCCTGCAGTCGACGGACGCCGTGGCGTGGAAGGAAGTCTTCAAGTGCCCGAATAATTTGGAGTCCGTGGCGTTTGGCGGAGTCTAGTGCACTCACTCCTCCACCCGCACCCAAAGATGCGCCACCGCGCGCTCCCCTCGTTCGTTGACGTGCTCGACGCTCACAATATGGTCGCCCGCCTTCGCGAAGGCGTGCTCGGTGATCGCGTAGCCATCCTTCGCGAGTGCTTTCGCGTTGCCGTCGGATTGCACCTTCACGGCCGGAGTTCCATCCCCGAAATTCCAAGTCTCGCCCCCTTGATCGCGAAACGTGCGCACCTTGAACGTGATCGGAACGCCCGGCTTGAGATTCGTCGTCGGTGAAAAGGACGGATGGATCGCCGGCGGGATGTTTTTCAGATCGTCCCCGATCACCTGGACGATGGCGAAGTCGTAGCTCACATGCCCGGCGTCATCCGTGACCTTCACGATTTCGCTGTAGGAACCGGGCTTCGCATAGGTCCGCTCGATTCCGGCGCCCGGGGCTTTCTCACCGTCGGTCAAGGTCCAGTCGTAACTGACAATTCGGCCTGACGCGGCCCAGGACTTGGAGGCATCCAGCGTGATGGATTCACCGGCCCGGATGAAGTGGTGCGGACGAGCCACCGCGATGATCGCCGTTTTGTTTTCGCGGAGATTCGCTTCCCAGACATACGCATAGGCATCTTCCGTGCCCCATCTGCCGGAGGGTTGCCGGGCCGTGATTCCAAAGTGCAGATGCGACCAGCCGCCGCTCGCACCTTCCTTGCCAAGTATGCCGATGCGCTGCCCCATCTTGACCCGCGAGCCCATCTGGATCGCCGCATCGATCGTGTGCAGATGGCTGTAGCGGTAATACCAGCCGCGATCATCCAGCAGATACACGACATCATAGCGCGGCTTCACCGGCGTGAGCGCGTAGCCCGGCAGCGTTTGTTCCGAAACGCTCACCACCAGCCCATCCGTGGCCGCCACGACTTCCACGAGTCCTTCGCAGCCGCCGAAATCCAGGTCGTTGTGGTAGTAGATCTTTTTTCGATCTGGCTTGTCGCCGCCATCCACGTAGGTCGGCTCATTCGAAAACTGCGTCATCGTGGCGAACCAGCGTTGCTTGACCGGATACACGAAGGTGCCTGGCTCGATCCATGGCGCCCCCGAGGGCCACAGCCGTAGCCGAGCATCCTTCTCCAGCGCCCAGGAGTCCTCGCCGCTGTTCGAGTTGTAGCCCCGCGTGATCGGACAGTCGACCTGCACCCCGCCGATTTTTTGTGGCAGATTGTACGTCGCGCTCGTGAGCCACGCTTCCGTCCCGTTGACCTCGACCTTCACCTTCGCTTCGCGCACCGCGAGGCTCATCGTGTCACGTTTTTCCCGCAAATCGATCAGCTTCACCGTCGCCTTGCTGCCATCGGCCAGCGAAACCTCGGCGGATTCACCGATTTGCAAATCCACGACCCGCCGCGTGGGCTGGATCGTGGGCTCCGGCGGGTCGGCGTGCAGCGGAATCAAGCCGGCGAAAGCCGCGCAGCAGAGGGGGATTCTCAGTTTCATGGCCATCATCTACTTTGTCGGCCCGCTGTGGGCGAGGATGGACTTGGTGGTGTCTCGGAATCCGTTCTAAAGAGCATGTCTCAGCGTTCAACCGAACGCGCTTGCTTACGCCTTCGGCATATTCCGAAACACGCGCTCACTGTTCATGACACGCTCCGGCCATGGATTGATTCAGCGCGAAGTTTCTTTCCCTTCGCCTCGTGAATTGTGAAAACGTGCGCCGCTCATGAGTCCTCCCCGAACTGCTTTCGAAAACCATCTCCCGCGCCGCGTCATCACCGGGCGGGGCGCCTCCGCCCGTGTGGCGGGGTTGCTGACGGATGCCGTTTGGCGGCGTGCGTTCGTCGTCAGCGATGCGGGTGTCGATGGAGCGGGACTCCTCAGTCCGTTCATTTCGCCGCTACAGGCCGCGGGATTGCTCGCTGGTGTGTTTACCGAGATCCCGCCGGAACCGCCCATCGAAGCCGTGGATCGCGCCGCGGCGCAGATCGTCGCGAGTGGTGCGGACGTGGTGATTGCCCTCGGCGGCGGCAGTGTGATGGATGCAACCAAAGTCGCCTCCCTTTGCGTCAGGCACGGCAAGCCGGCGCGTGATTTCATCGGAACCGGCAAGGCCGGTGGCCGCGGCTTGCCGACGATTCTCGTGCCTACGACGGCGGGAACGGGATCGGAAGCGACCTACATCGCCATCATCACCGACACGGCCAGCGGCAACAAAGTGGCTGTTTACGATCCGTGCCTCCTCGCCGAGATTGCCATCGTCGATCCGGCGTTGACGGATGGGCTTCCCCCCTTGACGACCGCCGCGGCGGGGATGGATGCGCTCGTCCACGCGATCGAAGCCTTGATTGCGAAGGTCGCGACGCCGCTCGCCCGCGGACTTGCCCTCGAAGCTGCGCGACACATCGGACGCGCACTCGAAGTCGTCTGCCGCGCACCGGGCAACAAAGAGGCACGCGACGCCATGGCCATCGGGGCCCACCTCGCGGGCATGGCGTTTGCGAATTCATCGTGCGCGGCCGTCCACGCCCTCGCCTTGCCGCTGGGTGGGCGCTTCCATATTCCGCATGGCGTCATCACCGGCTGTTTTGTGGGTGAGATGATGCGGCACAACGCGCCGGAATGCGCCGGGACGTTTGCGGAACTCGGCACGGCCTTGGGATGGGGACGAACGGAACCGATTGAATTCACCGCGCGTCTCGACGCACTGGCCGAACGCATCGGCCTGCGCGCGCACCTCGAGCGAACGCCCGTGCCTGAGGATGCCCTGCCGGAGATGGCGCGCGACGCCGTGGCCATCCGCCGGTTGATCGATGTGAATCCCCTCGATGTCACCGAGGCGGATGCCGTGCGCATCTATCGCCAGGTCTTGACGCCAACCTTGGCGGCCCGATGAGCAGAAAGCGTCTCCGTAGCGAATCGTGGTGGAACGATCCGGAGAACCCGGGCATGACCGCGCTCTACATCGAGCGTTTTCTCAACTACGGCCTGACGCGTGGCGAATTGCAGAGCGGGCGCCCTGTCATCGGCATCGCGCAATCGGGCAACGATCTCGCGCCCTGCAACCGCATCCATTTGCAAACCGTGTCGCGCATCGCGGACGGGGTGCGCGACGCCGGCGGCCTGCCGCTCGTCTTTCCGATGCATCCGTTGCAGGAATCGATTCGGCGTCCCACGGCGGCGCTCGACCGCAACCTCGCCTATCTCGGCCTGGTGGAGATCCTGCACGGCTATCCGCTCGATGGCGTCGTCTTCACCACCGGCTGCGACAAGACCACGCCGGCGGCGCTGATGGCCGCGGCCACGACCGATCTGCCGTCGATCCTCGTCAACGGCGGGCCGATGCTCAACAGCTTCCTCGATGGCGAGCGCGCCGGCGCCGGCACGATCATCTGGGAAGCCCGTCGCCGCCTGGCGACCGGCGAGATCGATGACACGCGCTTCATGGACTTGCTCGCCGCCTCGGCGCCGAGCGCGGGCCATTGCAATGTGATGGGCACGGCGCTCTCGATGAATTGCCTGGCCGAGGCCCTGGGCATGACCTTGTCCGGCAATGCCAGCATTCCCGCGCCGATGCGCGAGCGCGGCCAGATGGCCTACGCCACCGGCCAGCGCGCCGTGGAACTCGTGCACGAGGATTTGCGTCCGTCGCGGATCCTCACCCGGCCAGCGTTCCTGAACGCGATTCGCGTGAACACGGCCATCGGCGGCTCGACGAATTGCCCCCAGCATCTCGCCGCGGTGGCCCGGCACGCGGGGGTGGAGTTGCACATGCAGGACTGGGAGACGGAAGGCTACGGCATGCCGCTCCTCGTGAACTGCCTGCCGGCCGGGGCGCATCTCGCGGAGGATTTCCATCGGGTCGGTGGGTTGCCGGTGGTCTTGCGCGAGTTGCTCGCCGCGCAGCAACTCGACGGCACCACGTTCACGGTCACGGGACGCACCATGGCGGAGAATGTCGCCAGGGCGCACGCGCCCGATGGCGACGTCGTCAAGCGCTTCGCCGCACCCTTGCGGGAACATGCGGGCTTTCTCGTGCTGAGCGGGAACCTCTTCGAAACCGCGCTCATCAAGACGAGCGTCATCAGCCCCGATTTCCGTGAACGGTATCTCAGCGTGCCGGGTGCGGAGGACCGGTTTGAGTGTCACGCGGTGGTCTTCGATGGGCCGGAGGATTACCACGCCCGGATCAACGACGCCTCGCTGGGGATCGATGACCGTACGCTGCTTGTCGTTCGCGGTTGCGGTACGATTGGCTTTCCGGGCTCCGCCGAAGTCGTAAACATGCAGCCTCCCGACGCCCTCCTGCGCGCCGGGATCAAGGAACTGCCGACGCTCGGCGATGGGCGCCAGAGCGGCACCTCCGCCAGCCCGTCGATCCTGAATGCCTCTCCCGAGGCCGTCGCCGGAGGCGGCCTTGCGCGCCTTCGCACGGGCGACCGCGTGGTGGTGGACCTGAACACGCGCCGCGTGGATGCGCTCGTGCCGCCGGACGAATGGGAACGCCGCGCCGGCGACGCGCCCGTCCCGTTTCCGCCGAGCGCCACGCCCTGGCAGCAGCTTTATCGCGAACACGTCGGGCAGCTTCACACCGGCGGCTGCCTGGAGTTCGCTTGCGATTTTCGCGCCGTTTGCGCGCACGTACCCCGACACAACCATTAACCGACCCATGAATACTCCATCCCCTGATCCCAGCGCCGCTCCATTCCGCCTCGATGGCAGGACCGCCCTTGTCACGGGCGGCGGCTCCGGGATCGGCCGGGCGATCGCGCTCCGGTTCGCCCGGCAAGGCGCCGCCTTGGAAATCCTCGATGTGGATCAGCCCGCCGCGCAGGCCGTGGTGGCGGAAATCGCCGCTGCCGGGGGCCAGGCCCACGCCCAGCGTTGCGATCTCGGCGACGGCGCCGCCGTGCGCGCGGCGTTTGCGGACGTGCTGGCGCGGCGCGGCCGGTTGCACATCCTCGTCAACAATGCGGGCATCGCCCACGTAGGCAACGTGCTCACTACCTCGGAAGATGATTTCGACCGGATCATGCGCGTGAATGTGCGCGGCGTCTTCCACTGCCTCCAGGTGGGCACTGCGCACATGGCCGAAACCGGCGGCGGTGTGATCTTGAACCTCGCCAGCACGGCCTCCCTCATCGCCATCGCCGACCGGTTTGCCTATAGCACGAGCAAGGCCGCCGTCTGGGCCATGACGCTCTCGGTGGCGAAGGATTTCCTGGGCAAGGGGATCCGCTGCAACGCGCTCGCTCCCGCGCGCATTCACACGCCGTTCGTGGATGGGTTCATCGCGAAGAACTACGCCGGACGCGAAGCGCAGATGTTCGAGAAGCTGAGCAAAGACCAGCCCATCGGCCGCATGGGCACGCCCGACGAAGTCGCCACCGCCGCGCTGTTTCTATGCAGCGACGAGGCGAGCTTCATCACCGGATGCATCTATCCCGTGGATGGGGGGACGCTGAATCTGCGGTAGTAAAGTTGCCCTATCCCTTCTTCACCGAGGCATTCCAACGGCGTTGCATTTCCTCCGGGCTGACTTCTTCGAACTGTTGTGAAAGCAGCCACTCGTGGCCGAAGGGATCGCGCACGCGTCCATCGCGGTGCCCGTAGAATTGATTGGTCAGTGGAGTGACCGCCTGGGCGCCGGCGTCCAACGCGCGCTGGTAGGCGGCATCGACGTCATCGCACTTCACGTAGAATTTCGCAGAGACGCCGCCGAGGGTTTCCGGGGATTTGTTGTATTGCGGATATTCGTCGGAGAGCATGAAGAGCGAACCATTGATCTTGAGTTCCGCGTGGCCGATCCGGCCGCTTTCCGGGTCGTTGAGCCGGTAGAGTTCCACCGCGCCGAAGGCGGTTTTGTAGAAGTCGATTGCTTGGGCGGCATTCGATACGGCGATGGCGAAGGCGAGGGAGGGGTATTGCAAAGGCATTTATGAAATCTACTTCAAGCTCCTTATGAAGAGAATGATCGACTCGATTTGCGAATCGGTCAGCACGCCCGAGTACACCGGCATCCCCGCCTCGACCTTCTCGTAACCCTTCACAATCTTCGCCGAAGGCGTGAGGATCGATTCGCGGATGTAGGCTTCGTCCGCGACGACTTTTGGTCCCTTGGAAATCTCGCGCTCCTTGCCATACAGCCCTTTCCAACTCGGCCCAATCTTGGGCTGCACCGAGTCATCGGTGGCGTGGCAGGCCATGCAACCCATGAGCTGATAGAGCCGGCGGCCTTCCTCCACGGTGGCCGGCGCGGATGTCCTGGCGATGGCCGCGCGCGGGGTGAGGTCGATGCTGATCGTCCCGAAGCCCTCGGCGATGGAATCGAAGGCCGGCAATTCATACGGCGTGAAATAGGCATTGTCCTCGACCTTCGCGCCGTCGGGCGTGGCCAGCGACCAGCCGATGCGCATCTGTTCCACGGGCTTCATGCCGGGCACGCCGACGAACACCGCCCTGCCATCCTTCGCCAGATACGCGCTGCTCGCCGTGATCCAATCCTGCCCCGGCGTGCCATCGGCTTTGAAGTGCGGAGAGCCGTAATTCCAGGTGCGCTTGTAATGCCAGCTCTCAAGCGAGTAGCTGGCGGGATCGGTGGCCTTTTGCGGGTCGAGCGGCACATCGAAACGCAGCAGCACGCCTTTGTCCATCGGCACCACCTCGCGTGGCAGCGGACAAGTCGCGCCCGTGTAGCGCACGCGGGCCAGGCCGCTGATCCGTTTCGCCGTCGTGCCCCAGCCGATCACTTGAAAACCGGTCATATAGAGCCAGCCGTCGGCCGGATTGACCGAGGCATTCAGCGTCGGCACATCGAAGTCGCGTATGATACTGACCACGGCGGCCTGGGGCCGTGAGGAGCGCTCGTTAAGCAGGACCCGAAACAGCTCCGGGCGATTGAAGCCGACGTGGACGAGGTTGTCATTGAGCGGACCCATGTGCGCGTCAAAGAGCCAGACCTGCGAGGCGGCGGAAGGATTGATCTGGTGCGGGATCCAGGTGAGCGGGTCGGCGATCGGCGCCGGGTATTTTTCCTTCGGCAGAAGCTCGCTGAGGAAACCATGATACTCGTTCTGTCGCAGAATGTGCAGCGGGGTCGTGGGCGTGTAGTGCCCCTCCTGGTCGCTGGCGGTGACCATGCCGGTGCGCGGATTCACGCCGGCGAATGGTTGGCGAAATCCGTACCCCAGCACCGAGAAGCTCTGCCCATCCGGCGCGACACGGAGCACGCTGCCATTGAGTGCGCTGATCGTCGAGGCCTGCTGGCCGCCCTTGGCAATGACAAACGAACCGTCGGGCGCGAGCTTGAGCGTATTGGGAAACTCGCGGCTCTCCGCCGATTGCGGGAAGACGTTGGAGAAAAGCTCGTGGACGTCGGCCTCGCCGTCGCCATTTGTATCGCGCAGCCGCCAGATGCCATTGCGGTCGAAGACATAAAGTTGCTCGTCCCGAATGGCGATGCCCATCGGTTCGTGCAGGCCGGAGGCAAATCGCTTCCAGTGCACTTCACCCAGGTTTTCGCGCAGGCCGTGGATGATCCACACGTCGCCATCCACGGTCACGCCGGCGGCCGTTTTTCCGTCCTTGAAAAACTCCACGTCCGCGAGGCGCACATTGCGGCGCCACGGGTTCTTGAGCGGCAGCGGAATGTCGTCCACGACGTAGGGATCCTTCGCCGTGGAGAGCAGGGCCTGGGTCGTCACCTCCTCCGGCCAGCGGGCCGCGCTGGGCTGGCCGGGTGTGGGCGGATGCGCCGGAACGATCACCGGTGCGGAGCTTCCGTTGCCGATGGCCACCGAGAAATCGAGGGCCATCGGATGGGCGGGCACGCGCACCGACCACGTTTCCTGGTCCTCCATCAGTACGGCCCGATGCGCCGGGTCTTCCGAAAGTGCGAAGCGGGCCAGCGGGCTGCTGGCCTTCAGGCCGAGCACGAGCGTCACTGGCTTGGTGCACGGAGCGACGCGGAAGTTGCGCTGCACGGTCAGGGTGTCGTCGCGCACCGTGGCGGTGACCCATTCCTGCACCAGCGTCCCAGCGACGGTGTATTCGAGCACGACTTCATGGCCGCTGAGGCGCACCGCTTTGAATTGGCCGTCCGCCGGCGGGATCGGTCCGCGGCCGGGTTCCTCCTTGCTCGGTTGCGGCGGGCGCGCGTCCTCGAGCGACAGTTTCTCCCCGGTCTGCCAGGCGGGATAGACGCCATTGATCATCCAGACCGGCCCTTGCGGCTTCGGCAGTTTGCTTTGGCCGCCGATCGTCTTGACGTTCCCGTTTTGATATGAGATCTGCGCGAGCGCTTCCTCGGAGACACACTTCGGGCCCTGCCAGATCGCCGCGAGGCGGAGCAGATCGGTGTCGAAGCAGGCCCAGCAATCGTGGCCGAGATTCAGCACGAGTCCGCGCGGCGTGACATTCATGGGAACTGCATTTGGATTCTGCGGCCGGAGATCGAGAGACGAGGAAAAGAACGGGAAGTTCGGTTCGATGAAAGGCGCCCACGGTTCGTCCGCGGCCAGGATGGGCGCGACCGGCGCGAGGAGCAGCGAGGAGGAGAGAACTAGGGAGAGGTGTTTCAACTTCATCGGGATTTGTGGGCGGGAACGATTCACGAGGCGTGGAGCAGTTCACCTTTTTCCGCGGCATGAGCAAGTCCAGGCTCAAGGGACGATCCGGCGTGACACGGCTCGCGCGACATGTCTGACTGAAATGTCAGACGCGCCGAGTGAC
>Ga0070658_10004705_pt1 | contig 11094 bp, 8 predicted proteins | sample KBSC13metaG_FD_64664 | JGI IMG/M metagenome (GOLD analysis project Ga0070658, IMG submission 64664) | Corn rhizosphere microbial communities from Kellogg Biological Station, Michigan, USA - KBS C1-3 metaG | ecosystem: Host-associated > Plants > Roots > Rhizosphere > Soil ... | reverse complement strand
CGGAGGCGTCCCGCACCCGTCTCCGGCTGCCATCCGAACGATCGGCGCGGCGTGAAGGATCGAAGAGCGCGGCTCTTATGCCGTGTGCCGCCCATCGCCCCAGATCGAGAGACGTGACATCCGCACAGAGCGCGTGAACGGGATGAGCGCCGCCGAACAGAGTCGCATTCGCACGCGCGCAGAGCGCCGCCGCCGGGTTGAGATCGACCGCCACCACGGGCGCTCGATGCGCCAGCGCCCCGGCATCCCCTCCAATTCCACAGCAGGCGTCCAGCACGGGAACTCCCTCCGCAAACCGCGCTGCCCGATAGTGCGCAATGGGGGCTCCGGTCGCCTGCTCCAGCCCCTCTGCGGTAAAAAACAGCGTGTCTGCCTGGGGAAAGCGCCCGCGCGCCCGATGGCGCAGCGCCAGCATCTCCACAACCGCCGCTGACCGTTCGGGCGAGGTGTGTCGGCGCAGATGCATCACGCGAGTCAGCGGATCGGCAGGCAGCCCCACGGCGTCCGCAAGAAGGGCCGCACCCTCTTCCGTCATCAGCCAGGCCAGGATAAGAGGAGACATTCCGTTCCTTGTTAGTGTCGTTGTAAAGGCAGCGCATGTTTCCTCATCCTTCGGACAAAACCCTGCAAAACAAGACAGTGGCCCGATTTTATCCCGTTATCCTGACGGTGGAGTGACGGTACGCTTGATACAATAAGACACGATGGGGTGAGGCGCCTCTTATGGCAGGTGATCTACGGAAAGCGCCGACCGCGTAAGCCCTCCGAAAGCATCCATACCAGGTTTTGAAATTAGATTGTCTTGTATTGCCACCGTTGCAACCGATCTCGTGACTTAAATGACGGATTTCCTGTGAATTTTATGATTGACAGTTCGTTGCTGAACTGCTAATATAGAGAGGTGTGACCGGACGAGGTCAGACCGGTTTCTCATCTAAACCACGAAGCGAGGAGAAATGAATGTCACAACCGTATCTCGGTGAAATGCGGGCGTTCGGCTTTAATTTTGCGCCGAAGTTCTACGCATTCGCCAATGGCCAGACCATGAGTATCGCGCAGAACCAGGCGCTCTTTGCGCTCTTCGGAACCACCTATGGCGGCGACGGAATATCGACGTTTGCGCTTCCCAATCTCCAGGGCAGTGTGCCCCTCCACCGCGGCCCCGGATTTACCCAGGGACAGAGGGCCGGGGAGACGACCGTGACGCTCAACATCACCCAGATCCCCGCGCACACGCATCCCTTCCTGGTGTCCAACGGCAACGCCACCTCCACGGACCCTGCCAAAAATGCGCCCGCTGCTACCGCCGGCGCCATCTACGGCGATCCCGGAACCACCCCCTTCGATTCCTCGGCCACCACGCCGGTCGGCGGTTCCCAGGCCCACGACAATATGCAGCCCTATCTGGTCATCAACTGGTGTGTCGCCATTCAGGGCGCCTTCCCATCCCGCAACTAAAGGAGAAAACGATGTCTCAACCCTATTCCGGCGAGATCCGTATGGGAGGCTGGAACTTCGCTCCAGAGAACTATGCGATGTGTAATGGCGTCGCACTGTCCATCTCTCAGAACGAAACGCTCTATACCCTGCTCGGCACCACCTATGGCGGCGACGGCGTCACCACCTTCAACCTGCCCGACATGCGAAGTCGTATGCCGGTGCATATGGGCAACAATTTCGTCCAGGGACAGGTCGGTGGCTCCGAGAGCGTCACCCTCACCACCGCGCAGATCCCGAACCACAATCATCAGATCCTCGCGTCCGGCGCCGCCGGCACCAAAGGCGATCCGTTTGGGTTGGCCCCGGCGAAGGCGCCGAGCAATATCTACAACGCGCCCGGCAATCCGACGCCAATGGCGCCCGTGATGGGCCCCTACGGCGGCAGCCAACCTCACGAGAATCGTATGCCGTATCTCGCCATCACCTTCGTAATCGCTCTCTACGGCATCTATCCGTCCCGAAACTAGCCCGACGCATCCCTTTTTCAGGAGAAACCTATGTCCAGTCCTTTTGTCGGAGAGATACGCATCGTCGGCTTCAGCTACGCGCCCAAAGGCTGGGCTACCTGCGACGGCCAACTGATTGCGATTCCACAGAATACCGCCCTCTTCTCGCTGATCGGCACCAGCTTCGGAGGCAACGGAACCTCCAATTTCGGCTTGCCGAACTTTCAGGGGCGCGTTCCCATCCACCAGGGGCAGGGAAACGGCCTCAGCCCCTACGTCATCGGCGAAAGCGGCGGCCTGTCGGCCGTGACCCTCGACCAGACGACCACGCCGACCCACACCCACAATCCCTTCTTCGGCGACGAGGAGCCGGCGCTCGATCCCTCCCCGCAGGCCGACCTCTATGCCGGAGCCGGCACGCAGATCTATGGAGTCCCCGGTACGAAAACCTTCGCCCCCAAAGCGGTGCAGATACTCGGAAACAGTCAGCCGCACGACAACATGGCGCCCTATGTGACGCTGCTCTATACCATTGCGCTTTATGGCGTCTACCCGGCCAGAAATTAGGCGGAGCGCGTATGGATCCGGAAGAAGTCGTGCTGAGGCCGAGCGTCCCCGAGGACGCGGAGTTCCTGTTTCAGGTCTACGCTTCGACCCGACAGGAAGAACTCGCTCAGGTGCCCTGGAGCGAGGAAGAGAAAGAGGCGTTTCTGCGTATGCAGTCGCACGCGCAACATACCCACTACCGGAACCACTATGCCGACGTGGACTATCTGGTTATCGAGCGTGACGGAACCCCCATCGGCAGGCTCTATGTACAACGGTCGGCAGAAGAGATCATCCTGATGGATATCGCCCTGCTCCCACGCATGCGCGGGCAGGGCCTGGGGACCCGACTTATTCGCGCCCTGCTGGAAGAGGCGGACCGTACCGGCAAAATGATGAGTCTCTATGTGGAGCAGTTCAATCCGGCGATGCGCCTCTATACCCGCATGGGATTTACCCGAATCAAGGAAGAGGGCGTCTACTGGCGCATGGAGCGGCAGCCGCAGGAGGCGGCAGCCGCCGACGCATGAAACCACTGGCCCGGCAATAGGCAGGGATTGCCATCTGCCGGGGCAGCATCCTGCAAACATTTTCGATTTCCAGCAGTCGCTCTCTCCCCGATGGAGGACGGCTCCTATTCCCACAACGCTATTCTTTTCTGCCAGCCGTCTATTCCTGGCGCTACAGCGTCGTCTCTCGCATTGCGCCATGACGGCGCACCCGAACCTGGAGGTACTTTTATGTTGCAACACTTGCGCGCTTCGGGCCGAGTTTCGGCCGCGGCGCTGTTCACCGCCCTGGCCGCCTCGGTCAGTTGCGCCGTCTCGACGGCGCAGCAGCCCGTCCGGCCCGGCGCGTCGGAAAGCCATCCGCCGTCTGTGTCCCTTCCGAAAGGGGCGCGGACTCCTCTTACTGCCCTACAAAAGGCCCATGTCGCCGCCGGCTATGCGAGCCTGCCGTTGCGTTTCGAGCGGAACCAGGGTCAGGCTCCCGCGCCGATCCGGTTTCTCTCGATGTATGGCGCTTACGAACTGGCGCTCACCTCCGATCAGTTGGTGCTCAATCTCAAAGATCATGGCGTCAAGACGAACGGAACCGATGGGCTGGTCGCTATGCGGCTGCTGGGCGGCAATCCCCATCCGGAGCCGGTCGGAGAACAGGAGCTGCCCGGTAAGGTGAACTACTTCCTCGGCAACAAGGCCGAGCAGTGGCATACCAATATCTCCACCTTCTCTCGCGTGCGTCTGAAATCGGTCTATCCGGGCGTCGATCTGGTCTACTACGGCAGCCAGAAACAGTTGGAATACGACTTTGTGTTGCAGCCGGGCGCGAAGCCCGAACAGGTACGCCTAGGCTTTACAGGCGCGCGGAGCCTGCACCTGGAGGCGAACGGAGATCTGCTGCTGCGGGCGAAGGCCGGCGAGATGCGCTGGAAGCGGCCCGACGTCTATCAGATGATCGACGGCAAGCGCCACGCCGTCGCCGCACACTATACGCTCCGTCCGGAACGCCAGGGCCAGTCCCAGATCGGGTTCGACGTGGCGCAGTACGATCATAGCCGCCCGCTGGTGATCGACCCCGCCCTGCTGGTGCGCTACTACAATACGCTGAGCAGCGCCTCCGACGCGATCGACAGCACCGTCTATAACTCGATGGTCGCCGACGCCGCAGGCAACGTCTACGCCACCGCCACCACCAGCGTCACCTCCGCGGTCTACGCGACGGCGACCAGTGTCAGCGGGGCGACATCCACGTCCACGAAGACCTTCGGCAAACTGCCCTCCAACGCCAACGCTACCGCCTACCTTCTGGCGCTGAAACTGGACGCGACCGGCGCGATGGTCTACAGCGACATCATCGGCAGCCACACCCTCCCCCCGGACCCAGCCCGCCCGTACAACGATTCCGCCCAGGCGATCGCAGTCGATAACGCCGGCAACGCGTACATCCTGGGCTCCGCGCAGGCGCCCGATATGCCCCTCGCCGGATCCTCCTACCAGACCTTTATCGGCTTCCCCGGCAACACCAATAACGATAGCCTCAACCGGCATGTCCATCGGAACGCCTATATCGCCAAACTGAACCCGACCGGCTCCGCACTGCTCTACTCCACCTATTTCGGAGGTCGGGCAGCAGAATCGGGGCTCGGCATCGCCGTCACCCCGAACGGATCCACGATCTACCTCTCCGGCGCCACGCCGACGGTGACCAACTTCCCGCTGATCAACGGTTTTCAGACCACGTATGGCGGCTCGTTCGATGATGGCTACCTCGCTCGTCTGGACGACACCGGCACCGGCGCCAACGCCGGCACGGCCTATAACAGTCTGGTCTACTCCACCCTGATGGGCGGCGGCGGCCCCGATACCGCCAACGCTGTCGCGATCGATCCGGCCAACTCCAATGTCGTCTATGTGGTCGGCGATACGGAGATCACCTCCAACTCGCCGCCATCCGACTTCTTCCACTCGCTGACTGTCAACGGCTTCCTGACGAGCTTCTCAGGCGGCGATGCCGGATTTCTGATCAAGGTCGATACCAACGCGAGCGGCGCCTCCTCCTTCAAATACGGCACCTTCATCGGCGGTCCGGACCGCAGCAGCGGCGCGAGCGTCGCCGTAAATCCGGCGCATAGCGTCGTTGGGGTCAGCAGCGGCGTCGTCTACGTCTCCGGTGAAACCAACGCAACGAGCTTCGGCGTCACCGCCAACGCGCTTCAGAGCACGCACGGCGGTACGAGCGCCAACGACAATCTGGACGCCTATCTGCTGAAGGTCGATACGAACCAGACCGGCGCGGCCAGCAAACTCTACGCCTCTTACCTCGGTGGAGGGGGCACCGACTATGCCGGCGGCCTTACGTTCGACGGTACGAGCGTCTATGTGGCGGGACGCACCTCCTCCATCGCCGCGAACGGCGCCTTCCCCACGACCAACGCGGTCTTTACGACCGACCAGGGCGGTTCGCAGAGCCAGGACGCCTTCGTCGCCAAGTTTACGGAGACCAACGCGGCTACCCATGCCCATGCGGTGAACTTCTCCACCTACCTCGGCGCGACCCTCGACGAAGGCGCGGCGGGCGTCGACGTGGACTCCAGTGGGAACATCTACGTGATGGGAGATGTGCTCGGAGGGACCAACCAGAGCCTCTTCTTCTCGAAGTTGACCATCAACACGCCGCCTGTCGCCAACGCGCAGTCGGTCACCGTCACCATGAACACGGCCAAATCCATTACCCTGACCTCGTCGGACGCGGATGGGGATACGCGGACCTACGTCATCGTGACCAATCCCGGCCATGGCAGCCTCTCCGGGCTCAACGCCTCCACGGGAGCTGTCACCTACACACCCACCAGCGGCTACAGCGGCCCCGACAGCTTCACGTTCAAGGCCAACGACGGCCACGACGACAGCAACATCGCCACCGTCACCATCACGGTCGTCGGCGCGCCTACCGCAAATGCGCAGACCGTCGCTGTCTCCCACAATACGGCGAAGGCCATCACCCTGACCGGTTCCGATCCGAATACTCCGCCAAAGTCGCTGACCTATATCGTGACTGCCATCCCGACGCACGGCGCCCTGTCCGGTACGGCTCCTAATGTGACCTACACGCCCAATTCGGGCTATGCAGGCTCCGACTTCTTCCAGTTCAAGGTCAACAACGGCTTTCTCGACAGTAACGTCGCCACCGTAACTCTGAACGTCGCCGCCGGCGCTCCCACGGCCAATGCGCAGACGGTCACCGTTTTGCACAACACGGCGAAGGCCATCACCCTGACGGGTTCCGATCCGAACACGCCGCCCCTGCCTCTCATCTTCGCGATCGCGACAAATCCCTCACATGGCACGCTCTCCGGTCTCAATGCCTCCACGGGAGCCGTCACCTACACGCCGAGTGCAAACTACGGTGGCTCCGATAGCTTCACCTTCACCGTCAACAACGGCTCTCTCGTCAGCACCCCCGCCACCGTGACCCTGAATGTGAACGCCGCTGCCCCTGTAGCCAATCCGCAGACGATCGCGGTCGCTCACAACACGTCCCCACTGATTACGCTGACGGGCTCCGATCCCAACGTGCCCGCGCTCACTCCGCTGACCTTCAGTGTTACGGTCAACCCGACCCACGGCACCCTGAGCGGCACCGCGCCCAGCCTCAACTACACGCCCAACGCGGGCTTTGCCGGGCAGGATACGTTCCAGTTCACCGTCACCAACACGGGCAGTACCACCAGTAGCCCTGCCACCGTGACGCTGAACGTGGCCTCCGGCAATCCCACGGCCAACCCACAGACCGTCGCAGTGGCCCACAACACCGCGACAGGAATCACCCTGACAGGTTCCGATCCGAACGTGCCCGCGCAGACGCTCACGTTTGCCATCGGGACAAGTCCGGCACATGGCGCCCTCTCAGGCTTCAATGCCACGACAGGAGCCGTGACCTATACGCCCAGTGCGGGCTACGCAGGCCCGGATAGCTTCACTTTCACCGTCACCAATACAGGCGGTCTCACCAGCCCCACTGCGACCGTGACGCTGAATGTAGCCGCTGCCGCTCCTACAGCCAACGCGCAGACCGTCTCCGTCTCTCACGATACGGCGAAGGCGATCACCTTAACCGGCTCCGATCCCAACGCTCCCGCGCAGACGCTCACGTTTGCCATCGGGACGAATCCGGCGCATGGCACGCTCTCAGGCTTCAATGCCGCCACCGGAGCCGTCACCTACACACCCAATGCGGGGTCCAGTGGACCGGATAGCTTCACCTTCACCGTCACCAATACGAGTGGGCTGACCAGCGCCGCCGCGACCGTGACGCTGAATGTAGCCGCCGCTCCTGCCACGGCTCCCACGGCCAACGCCCAGACCGTTGCGGTGGCTCACAACACCGCGACAGGAATCACGCTGACGGGCTCCGACCCGAACATGCCTGCGCTGGCGCTCACGTTCGCCATCGGCGCGAACCCGACACACGGCACACTCTCCGGTTTCAATGCCGCCACGGGAGCCGTCACCTACACGCCCAGTGCGGGCTACAGCGGCGCAGATAGCTTCACGTTCACCGTCACCAACACGGCCAGCCTCACCAGCAGCGCCGCTACCGTGACACTGAACGTGGCGGCTGCCGCGCCAACGGCCAACTCTCAGGGCGTGAGTACCAATCAAGATACGGCGGTCGGTGTCACGCTTACCGGCAGCGATCCGAACGTTCCTGCGCTGGGGCTTACCTATAACGTGACCTCCAGCCCAGCGCACGGTACCCTGAGCGGAACGGCTCCCAACCTCACCTACACGCCTAACGCAGGTTACACGGGGCCGGACAGCTTCCAGTTCACCGTCACCAATACGGCCGGTCTGACCAGCAGCGCAGGGACCGTCAGTATCTCGGTTACGGGAACGGTGACGGATGTCACCGGACAGATCTCGGTCGCGTCGGGGCCGTTCCTCTACTCTCGCGCGACAGGTACCTACACCCAGGTCCTGACACTCACCAATACAGGAAGCTCGGCCATCTCCGGGCCGATCTCGGTTATCCTGGGCAGCCTGGCGAATGCGACCCTGGCCAACGCCACCGGTGTCACCAGCGCCATCCTCCCGGCAGGACGGCCCTACATCAACCTCGGCGGTCTGGGGGCGGGTGCAAGCACCACCGTCTTCCTGAGCTTCACTAAAACCGGGGCAGGCTCCATCGCCTACTCACTCCAGATGGTAGCCGGACCTGGATCCCGCTAAGAGGGCAGAACGCTCTGCTCCTACAACCACTCTCCTGCGCCCGTTGTGCCTATCGTGGCAGCGGGCGGCAGGGGCGGAACTCTCCTGGGGGTTCAGAACGCGTTGCATTCGTCGGAAAGGAAGATTTTATGCGCTTCACACGGTTGCTACTACCCGCCTGCCTGGCCCTTGGCCTGGCGGCGCTCGGCCGGCCTGCCTCCGCAGACCTGAGTTTTCATGTCAACTTCGACACCAGCTTCCTGAACCCGGCCTCGACCTACTTTACCGAGTTCACCCTGAGCGACGGCCATGTCGTCAGCCTGGGGACTCCGGACACCAACAACAACGTGGTGTTCAGTAACTTCACCTTCGGCGGCGGCGCCTCCGGCGCGATCCTGCCGCCGAGATCGGCAACGCCTCCGGCAGCACCGCCTCCTCCGTGCTTCTGGCCGATGGCGATGCGGGCGGCGTTGCGGATCATGCTCAGGCCTTTACACCCGGCTCCAGCCTGGGCTTCGATGTTACCACCACCACCAACGCCGATGCCGGTGGCGTCCCCGACATCCTGAGCTTCTACCTGCTCGATTCCACCGAGGCCCCCCTCTCTACCAACGCACCGGCGGACACCCCGAACGCCTTCTTTCGGCTGGATCTCACCGGTCCTGGGGTCACGATCACCGATGTGGGCACGTATGGCAACACCTCCGTTCCCGTTGGCCCCCCAACGATCTCGGCCGTTGTCGCCGACACGCCGGAACCGGGCTCGCTGGCCCTCGGGATCGGCGTCTCCCTGTGCGGCGTCCTGACAGCCGCGCGTCGCCGGCGTTTTGCGAACAAGCGCTGATCTGCCCCGTCCCAAACCTGAACCGGCCCTCCTCTTTCCTGGAAAGAGGAGGGCCGGTTGTCGGATGCCCCTTGTCGGTATGCTCTTCAGGTTCAGAGAGGACGGCAAGGATCGCCCACACGAGCGATACGAAGCGACACGAGCCGCTTTAGGTAAAGATGGCCTGGTAGAGAAAGCCCTCCTCTTCTTTGCCGATCGGTACGATAAACAGATCCAGCGTCCCGAACGCTTCGTGTTCCAGAGGGTAGATGCTCTGAGGAAAGAAGGTATCGGCCGGACCCTGAAATATCAGGGAGAAAGGAGTGCGCGGTTCTGAATCGCCGGCGCCCTTCCAGGTTGTTTTCCCTGCCGCTGTGGCTTCCGTCAGGCGCAACGGATAGCCTGCGCCATCGGGCGCCCGGCAAATAAACTCGGTGCCGAGTTGTGGTACAAACTGTTCCAACGTCAATGTTTCGATCATGTCGCTCACTCCCGGAAACCGATTTGGTATATGGTGCAAACCATAGATAGAGTATACCTGCACGCGTAACTCCGGCAGCATCTAGGAGCCGGGGGTTCCCTGGTATCTGCGATGGAATGCGGCCAGATCGACCTCCTCCGGATCGTAGCCAAACGCGCGTGCCGTCTCGATAATGCGTGGATGATGTCCAAGCGCCTTCAAATCCGGCGTGGTCGTCGTCGTAAACCGGAAACGGTCCACGGACTCGGCTCGGGCCGCGATCAGGCTGTCCGCGAGGGGCAGGTCCAGAAAGGCCAGCAGCCTCTCCAGGCCATCGGCGAAAAACAGATCTTCGTAGGTAACCTGCAGCCAGGGAACTCCCAGGGCATCCTTCTGGGCCAGCCCGAACAGGTTCACCTCGGCCCAGTAGTAGAGGCATTTTTCAAAGGGCGTCAGCTCCTCCCAACCTTCCCGATATTCCGGCAGACAGACGCCCGGATCAAAGGGAGAGAGGAGTGTCTTCATCGGCAGGTAAGGAAAGAAAGGGGGCTCATAGGCGCGGTGTGTCAGCCAGGAGAAGGAGGTCGGCAGCGGATGCCGGACCAGATGAATGACCCGGACTCGTCCGCGAAACCGATCGACCAGGGCCGGGATGGCGCTCCAGCAGGGATGACCGCATTCGAGATAGCCGCGCTGCGCGAGACAGGTCTCGATGCTCTCCACATGGGGCAGAATCACTTCGGCTGCCTCCGGTTCCAGATCGGCCAGCGTATAGGCCAGAAGGTTTCGCCTGGAGTTGTAGAAGTTATGCAGCGGCTCGTGTTCCACCTGAAACCGATCGGAATAGGCGTGCGAAAGGTGTTCCGCCAGCCACTGCGTACCACACCGGCCCGTAGAAAGAACGAACACCGCAAAATTCAATTTTCACTCTCCCGGAGAGAGACGCTGCCGGCTCCCTCGCACTTCTGATACAGCGCCTTCAGACGCACGCGGCTCTCTGCGCCGACAGTCGTTCGTCCCGCCGACTGTTTCTCGACGGAATCCGCCTCAAAAGCGAGATAGGGTCGTTTGGCATGGGTGCCTGTGACGGCCCGCATCTGCGCCATTTCGGTCTCGGTGAAGCGCACCCGAAAGTGGCCGGCCAGCACCGTCAGCACCGCCTCCGGCAGGTCCGTATAGTTCAGAAAGAGCCCCGGATCCTGCCGATGATGCTCCAGCGCGGCGTCGCAGATCGCGGTCAAAACGCGTTCGCGATACTCCTCCATCGGCAATTCGGCCCCGGCCTCTATTCCCAACAACTCCTGAAACCCGGTCCTGTCCGCCATATGTAGACCGGGCTGGCGTGCGTGGGAGACGAGCACTTCGATGGGATCACGGTACAGAAAGGCCCAGGGGACTTCCGGAAACGCGCGGCGAATGCGGGGCAGCAGCGGGGTGTGCCAGCAGTCGAACTTCACGAACAGGCGGTCGGCCACCGGGGCGCGCCTTCTGCCGAGCGCGCTCAGCATCGCTCGCAGCCAGAGCGTCTGCTGGGCGACGGTCAGGTCGGGCTGGGTCAGATGCGCCCGCAGCACCCAGTCGAGGGGTTCCGGTTCGGAGAGCACGATG
>Ga0070658_10004703_pt1 | contig 11094 bp, 9 predicted proteins | sample KBSC13metaG_FD_64664 | JGI IMG/M metagenome (GOLD analysis project Ga0070658, IMG submission 64664) | Corn rhizosphere microbial communities from Kellogg Biological Station, Michigan, USA - KBS C1-3 metaG | ecosystem: Host-associated > Plants > Roots > Rhizosphere > Soil ... | reverse complement strand
AATGGTCAAACCCGGCCGCGGGGCGGGGAGACCTGATTCCGAACATGGCAAATGTGATCGTCGTCGGCAGCCAATGGGGTGACGAGGGCAAGGGCAAGATCGTCGACTGGCTGAGCGAGCGCGCCGACGTGGTGGTGCGCTACCAGGGCGGCCACAATGCCGGCCATACCCTGGTGATCGACGGCGTAAGCTACAAGATCGCGCTGGTGCCCTCGGGCGTGGTGCGCGGCAAGTTCAGCGTCATCGGCAACGGCGTGGTCTTCGATCCGCATTTCTTCCTCAGCGAAATCGAAAAGCTGGCCGGCCAGGGCGTGCGGGTGACGCCGGAGATCCTGCGCGTTGCCGACAACGCACCGCTGATCCTGTCGCTGCACCGCGAGCTCGACGCGATCCGCGAGAACTCCAATTCCGGGCTCAAGATCGGTACCACCAAGCGCGGCATCGGTCCGGCCTATGAAGACAAGGTCGGCCGCCGTGCCATCCGGGTGTGCGACCTGGCCGAGCCCGAGACGCTGCCGGCAAAGATCGAGCGGCTGCTCGTCCATCATAACGCGCTGCGCCGCGGCATGGGGCTGACCGAGATTTCGCCCGAGACCATCCGCACCGAGCTGACCGAGGTCGCCGACAAGATCCTGCCCTTTGTCGGCCAGGTCTGGCGGGTCCTCGACGAGAAGCGCCGCGCCGGCGCCCGCATCCTGTTCGAGGGGGCGCAAGGCGCGCTGCTCGACAACGACCACGGCACCTATCCGTTCGTGACCTCGTCCAACACCGTCGCGGGACAGGCGGCGGCCGGGTCGGGCCTGGGCCCCACCGCGATCGGCTACGTGCTGGGCATCGCCAAGGCCTACACCACGCGCGTCGGCGAGGGCCCTTTCCCGTGCGAGCTCGATGACGAGATCGGCAGGCACCTCGCGACGGTCGGCCGGGAGGTCGGCGTCAATACCGGCCGGCCGCGGCGCTGCGGCTGGTTCGACTCGGTTCTGGTGCGGCAGACCGTCAAGACCTCCGGAATTACGGGGATTGCGCTGACCAAGCTCGACGTGCTCGACGGTCTCAAGGAGATCAAAGTTTGTGTCGGCTACGAGCTCGACGGACAAAAAATTGACTACTTGCCAGCGTCTATGAACGCCCAGGCGGCAGTCAAGCCGATCTACGAATCTCTAGAGGGGTGGTCGGAAACCACAGCAGGGGCGCGGAGCTGGGCAGAGTTGCCGGCTCAAGCCGTCAAGTACGTCCGGTACATCGAAGAGCTCATCGGGGCGCCGGTGGCCATGCTCAGCACCAGCCCGGAGCGGCTGGATACCATTCTCGTGCAAGACCCGTTCCAAGACTGAGGTTTTTTGGCTACAACTCACGCGCAAGTTGAGCGAATGTAGCGAATGGCGGATTATAAAGAGCTTTTGCGCAAGGCCGTAGAGGCCTTGCCCGAAAACAATGGGCCTGCACGACGCGCCGTGTACGAAAAGGCACGTGCGGCCCTCGTCGGGCAGCTCCGCGCCATCAACCCGCCCTTGCCGGCGCGCGACATTACGACTCACCGTCTGCAACTCGAAGATTGCATCCGCCAGGTCGAGCAGGAGGCCAGCGAAGCCAATCTCGCGGGCCTCGCCGCCGAACCGGCCGGTCCGCCGACGCTACCGCCGGTCTTTGCCGCCGAGGCCAAACCAAAGAGCAAGGCGGCGCCTGAACCGGGTCCGAAGCCGAAAGCCGCCGAGCCCGTCGCCAGGGCCAAGGGCGAACCGCCCAAGCCTGCCGCCAAGGCGCCTGCGAGGAGCAACGGCACGCATCCGCCGGTCGGCGAATCGATCGAAGACATCATTGCCGCCGCCGAGCGCGACCGCACGCCGGCGCAGGCAGCATCCCGCGGCCCCGAGATCAAGGCGCGGCCGCCGAAATCGCAGCCGGTGCTGGTGGCCAAGTCCGAGCCGCCGCTGAAGGAGCAGTTGAAGCCCGAGACGCGTCGTCCGGGCGCCGGCAATGCCGCGCCCAAGGGCGGCGCGAGCGAGCGGCCGCTCCCCTCGATCGTGGCGCGGGCCGAGGCCGCCAAGGGCCGTCCGGCCGCCAACTTCAATATGTCGGCCGAGAACGCCCGGCGTGCGCCCGTCGTCGATCCGCGCGCCGGCCGTGGCGCCCTCGTCGCCCGCCAGGTCGATCCTGTCGCGCTCGACGCACAGGACGACGTCGAGGCGATGGCCGCCGTCCGCGAGGTCGAGGTCGAACCGCATCAGCCGGGCGATCCGCAAGGCGCCATCGACCGCGCCATCGCGACGCTCGATCGCGAGGCCCGTGGCGACGCCCGCGCGCAATACGCCGACAACGAAGTCGAGCTCGACGACGAGCCGATGACCGCCCCCCCCAAGAAGAACGGCTTCTTCAACGGCCGTTCGGCCGACATGCCGGTCCTGCGCGGGGAGCAGCGCGAGTTCAAGGCGCCCCGACCGGCCAAGGAGTTCGCCACGCCGCGGCGGCAGAGCAGCAACCGCGCGTTCCCCGACGGCATGCCGCGGGCGCAGCGCGAGCGCGGCGGCCTGGGCGCCGTCACGATCTTCCTCATTATCTTCGTGGCGCTCCTCGTGGGCGCCGGCGGGGCCGGCTTCTGGGCCTATCAGGAAGGCTTCATCAATCTCGACGCCATGTTCGGCAAGGGCACGCCGGTGGTGACCACCGCGACGACCGCACCGGCCGCCGCGGCGAAGTCGACGGGCGCGGGCAACACCGAGACTCCGGTTGCCACCGCCGAGCCGTCGCAGCAGCTCAAGAGCGACGACCGGCTGCCGGCCGCTCCGGCGCCGACGGTCGACACCAGCTCGGTGGCGCCGCTGGCCTTGCAGTCGCCTGCCGCAGCAAATGGCGGCGACCGGCTGAGCGCCGACAACCCCGCGTCGCAAAGCCCGCAGGATGCGACCGTCGCCGCCATCGATCCGGCGAGCGTTGCCGGCAGCCAGTCGCTGCTGCTCGAGGCGTCCGACAGCGGCACGACCGGGGCTGTGCCGTTCTCCGGCACGGTGGAGTGGAAAAAGGGGACCGACGAGAACGGCCAGCCGACGCTGATCGGCAAGGCGACGATCCCGGCCCGCAACCTCACGGTCGACGTGCTGATCCGCAAGAACACCGATCCGAGCCTGCCCGCGAGCCATCTGATGGAGATCAACTTCACGGTCTCCGACAGCTTCATCGGCGGCTCGATCGCCGGCCTGCCGGGCGTCCTGCTCAAGGACGAAGAGCTGGTACAGGGCACGCCGCTGGTTGGCGCCTCGGCGCGCGTCGTCGGCAATTCGTTCCTGTTCGCGCTCAGCGCCACGCCGGAAGACGCCGCGGCCAACATCAACCTCCTGACCTCGCGCAAATGGATGGACCTCGCCCTGATCTACGCGTCGGGCAAGCGCGCCATCATCACGCTGGAGAAGGACGACAAGGCGCAGAAGCTGTTCAGCGACGTGTTCGCCGCCTGGGGCAACGCCAAGGCCACCAGCGCCGGCTGACGGGCGGCTGCTACATTGTCTGGCCTAACGGAGGTTCCCGCTTGCGCGGGAATGATCCGGCGGGGCCGATCTGCGTCTCAGCCAGAACATTATTCTCAAGCACATAGACCCGATCCGCAATCGCCGCGATGTCATCGGTATGATGGGTCACGAGCACTGTGGCCCATTGGTGTTGGCGGGTGAGGGTCTGTACCAGCGTGCGGGTCGCGGCGCGGGTCTCGTCGTCGAGCGCCGAGAACGGTTCATCGAGCAGCAGCACCGGCTTGGCACGGAGCAGCGTGCGGGCCAGCGCGACGCGCTGCGTCTGGCCTCCCGACAAGGTCGCGGCGCGTTGCCGGCCGATATCGGGAAGGCCGACCTCCGCCAGCGCGGCGGCGATCCGCGCCGGATCGGCTTTGGGCAGGCCGAGCGCGACGTTGCGTTCGGCGCTCAGATGCTCGAACAGCGTTTCCGACTGGAACAGAATCGACACCGGCCGTTGCTCCGGGGGCAGCGCCGTGATGTCGGCGCCGTCGACGCGGATGTGTCCGGCGGATGGCACGAGAAACCCTGCGACCAGGTCGAGCAGCGTCGATTTGCCGGCGCCGCTCTGGCCGCGCACGGCGGTGACGGCCCCGGCTTCGGCCGTCATGCTGAAGCGGTAGGGCGGGCCGCCCGCATAGGCGAAGCGCACCTCGTCGAGCTCAAGCACGGCCGAGCCTCCCGAACAGTTTCGGCAGCGCCATGAAGGCGGCGATGGTCAGCACCAGCATCAGCGCGGCGATCGCCGCCGCCTCGTGGCTGCGATAGGCGCCGAGGGCACGGACCATCAGCAGCGGCAGCGTGGCGAAATTCTGCGTCCCGAACAGCGCGATGACGCCCAGATCGCCGAGCGAGAAGCAGAAGCCGAGCGCCACCACCAGTCCGGCATCGCGCGCGATCAGCGGCCACTCGATCTGGGTGAACTGCCGCCAGCCGCCCAGATCGAGGGAACGGACCAGCCGGCCCCGCGAGTGCGCGATGGCTTCGAGCGGCGGCGCCAGCGTGGCGACGGCGAAGGGCAAGGCAAGCAGCGCATTGGCGACGACCACGACCAATGGGGCGACGGCCCCGGGGTCGAGCCCGAGCGTGCGGACCAGCAGGAAGGCGCCGAGCGAGAGCGTCACCGCCGGGACGGCGAGGTAGGCGTAGGCCGGGGCCGCGATCAGCGTCCGGCCGGCCCGCGAGCGGGCCGAGGCCCGCGCCATGGCGGCGGCGAGGCCGAGCCCGAGGCTCAGCACCGAGGACAGCGCGGCGATCCACAGGCTGGTCCAGACGCCGTTCCAGAAGCTTGGCTCGCGCAGCACATCGGCAACGCTGTCCATCCCGTCGGCGAGCGTGGCGAGGAGCGGTGCGGCAAATCCAAGCAGCGCCAAGGCCAGCACGAGCCATTGCAGCACGCGGGCGCCCGGGCCGTCGCGCCAGCGTGGCTCGGTTATACGGTCGAGGCTGGTCGGCACCGGAGCGAGCGCGGCGCTCACCAGGATGATCGCCGCGCACAGGCCGATCTGCAACAGCGCCAGGGTGACTGCGGCGTTGAGATCGAAATCGAGGCGTACCGCCGAGTAGATCGCGACCTCGAAGGTCGCAACGCTCGGGCCGCCGCCGAGCAGCAGCACGATGGGGAAGCTGGTGAAGGCGAGCAGGAAGATGATGGCGGCGAGACCGGGCAGGCTGCCGCGTATCGCCGGCCAGTCGATGACGGCGAAGCGCGTCCAGGCCGAGAGCGCGAGGCTCTGGCCGGTCTTCAGCCGGCTCTCGGGCAGCGCGTCGAGCCGCGCCAGGAGGATGCGGGCCGCGAAAGGCGCGTCGAGGATCAGGTGCGCGGCGACGACGCCGCCGAGTCCGAAGATCGGCAGACCGAGACCGCCGAGCCAGCCGGTGCGCCCCCACACATCGATCAGGCCGAAGGCGACGACCAGCCCCGGCGTCACGATGGCCGCCGCAAAGAGCCCAACCACCAGCCCACGGCCGGGAAAGCGCAGGCGGTTGAGCGCCCAGGCGAGGGCGACGCCGACGATGAGCGACAGCCCGGTCGAGAGGCTCGCCTGCAGCACCGTGATCCACAGCAGCCAGCCGAGATCGGCGTTCCCAGCGCCACCCGCGCCGCCGGCCCGCGCCGCGGCGACGATCGCCCAGAACAGCGTTCCGATCAGCGCTGCCACGGCGACAGCAATGGCCGCTCCGCCAATGAGGCGGAACGGCCGGTGCGGCAGCGTCAGGTCAGCGGATCGCGGCAAGGGCTTCGTCGATCCAGGCCTGTTTATTGGCGGTGATCGTCGCTTCGTCGAGCGACAGCACCTTGGCCGGCTTGGCCGGGAATTCCGGCGGCAGGGCGCTGCCGATAGCGGTCACCGGGTACATCCAGTTGGTGGTGGGGATGACGCCCTGCGCGTCCGGCGTCACCAGCCAGGCGAGGAACTTCTTGGCCAGGTCCAGGTGCGGCGACGATTTCAGCGCGCCGGCGATCTCGACCTGCGGGTAGAAGCCTTCGGTAAACTGCGCATAGGCATATTGCGGCTTCTTTTCCTCGATCGCGTGATAGGCGGGCGAGGTGGTGTAGCTCAGCGCCATGTCGGCGTTGCCCTTGAGGAAGAGCCCGTAGGCCTCGTCCCAGCTCTGCGCCATGGTGACAATATGCGGCTTGAGGCCGGCCCAGATCGCGGGCGCCTTGTCGCCATAGGCGGCCTTGATCCACAGCACGAGCCCGAGGCCGGGCGTGTCCGAGCGCGGATCCTCGAGCGCGATCTTGAAGCTTTGCGGCTCGGCGGCGAGCTCGGTGAACGAGGTCGGCGGCGTCTTCACCTTGGTCGAGTCGTAGACGAAGGCGAAGTAGCCGAAATCGACCGGGGCGAAGTCCGGGTCGGTCCAGGGTGCCGGCAGCGACAGCTTGTCGAAGGTCAGTCCGTGCGCGGCGAACAGGCCGGTGTTGCGGGCTTCGCCGGCGAGCGAGGTATCGAGGCCGAGGACGATATCGGCCTTGGTGGACGCACCTTCGAGCTGCACGCGGCGCAGGGCGCCGATGGAGCTGTCGGTGGCAACGAAATTCACCGTGCAGCCGCAGATCTTTTCGAAGCCGGCCTTGAGGCCGGGGCCCGGGCCGTAGTCGGCGGCGAAGGCGTCGTAGGTGTAGATGGTGAGCGTGGGCTTGTCCTCGGCGGCGGCGGGTGCCGCCAGAGCGAGGAGAGCCGCAAGCGCGAATAGGGTGGTGCGGAGCATGTCCGTGCCTTTCGGTTGCGGCCATGCGATTGGGGGTTAACGTAAATGGTGAGGGGCCGCTTTCGCGCCCTTGCCATCTCGAACTTCCTCCGCCAGCATGACCTGGTTCAGGTTCAATGGGTGTTTCTCAGCTCCGTCTCCGGAGCACCCCAGCGAGACACCGAACATCTAGAACGAGTTCACTACCCGTGCAAGAGCGCGTCGCCCCTTCGCCCGACCTCCGTTTTGACGGCCTTCTGGTTATTGTCGGCGGGGGGACGGTGGACTACCAGCTCCTGCGCGACCTGCACGCCAGCGGTGGACATCTGGTGGCGGCCGATGGCGGCGCCGACCAGATCGCGATTGCCGGTCTCACGCCCGAAGCGATCATCGGCGACTTCGACTCGCTGAGCCAGCCGGACGACTGGCTGGGACGCACCCGGCTGGTGCGGCTCGAGGAGCAGGAAACCACCGATTTTGAAAAGACGCTCTATTCGACTTACGCGCCGGTGACCATCGCGCTCGGCATGACGGGCGGCCGCTTCGACCACACGCTGGCGGCCCTCGATGCCGTCACGCGCTACGCCCGCGACCGCGTGATCATCCTCGTCGACGAGCACGACCTGGCCATGGCGCTTACCGGCAGTTTCAGCTTCGAGGTGGACAAGGGGGACAGAGTGTCGGTGCATCCGCTGGCCCCGATCAAGTTCCGCCGGTCGCTCGGCTTAAAATACCCGCTCGATGGGTTGCGGCTGGCGCCGGGCGAGCGCACGGGCACCTCCAACGCCGCCGTCGACGGTCCCTTCTCCATCGCGCCGGAGCCGCGCGCCAAGGCGCCCTGGCTGCTCATCGTCGACCGCAAATATCTGTTCGCCGTTGCCGCGGCAGCCACGGCTCGCGGGGCCTGAGCTTCACCTCTTTTGAACCAAGCCATGACATCCTCGAGGCGTTCTGCCGCGAGGAAGGATCGGTCATGAAGCCGGGTCTTGTTGCCGCAACGCTGCTGCTGTTGACCGCCGGCCTGGCGCTGGCCGCCGATCCGGTCACCGAAAACTGGAAGGACGACGAGGGCGACAACATGGTCCTCGAGGTGCAGCCCGATTCCTTCACCGGCATCTACGACGGCGGGCGGGTCACCGGCACCCTGCAGAAAGACGGCAGCTATGCCGGTTTCTGGATGGAGGAGGACACTTCCGACACCGAATGCGCCGACAAGCGCGACGGCACGCCCTATTGGGGCCGCCTCATCTTCAAGTTCGATGCCAAGCGGCAGCACTTCCAAGGCATCTACAGCGATTGCGACGACAGGCCCGATCCCTCGAACATCTGGAACGGCGACCGCCTCGACGATGCGGCCGCAAGACAGGCGCCGAGCTCGAATGCCGATGCGGCGAGCGCCCCACCCACCTCCAGTTCGAGCGAAGTGCCGCCGAGCGCCGGCGCCATTTCGATCGCCAGCATCAGCAGCGAAGCGCCCGTCGGCGTGGAGATGTCAGCCAGCGTCGCAATGCCGGCCAGCAATGACGCCGCGAGCAGCGGCGCCACCCCAAGCCAAGCGCCGGGGCCGTTCAAGCGGCACCATCATTAGCTCGCAGTCGGCTTCAGCGCGTCCCCCATCCACGAGGTCCACGACAGCTCGGTCAACAGAAGTTCCCGCTTACGCGGGAATGACCCGGTGGTGGATGGCAATGAGAGGGAGAGGCCGGCCTAGGCGCTGGCGTGCTCGCGCGTCCGGGCTTTCTCCCGGGCGGCGTGCTGCACGGCTTCCTGCACCTTCTCGAAGGCACGCACCTCGATCTGGCGGATGCGCTCGCGGCTGACGTTGTATTCCTGCGCCAGCTCTTCGAGCGTGGCCGGATTGTCCTTGAGCCGGCGGGCCTGGAAGATCGCCTTCTCGCGATCGTTGAGATCGGACATGGCGCCCTGCAGCAGTTCCATGCGTTCGTTATATTCCTCGGAATTGCCGAGGCGGGTTTCCTGGTCGGGGGTCTCGTCGACGAGCCAGTCCTGCCACTCGGAGGAGCCTTCGTCGGCGCGCATCGGCGCATTCAGCGAGGCGTCGCCGGTGAGGCGCTGGTTCATCGACACGACGTCCGCTTCGGTGACGTGCAGGGTCGTCGCGATCTGCTTGATCTGCTCGGGATGCAGGTTGTTGTCGTCGAGCGCGGCGATCTGGCCCTTCACCTTGCGCAGGTTGAAGAACAGACGCTTCTGCGCCGCGGTGGTGCCGATCTTGACGAGGCTCCACGAGCGCAACACGTATTCCTGGATGGCGGCACGGATCCACCACATCGCGTAGGTTGCCAGGCGGAAGCCCTTGTCGGGCTCGAACCGCTTGACGGCGTGCATCAGGCCGACATTGCCCTCCGAGATGACCTCGGAAATGGGCAGGCCATAGCCGCGATAGCCCATGGCGATCTTGGCCACGAGGCGGAGATGCGACGTGATCAGACGCTGGGCGGCGGCGGGGTCTTCATGCTCCTTGTAGCGCTTGGCCAGCATGAATTCCTCGTCCGGCTCCAGCATCGGGAATTTCCGGATTTCCTGCAGATAGCGGCTGAGGCCGCCTTCGGCGGAAAGCACAGGCAGATTGGATTGGGCCATTCAAGCACCCCCTTCTTTCCCCCGCGTCGTCGCGGCGGGAATCGTCCCAGCGTCCGTTACGGCACACCGATGGACGTGTTGTATATATAGGTCGAAATCAGGCCTTGATAAGGTCCGCACGGCCCGGGTGACCAGACCGGAATGCGCGGCTTTGGCATCGGTTCCGCGCCTTGCCCGGATGTAATGCCGGCGGCGCTATCCCCGCCAGACCGACTTGTCATAGGCGCCCAGCGCCTCGGCCAGGGCCTCCAGATCAGCCGGCAGAGCCGCCTCGAAGAGCATCTCTTCGCCGGTCACCGGGTGTTCGAACCCCAGTTCGACGGCGTGCAGCGCCTGGCGGCCGAGGCCGTCGACGATGCCCCGCAAATCCTCCGGCAAGCGGCGCGACTTGGTGGCGTAGCCCGGCGCATAGAGCTGATCGGCAACCAGGGGGTGGCCGAGATGGGCCATATGCACGCGGATTTGATGGGTGCGCCCGGTTTCGAGCTCGCAGCGGACGCGGGTGATGTCCCAGCCTTCCGCGCCGTAGCGGGCCTCGACGGCGTAATGGGTAATCGCCTGCCGGCCGTCGCGGCGCACCGCCTGTTTCAGCCGGTTGTTGGCGTCGCGGCCGAGCGGCGCGTCGACGGTGCCGCGGCCTGCCTGGATCTGGCCCCAGGCGAAGGCGATGTACTGCCGGTGCAGGGGCCCCGTGCGCCCGTGGTCGGCAAACTGCGCCGCCAGGTGCGCCATCGCCCGTTCCGTCTTGGCCGCGACCATCACGCCGGAGGTGTCCTTGTCGAGCCGGTGCACGATGCCGGGCCGCTTGACCCCGTTGATCCCCGGCAGGCTGCCCTTGCAGTGGAAGAGCAGGGCGTTGACCAGCGTGCCGCGCGCCGAACCGGGAGCGGGGTGCACCACCATGCCGACCGGTTTGTTGATCACGATCAGCTCGTCGTCCTCGTAGAGGATATCGAGCGGAATGTTTTCGGGCTCCGGATCGGCGTCCTCCGGCGGCGGCGCGGTCAGCACCAGCGCGTCGCCGTCCTTGACCCTGGTCTTGGGCTCCAGCGCCGTTTGCCCATTGATCGCCGCGCCACCCGCCAGTATCAGGTCCTTGATGCGGTTGCGCGAGAAGGCGGGAAGCGCCTTGGCAAGCACGGCATCGAGCCGGCCGCCCGCCAGCTCCCCGCCGACTGCGACCGCAAATTCCTCGTCCTCACCCTCGGATGCCGACATTGACCGATCCCAACTCCGCCGATGCCCCGCTGACGCCCGAGACGCGCGCCGTCATCGCGCGGGCCCGCCGGAGCTTCATGCTCTCGGTCGGGATTTTGCTGGTCGGCCTTCTCGCAGTCGGCGCCGCGATTGTCTACAAATTGTCCAGCGAGAGCGGGAGCGCGCCGGTCGCCACCGACTACGCGCTCGCCGCGGTGAAGCTGCCGGCCGGCGCCGACGTGGTTTCGGCCGTTGCCGCCGATGGCCGTCTGACGGTGACGTTCAAGTCCGCCGGCAATACTGCCATCCGCATCTTCGACGGCAAGACCGGCGAGATGCTCCGCGAAATTCCGGTGGTGACGCAGTAGCGTCGCCTTCGCGCTTCCGAACCGCAAAAGTGGCGTCCACTCTTGCCGGAAGCGCTCTTACGTCCGGCTCTGGATATCCCGGAGCGCGGCAAGGCGGTCCGACACCGCGCTGGTGCCGACGGGTTCGGCGGTTCGCGACTCGACTACCCGCTCGCTCGAGAGCGCGGTCTCGTCGGAATATTTCTGCACGCGCTCGAGCAGGGTCTCGTCGGTGGGCGGCACCTCGC
>Ga0070658_10004700_pt1 | contig 11099 bp, 6 predicted proteins | sample KBSC13metaG_FD_64664 | JGI IMG/M metagenome (GOLD analysis project Ga0070658, IMG submission 64664) | Corn rhizosphere microbial communities from Kellogg Biological Station, Michigan, USA - KBS C1-3 metaG | ecosystem: Host-associated > Plants > Roots > Rhizosphere > Soil ... | reverse complement strand
ACGCTGGCGGCGTCGAAGCCTTCCGGCAGCGTGATGCGCGTGCCTTCCAGTTCGCCGCGCACGGGCTCGATGGTGAAGTGCTCGCGCAGCACGCGCGCGCAACCCTCGTGCACGAGGCGGGCGGCGGCGCCGATGTCGGCGTCCGCATAGACCGTGATGTTTTCGTTGGCGAAGTCGATCAGGCGCGCTTCGCGCTGCAGGAGGCCCAGCAGTTGCAGGGCGGCGTCCGGCGTGGCGATGCGCAGCGGGGCCGGTGCTGGAGCTGGGGCCGGCTTCGGTTCGGGGGCGGGAGCAGGGGCGGCGACGGGGCCGACCTGGTCGTCGCGCACGCGCGCGGCGAACTCGGCGTCGCCCAGGGTCTTGAAGAAGGCGCCGAAGGCAAGGGACAGCCGGCTCCAGAAGGATGGCAGGTTGGTCGGTTGGCTCATGTTCTTGTGTCGTACGGTGATTGGCAGGCCCGTCGGCAGGCACTGCCCGCGCGACGGTTCGTCAAAGGGGGCATGATACCAGCTAGACTGTAATCAGTTCGACAACGGCGTCGATTTGGAGGGTTCAGGCGGCCGTACCGTCTTCCCCGGCGCGGGCCGCCAGCGCGCGTGCATACGCCTCGAAATCGTCCAGTCCGCGCTTGATGATGGTCACCAGTGCGGGCAACGGCGCGGCCTGATGATCCCATTCGGCGCGGCAGAACTCGCCCGTGCGCTTGAGATCCTCGGCCAGCGCCGCGTCGATCCAGCCGTGCTCGGCCAGCAGCGTGATGACCTCGCGCTCGTCGTGCGCCGGGCCCATGCCGCGTTCGGCCAGCACGTGATCGCCCATTTCCACGGCAGCCTCCCAGGCGCGGATCACGTTCAGCGTGGCCGCATCCTGGCGCGTGATGTCGCCCACGAAGGTGGTCGGGTCCTTTTCGTATTCGTCACGGGCACGCTTGCAGCAGCGTTCGATGGTGCCTGTCTTGCTGACCAGCAGGTCTTGATCCATGGTTCCCTCTCTGCGGGACGTGGAGGGCCCGCTTCAAGGGATAACTTACAACAAGAACAACACGGCTGCCGCACAAGTGGACCCAAGCGCCTTGCATGCCGCCCGATCCTGCCTCAGGGTTCTTGTCGGCGCTCAAGCAATCCACGCCGACTTACTGGACAATGTAAATGTTGACTTGCGTCAATACTTACCTTATTGTCCAGTTTCCACGTTCAATATACAAAGTGGCAACGTCCCACTCGACAAGGCATTGCGATGAAGAAGACCTGGCTGCGACGCTTGATTGTTGGCGGCGCGGTGTGCGCCGCGGTGCTGTTCGCCTACCGCACGTTCGGCTGGGAATCGATGGCGCCGGTAAACAGCCTCAAGCTCGACCTCGCCCATCCGGACGCGCTGGTCGTCAGCCGCAGTCTCGCGGACCTGCCGCGCGACCTGCTGACGGTCCCGCTGGCGCGCGACGTCCTCCGGGAAGAGTTCGTCTACTATTACGAGCAGAACGAGGATCGGCTCGGCCTGAAGGGCAGCCTGCGCCGCATCGCCTACGAGCACCAGTTGAACTGGGGAGACGAGTTGATCCGCATGGTGCTCGACGAGCCGGCCGAGATGGCGCTGTGGCGCGACGGCGACGGCTCCCTCAAGCATTTTGCGATCGCCATTTCGCGCGGCAACCTGGCCCGTCTCGTCACCGAGGCCGGCACGGTGGCCCTGAAGGACACGCAGATGCGCCGCGCGGGCACGCTGCGCGTCGACGGTGACACGGTCCACGTGTATGCGCTCGATTATGCCTATGGCCGCACGCTGCTGTTCGCCGCGCATGGCTCGCGGCTCGTGATCTTCTCGCACCCGGGCATGCTCTACGGCGGTCCGACCGGCAATCGTGACGACAAGGCCGCGCAAGCTATCGTGGCCAAGCTGCTGGCCAACGACCCGCAACGCAACCAGGTCTATCACGCGCAGTTTCACCTGCCGCCGGGCATACCGGCGGGGCACACGGTGGCGGTCAAGACCGATTTCCTGTCGTTCGGCTATGGCGCGGCGTTTTTCGGGGCCCTGCAGGCGCTGCGCTTCGACTTCGCCAGGGGCCGCTGGCAATCGCAGGTGTTGATCGACGGTGGCCGGCTGGCAAAGGGCGGCTACGACAGTCGCGAGCTATGGCGGGCACTTCCCTACCGTCCGGGCGGCTGTTTCACGGTACCGGCCGACTGGCCCGCCATGCAACCGGTGCTGCGCCGCCTGGGCGCGAAAGGCGGCGAAGGCGTGCAGGCCTTGGCTGCCCGGTTCGAGGGCCCGGCCGCCGCCTGCTGGTACCCGAAGTCGCGGCTGTACACCCCGGTGTTCGTCGCGCGCCAGGCGCCGCGCGCCGGCACCGACGCTGCGCTGGGCGCCCTGTTCACCTCGACGGTCCGCGGCGAGGTCACGCACACCGTCGATGGCGACACGCGGCGCTGGCAAACCAGCGTCGAGACGCCAGCGGGCCGCATGACGCCCACGCTCGCGGCCAGCGGCGACACGGTCGTGTTCTCGGCCGACGCCAACCTGGTCGAACAGGTGCTGGCCGTGGTCCACAAGAAGGCGCCCGCGGCAGCGGACAACCTCCCGGACCCCGCGCGCACGCTGGGCATGATCGATCCTGCCGCGCTTTCGCAACTGGCGCAAAAGGAAGCGTTCGCGACGCTGCCGGCGGACAGCGAAGGCGTGCTGCGCGCGGCCGCCGACGCCCACCTCGTGCCCCGGCTCGCCGCGCTGGCAAAGTATCCGACGTACCGCATGGTGACGGCCGCCCCGCCGCCGCCCGGCACCGCGTGGATCCCGCTCGAATGGCAAGCCATCCGATGAACGGGCGGCGCACCGGCCTGCGCCTGCTGGCACTGGGCGCGCTGGGCGTGCTCGCGCCGGCGACGGCGCTGACCCAGCTGGTGACGTCGACGCCACGCCTGTCGCCCGCGCAGAGCCGCGCCTTCCGCGCCTGGATGGTGCGGATCGTGCTCGACCAGGTCGTGCGCGGACCGTCGCCGCGCTGGCATCACCGCGACTGCGCCGGCCTCGTCCGGTTCGCCGTGAACGAGGCACTGACCGTCCACGACGCGCGCTGGATGCGCGCCAACGGATTCCGGACCGACCAGTACCTGCCGCCCGAGCTGGAGCTGACGCCGGAACAGGCGGCATTGCGCAACCGCTGGGTACGCAGTGACGGCACCGTCGGCCACTTCGTGACCGCGCTGGCCCTCGTGCAGGGCAACAGCCGGCCGATCGGTCGCGACGTCAACCAGGCCCTGCCCGGCGACCTGCTGTTCTACGACCAGGGCGACGACCAGCACCTGATGGTGTGGCTGGGATCGAGCATCGCCTACCACACCGGGACCGTCACGCCGACCGACAACGGGCTGCGGCGCGTCGACATACGAGAACTCATGCACTGGAGCGACACAAGGTGGAATCCCACGGCCTACAATCCGAATTTCGCCGGCGTCTACCGGCTTTCGTTCCTGTCCTGAAGTTCGTCGTCGCCAGCACCGTCGCGCTTGCCCTGCTGGGCAGCGCGAGCGCCGCTGACGTCCCGGCGAGCAACTATACGACGTTCAAGGGACAGCCGTTCTTCCTGCTGTCCGACGCGACCTACGGCAGCACGGACACGGCACGCGTCCGCCTGGAAGTGCCGGGCCGCGACGCGGCGCGCGCCGAACTGGAGCAATACTCCGGCGTCGACATCGTCGTCTATCGCGTCCCCCAGCCGCTCGCCTTCCTCAAGGGGCAACACAATCTGCACCGGATCGAGGTGGCGGGCAACTACCGTGGCGAGGGCCTGGCCAATACGCTGCGCTACCTGTGGGACAGCTGGTGGAAGCAATCGCGGCTCGCCTGGCGCAAGATGTTCGAACCGGACGCGCGCCGCGCGGTCACCGGCACTCATCCGGCGCTCGCCACGAGCGACGCGATCCACCGCCGCACCGTATTCGCCAACGACCCGCAGTACCGCCCGCTCAAGGGATTCGATCAGGTGGACCGGTTCAGGTACCCCCTTTGGGCCGCGCAGCCGATCCAGCCGCCCAAGGGCGTCAAGCTGGACGGATCGAGCAGCGAATTCATCGGTCCCGCCGAAGGCAATGTGATGATCCCGATCGGCAAGCGCAAACCCGGCCTGTACCTGGTCGAGGCCATGATCGGCGAGCACCGCGCCACCACGCTCGTATTCGTCTCGGACACGATGGCCGTGACCAAGGTCTCGTCCGGCCAGATGTTCGTCTGGACGGCCCGGCGCGACACCGGCGGCGCCGTCCCGGGCGCCCACATCACATGGACCGACGGCACCGGCGTCCTGCAGTCGGCAACGACCGACGCCAGCGGCATCGCCTCGCTCGAGCGCACGAGCCCGGAACACACTTACGTGGTGGCCGAAGACCGGGACGGCGGCGTTTGTATTTCGGAGCAGTACTACTACGATTCAGAAATCTACAACACAAAACTGTTCGCTTTCACCGACCGGCCGCTGTACCGTCCCGGCGACGAAGTCAACGTCAAGTTCCTCGCGCGCGAATTCCTGTCCGCGCGCCAGTCGCGCCAAGCGGCGCCCGGCCCGGTCAACCTGACTGTCTACGATCCGAACGGCACGCCGCTGCTGTCGCAGGCGCTGCTGCTGGCGCCGGACACCGGCGCCGAGACGCGCTTCCGTCTGCCCGAAACGGCCACGGCCGGCGGCTACGAACTGCGCTTCGCGTACAAGGGCGACACGTACGGCGCCGCGTTCCGCGTGGCCGAGTATGTGAAACCGCACTTCGAGATCGACATCCGCCCGTCCAGGCCCGAGTTCAAGACCGGCGAGGCCGTCACCGGCGTGATCGCGCTGCGCTACCCCGACGGCAAGCCGGTCAGGAACGCGCGGGTGGCCCTGACGCTGCGCGGCCAGAAGAACGTCATGGTCGACGGCGAGCTGCGCTATACGGGCCTGTTCCCGGTCGCGCTCAAGAGCGAGGAGCTGACCAGCGACGCCGACGGCAACGCGGCCTTTACGCTGCCCGCGGCCGCCGATCCGTCGCGCTACATCCTGACGGCGCTGGCCACGGATGGCGCCGCGTACCGCGTAAAACTCACGCGCGAACTGCTGATCGAACGCTCGGCCAGCACGTACCTGCTGCGCAGCGCGCGCCAGTTCTCCGATCCCGGCCAGCGCGTGCACTTCGACCTCGTTCCGGTAGGGCAGGCGAGCGCGCGCCCGGTCAAGTGGGAAATGATCAGACTGGAAACCCAGGCGCGCACGACCGGCGCGTTCGACCCGGCCGCGCGCGGCTGGGATGTCGCCTTTCCGGGCACCGGCTCCTACCAGCTGACCTTGCGCGACGAGCGCGGCAACCTGCTGGCGGCGGCCAGCCACTGGGTCAGCGGAGCAGGCGTGCAGGCGCCACCCGGCAGCATCGAGATCGTGCTCGATCGCGCGCGCTACGCCCCTGGCGACACCGCGGAAGCGCTCGTGACGTTCGCGCAGCCGGTCGACCAGGCGCTCGTTACCCTCGAACGCGACAAGGTCGAACAGGCCGGGCTCGTGGGCCGGACCGGCAGCTGGTTCAAGGCGCGCCGGATCGCGCCGCGTCAGTGGCGCGTCCAGATCCCGGTGCGCGAGGAATACGGCCCGAACATGACCTTCTCGGTCGCCTACACGCGCAACGGCGACTTCGTGTTCGAAAACGCCGGCATCGAGGTCATCGAACCGCGCATCGCGCTGCAGTTCAAGGCCGACAAGGAAGTCTACCAGCCGGGCGACAAGGTCACCCTCGACGTCACTGCGCAGCTGGACGGCAGGCCGGTCTCGACGCTCGTGACGCTCGGCGTGGTCGACGAGATGATCTACGTGCTGCAGCCCGAGATCGCGCCGGACATCGGCGACTTCTTCTACCACCCGCGCCGCAACAACGTGCGCACGACCGCGAGCACGTCGTTCATCGGCTACGACATGGCGCAACCGCTGGGCGGGGAAGCGCCGGCGCGCCACAACTACCATGAACGCGGCGTCAAGGTCCTCGAGCGGCCGCGGCGCGACGACGTCGACACCGCCCTGTGGGCGCCGACGCTGAAGACGGATGCGAACGGCCACCTGCGTGTCACCTTCACCATGCCGGACGCGCTCACGCGCTGGCGCGTCACCGCGCGTGCCATGGACGCCGAGGGTCGCGTGGGCCAGCGCACGGCCTACGTGCGCTCCGACAAGCCGTACTACGCCAAGTGGACGGGGCCGGACTGGATGCGCCGCGGCGACGCCCCGCGCGCCGCGATCGCGGTGTTCAACCAGACCGGGAAGGAGCAGGCGCTGCAGCTGTCCCTGGGCGGCACGCAGAAAGGCACCGTCAGCCTGTCGGCGCGTCCCGGCATCAACTATGCCGAGTTTCCGCTCACGGCGACCCCGGGCCCGCTGCGGATCGAGGTGCGCCAGGCCGGCGTGCTCGTCGACGCGCTCGACACAACGCTGCGCACGTTGCCGGCGGAGGCGCGCACTCCGCGCTCGCTGGTCGTGCCCCTGTCCGGCACGGATGCGGCGCTGAAGCTGCCTGCCGACGCGCGCAACGTGCGCGTCACGTTCGCGTCCGACGCATCGAGCCATTTCGCCCGTATCGCCGACGACCTGGTCGCCTATCCGTACGGCGGCGTCGAGCAGACCGCCAGCCGCATGATCCCGCTCGCGATGGCGATTCGCGGGCTGCCCGGCGGCGCCGGCGACGTGCGCGCGCGGCTGACGGCCGTGCTCCAGTCGCAACGCCTGCGCCTGGTCGCGATGGCGGGACCCAACGCCGTCTTCGGCTGGTGGGGCGACGGCACCGAGGGCGATCCGCTGCTCACGGCCTACGCCTACTACGCCGACTGGCTGGCGGCGCGCACGCTCGGCCTGGAACTGCCAGCCGAACACTGGAACAACCTGTTGTCGGTCTACCAGCAATCGGGGCTGAAGGCGCCGCTGCCGGACCGGGCACTGGTCCTGTGGCTGGCGAATGAAATGGGTCTGCCCACGAAGACGCTGGTCGAGGGGCTGGTTGCGGACAGCACGGGGTTCAACCCCGCGCCGGCGCCGGTCCCGGCCTCGCCACGCGCGTCGCTGGTGCTCGGCGCCGACCGGAACCGGATGGCGGACGCCGTCGGCCTGGGCCTGCTTGCGATCGTGGCACAACGCAACGGTGTCGAGCTGCCGCCGCCGCTCGCGCAGCAGGCCGATGCGGCGTGGAGCGCGCTGGAGGCGAGCCAGGAGCCGCTCGGCCGTGCCTTGTTGCTGCTGGCGAACAAGACGCCGGCGGCGAAAGCCGACGCGATCCTCGGGGCCGTGCGCAGCGACTACCCCACGATCGACCGCGCACTGACGCTCGCGTGGACCCAGGCCGCGCTCGGCGGGGGCATGACGCCCAGGAACGTCGACCTCGCGCTGGCCACGCCCTGGCGCAGGGTCGCCAACCAGTTCGGGCAGGACACCTGGTTCTGGCCCGAAGCGCAGGCTCCCGCCCGGCTGGTGCTCGGGCGCGCGGCGCCGGCCGGCGCGGTCGCCATCGTGGGATACGACAGCGCGGCGGCCGAGGACCGGACGTTGCCGGTCGGGGTCACGCGCCGGCTCCAGCGCCTCGTGCCCGGCAAGGATGGCTTCCGTGCGGAGCCGGTCGAAGCCGGCGGTACGCTGCGCACCGACGAACTGTACCTGGACGAGATCACGCTGACGCCGGCCCAGGGCATGCGTGCCCGCTTCGGGGTCGTCGAGGTGCCGCTGCCACCCGGTGCCGCGGTCGAAACCGGCACGTGGGGAGTCAGGCTGCTCGGCGGCGGCGATCCGCAGCCGCTGGAACGGGCGCGTGCCGTGGACCGGCGCGACGGCTACGCCGTGCCCATCGATACCCTGGCGGCGCCGGTCACGGTGCGACATCTGCTCAGGTTCTCTCAAAAAGGCGCCTTCACGCTGCCGTCCGCGCGCTTCTACCGGATGTACCAGCCGGACCAGAAAGCGTTCGAAGGCGGCGCGCCGAAGACGCTGCGGGTGCAGTAATGGCGAGGCGCATGCTGGTGGCGCTTGCCCTGTGCGCCTGCCCGGCGGCATGGGCGGCCACGCTCGACGTGGCCTGGCTGCGCGACGGGCAGGTCACGTCACTGCAGCTGGGCCGCGACGCTGCAACCAGCACGCCGGCCGCCGACGGCGCGCGCCCGGTCCCTCTCGGGAGCCTGTGGAAACTGTTCGTCTACCTGTATGCCACGGACAACGGCATCGCCATGCCCGATTACCACTGCACCGGGCGCGATCGCGAGGAAACCTATTGCTGCGCGCCCGGCGGCGCGGTCGATCGCGACGACGCCCTGGCCCAGTCCTGCGGCCCGTTCTTCGCGCCGGCGCGCCTGATGCTCGGCCGCGCCCCCTGGCGCAGGTACTGGGAAGGCCGGCTCGGCGCGCCTCTGACGGGGGAGCTCGAATGGCTGGGCGCGCCGGAGCGGCTGACGCCGGATCGCACGGTGCGGTTGCAAAGCCTGCTGCGCGCGCTCGCCGCCGCCCCGCCCGCCGCGCGCACGGAGGCGGAATCGGCCCTGCTGCGGGTCGTCCTTGACGGCCGCGGCGCCGGTGCGGTGCGCTGGTTCGGCAGCCGGCTGCGCGTCAAGACGTTTTCGTGGCACGTGCCGGGCGATCCCGCGCGCCGCCTGGGCGGCGGCGCCGGCTGGCTGGCCGATGGGACGCCGGTCTGGTTCGCCGGCGAAGGCACCAGCGCCGCGATCTTCGACCGGTGGGGAGCACAGTTGGCGGCCGCGCTGCCGCCGGCGCGCGCGACGGACAGCGGCTGCGTCGTCGTCGACTATTTCACCCGCTACCCGATACGCGGCGTACGCGGCGAGACCGGCCCGGCGCCTGCGGGCCCGCTGGCCGGCCGCTACGTCGTCGAATTCGCCAACGGCCGACACCTCGCACTGCGCAGCGACGGGGAGATGACGCTGCTGGTCGAGCACGGCCGGCAGCGCCTGCAGGGCCGTTTCGGCACCAACGAGTACGTCGCTCGCGTGATCGACCGCGAGGGCGGCACGGACCGGCCGGAGGCGGCGAAGGCGCTGGCCGTGGCCGCGCGCTCGTACCTGCTCCAGCACGCGCGCCCGGAAGCTTCCTGCCAGCGGATCGCGGACAGCACCGCCGCCCAGCGCGTCAGTCCGAGCCCCGTGTCGGCGCGCGCGCTGGCCGCGGCGCAGTGGACCGACCGCCTCGTCATCCAGGACCAGCCCGTGCAGTACCACGGCACGCGCGCCGCGCCCGGCATGTTGTCCTGGACCGATGCGCTCGATCAGGCGTCCGCCGGGCGCACGTTCGACGCCATCCTCGCGCGCGCCTACCCGCGCGCCGTGCTCGCGACGGTCGGCGCCGCGCAGCGCTGCGTACGCCTGTACGACACCGAACGCTGGCTGGCGCAGGCGCTGCCGCGCTGGGAGCGCGTGCTGCGCGCGGAGCCCGGCTACGAAAGGCCGCGCCAGCCGCCCGTCGTGTGCGCCCTGCCGGCCGGCGCGCCGTATTCCGAGCAGTCGCGCAACCGCGTGTTCATGCGGCCGCTGGCCACGCGCGAAGACCGCATCACCCTCGCGCACGAGTACCTTCACATCGGCCTGCGCAACCATCCGCGCGGCCAGGACGAGGCTTATGTCGAACGGCTGGCGCGCCGCCTGGCCGACCCCGAGCTGGGAGGAATGTAGAATGCGCTCCAGTCACCGTGCCCGGACCTCGCTGCTGCCTGCCCTTGTCCTGCCCTTGTACGGCGCGAGGAATACATCGTCCCGCTACGATCCATCGGCGAACTCACACTGGTCAAATCCGTCATGTTCCGAGCCATGAAAACACTTCGTTGCCTGCTTTTGTTCCTGCCGGCCTGCGCACACGCGCAGGTCCAACTCGACGCTCCCAAGGGGGGCTGGCGCAACACGGCCGGAGAGGATACGCAGTACACGCAGACCGTCAACTACCCGGCTTCCTCCGTCAACAGCCAGCCCGGCCAGAGCGAGACGGCGATGATCCGGGGCCGCATCGCGGGTGCCGGCAAGAAAAAGCCGGCGACGCTCGTGGTGAACGGCGTGTCGATGCCGGTCGAACTCGATGAGAACGGGCAGTTCCAGCGTCCCTACAGCTTCACCAGCGGGTCCAACGGCGTCGAAGTGCGCGCGCCCGACGGCAAGGGACGGGCGCGTGCGCAGTTCTACGACAACTACAGGGGCAAAACGCAGCCGCAGCTGCGCATCGTGCTGTCGTGGGACACCCCCGGCACCGATCTCGACCTGCACGTCGTCTCGCCCGATGGCGCTCACGCCTGGTGGGGCGGCCGCGTGACCGGGAACGGCGGCGCGCTCGACGTCGACGTCACCACGGGCTACGGTCCGGAAATCTATGCCAGCGCGGCACCGCCGCCCGGCACGTACCACATCTATGTGAACTACTACGGCGGCGGCGGCACGTCCGTGCTGACGGTGGCGCAAGTGGCGATCATCTCGCATGAGGGCACCACACGCGAGAAACAGCAGGTGTTCCAGATACCAATGCGCGCACCCGGCGAACTCACGCTCGTCAAGTCATTCAAGTTCCCGTGACCGCGACATTGCCCGCCACACGCCGGGCGTCGAGCTAACCCTGCAGGCGGAAACTCCCCACGGCCCCGTTCAGTGCCTCGGTCTGGTCCTGCAGCGACGCCGCCGCGGCGGCGGCTTCCTCGACCAGCGCCGCATTCTGCTCGGCGACGGACTCCATCTGCCCGATGCTGGCGTGGACTTGCAGGATGTCCTCGCTTTGCTCGCGGCTGGCTGCACTGATGCGGGCGATGATGTCGCTTACCTGGCGCACGCTGCCGACCACGGCGTTCATCGTCGTGCCGGCCTCTCCCACCATCTGGCTGCCGGCCTCCATGCGCTGGACCGACTCGTCGATCAGGGCCTTGATCTCGCGCGCCGCGTTCGCGCTGCGCTGGGCCAGCGTGCGCACCTCGCCGGCGACGACGGCGAAGCCGCGTCCCTGCTCACCGGCCCGCGCCGCCTCGACGGCCGCGTTGAGCGCGAGGATGTTGGTCTGGAATGCGATACCGTCGATGACGCTGATGATGTCCACGATGCGCGAGGACGAGGAATGGATGAGCTCCATCGTGCGC
>Ga0070658_10004696_pt1 | contig 11107 bp, 7 predicted proteins | sample KBSC13metaG_FD_64664 | JGI IMG/M metagenome (GOLD analysis project Ga0070658, IMG submission 64664) | Corn rhizosphere microbial communities from Kellogg Biological Station, Michigan, USA - KBS C1-3 metaG | ecosystem: Host-associated > Plants > Roots > Rhizosphere > Soil ... | reverse complement strand
GTCAGAGTGCCCGGCGACAGCGAGAGCGTGCCGGGCCACTGACGCGTATGTCCCAATGCGCATCCGTAAGGCAGAGCGGGAAGCATCGGAACCCCTGTCGACGCCGACACCGCCGACGCCACCGCCTCCGCCAGGGTGGTGTCGACATTCAGCGGCAGGTGCGGCCCGTGCTGCTCGGTCGACCCGATCGGAAAGAGGACCATGTCCATGCCCTCCGATCGAAGGTCGCCGATCTGTTCCCAGGTTAAATCCGCCCAACGTACTGACTTCAATGTCGATCCAATCTGGCTTGCCTACGGACGGTGAACGTCCCGGCTGTGGGGTCTGCGGCCAATCGCCCTTCGGGCGTTAATGCGTCCGAAGGACGCTTGGCGCATCGCCCCCCAGCAAGGTCGTTCACCGACCTGAACGATCTCGGCGCCGTTAGTTCACCTTCGTTGTATACTTGAGCGGCGGCACCTTGCCTTCGCCCTTAGCGACGGCCGCCTTGACGAACCGGGCGTCGAGGGTGGCGCCATAGTTGGGCACCTTGTCGATCTGGGGCGGCTTGACGTTGGTTAGGAACCCGCAGATCTGGTTGCCGCTGGTGTAGAGCGACGTCATCTTGGGCGTGTTGGTGAACGCGGAGACCGCTTCCTTGGCATCGAAGATGCGGGTGCCGGTGATGAAGCTCTTGTAGAATCCAACGGGCGAGTTGGTGCGCGCGGCCATGATGGCGACCGCCTCGTCCGGATGCGCGTGCCACCAGGTCATCATGTCGTACCAGGCATCGACAATGTTCTGGATGTCGGCGGGCCGAGCGGCGACCACCTTCTTCTGTGCCACCAGGAGGTCGGGGATCAGGCCGGGGATGCTTTTGCTGTCGTAGATATCGTGCGTGCCCTTGAGCTGGGCAAGGAGCTGGCTCTTGTTCGGCTCCCACACAACGACCGCATCCACCGCCCCCGCGACCATCGCCGCCGGGCAGTCCTGCACTTTGATGTTGACGTAGTGGATGTCCTTCTCGGACATGTGGTTGTGGTTGAGCGCCATGTCGAGGAGGAACTGGTCACAGGTGCCAAGCTCCGTGGCGACACGCTTGCCGCGCAGGTCCTTGACCGAGTTGATCCCCGCCTTCGCGATGATGGCGTCGTTACCGGCGCTGTTGTCATTGATGAGGACGACGCTCAGGGGCACGCCCGAGGCGAGCGGTCCCATCGTGTCGGACCAGGTCTGACAGTTGCAGTCGACCTGACCGGCGGCGAGGGCGTTCAGCGAGTCGGAGTAGTTAGGGAACCAGACGAGCTTGACGTTGCAGTGGTGCTTCGCGAAAAAGCCCTTCTTCTGCGCGATGTCCCAGCAGGTCCAGCCGGGCCAGTCGGAGTACCCGATGGTGATGGGAGCGGCGGTGGCAGGTGCCTGCGGCAGCGCCGCGCCGAGGCAAGCGAGGGCGAATAGCGCCCCAATGAGTCGTTTTATTTGTGGCATGGTGTTGCTCCTTTCGTGCGAATCCGTTTCGGTATTGCCTGAGAAAGAGGAGCGCCATGCTCACGATTGCGGCCTCGCCATTGAGACCAGGTCTAAGATAGGAATATTAACATCGATGTGCAGGATATACAGGATTAGCAGGATATATTAAGGATCAAGAGACATCCCGAATATCCTGCACATCCTGTTTATCGATGTTAGATTCTCCTTGTCCTACTTGCCCTTCGCCGTCTCCGCCCGGAGCCAGTCGATCCAGGTGTCCATGCCCTGGCCTGACTCGGACGATACCGCCATGACAGTCGCGGTCGCGTTGACCTGTTTGATGTTCGCCATCAGCTTGTCGATGTCGAGCCTGAGGTACGGGGCCAGGTCGAGTTTGGTGACGACCACGCAATCCGCGCCGTGGAACATGATCGGGTACTTGAGTGGCTTGTCCTCGCCCTCGGTGACGGCGACCAGCACCACGCGGGTGTGCTCGCCGAGATCGTACGCGGCTGGGCAAATCAGGTTGCCGACATTCTCGATGACCATCAGGTCGAACTTGCCAAGGCCACCGTCAGCGCCGAGTTTGTCGAGGCCCGCCGCGATCTGGTCGGCTTCGAGATGACACGATCGACCGGTGGTGATTGCGACCACGGGAGCGCCGCATGCGCGCAGGCGGTCGGCGTCGAGTTCCGTCGTCATGTCGCCTTCCAGGATGCCGACTTGCATCTCGTGGCCGACCTGGTTCAGTGTCGCCTCTAGCAGAGTCGTCTTGCCGGAGCCGGGGCTGCTCATGATGTTGACGCAGCGGACGCCGGCGGCTTCCATCCGTTGACGGTTGCGCAGGGCAAGAGTGTCGTTCTCGTCGAGGATGTCGATGTTGAGGTCGACTCCCGCATCGATCGTGAGCGATAGGTTTTCCAGCGGCGTAACAGTGGTTTCATTTAGCATCAGGTATTTCCGATCTCAATTGCCGGCCGCGACGGTGGCGGTTTCCGGCACTTGCCATTCGATGCGCTCGATTTTTAGCTCGCGGCCCGAGCGGACGTCGCCGAGCGGAGCGCGGCAGTCGGGGCAGGCATATTCGAGGCCCAGATCCGGCCGGTACTCCTTGTCGCAGGCCCGGCAGTAGGCGATGAACTCGGTCTCGCGGACGACGATCTCGGCATCCGCCAGGAACGTGCCTTTCTTCTGCGTGGCGAACGACGTCCTCAGCAGGTCCGGCTCGACACAGGTGAACTTGCCGACTACCAGGCAAACCTTCGCCACCGGCAAAGGCTCGCGCTGCTCCCGGTACCACTCTTTGAGGCTCACGATCAGAGCCTTCGTCATGTCAATTTCGTGCGGCAAGAGCCCCTCCTCCCGACCTCGCCAGGGCTCGGTCTCCTTCCTCCCCGAAGCGGGAAGGACTGTCCTGCGGTCGTGGACGCTTACGCTATTGAGCAAACGTCGCCCGATGATCAAAGCATCGGAAGAGGTTTACAAGGCCCATGGCTCCGTCGACGGAGCCGAGTTTAACCACGACGGCTTTTGACGCGGGAGCTTGCCGGCGTCGACCAGGGTGGCGAGGACGTCTGCGATCACGCGGACGCCGAGGAGCGCGGTGATGTCGCTGATGTCGTAGGGCGGGGCGACCTCGACGAGTTCCATCGCGCAGAGATTCGTCTCACGGGCGATGCGCTGGACGATGTGCAGGGCTTCGCGCGGCATCAGGCCGCCGGGCTCGGGCCAGCCGGTGCCGGGGACAAAGCCGGCGTCGACGCTGTCGATGTCGAAGCTCAGGTACACCGCCTCGGTCCCTTCGCTGGCGACCTCGATCGCGATGTCGAGCGCTTTGTCGAGGCCCATGTCCATGATGTCGGAGATCGTCATGATGGTCGTGCCGCGCTCGCGGGAGACCTTGACGCCGGCGCGGGGCACCTGCCAGCCGCCGATGCCGAACTGGACCAGGTTCTTTGGCGGGGCGTTCTCGATATTGGTGGCATGGAACCAGGGGCATGTGTGCATGCGCTCGTCCATGTCCTTCTCCTGCGTGTCGGCGTGACGGTCGACATGGATGATGCCGATGTTGCCGTTGACATGCGGGGCGATGCCGCGAACGCAGGGGTAGCCGATGCTGTGGTCGCCGCCGATCATGACGGGGAAGGCGCCGCTTCGGAAGACATGCGAGACAGCCCGGCTGATCTGGTCGAACGCCTTCTCGATGTTGGCGGGAATGACGAAGACGTCGCCCAAGTCGCACAGGGTCATCTGCTCGCGCAGGTCCACACCCATCTCAAAGTAGTAGGAGCCGTACAGCGCGGAGATTCGGCGCAGGCCCTGGGGACCGAAGCGGGTGCCGCTGCGATAGGTGGTGCCGGTGTCGAGGGGGATGCCGAATACGGCGGCGTCGTAGTTGCCTGCCTTGTGGACATCCTCGACGTAGGGCGCCTTCAGAAACGTATTGATGCCCGCGAAGTGCGGTAGTTCGCCGCGCGAGAAGGTCGAGATCGTGCGGTCGCCGATGCTCGGTGCGGCCTCGAGACCCAGCTCTTTGGCCCGATCCGTCTCCCGCCTCCACCCATCCTCCGGCAGTAGTGCCTCCTTGCGAAGGGCTTCCGCCGCGTGGCTATTCTTCAAATCGTCGCGCAGTTTGCCATAGCGCGATGTATTCTCACTCATCAATCCGTTCCTTCTAAGGGTGTAAAAGCAGGAATTCTTAACATCGATGGGCAGGATGGACAGGATTCATGAATTCCGAAAGAAGCGATCCTGTCCATGCTGTATATCTATGTTAAAACTCTTCTCCTTCGACCTAACGACCATACAGTTGACGTCGAGCGCGAATGCGTGGCCTGTCGTCCCAGGCACAGCATAGCCAGGGGCGTGTGAATCAATGGATGGTTTGTCAGTCTGCGGAGACGTTGGGAGGCATCAGTGCCGAACTTTGCGTTCGACCTCAACAGCGAGGGTGTAATTAGTATACACCCTTTGGCTTAACGAGTCAACACTTTCGTTCAAAAATATTGCGAATGTGACGTAAAAAGTATAAGTTTATGATATAATGACGAATATAGTCAATATTGACGAAACTATTTATAGAATTAGCCAAAGTGTGGAAGGGATTCGTCATGGTCAAGCTGGACGAACTGGACTTGAAGATTGTCGACGTCCTTCAGGAAAACGCGCGGACGACGAATGCCGACGTGGCGAAGCTGGTAGGGAGCACCGAGCCCACAGTCCGCCGTCGTATCGACCGCCTGATCGAGCAGCAGGTAATCAAAATCGTGGCGGTGGCGACACCCCTGCAGCTCGGCTACAACGTGGTCGCGATCCTGGGCATCCAGATCGACCACAGCAAGATGGACTCCATCGAGCGCGCCCTCGCCGAAATGCCGGAGGTGAGGTTCGCCGGGATGACGCTCGGCTCATACGACGTCGTCGCCGAGGTATGGTTCCACTCGACGGACGAGTTGCTCAGCTTCCTCCACGGGTGTCTCAGCAAGATCGAGGGCATCCAGCGCGTGGAGTCGCTCCAGGTCGCCAAGATGATCAAGTACACGTACGATTGGTCGGCGAGTCAGTAGCGGATAGATTCCCCAATCTTGGGGGCTGCTTCTGGAAGTGCGCTCAGAGTGAACAGATTTGAGCGCACTTGGCATATCCTTGGCTGTAATACAGGTATTTGAAATAAATCTTAATAACCCAAGCGTTTGGGGAACTGTGCCCCGCTGTCGAGAGTTAAGGTTAGTGTACGAAACACAGGTTTCTACTCAACCTAACCTAACTACTTCCGCCGGCTCTCGGTTGGTCCCGGAGAGCCGGCGTTTTTTTGTCTGGGGATACCGTACGCGTGCGGCCTGTATTGCGCTTCTATCATTGTCTACTCTATTAATACCTCCGAATTGTTAATCAGGTTCGAATGGCACCATCAAAATGGTATGCGTGTCAAGGTAACTGCTCAGCGATTATGTCGCGACTGGTTGTTTGCCCGACCGGCCAATGCTAGGACCCATATCACCGGCTCAGAACCGGCGTACCTTGGGGGCTCCCCGCCCATCGCACGTGCTGCGCAAGGTCGTTGCGGTAGAACGTTTCCAATTCGTCGTCGTTATAGTCGGGGAGGTAATTTCGTAGATTAAGGAGGATAATGCTAGTAGGTTAAGAAACAATTAATTTCTGTAAGGTTGCGAAAGATAAAATCACTGTTGCTCATGGAGAAAGATCTTGCGCCAAAACCTCTACCAGCTCCGAGAACTTAAAAAGATCGCCTCTTTCCCCAGCGCGCGGATCACACTTGTGATTGGCGCCGGCGTGCCCTTCGTGATGTCCGGTAGGTCGGAGATTGCGCTATGGCAGGGGCTATTACGCGACGGATTGAAGCATCCGTCGGTTAAGGTAGCGCGTGAGGACGCTGGCAACGCGGCCAAGTTTGAACTGGCCGATCGGGTGATGAGCACTTCGGGCACCACGGATGAGTTTATCGAGATCGCCGAGTTGATCGCCGAGAATATTCACGAGCCGGAATACGGAACGTGGCTGGCGAACACGGTCGGGAAGCTACGCGTCTCCGATTCAGGCTCCAATCGCATGATTGAGGTGTTGCGACTCATGAGGGAGCGCAATCACCTTATTGCCACCACCAACTACGACAACATCCTCTCGGAAGCTCTCGGCATCAAATGGATTACGTGGGATGACGAATCCGGTGTCCTGAAAGCGGCACGAGGTGTCGAAGATGCGGTCTTCCACATCCATGGGCATTTCGAGAAGCCGAAATCCGTCATCTTCGGCAAGCATACCTACCACGAAATCGTCAAAGACACCAAGTTTCAGCGGGTACTCAGGGCGATCGGGACGACATCGACGCTTGTATTCATCGGATGCAATGCCGGCCTCATGGATCCCAACATCGGCCGGTTGCTAGACTATCTCGCCGGCAACTTCGGCGAGAAGCAGATGCACTTCATCGTTGCTCGATCCGGCGAAGTTCCGGAACTGGAAGCCAAGTTTTCACGTGCGCGCGGATTTTGTGTCGTCAACTACGAGGACACGCATGCCGACTTGGCGGAGTTCCTCTTCGACCTACTGCCGGACGATGTTCCAGAGTGGAAAACGCCCTTTGTCGGACGTCGCGACGAACTCAATGAGTTGACGTCTCGGCTGAGCTTACCGGACGTCCGCGGTTTGCTGCTCACCGGGGAGCCGGGCCTGGGTAAAAGCCGGTTGGCCGCGGAGGCTGCCAAGCAACTTCGTAACGACTTCGAGCGGGGCGTGCTCTGGATACCTGTTGGTGGAATGTTGGCGTCCACTCGCGAAACAGTGGCTCCGTCCGTGGCTCGGGTGATCGCCTATGCGCTCCACCTTCGACTCCAGGAGGGGGCTAATACACAAGACACCGTAATTGCCTACTTCCGCGCGAAGGAAGTCCTGTTGGTTCTCGACGGGTGTGAGGGGCACACGTCGGACTGCGCGGAATTGATTGAGGAACTTGTCGAGCAGTGCCCAGAAGTTAAGCTGATTATCACCTCGCACTCGTGGCCGTACGACGATTGCATTGCCAGAAACGCTGATCTGTACCGCAAGTTCAGTTATTTCCCGGTGGCCGGTCTCAACTACCGCGGACCGGTTGGACAGGAGTCGGATGCGAAGGCGGTCGTTGAAGGGAGTGAGGCAGGAAAGCTGTTCCTGCAGCATTTCGGCGACCGAAAGGGCGCCCTGATCTGGCACTCAAGCGAGTGGAACGCTATCCTCCGCATCTGCTCGGCTCTGAAGGGACACCCATTCCATATTGAGATCGTGGCGGGCACCTTGAAAGCTCGCGACACCGGCGGTCTTGCGGGCGGACTCAAGGAAATGGCCAAGCTGCTGATGAAGTTGGGAGCGCTTCATGTCGTCTTTGAGCGATTGCCACGGGACGATCAGGAGACACTCCGCCGCTTGTGCGTTCTTGAGGGATGGGGGATCGCGGCGGCGGAGGCTATCTGCACAAGCCACGACCTATCCTCCGAAATGATGCTGCGCGCCGTCAATCGCCTTCTGGATAAATCTCTGATAACCCTGGATCGGTTGTCCTCACGCGATGCCGAGCGATTTCGCGTTCCCGACGCCGTCCGCGACTACGTCCGGACGCGCGAGGTCAAGAGGACCCGCACATCGCGCGGATCGCGCGCTAAGCCATGGACGGACGTCGAGACGAAACATATGCGGTATTACGTCCGTCTTGCCGAGGCACTCGCGACTGAGCTCCCCGGACCGCAAGAACAGACCGCCCTGAACCGGCTCGAACTCGAACATGTCAACCTGAGTCAAGTTCTGGACCGGTGCCTCAAGCAAAACGATGTATCCAACGCATTGCGTCTGGCAAGATGCCTATGGCGGTATTGGGAGATGCGTGGTGACTGGGTGTCCGGTTCGAAGCGCATAGAGGCGGTCCTTGCTCTCAGCGGCGTGAACCGCGACGAACATAAGCAAGACCTATCCGATGCCCTCAATGGGTTCGGCATGCTGCTGTTATACCAGGGATTGTATTCCGACGCACGCGAAGCCTTTCTTCGAAGTTTACCGCTCCGCATCTCCCTGGGCGGGAATGCCGACATCGCCGCGACCATGAATAATCTTGGGTTGGTCGACCACAGGATCGGCAATCATGCCGAAGCAGGCCGGTACTTCGCCGACGCGCTCGCGCTCCGCCGGCAGATCGGCGAGCCGCGCGCTATTGCATCCACGCTGAATAATCTGGGCACTCTGCGGCGGGATGAGGGAAACTATGCCGACGCGGTCCGATTGCACAGCGAGAGTGTTCGGATCTACAATCGACATGGTGGAGTTCGCGGGTATTCAACAGCCCTCAGCAATCTTGGCGAGGCCTATGCCGTCAACGGTCAATTTGATCAGGCAACGAAATACCAGCAGGAAAGCCTCGAGCAGCGTCTCAGAGCAAACGATCTTTGGGGAATAGCCTGGTCCTATCTCAACCTCGGTCATCTGGCGAGATGGCGACAGCAATACGCCGATGCCCAGACCCTCTATGAAAAGTCGCAGGCTATTCAGGCACAGATCGGCGATAGACGAGGAGAAGCCTACTCTTTGAGCGACCTCGGCATTGTTGGGCTCAAACAGGAAATTCAGTTCAAGTCGAGCACGTACCTACTTCGCAGCTTGTTGATGCGGCAGGAGTTGAACGACAAACGTGGCCTAATCCGCTCGTTCGAGGCGACTGCCCAATATAGCGCGGCCTACGGGAACGATGCTGTTGCCGATTGGCTCTATACAGCGGCGTTCCTCCTGCGCGGTTCGATCCATTTTCACCTGCCGACGGTCGATCGTGACTGCGACTACGGTGCCCAGCGTCACTCCGATCTTGTGGAACAGTTCGATGGAAAGCCACAGAATGCCTCGGCATGGGATATGCCGCCTGAAAAGTTGTATCGTGAAGCCACCGGTCGGGCCATCGAGGTGTTCGCCGGCAACACGCCGTAGACTCCGGGAGTTCCTTCCACGCCATTACTTCACCCCAATCTTCTTCACGCCGGGTCGATTGGGGTAGGATGGCTGTGATAGGTTCGCTCTTCAGGAGTACCCCGTGCACGACGTCGGCTTCATCGTAAACGTAGGAGTGGCGCTGCTCGCCGCCTTGATCGGCGGGTCGATTGCGCACGCGTTGAAGCTGCCGGTGCTGATCGGGTATCTTGTTGCCGGCCTGGTGGTCGGTCCGTACACGCCGGGGATTACGGCGCGGCCGGAGGTCGTCCACTCAGTCGCCAATCTGGGTGTCGCCCTTCTCATGTACGCGGTTGGCGTCCACTTCTCCCTCGAACAACTACGCGCTGTGTGGCGGAGCAGTCTGATTGGCGGCGGCTTGCAGATCGTCGGCACTGTCGTCCTCGGAACACTCGTCGGACTCGCGTTGGGGTGGGGCACATACGGCGGACTCTTCCTGGGATGTGCGATCAGTCTATCGTCGACAGCCGTCATGACCAAGATCTTGGAAGAGCGGGGGGAGACGGACTCGGCCCACGGCAAGGTCATGCTGGGTGTGCTCATCACGCAGGACCTGTGCCTGGTCCTGATCGCGCCGGTGCTAATCGCGATGGGGACCGGAGTGGCGGCGACATCGACCGTGGCGCGCGCGCTCGTCGTCGGCGGGCTGCTCCTCGCGTTGACCCTTCTGCTCGCCATGCGCATCGTGCCGGCCGTGATGAAGTGGGTGACGCGGACGAAGTCGCAGGAGTTGTTCACGCTGACGGCCGTCGGCATCTGCATCGTCGCCGCCGTCATGGCCGAGAAGGCAGGCCTCGGCATGGCACTAGGAGCCTTCCTGGCGGGGCTGGTGATCTCGGAGACCGACTACGCGCATGAACTCTTCTCCCAAATCCGGCCATTGCGCGACGTCTTCGCGGCAGTCTTCTTTGTGTCGGTGGGCATGCTGCTCGACCCCAAGTTTCTCCTCGCGAACTGGGTACCGATCCTGGCGGTGGTGCTGGCGATCGTGCTCGGCAAGGCTTTGATCGCCGCCCTGTCGATCCGCGTCGCCGGCGAGTCCGGTCAGGTGGCGTTGTTCGCCGGTCTCGGCCTCGCGCAGATCGGGGAGTTCTCTTTCGTCCTCGCAGGCCTTGGCAGCGACCGCAAGTTGATCCCGGCCGAGGTCAGCGGCGTGGTGCTCGCCGCGGCCGTCATCACACTCCTGCTGGCGCCCTTCGTCTATCAACTGTCGACATCCACGCATCGATGGTCGATGGCCAGGCGCTCGGCGTCGACGAAGATCACCGGGAAGGACGCCGCTTGAACCCCTTCTTCACCAATGTCGTTCTTAGGAGGCTCAAATCGGCGAAGGCCGCGGACCAACCGGCGACGTCGACACCCAGGTGGGCTGTTGCCTTGACCTGGGGCTTGGCCGTGGTCTTCGTCGCGGTAGTGTCTTGGTTGATCGTCGAGGTGTGGAACGGTCGAGGTCATTAACGATACCAGTCTCGCGTCAACCGTCATTCCCGCCGACAATAAGGCAGATCGACAGAATTGGCCGGGAGTGTTGGTATGCTGCGAAATTGGTGGAATGAGGTCTGTATCGACGCCGCCGATTGGTGCGTGGGCAAGGCGTGGCAATGGCGTCTGGCCATCCTGATTTTCTGCGCCTATTTTGCCATTCGCCCGATGGTAACGGATCCTCTGGCGCCGACGGATCTGGCGACCGGCGCGATCAAGGCATTGACCCTTGCTATTCACGAGGCCGGCCATGTGATCTTCCGATTTGCCGGCGACTACATCTGCGCGGCGGGCGGAACGATCAACCAGCTCGTCGTGCCTATTCTCCTCGCGTACAGCTTCTATCGACAGCGCGACTACTTCGCCATCGCCTTCGCCGGCGCGTGGCTCGCGTTCAGCCTCACCGACGTCGCCATCTACATCAACGATGCCAGCGCGATGGCGCTCCCGCTCACGTCGCTGGGGGACCCTGACAAGGCCGAGCACGATTGGCACTATATGCTGGGCGTCAAGGGCCTCCTCCATTACGACACCACCATCGCCGCGTATGTCCACGGCGCCTCCATTGTCGTGCTGATCGCAAGTCTCGCACTGGGCGCGTGGTGTCTGTACCGCATGGCTGTCGGCCGCATCGAAGTCATCGAGATTGTGGAGACGCCGACGCCTGCCGTGGTATCTCCGCCTGCATCCTCCG
>Ga0070658_10004695_pt1 | contig 11108 bp, 10 predicted proteins | sample KBSC13metaG_FD_64664 | JGI IMG/M metagenome (GOLD analysis project Ga0070658, IMG submission 64664) | Corn rhizosphere microbial communities from Kellogg Biological Station, Michigan, USA - KBS C1-3 metaG | ecosystem: Host-associated > Plants > Roots > Rhizosphere > Soil ... | reverse complement strand
TCTTCGCGGGGCGCGTCCTTCAGCAAGAAGCCGCTCGCACCGGCCCGCATCGCGTCATACACGTACTCATCCAGATCGAACGTGGTCAACACGAGCACCCGAGTCGGCGAACCCGAGGCCGTCAGCCTCCGGGTCGCCTCGATGCCGTCCATCGTGGGCATCCGGATATCCATGAGCACGACGTCTGGCTGCTCCGACGCCGTCAACCGCAGGCATTGGGCACCGTCAGCCGCCTCGCCGACGACTTCCATGTCGGGTTCGAGTTCGAGGATCAACCGGAAACCCGTGCGCACCAGCGCCTGATCGTCGACGAGCAGCACCCGAGTCACGGTTGAGCCGCCGATCTCGCTGGTCGTGCCGGTCCTGCCGGTCCTGCCGCTCGTATCATGAACGCACCGCATTTCGCGGCAGCCGCGCCTGCATCGTGAAGCCACCCCCGTCGTCCGGCCCGACCACCATCTCGCCACCGACGATGGCGGCTCGCTCGCGGACACCGACGAGGCCGTGCCCGCCACCGGGTCGCGGCGCCGGAACGGAATCCGGATCCGGCGGCGCGTCGTTGCTCACCGCAACAGTGACCGCGTCGGCGGCGTACCTGACGAGCACGCGTGTCTTGACCGCGCCGGCATGTTTCAACACGTTCGTCAGGCCTTCCTGCACGATCCGGTAAGCGGCCAGATCAACGCCGGGAGGCAGGTGATCGGCAGTGCCTTCGATCGACAGACTCACCGGCAAACCCGCCTGCTCGACCGAATCGACCAAGCCGGGAAGGTCAGAAAGCCCGGGCTGCGGCGAGCGGGGCCCGCCTGAATCGTCGATCCGCAGCAACGCGAGCAGCCTTCGCATCTCGTCGAGCGCCTCGCGCGAACTGGTCTTGATAGCGCGCAACGGTTCGCGAGCCAGGTCGGGATCGTGGTCGAGGGCGGCCTCCGCGGCGTCCGCCAGAATGGCAATGACGCTTACTCCGTGCGCAACCAAGTCATGGAGTTCGCGGGCGATCCGCGCCCGTTCTTCGGCGACCGCGACATGCGCCCGCTCGTCTTGATGCGCTTCGGCATTCGTGACCCGCGCCTGCCATTGCCGCGCGGCTCGACCGAGCAACCACACGCCGCCGAAGACAATGACGACGAATACGTAGTCGACGCCGTGATCGTCCCACTCCTGAAGCCAGAGCGCGCTGACGACCAGGCCGCCGCCGATCGCAGCCCGGCCCTCGGCCGACGTCTTCGCAGCCACCGAGTACGCGACGACCAGGTAGCACGCGAAAGCCCACAACGAGCCGGGCGGTGTCGACGCCAGGGTCTGCGCCTCACCCGCCAGCAGCACGGCGATGAGGGCCGTGAATGGTGCCCGTGTCCGCCAGGCCAGTGCCGCCGTCATGACAAGCGCGGTCGGAACGGTGACCGAAAGTGCGCCCTCGGGCGGGTGGCGCGTCGCTGCACTGGCGACGCCGAGCACGCACAGCACTCCTGCGATGACGACATCGGCGAGCGGCAGACCCACAAAGCTGCGGCCACGCCACCGACCCGACCACCTCGTCACCTTGCACACCATAGGGGCGCAAGCCACGCCTCGACGTCCGTATCGCGGCCGATCGCCCTACGCCGCGCGGGTGATCGTCGGACGGCGAGAACCCACCAGAGGCGCAGGTGAATCCGCATCAGTGCGGACGCGAGCGCAACGGCTGGCCCGCCACGATCGGTGCACCTCACCACTTCGAGATCGACTCCGAGAAAGGGCACCGATGAACACCAGCCCGCTTGCCACACGCGTTGCCGCTCCAGGTCAGCTACGCCTCGCCGCTGCCGGTCTCGCGCTCGGCGCAATCGCGTTCGGCGCCGGCGACGTCGTGCGGCGCATGGTCCAACCCGCGAATACCGACACCGCATCGATGACTGCTGCCGTGCATCACCACGCAGGCGCGTGGACGCTGGCGGGGCTGCTCGCAGTCGCGTCGGCGATCCTGCTGCTGGCGGGTGTAGCCGCGGCGGGCCGAAGTGTGGCCGGCCGCGGTGCCACACTAACCACCGTCGGCAGCGCCCTGGTCGTGGTCGGCCTACTCGGCTCGCTCATCCACGCGGCTGGCTTCTACGGGTTCTACGGCGTGTACGCCAAGAGCGGTGCCGACGCGGGTGCGATCCACACCATCGACTCGGCGTCGGGTAGCTACCCGCTCTTCGGCGTCGGCATCGGACTGTTCATGGTTGGCATGCTCCTCGGGCCGATCCTGCTCACGATCGGTCTGCGCCGAGCGGGTGCCGTGCCGGTGTGGGTGCCGATCGCCGCCATTGTTTTCGCGGTCTCGAGTTCGGTCAACGGGGTCGCTGCCGGGGTCGTGGGCCTGGTCGCTGCACTTCTCACGTTCGGCACCATCGGCGTGAGCTTGCTGCGCCACGCCGAGCCGGCCACTCCGAACGTGGAGCTGGGACTCGCACCCGCTGCTGGCTAGATGGCCACTGCCGGTCAGATCGCCGCGGTGCCGCGTTCGCCGGTGCGCACCCGCACCAGCGTCTCGACCGGCACGCTCCACACCTTGCCGTCGCCGATCTTGCCGGTGCGCGACGCGGCCACAATCGCGTCGATCAGATCGTCGGCATCGTCGTCGTCGCACACCACTTCGACGCGCAGCTTCGGCACGAGGTCGACCTGATACTCGGCACCCCGATACACCTCGGTGTGGCCGCCTTGGCGCCCGTAACCGCTGGCCTCACTGACGGTGAGTCCGTGCACGCCAAGGGTTTCGAGGGCGGCTTTGACGTCGTCCAGCTTGAATGGCTTGATGACGGCGGTGATCAGTCTCACGGCCGAATCGTCGCAGAGACCGACTCGCCCTTGCTGGAAGCGACCACCTGCGTGTCGGCCGCGCCGCCGGGGTGGTGCCCGTGGCCGCCGATGATGCGGTGGCCGATACCTGCGGTGTGGGTGCCGATGTCGTAGGCCGACTCACCGTGCAGCAGCAGGTCGAGTCCGGCCAGCTCGTCGTCGCGACTCACGCGGAACCCGATCCAGCGGTCGATGCCCTTCGCGATAAGCCAGGTGACGACGAACGCATACGCGCCGACCGCAACCACCGCGACGGCTTGCCGACCGAGTTGTGCGAAGCCGCCTCCGAAGGCCAATCCGCGGGCGTGCCCGGTGACCGCAGCTGTAGCCAGGACGCCGATGAGCAGGGTGCCGACGATTCCGCCCACGCCGTGAACCCCGGCTACATCGAGCGAATCGTCATATCCGAAGCGGAATTTGAGTCCGACGGCGTAGCTGCACGCGACACCGGCGAGGGCGCCGATCAGCAACGCACCGAGCGGATTGACCGACCCGCAGGCCGGGGTGATGCCGACGAGTCCGGCGACCGCGCCCGAGACCGCGCCAAGCGTGGTGGCATGGCCGTCGCGGCGCTTTTCTACCGCGAGCCAGCCGAGCACGCCCGCGGCTCCGGCGACCTGGGTGTTGAAGAACGCGACGCCGGCCAAACCTCCGCTGGTCAGCGCCGAGCCCGCGTTGAAGCCGAACCAGCCGAACCAGAGCAGGCCGCCGCCGAGCACGACGAGCGGGAGGCTGTGCGGCCGCATCGGGTCGCGCTTGAATCCGATGCGTTTGCCGAGCACCAGCGCGAGCGCCAGCCCGGAGGCCCCGGAGTTGATCTCGACGGCGGTACCGCCCGCGAGGTCGAGAGTGTGCAAGTGGTCGACGATCCAGCCGCCGTGACCGCCGTTGGAGTCAAAAACCCAATGGGCGACAGGAAAATAGACCGCCGTGGCCCAGGCCGCCACGAAAACCAGCCAGGAGCCGAACTTGGCCCGGTCGGCGATCGAACCGCTGAGCAACGCGGTCGTGATGGCCGCGAACATCAGCTGGAAACTGGCGAACACCAACGTCGGAACGGAGCCGCTCAGATTGTGGACGCCGATGCCGTCCATGCCTGCGTACTTCAAAGTGCCGATCAGGCCGCCGTACGCATCGGGGCCGAATGCGAGCGAGTAGCCGTACAACAGCCACACCACGGTGACGACGGCGAGGCAGCTGATGCTCATCATCAACATGTTGAGCGCACTCTTCGCGCGCACCATGCCGCCGTAGAACAGCGCCAGGCCGGGGATCATCAACATCACCAACGCCGCGCTGATCATGACCCAGGCGGTATCGCCCGCACTGAACGCAGGTGGCATGGCCGGCATGGCCGGGAGAGGTGGCATGGGTCACAGCGTGACCTAGTCCTGTTACACGCTCATTTCGCGATCGGCCCGCCAGGTAAAAGTCGCATTACGAGCCGCCGCAGCAGCGGGCGCGGGCTGGCGCCGGGCCGGGAGGCGGTCAGACGCCGGCGTAGGAGTGCATGCCGCTGATGAAGATGTTCACGATGAAGAAGTTGAAGATGATCGTGGCAAAGCCGAACATCGCGACGTATGCCGCGTTGCGGCCGCGCCAACCGGCGGTGGCGCGAGCGTGCAGGTAGGCCGCGTAGACGATCCAGGTGATGAACGCCCAGGTCTCCTTCGGGTCCCACTGCCAGTAGTGGCCCCAGGCGTATTCGGCCCAGATCGCGCCGGCGATGACGGCGAACGTCCAGATCGGGAAGGCAAACGCGAACGCCCGGTAGGCAGTGCGGTCGAGGGTGTCGGGGCGCGGCATCATCCGGCCTAGTGCCGCGAATCGCACCGGCTTACCCGCCGCGATCGCGACGGCGTAACGATCGGCGACGAGGAACATCATGGTCGCGGCGGTGCCCACCATGAACACACCCGACGCGATGATCGCTGCGGTGACGTGAATGGCCAACCAGTAGGAGTGCAACGCCGGCATCAGTGGCGCGGGCGCGACGTACAGCACGAGAACCGCGAGCCCGAGCGCCAGCACCACGGGCGCCATCACGAAGACGCCGAGATATCGCACCGGCTGCCGTATCAAAATCACCAGGAACGCCGTGACCGACGCGAAGGTGAGCGCCAGCGTGAACTCGTACATGTTGCCCCAGGGCAACCGGTGCACGGCCAGCCCGCGACTGGTGATCGAGCCAGCCTCGAGCAGCCAGCCGATGATGGTGAATCCGATCGCAAGGCGCCCGACCGACCGCTCCAGCCAGCCACCGTCTGCTTGCACCGAGCCGGACGACGAGTTGGCCCCGCCGTGCGCATTCATCGACGCCGGTGTGGTGGGGCCACCGCCCGGGGCTGCCGGCACCGCGGCCGACGACATCACCGAACTGGAGACCACGGCCTCGGCGCCGGACTCGACAGTGACCCGCCCCGTGAAACCGGCCGAGCCAGCCGGGTCAGCCGAGCCAGCCGGGTCGGCCGGGCCTGGTTCGTCGAGGTGCGCGGGTACGACGGGCGCTCCGGCCATGGCGGGCACGCGGGGAGCGACCAGACCGGTGACTGCCACCTTGATCGCGCGGGCCGGCGCAGCGTCGTCGGGGGCGGCGTGGTTGCCGAACGCCGCGTCGATCGCGAAGCCGAGGAAGCCCAGTGAATACGCGACGATCCCCGCGTTGATGAGGTCGTTGGAAAGCTTCGCCAGACCGACGTCAACCGGCACGACTCAGTCCTCCTCGTGTTCTGCCGCGGGCTCACTACCGGCCTGCAATGCACCTACATGGCGGGCGAATTCGTCGTCGAACCCGCCGCTCGCGTCGGTGCGCGTGAGGCCACCGACTTCGACCAAGGTACGCCCGGCTCCGTCAGCGGTTGCGCGCACCCACATGCGCCGACGGCGAATGCCGAGCGACACCACCAGCCCGAGCACCATTGCCGACACGGCGGCGAGCACGACCTGCTTACCCGGGTCGTGATTGATCTGGAACGCGGCCCACTGGTCGTAGCCGGCGAACGTGATCGTGCCCATGCCGTTCGCCAGTGTGATCGTGTCGCCGGGCTTCATCACGACCGACGTCACCAGTTTCAGCTTCGATGTGTCGAGCGTGTAGACCGACTGCGGCACGCCGCTGTCGAGACCGAGGTCGCCCGAAAAGACCCCGATGACAACTGCCGGATTATCGGCCGCCGGAAAGATCGAGATCGGCTGGTGCGTGACCGGATCAGCGCTGAGTGTGGGCATGAAGAAACCGCTGATGCCGAGCTGGCTTGGTTTCGCGTCGGGCAGCTTCACTACGCCCTGGTACTGAAAAGTGCCTTGCTGCGGCAAGAAAGGTGTGACCTCGTCGTAGGTGCGACCAGCCCCATCGCGGACGACGAAATGCGGCGCGTACCCGTGACCGGTCAGGTAAACGTTGGTGCCCTGCGTGCCCAGCGGATGATTCACACTGATGTCGCGTTCTCGCGGCGCCGACTCGAGATTGGGTTGCCAGCTGATGTTGGCGTTGAAAGTCGCGGCATCGCCGTTCGCCGAACCGCCGCGTTGATACGTGGCTTCGAACGAATTCAAGCTGAACGAAAACGGCGGCAACTTGGCGACGTCGACCAACGGACCGTGGGTAAGCGAGTCGTAATCGATGGCGGTATCAGTAAACCCGGCGTGCTCGGTGACGAGCGCCGTGCCACTGAAGGAGAAGAACGACGTGACCGCAATGCCGATCAAAACGACGAGCAGCGACAAGTGGAAGACCACGTTGCCCGTCTCTCGCAAGTAACCCTTCTCGGCGTTGACGGTCGACGATGTGCGATCGACCCGAAATCTCTTTGAACGAAGGAAATCGTGTGCCTGCTGTAACGCAGTATCGACATCGGCGTCGGTGCTCCATGACGCCGAGAGCGGCAACCTGGAGATGTTGCGCGGCGCTGCCGGCGGGCGGTTGCGCATCGACGCCAGGTGGCGTCGGCTGCGCGGCAATACGCAACCGGCCAGGGAGATGAACAACAACAGGTAGACGGCAGAGAACCACGCAGAACCGTAGACGCCGAAGAATCCGAGGTGATCGAGCCACGGCGCAAGCGTGGGGTGCGATCGGTAGAACTGCACCACCTTGAAGCTGTCGGTACCGCCACGCTGCGGCAAGACCGACCCCGGAACTGCCGCCAGCGCAAGGAGAAACAGCAACACGAGCGCTGTGCGCATCGAGGTGAGCGAATACCACGCCCATCGCAACCACGAGGCGACCGAATGACCGGCGTTGGGCCGCGCTCGCTGCCTCGTGCCGAACTCGTCTGGCACATCGGTGGCGCGGCGCGAAGCGTCAACCGCTGATTCTGCCTGCACGCCTTGGGGTTCTTCGACGTCCGTGGGAATTTCGGTCATCAGATCGCCGTCGAGTAGCTGCTGATGCCGTGCTGAAGGTAGCCGACGAAGGTGTTCCACAGCCCGGTGACGAGCAGGATTCCGACGACCACGAGCAAGGCACCGCCGAGGCGAGTGATGAGTGCATAGTGCCGTTTGACGGCGGCGAGAGCACCTAGCGCACGCCGAAACAGCAGTGCCACAACGATGAACGGGATGCCCAGGCCGAGGCAGTACGCCAACGTGAGCAGTGCGCCGCGCGAGGCGCTCGAGCCGTCGAGGGCAAGTGATTGCACGGCGCCGAGAGTGGGGCCGATGCAAGGGGTCCAGCCCACACCGAACAACACGCCGAGCACCGGCGCCCCTGCGACCCCAGCCGCAGGGAGCCGATGAAACCGGAATTCCCTTTGCATACCAGGAATCAATCCCATGAACGCCAAGCCGAACACGATGACGAAGATGCCGAGGATGCGATCGAGCACCTCGACGTGCGCGCGGAGGTTCTCGCCGACACCGCCGAACAGCGCACCGAGGGAGACGAAGACGGCGGAGAACCCGAGCACGAACAGGAAGCTGCCGAGCAGCACCCGCCCACGGCGACGACGCACCTCGCCATCGAGGTCGGCGCCAGAAAGCCCTGTGACATAAGCGATGTAGCCGGGCACCAGCGGAACGACGCACGGCGACAGAAACGACACCAGCCCGGCGATCAACGCGACGGGCACCGCCAACAGCAACTGGCCCGACAGCACCGTGTTCTGGAACGACGTGGCCACCGAGGCCGTGGCAATCACGGTTTCTCCTTGGCGATGTCTTCAACCAGGGCAGTGAGCTGGTTGACCCGCATTTCACCAAGACCGCGTGCCGCGATGTGGCCGGTGCGGTCGATCACCAGCGTGCTCGGCGGCGTTTCAGGCGGGATTCCGGTGCTGCGAAACGCAAGCGCGATCTTTGCTGACTGATCGTTGAAACTCGGGTAGTCGATGTTGTGCGTTGCGGCGAAGTTAGCGCCGTCCGACGTGCCGTTTTCTCTGATGTCGACGCCGACGAACTGCACGCCGAGATCTTTGGTCTCGCTCGACACGGTTTGCAGGGCGGGCGCCTCGGCCCGACATGGCGGGCACCACGACGCCCAGAAATTCAAGACCACGACCTTGCCCTTGAATTGGGCGAGATCAAGCGGCTTGCCCTCGAGATCAGTGCCGGACACTTCGGGGGCGAGCTTGCGGTGACCTGGCTCGTAGGTCGTGACCACACCGCCACCCGTGACGACGTAACGGGTGTTCTGGTTGCTGGTGGCGCTGCCCGCCGAAGCGGCACAGCCACTGACGGCGGCCACCAGCATGAAGACGCCAGCAGCCGCGATCAAGCGGAACGGGCGCACGAGCGGCACGAGCAACTTCCTATCGTCGGACTGCGGGCCCCATTCTGCCTGGCAGGGGCGACCGCTGCCGACGCGGCTCCCGTGCAGACATCTTGTCGATGACACTCAGGCGCCATCGTTAGCACTCAGGCGCCGCCGACCTCGCCTGCGCCGGCCGCCCCCGAAGGCTCGACGTAGCGGATATCGACGATGTCGTCGCCGACGAAGATCAAACTGGTGAGGCTGCCCAGGGCGCACTGGCGCCGCCGGGGGTCGTGCCACAGGTGCCTGCGCTCGATCTTCAAGCGGGCGACCCAGATCGGCAACTGGTGACTGACGCAAACCGCCTCGTGGCCGCGCGCCGCATCACGCGCCGAAGCAATCGCAGCCAGCATGCGGGTCGCGACGTGCTCGTAAGGCTCGCCCCACGACGGACGGAACGGGTTGCGCACATGCCGCCAATTCGACGGATGTTTCAATGCACCGTCACCGACGCCGAACGTGCGGCCCTCGAAGTGGTTCGTGGGCTCGAGCAGCCGGTCGTCGGTGCGGATCGGCAACCCCAACTGCTCACTGACCGGTGTGGCGGTCTCGATCGCCCGTTCGAGCGGCGAGGAAATCAGCGCCACGATGTCGAGTCCGGCCAGCGTCGCCGCCGCCCGCTTCGCCATGAGCACGCCGTTCTCCGAAAGATGGAAATTCGGCAACCGGCCGTAGAGAACGCCGGTGGGGTTGTCGACCTCGCCATGACGAAGCAGATGGACGACGGTGCGCTGCGACGGGGAACTCACGCGATGACCTCCGGCTGTGGTTCGGCGGCCTGCGCGGCAGCCCTTGCGGCGTACGACACTGCGTCGGCAATGCGTTCTAGTGCGGCATCACCGTGGGTGGCAGAAACGAACCAGGCCTCGAACACCGACGGCGGCGCGTAAACGCCGTGATCGAGCAAGGCATGAAAGAACGGCGGGTATCGCCAGGATTGTTGCGCGCGCGCATCGTCGTAGTCGCGAACGCCGTCCGGTGTGAAGAAGAAGGAGAACAGGCTGCCGGCGGTCTGCGTAGTGTGCGCGACGCCTTCCTTCGCGAGCGCGTCGCTGACCAAATTCGCTACAGTTGCTGACGTTTCGTCGATACGTGCGTAGACGTCGGGCGTGCAGGCGCGCAACGTCGCGAGTCCGGCGGCGGTGGCCAACGGGTTACCCGACAAGGTGCCGGCCTGGTAGACCGGCCCGACCGGCGCAAGGCGTTGCATGATCTGCGCCCTGCCGCCAAACGCAGCAGCGGGGAGTCCGCCACCCATCACCTTGCCGAAGGTGAGCAGGTCGGCCTCGACGCCCTCGAGTCCGAACCAACCGGCCGGCGAGACGCGGAATCCGGTCATCACCTCGTCGAGAATCAGCAACGCGCCGTGCCGATGAGCGATGTCGCGCAAACCTTCGTTGAAACCGGTGACCGGCGGGACGACGCCCATGTTCGCCGCCGCCGCCTCAGTGATGATGCAGGCGATTTCGCCGCCATAGCGGGAAAATGCTTCCTCGACGGCGGCGAGATCGTTATACGGCAGCACGATCGTGTCAGCGGTCTGCGCGCCGGTGACACCGGGAGTGTCAGGCAGCGCGAGCGTCGCGACACCGCTTCCGGCGGCCGCAAGCAGTGCGTCGACGTGGCCGTGGTAGCAGCCAGCGAACTTGACCACCTTGGTACGACCGGTGAATCCGCGAGCAAGCCGGACGGCGCTCATCGTCGCCTCGGTGCCTGAGCTGACGAGCCGCACTTGTTCGACCGGCGCTACCCGGCGCACGATTTCTTCCGCCAACTCCACTTCACCAGCCGTCGGCGTGCCGAAGCTGGTGCCCTTCGTGGCCGCAACCGTGACCGCGTCGACCACATCGGGATGCGCGTGGCCAAGCACGAGCGGACCCCACGAGCACACGAGATCGACATATTCGTTGCCGTCGGCGTCGACCAGGTAAGGCCCACGACCGCTCACCATGAAGCGCGGGATGCCGCCGACGCCACGAAACGCGCGTACTGGCGAGTTCACCCCGCCAGGCGTCACTGCCTGCGCGCGGGCGAACAGCGCCGCCGAGCCTGCTGCTACGAAATGCGTCACATCGGCGATTGTCCCAGGTTGCCGAGCCAGTCGGTGCGGCCGACCGGCAGTGGGCTCGCACTACAGGCCGAAAGCCGCTGACATCGACGGCGCACCGGCGGCTGCCCCGAGACGAGCGAGCCCAAGCAGGTCTTCGCTGCTTCGCAGCAGCGCATAGTGGTCGAGGCTGGTACCCACCTGCAATCCCGGCCGTACGCTCGGTGCGACGACGATCGTCGGGATGCGGTTCACCGAACCGACCCCTTCATCCCACGTCAGCACGATCAATGTGTTGCCTGCTTGGTAATTCGGGCCCGAAAGCAATCGTGGAATCCAGGTCGCCAGCCAGGTGTCACCGGTGCGCACTGAACAGTCGTGCATGTCGTTGCACAAGTTCGGCGTGATGAATGCGAACGACGGCAGTGTGCCGGCCGCAATGTCGTGCGGCAGATTGCCTTCGAGCGGAATGTCGTGCTGCCTGCATGA